>Ga0233425_10000342_pt1 | contig 122315 bp, 105 predicted proteins | sample Watercolumn_Towu_2_FD_181712 | JGI IMG/M metagenome (GOLD analysis project Ga0233425, IMG submission 181712) | Freshwater microbial communities from Lake Towuti, South Sulawesi, Indonesia - Watercolumn_Towuti2014_140_MG | ecosystem: Environmental > Aquatic > Freshwater > Lake | place...
CGGTGCGACGTTGGCACGCGCGTTCGTCAACCGGCTGCTTGCCAAATGCACGATGAAGGATGGCGTGCCGCACTGGCCGTGTGGGACCGCACTGGACGGAGAGTCCGCGCCGCTCCATATCCGCTTTCTCGGACTATTCGACACGGTGGAATCGGTCGGCCTGCCAGCGCATAACTTGAGCGACATGCTTGTGCATATTCCCGAACAGGTCGAGCGCTGCTGCCATATTGTCTCGGGCCACGAACTGCGTGCCTGTTTCCCGCTGACGCCGGTGGGCGATACAGCCGCAAGCTGCGACGAGCTGGTCTTTCCCGGCGTGCACTCGGATATTGGCGGCGGTTATCGTCCCAATGAGCAGGGTCGATCTGATCTGCTTGGCCGCCTCGCGTTGAATCGCATGCGGCTGGAGGCGGTCATGTGCGGGGTGCCATTCACACCGCCCACGGATCTGGCGAAAACAACCGCCGAGCTCTTCGAATACGACGAAGAGCTCAAAACGTTGTTCGATGAATACATGGCCACGATTGGTCGGTGCAGCGGGATCGAAGATCAGGTCTTTCGGCACATGCGTCTCTTCTATGGCTGGCTAAAGGTGCGTTTTGGCGACGCGCCGTGCGAGCTGTACGAGAACATGTGTTCGACGGATCCTGAAATCCAGGAAGCGCTGCAAAGAATCCAGCAGTACCACGGACGCCTGAAGGTCGAGGCCGATACGATGAACTGGCGTTCCTATCTGACCCAGCTCTGGAATACCGACCGCAGTGAATATCTGCGCACGATAGAAACGGCGGGTGGGCGACGCGTGACAAACGAACCGCTCTCCGCAGATGAACTGGCGTACTGGAAGGCGTGGTTGAATCCGCCCGAACTGTCCGCGAATCTGATCCGATTCTTCGATCGGTATGTGCATGATTCACGCGCCGGTTTTATCCGCATCGATGGTGGCGGATATTTGCTGCCACGCCAGATCGTTGCGATCTCGGCGCCCGAAAGCATGACGGCGCACGCGACGGTGCGCCCATTGCCAGCGGAACCACTCACCCTGTCCGAAGCTCGATGAGATCGGCCGTTTGCGTTTCGGATTGCATGGCGAACGTGGCGATATCAGTGACTAAATCGGTCAAACAGCGATCGTCGGGAATCCATCGCGTGGATCGATAAACGCCACGACCATGCGTGCGCCGTTTCAGGCATTCGGCTTCCCGAAATGGCCCTACGCCGCTGGCGCATCCACTCCAAGATCTTTCGCCAGCGCCTCGAGGTTGCGCCAGATATTCGCGTTGATCTCCAGATGCGTCGATGCCGCCGCGCGGTTGGCGGCTTCGTATTCGCCGGGATATTGCACCTGATCGAAGCCCGGGGCGGTCGGCGTGTCGTGCAGGTATTTGATGAAAGCCTCGACCTCGCCGCGTTCCCAGTTCAGGCCAAGATCGAACTCGGGATTCAGCAGCACGCCGAACAGATTGTTGGTGGCCACGCCACCGCGGGGGTTTTCGGGCTGGATCGTGCCCCCGCCGGACAGCACGCCAGCCAGCAGTTCGGCCACTACGCCGAGCGCATAGCCCTTGTGCAGGCCGAACGGCAGCAGCGACCCCGGATGATCGCCGAACATGACCGATGCGTCGGTAGTCGGGTGTCCATCGGCGTCGATGATGCTGTGCTCGGGCGCGGGCTCGCCTTTCTCGGCCAGCACGCGCGCCTTGTTGATGGCGATGGCGCTCGTCGCGATGTCGACTACCAGCGGCGGCCGGCCATTCGGCATCGGTCCGGCAAAGCAGAGCGGGTTGGTGGTGAGGCGTGGCACGCGCCCGCCGTAGGGCGCCACCACGGGCGGCCGGTTGATCACGTTGGTAAAGCTCAGCAGGACAAAACCGGCGTTGGCCACCATTTCGCCATAGTGGCCCATGCGGCCCAGATGGTGCGACTTGCGCAGCGTGACAATGCAATGGCCATGCTGGCGCACGCGCTCGATGGCCTGCTGCATCACGGTCTTGCCGACATGTTGGCCAAAACCGCCGTGGCCGTCGAACACCATCATCATGTCGCGGTCGAGCACGCATTCGGCGCGGCCTTCCGGGTTGACGTTGTTGCCGACGATGGCGCGGCGATAGTTGGGCAGGATCGACAGGCCGTGGCTGATATAGCCGCAGCGGTCGGCTTCAACCAGATGCTCGGCCACATCGTCGGCGATGTCGGCCGGCACCTGCTGGGCGACCAGGATGTCGCGCGCGAAGCTGCGCGCGCTATTGAGCGATAACTTCATGGCAGGGGCGTCTTTCCGGGCGTTGTCGATCCGGGTCGGGTTGATAGAGGGTCGAGCGGCGGCAGCGGTGCGGTCGTTGATCAGATCCAGCCGAGCCAACGCCAGTACGTGCTGGCAAACACCAGCATAAGCAGGTAGCCGATGATCGTGACCGGGATACCGATTCGCGCGAATTGCTTGCCGTTGAAGGTATCGGTGCCCAGGCAGACCATGTTCTGCGGCGCATTGATTGGCAGGATGAAGCCGAAGCTGACCGTGTAGCCCAGCAGCATCGTCATGCCGATCTTGTTGATGTCGCCTGGCAGCGTTTGCAGCACCGAGATCAGGATCGGCAGCAGCGCGGCCGTCAGCGCCGTGGCGCTGGCAAAGCCCAGATGAATCAGGATCAGGAAGGCCGCCAGAATGGCGAAGATCAGGATCGTGCCGTGGTTGGCCAGACCGGAATGCGTGACGACGAACTTGCCGAGCCACTGTCCGGCCTGCGTGGTCAGCAGCGCGGAGCCGAGGCTGATGCCGACGCCGAACACGATCAGCGTGCCCCATGGCGTGCGTTGCTGCATGGTCTTCCAGTCCATCACGCCGATGCGCGGCATCATCAGGATCACCAGGCCCACGAAGGTGATGGTGGCGGTGTCGAATGCATGGAGCTTGCCTTCGGTGGCCCAGAACAGCAGCAGGCCGATGGCCACTGCGGCCAGGCGCTTTTGCGGGCCGGTCATCGGACCCAGCGCGGCGAGTTCGCGCTCCACGGCTTCCTTGCCGCCGGCGATGGCGTCGGTCTCGGGCGGCAGCAGCCACCGCACCAGGAAGTACAGAACCACCGACATCACGATGGCCCACGGCGCGCCGGCGATCAGCCATTGCAGCCACGTGACACGTTCGCCAAGCAGCTTGTCCATGAAGCCTGCGGTCAGCAGATTCTGTGCGGCGGCGGTCTGGATGCCGACGTTCCAGACGCTGGTGGCCTGCGCCACCATGATCATGATGCCGGCCGCGATATTGGATTTCTTGTCGACGCCGAACGCGGCGATCACGCCCATCATGATCGGCACCGTACAGGCGCTGCGCGCCGTCGCGCTGGGCACCACGAGGCTCAGGATGATCGTCACCGCGATGGTGCCGATCAGGATGCGCCGTGTGCTGGTGCCGATTGCCGACAGCGTGACCAGTGCGATGCGCCGGTCCAGCCCGGTCACGGTCATTGCCGCCGAAATGAACAGCGCGGCGGCCACCAGCGCGAGCGCGGTGTTGGAGAATCCGGCCAGCGCCATGCCAAGCGCGCGCGACGTGCCGTACATCGTGTCGGGGTCGTTGACCATCGGCGCGAAGCCGATCAGCGCCGCCATCAACGACGTGATCATGATGGCGCTGGTTTCGTAGGTCACCGCTTCGGTGATCCACACGACCACGGCGAAGGCGAGGATCGCCAGCATGCGGTGACCGGCAACGGGCAGATCGGCCGGCAGTGGGATCATCAGCGCGCCGATCAGGACGGCCACGGCAAGATACAGGCCCCAGTGAATGCGCAACTTGGGGGTGGCGGGCGCGGCGATTGCCGCTGTGGCGCTGCCGGGTGGGGCAGGCGAGGTGTTATCGGACATGCTTGACATCCCTTGTGTGGAACACTCTGTCGGACTTGTCGCGACGCAGGGTCGCCGCGTTCGACATACGGGCATTATGTGAAGCCGACGGGGGTGCTGCCAAGGTGATGAGCGGTTTGGAATTGTCCTGGATCAATTCGCGTTGGCATCGATATTTGTCAAGCTAAATGGCTTGTTTCAGTCGTAGCAACGGTTCGCGGGACATCCGCCGACGCAGGGTGCCCACCGACGGAACGATCTGAAATAATTGACGCCAATGCTGAACGTTTTCGTACGCGTGCACGACTGTACGCCTGAGAGATATGCAAACAGATAATGACAAGTCAATGAAGCCGGACATGCGGACGTGCCTGGCACTGGAGACCATCGTCAACGCGCGGGACCTGGGCGGGTTGATCGGATTTGACGGACGTCAGGTCAAACGCCGCAAGTTGTATCGAAGCGCCAATCCGGCGCTGGGCTGCGCTGCCGATCTGGACAAACTTCACGCGCTTGGCCTTGACATCGTGGTGGACTTTCGATCACCGGGAGAAAAGTCGCCGGACGAGGCCGGCTTCGGCGAGCGCTTCCGCTGGCTGGCGGTGCCCGTGCTGGACGGCTCCATGGCGATGGATGTGCTGATGCCGCGCCTGCGCGAAAGCAACGCCGCGCAAATGCACGGTTTCATGCTCGACGTGTACCGCGATTTCCCGATGCGCTACCGCGATGCGTTCGGCACGTTCATGCGTCATGCCGAGGCCGGCCAGACGCTGTACTACCACTGCACGGCGGGCAAGGACCGCACCGGCTTTGCCACGCTGCTGCTGCTCGCCGCGCTGGGCGTGAAGCAGGACGACATCGTGGCGAACTATCTGGAATCGAATCACTGGAACCAGCGCTTCAACGACAGGATCCTCGCGGGTATGTCGCAGGCGGGTGTGTCGGCCGATGCGATGCGGCCGTTGCTCGAGGTGCGGCCGGAGTATCTGGAAGCGTCGATGGATGCGATGGAGCGTGCCTACGGCGGCGTCGAACGTTTTGTCACTGGCCAACTCGGCGTCGATATCGGGAGCCTGCGCGCGCATTACCTGGAAGCGTAAACGCGCGGCTGCGCAAGCGCCTTGCCCCTTTGCAGCCGCCACGCGGTGAAACGATGCGCCAGATGTCGCTATAGTCCGCCGTTGTCGCGCAGGATACGCGCGGTCGACAGCGCGATCATCCCTTCCTCGTCGGTCTGCAGTGCCCAGACCGGCACGCGCGAATTGGCGTGGCTGACAAGTTGCCGGTTGGCGTTGTTGGCCGCCTCATCGATCACGATGCCGAACAGGCCGGTCAACTGCGCGCAGATGCGCGCGCGCACCTGGGGCGAATTGGCGCCAATGCCGGCCGTGAAGACCAGCGCGTCGAGCCCGCCCAGCGTGACCGCCAGCTTGCCGATTTCCTGTGCGGCGCGGTATGCGTAGAAATCGACGGCCAGCCGCGCACGCAACGCGTCGCTGGCCAGCAGCGCGCGCATGTCGCTGCTGATCCCGGAAATGCCCTTGAGCCCCGATTGGCCGTACAGCATCGACTGGATCTCGTCGGCGCTCATGCCCTGCGCGGCCAGCCACAACACCGCGCCGGGATCGATCGATCCGCAGCGCGTGCCCATCGGCATGCCGTCCAGCGCGGTCAGCCCCATGGTCGATTCCACACTCTTGCCGCCGCGCATCGCGCACAGGCTCGCGCCGTTGCCCAGATGCGCGACGATCACGCGGCCATCGGCCACGTCGGGCGCCACCTGTCCAAGCTGCCTCGCGATATAGGCGTACGACAGGCCGTGGAATCCGTAGCGCCGGATGCCACGCTCGTAAAATTCGTACGGCAGCGCCATCAGCTGCGCCAGCGGATCGTGGCCCGCGTGAAACGCGGTATCGAAGCACGCCACCTGCAGCAGGTCGGGCACCGCCCCGCGGATTGCGCGGATCGCCGTCAGGTTGTGCGGCTGATGCAGCGGCGCCAGCGGTACCAGCGCTTCGAGCTTCTCGATGACCGCGTCGTCGATGCGCACCGCGTCGGCAAAATCGGCGCCGCCGTGTACCACGCGATGCCCGATCGCCACCGGCGGCGTGTCGCGCAGGCCGATGCTCAGCGTGAGGCGGATCAGCCGGAATGCCGCATCGTGATCGGCGACCTGTTCGACCGGAAACGACTCGTCGGCGACGGTGCGGCCATCGGCCATGCGCGCCACCAGGCGCGGCGCCACGCCAATGCCTTCGATCTGGCCGTGGGCGGCCAGCGCGGGCTGGATGTCGGCGTTGTCGTGCGCGGAATCCGGCACCATGTAGACAGACACCTTGACGCTGGACGAACCGGCGTTAACGACAAGAATGACGGGATGCAAAGTGGCCACGCGCAACTCTCCTTGTTCGCTCTTCAGACGGTAGCGGTGGCGTCGCCGATGCGGCGCGCGTGCGCCAGCAATACGGCGATGGCACAACTGCCGATGCGCGCGCGCACGCTGTCGGCGCGGCTGGTCAGGATGATCGGCACGCGCGCGCCCAGCACGATGCCCGCGGCCTCCGCGCCGGCCAGAAACGTCAGCTGCTTGGCCAGCATGTTGCCGGCTTCCAGATCGGGCACCAGCAGGATGTCGGGGTCGCCCGCCACTTCGGACTTGATGCCCTTGGTATCGGCCGCCGCCCTGCTGATGGCGTTGTCGAACGCCAGCGGGCCATCGAGAAGGCCGCCTTCGATCTGTCCGCGCAGGCTCATCATGCACAGCGCGGCAGCGTCGATGGTCGAAGGGATTTTGTCGGTCACGGTTTCCACCGCGGACAGGATTGCCACCTTGGGGCGCTCGATGCCAAGCACGTGCAGCAGGTCGATGGCGTTGCGCACGATGTCCGCTTTTTCGTTGAGCGTGGGAAAGATGTTGACCGCCGCGTCGGTGATGAACAAAGGCTTGTGGTAGCTCGGCACGTCCATGGCAAACACATGCGACAGGCGCCGCGCGGTGCGCAGGCCGCTGGTGCTGCGCGTGACCGCGTGGAGCAGCTCGTCGCTATGCAGGCTGCCCTTCATCAGCAGTTCCGCCTGGCCCGTGCGCACCGCTTCGACCGCGGCTTCAGCCGAGGCATGGCTGTGGGGCGCGTCGATGATCACGGTGTCGCCAAGTGCCAGGCCGTGCTCTTGCGCCACGGCGCGGATACGTGCCGCGGGCCCAACCAGGATCGGCACGATCAGCCCCAGCCGCGCGGCCTCCAGTGCGCCGTCCAGCGATGAATAGTCACACGGGTGCGCCACTGCTGTGGGGATCGGCGGCAAGCCTTCGCAGCGTCCCAGCAGAATGGCGTATTTGTCGGCGGTCGGGGGTGTCGGCGTGGGTTGCATGCGTGGATTCCAGGTTATCCGCATCCGCCGCAGGGCAGGCGGATGCTGCGTTGCGCAATCGTGCCGGGAAAGTATAGGCGAACGCCCGCGGCGCGGTGTCGGCTTGGGAAGTGTCATATTCGGCGCCGTCAGCCGCCGTTCGGTAACTTCGGTTGTCATGCTGCCCGGACACTGGTAGATTTTTGTCTGTTGCGTCGCAGCAAGCCATTTTCTCTTGGTGACACTGCATCCCCTGCTCGCTCCGCCAATCCATCGGGAGAAACGGAAATGAATGCACGTCAACCTGTGACAGGGTCCGGCCCTGACCAGGGCGCCCCACACGCCTCCAATCCCACCGGCAGTACAAACACCAGCAACACCAGCGATACCAGCAGCGCCCCGGGCTCATCGCCGTCATGGCCGGCGTTCGCGTTCCCGTTTGCCGCGTTTCCGCCCGTGCCCGCGACACCGCTGGCGCAGGCCGCGTGGGAATACGGCGTCGATGCGTGGCAACGGTCGATCCTGTTTCTCGACATCCTGCGCCAGCGCGGCAACGAAACCGCCGAGCATGAACGCAGCGGCATGCCGCCGGTGCTCGCGTTCGAATACGAAATGCTGATCGATGGCCGCGACCTGCCGAAGCCCGTCAACTACGCGCTGCTGCGGATCGTGCCGTCGCCGGAATTTCCCACCGATATCGCCAAGCGGCCGTTCGTGGTGATGGATCCGCGCGCGGGCCACGGCCCCGGCATTGGCGGCTTCAAGGCCGACAGCGAAATCGGCAACGCCATCCGCACCGGACATCCGTGCTACTTCATCACGTTCTTCCGCGACCCGTGTCCGGGCCAGACGATCGAGGACGTGGCGCGCACCGAAGGCAAATTTCTGCGCACCGTGGCAGAACGCCATCCCGATGCGCCGGGCAAGCCGTTCGTCGTCGGCAATTGTCAGGCCGGCTGGGCGCTGCTGATGCTCGCGGCCGCCGCGCCCGATGTCACTGGCCCGATCCTGCTGGCCGGCGCGCCGGTAGCGTATTGGTCGGGCGTGCGCGGCAAGAATCCGATGCGCTATTCCGGCGGGCTGCTCGGCGGCACGTGGCTTTCGTCGCTGGCCGCGGATATGGGCAACGGCCGCTTCGACGGCGCGTGGCTGGTGCAGAATTTCGAAAAGCTTAATCCCTCCAACACGCTGTGGGAAAAGCTCTACAACGTCTATGCGAAGGCCGATACCGAAGGGCCGCGCTTCCTGGAATTCGAACGCTGGTGGGGCGGCCACTTCCTGATGAACCGCGCCGAGATCGACTGGATCGTGCAGAACCTGTTCGTCGGCAATCATCTGACCGCCGGCGAGGTACGCAGCGACGATGGCCGGACCGTGATCGATCTGCGTAATGTGCGCTCGCCGGTGATCGTGTTTGCGTCCTGGGGTGACAACATCACGCCGCCGCAGCAGGCGCTGAACTGGATTCCCGATCTGTACGCCAGCGTCGACGAACTCGTCGCCAATGACCAGACCATCGTCTACTGCTTGCATCCGTCGATCGGCCACCTGGGCATCTTCGTTTCCGGCAGCGTGGCCAACAAGGAACACTCCGAACTGTTCAGCGCGCTGGACTTGATCGATGTCCTGCCGCCGGGTCTCTACGAGGCAAAGATCGAGGACGTCGCGCCCGACGCGCCGCACCGCGATCTGCTGGAAGGGCGCTATCTGGTGCGCTTCGAACGGCGCACCATCGACGATATCCTGGCGCTCGACGACGGCCGCGCCGACGAGCAGCCGTTCGAAGTCGTGCGCCGCGTGGCCGAGATCAACCAGCATCTGTACGACACATTCGCCTCGCCGGTGGTCCGCGCGCTGTCCAACGAAACCACCGCGGAAGCGGTGCGGGCTAGCCACCCGTCGCGGCTCGAGCGGTCGCTCGCCAGCGACACCAATCCGTGGATGCAGTGGGTTGCCGCGATGGCGCCGGCGGTGCGCGAGGCCCGCCAGCCGGTCTCGCCGGACAATCCGTTCCTGGCGATGCAACAGGCCGTGTCGGACCAGATCGTGCGCTCGCTCGACCAGTATCGCGACGCGCGCGACGCATGGCAGGAGCGCACGTTCGAAGCGCTCTACGCCAATCCGTGGCTGCCGGCGATGCTGGGCATGACGGACCGGCCCAAGCGCGCCGAATCCCCTGCCATCAGCGCGCTGCGCAAGGAAGTGGCCGAACTGCGCCAGCGCGAGGCGCTGCGGCATATCGGTTCCGGCACGTCGCTCGACGCGTTCCTGCGGATCCTGTCTTACGTCACGCAGGGGCGCTCGGCCATCGAGGAACGTCCCTTCAATCTGCTGCGCAAACTCGCGCGTGAGAACCCGCCCGAAAAGCGCATCACGCTGGCGCAGTTCAAGGATGCCGTGCGCAGGCAGAGCTATGTCGTCAGCCTCGATCCCGACGCCGCGCTCAAGGCGCTGCCCGATATCGTGCCCGACATGAAGGAGCGGCGCCGCATCATGGTGCTGGCGCATCGTGTGCTGACGGTGGGCGGACCGCTCGATGACGAGTGGCTGGCGCGCTATCGCGAAGTCGCGGAGGTCCTGGGCACCGATCACGGCAACGGACGGGCTAGCCCGCAGGCCGAAGCCTGACCCATCGTCCCCGCACATCCAGCAAGGACATGCAGCAGTTGTTCCACCGGCAGGCGTGCTGCAACGCGGCGCGCCTCCCGACACGGCGTCGCCGGCTTACACCCGGGTGCGCCGTCATCGCAATCGGAGGCTTCCCATGGTGCAAGTACCCAACCCGCCGCTGCGCGGCGCCCGCGTGCTGGTGGTGGGCGTTGCCAACGAGGATTCGATCGCGTGGGGCTGCGCGCGCGCTTTTCATGAACTCGGCGCCGAAGTGGCGCTGACCTACCTGAACGACAAGGCGTACCCGCACGTGGCGCCGCTGGCCGCGCAGATCGGCGCGCCGATCCTGATGCCGCTCAATGTCGAGGACGACGCGCAGATGGACGCGCTGTTCGCGCATATCGCGCAAACGTGGGGGCGGCTCGATTCGGTCGTGCATTCGGTGGCGTTTGCGCCCAAGGCCGACCTGCAGGGCGGTCTGCTGAATTCCTCGGCGCAGGGCTTTGCACGCGCGATGGACGTCTCGTGTCATTCCTTCATCCGCATGGCGCGCCGCGCGGCGCCGCTGATGACGCAAGGCGGCACGCTGTTCGCGATGAGCTATGACGGCGCTAACCGCGTGGTGCCGAACTACGACCTGATGGGCCCGGTCAAGGCGGCGCTCGAGGCAAGTTGCCGGTATCTCGCGCATGAACTCGGGCCCCAAGGCATTCGCGTGCATGCCATCTCGCCGGGGCCGCTGAAGACGCGCGCCGCGTCGGGCCTCAAGGATTTCGATCTGCTGCTGGCCGAAGCGGCGGGGCGGTCGCCGCTGGGCGAACTGGTCGACATCATGGACGTCGGGTTCGCTACCGCCTATCTGGCAACGCCGTACGCGCGCCGCGTGTCGGGCAATACGGTGTACGTGGATGGTGGCGTGCACATCATGGCCTGAAACGTGCGATAGCCGCATCGCCCGGCCGCCGCGATGCGCGGCGCGGCCTACAATACAGCCATCCGCACTTCCCTACAGGAGATGCAATGCAGGTACTGATTCGCGGGCTGCATCGAGATGTGACCGAGGAAATGCTGCGCGAAAAATTCAAACAGTATGCGCCGGTCAATTCGGTCGAGATCGTGCGCGATGGCGATCCAAACCACCCGTGGGCATGGATGGATCTGGCGGTGGACCCGTTCACCGCGTGGCGCCTGCTGCGGCAGTTCGACAAGCAATACTTCGCCGGCAGCATCATGCGCTGGTATATCCCCGCACACCAGAGCTAGCGCGGTACCATACCGCATCTTCATTCTCGGACACGTCAGCTCATGCTGGAACTCCAGGGCGCCATCTGGTTTCGCGCCGGCAAGCAGGACTGGGGCGGCCGCGATCGCATCGCGCTGCTGTCCGCCATCGGCGAGCACGGCTCGATCACAGCTGCCGCGCGCGCGGTGGGCATCAGCTACAAGCATGCGTGGGATGCCATCGATGCGATGAACAACAGCGCGGGCGAGGCCCTGGTGGTGCGCGTGGCAGGGGGCAAGGGCGGCGGCGGTACACGGCTGACCGCACGCGCCGCGCGGCTGATCCGCACGTATCACGCGATGGAAGCCGAGCACGCACGATTTCTCGCCCAGCTCGAAAAGGCCGGCAGCGCGATGTCCGATGCCGACGCCGACGATATCCACCTGATCCAACGCCTCATGATCAAGACCAGTGCCCGCAACAAGCTGTTCGGCCGTGTGCAGACCGTGCGCCCCGGCGCAGTCAATGACGAGGTCACGCTGGCGCTGGCCGGCGGGCAGCATATCGTCTCCACGCTGACGCATGAAAGCGTCGAGGCCCTGGAACTGACGCCGGGCGCCGAGGCGTTCGCGCTGGTCAAGGCGTCGTCGGTGATGATTGGCCTGCCCGATCCGGGCACGCGGCTATCGGCGCGTAACCAGCTGGCCGGCACCGTCGCGCGCATCGCGCCGGGCGCCGTCAATGCCGAGGTCGTACTCGATCTCGATGGCGGCGGCACTGTGGCAGCCATCATCACCAACACGGCGATGCACGATCTGGAGCTCAAGCCGGGCGTGCACGCACTGGCGATATTCAAGGCGTCGAGCGTGATCCTGGGCACGATGATCTGACATGGCGCGCAATATCGAAATCAAGGCGCGCATCGACAGCGTCGAGTCATTGACGCCGCGCGCCGCGGCCATCGCCACGCAAGGGCCCGAACGCATCGAGCAGGACGATACGTTTTTCCCGTGTCCGAACGGACGCCTGAAGTTGCGCGCCTTCAGCGCCGCGCGCGGAGAGCTGATCTTCTATGCGCGTCCCGACCAGGCAGGGCCGAAGGAAAGTTTCTACATCCTGTCGCCCACCGTGTCGCCCGATACGCTGCGCGCCGCGTTGACCGCCGCACATGGCGCGGGCGGACGCGTTCGCAAGGTGCGCACGCTCTTCCTGGCAGGGCGCACGCGCGTGCACCTGGATCGCGTGGAAGGGCTCGGCGATTTTCTGGAACTCGAAGTGGTGCTGCGCGACGGAGAGCCGCTCGATGCCGGCGTGGCCGAGGCCCATGCGCTGATGGCGCAACTCGGGGTGGCGCCGGACGCGCTGATCGAAGGCGCCTACGTCGATCTGCTGCAAGCCCGCGCTTGAGGATACGGCGCGAGACCGGTCAGGCAATCCGCGCCGGCTGCTGGGCGTAGACCGGCGGGTGCCGGTGCTCGCGTCCGCCGGCAAAGATGCGGCCGTCGCGGATTTCCAGTACGTGATCGCCCAGCACTTCCACGTCCTGCGGATCGTGCGAAATCATCAACATCGGCACGTCCAGGCTTTCCTGCAACGCGCGCAGTTCGTTACGCATGCGCACGCGCAGCGCGGGATCGAGTGCCGAGAACGGTTCGTCGAGCAGCACGATATCGGGCCGCGCCGCCAGTGCGCGCGCCAGCGCCACGCGCTGCTTCTGTCCACCCGATATCTGCGCCGGATACTGGCCGACGATCTCGCCGAGCCCAAACGCATCGACCCAGCGCGCGGCCTCGGGCGGCAAGCCACGTCGCGAAGGATTGCGCCAGCCGCGCCTGAGCCCAAACGCAATGTTTTGCGCCACGGTCAGATGCGGAAACAGCGCGTAATCCTGGAACAGGTACGCGACGCGGCGTTCCTGCGGGCGCACGTCGATGCCGGTTTCGCTGTCGAACAGCGTGCGGCCATTCAGCACGATGCGTCCGCTGTCCGGTGCCATCAATCCCGCAATCGCGCGCAGCGTCAGGCTCTTGCCCGCGCCCGATGGACCGAACAGTGCGATGCGGCGGCTGTCCGAAGCGAAGCCGATATCGAGCACGAAATGACGATCCTGCGATGCCATGCGCTTGCGAATGGAAATCTCCATGGTCATGGCGATCTCACCTCGCTGCGGCTTCGCGCCGGAACCTGCGGCGCTCGTAGCCATCGCCGCGCCGCGTGGGCGGCACCAGCCGCGCGGCAATCACCAGCAGCACGATGCAGGTGACCGACGTCACCAGCACCAGCAGATTGGCGGTGTCGTCGTTGCCGGCCTGCACGGCTTCGTAGATGGCGACCGACAGCGTCTGCGTGCGGCCCGGCAGATTACCGGCGATCATCAGCGTCGCGCCAAATTCGCCAAGCGCGCGCGCAAAGGCCAGCAGTACGCCGGCGACGATGCCCGGCATTGCCATCGGCAACGTCACCCGAAAGAAAATGCCGGCCTCGGAAATGCCCAGCACGCGCGCTGCGTTTTCCAGTTGATGGTCGACGCCTTCGAATGCGGCGCGCGCCGACTTGAGCACCAGCGGAAACGCCACAACCGTGGACGCCAGCACCGCGCCTTGCCACGTGAAGACCAGTTCGATGCCGATGCTTTCCAGCCACGCGCCGAACACACCGCGCCGGCCCACCAGCACCAGGAGGTAGTAGCCCAGCACGGTCGGCGGCAGCACCAGCGGCAGCGTCAGCAGCGCATCGACGACATCGCGCGCCGACGAGCGCCAGCGCGCGATCGCGAAGGCCGCCGCCACGCCAAGGATCGCGTTGAGCAGCGTGGCGCATCCGGCAACCTTCAGCGACAGCAGTAACGGTACCCAGACGGCGTCCATTTGCGGCATCCCGAACGGTGTGGCAATCAGACTCAGGGCTTCTGGAAGCCGAAGCGGGCCAGCGTGGCCTGGCCTTCGGCCGACAGCACATATTGCACGAAGGCGTTGGCCTGCTGCGCCTGCTTCGATTGCGCAGTGACGGCGATCGGGTAGGTCACCGGCGTGGTGGTCGGCACGCGGGCGGCCACTTTGACCTTGTCGGCCATCACGGCGGCGTCGGTGGCAAACACGAAGCCGGCGTCGACTTCGCCCCGTGCGACGTAATCGAGCGCCTGGCGCACGTTCTGCGCGGGCACGCCCTTGGCGGCCACAGCGTCCCACAGGCCCTGCGCTTCCAGCGCGCCGCGGGTGTAACGGCCCACGGGCACCGAGGCCGGATTGCCGTAGGCGATACGCTTGACGTCGGCGCGCGCCAGGTCCTTTGGCGTCGCGATATTGAGGCGGCTGTCGTGCGGCACGATCAGCACGATCGCATTGGCCGCGAAATCCTTGCGCGTCGCCGCTTGCACCACCTTCTCGGCCTCGGCCTTGTCCATCGCGTTCTGATCGGCGGACGCAAACACGTCGGCCGGCGCGCCCTTGATGATCTGCTGCATCAGCACGTCGGACGCGCCGAAGTTGAGCACGACCTTGGTATCCGGGTGCGCACGCTCGAATTGCTCGCCCAATTGCCTGAAGGCGTTGGTCAGGCTGGCGGCGGCCGACACCACCAGATCGGCGGCAAACGCCGAGGACGTGCCCAGCGTCAGGGCGACCAGTGTGGCGGCGGAGGCGGCACGACGCAGCAGGGGCAGGGAACGGAGGCTCATGACGGATGCAGGCAGGTTCGGAGGGATGGGCGCCACGCGGGGCGGCGTGCACAAGGGCGCACCTTCGCAATATAAGCGCGTATATAGCGCAGCGTCAATTCGCCGAATGGATACCGTTCTTCACCAATGCGTGATGTTGCCGGCGCGTCAGCATCGTTGATTCCGCAAGTTCGATGCGGCCGATAAATATGTGGTTTTTGCCATATTGTGACGATTGTCACGAGAATGACGCCGTTTCGCCACTTTCCTGCCATCGCGGATTCCCACAATTGCAGGCGCGGCAGACAAACAAAAACACATCACAGGGAATCCGAACCATGCAATTTCATCGCATCCGGACCGCGGCGGGCATCGCCGCGCTGGCCGGCGTAACGGCGTTGGCGTTGGCTGCCTGCGGCTCCGACGACAACAATGCCAACAACGGCAACGGCGGCAATAACAGCGGCAACGGCACGCCCGCCCAAATCGCCGCCGGCACCAAGACCACCCTGGCGCTGCTGGAGACCACCGACCTGCACACCAACGTCCTCAGCTATGACTACTTCAAGCTGGCCGAAGACAAGTCGCTGGGCTTCGAGCGCGTGTCCACGCTGATCAAGGCGGCGCGCCAGGAATTCCCGAACAGCCTGCTGCTCGACAACGGCGACACGATCCAGGGCACGGCGCTGTCCGACTACCAGGCGCTGGTCAAGCCGGTGTCGTGCAATGAAACGCTGGCGATGTACAAGGTGATGAACGCGGCCAGCTATGACGGCGGCGGCATCGGCAATCACGAATTCAACTATGGCCTGCAGTATCTGAGCCAGGTCACCGGCAACCGCTTCAACGTCGACGGCCTGCCCGAGCCGGCCGCGCAAACCACCTGCGCCGGACCGAAGTTTCCTCAGGTGCTGGCCAACGTCTACAGCGTCAAGACGCGCCAGCCGCTGTTCCAGCCGTATGCGATCCTGACCCGCACGCTCAGCGCCACGGGCCCCGACGGCAAACCTGTGTCCGCGCAGGTCAAGGTCGGCATCATCGGCTTTGCGCCGCCCGCGATCCTGAGCTGGGACAAACGCTGGCTCGACGGCAAGGTCTACACCGAAGGCGTGGTGGAAACCGCGCAGAAATATATCCCCGAGATGCGCGCAAAGGGCGCCGACCTGATCGTGGTGATCTCGCACGGCGGACTCGATAATTCGACCTATTCGCCAACGATGGAAAACGGCAGCTATCACCTGTCGAAGGTCGATGGCGTCGACGCCATGCTGATCGGCCACTCGCACCAGATCTTCCCCGATGCCGCCAGCACGGTAGGCCAATTCAACCTGCCGGGCGTCGACAAGGTCAAGGGTACGGTCAATGGCGTGCCGACGGTCATGGCCAACTACTGGGGCAAGCATCTTGGCGTCGTCAACTTGGCGCTGAACCATGACGGCAAGAAATGGAATGTCGACCGCGCCAATACAAAGGTCGAAGCGCGCTCGATCCAGAACGCCGACAAATCCTATGTGGCGGCCGACGCCAGCGTCGCGCCCGCGATCGACACGGAGCACCAGGCCACCATCCAGTACGTGAAGACGCCGATCGGCTCGACCAACTACCGCATGACGAGCTATTTCGCCGATGTGGGCGACCCCGGCGCGATCCAGATCGTCAACATGGCGCAGGCCGCGTATGTGAAGGACTACATCGCCGCAAACCTGCCGGCGCTGGCGTCGCTGCCGGTGCTGTCAGTGTCGGCGCCGTTCAAGAGCGGCTTTGGCGGCGGTAACGACTACACCGACGTTGCCGCGGGCAATCTGGCCATCAACAACGCGGCCGACCTGTACCTGTATCCGAACACCGTGTATGCGGTGAAGGTCAATGGCGACGAGGTCAAGGCGTGGCTGGAAACGGCTGCCAAGCGGTTCAACCAGATCGATCCGGCAAAAACCACCGAGCAGCCGCTGATCAGCACCTTCCCGGGCTACAACTTCGATATGTTTACCGACCCGGACATGCAGTATGAGATCGATGTGACCCAGCCCGTGGGTAGCCGCATCAAGAACCTGACGTACCAGGGCGCGCCGGTCACGTCCGCGATGAACTTCATCGTGGCGACCAACAACTATCGCGCCAGCGGCGGCGGCAACTTCCCGGGGCTCGATGGCACCAAGACGGTCTACGCGTCGCCCGATGCCAACCGCGACGTGCTGATTTCGTACATCAAGAATGTCGGGGCGTTGACGCGCGCCACCAACGGCAGCGCGCGCAGCTGGCACTTCACCAAAGTGGCCACCGCTGGCGACGTGGTGTTCAGTTCCGCGGTGGGCGTGCAGGCGCTGGCCGTGGCAGGCGGCGTGGCAGGCGTCACGCTGCTGGCCGCCGACGACGGGTCCGGCAAGAATCTGTCGAAGTACAAAATCGACCTCAACCAGTAAGCCGGCGCGGCCGCCCATTCCGTCCCCGATCGCAACGATGCAAGCCACTGTTTCCGGCGCCAGCGCCACCATCACCACCCACGCGGCCGGCGCCGCCGTGCCGGCCGTGCGCGGCACGGCACGGCGCCTGCCACGCATGCATCCGCTGTTTGCCGCGGCGTCGCTGGCTGTGGCGATCGCTGCGGCGGGCCTCGCCGGCGCGGCGCTCTGGCGGCACAAATCCGACGCGCGCCAGATCGAAATCGCCGAATGGCAGCGGCTGGCCGCCTCCACGGGCGATGCGCCGTCGCTGCGCCAGCTTGCCATGGCTGCCGCCGCGGGCGAGACGGCGGCGCGCGCTGCACTGGGAGAAACGCTGATGTCGCAGTCCGACGCCGCCGCGCGTGCGCAAGGCGAGCGCTGGCTGCGCATGGCAGCCGAAGCCGGCCACGCTCGCGCCCAATTCGTGCTTGGCAAGGCCGCGATGCTCGGCGGACTGGCGTCGGGCCAAGCCGATTTTGCGCTGGCATGGCAGCAGTTGCAGCCGGCTGCGCAGGCGGGCGATGTCGGCGCCGCCTACTATCTGGGCCTGCTGTATCGCGGCGGCCATGGTCGTGACGCCAATCCGGCCGAAGCGGCGCGCTGGCTGCGGGCGGCTGCCGAAGGCGGGGTGGCGCAGGCGATGTTCCTGCTGGCCAATGCCTACCGCGCAGGCGACGGCGTGCCGCGCGACGACGCGCGCGCGCTGGTGTGGTATCGGGCCGCCGCCGAACGCGAGCATCCGGCCGCCACGCAGGCGCTGGCGATGGCGTATCGCGACGGCGAACTGGGCCTCGCACCCGACGCCGAGAACTATCGCCAGCACATGGCCGAGGCCGCGCACGCGCTCAAGCATCCAGCGCTCAATCCCTAGCGTTCGGCCAGGCGGATTCGGCGCGACCGGGCAAGGCCTGCGGTATGCTTCATGCCGTCCCCACGGAGGCGCCCATGAAGACCATTTACCTCGCCGGTTTCGACGTATTTCGCAAGGATGCGCTCGCCTGGGGCGAGCATCTGAAGGCGCTCTGCGCGCGGCACGGCTTCGAAGGGCTGTATCCGCTCGACAAGGCCGCGCCGCAAGGGCTGTCCGGCCCCGACACCGCGCAATGGATCTACGAGGCCAATGTCGCGCTGATCCGGCGCGCCGATATCGTGATGGCCAACCTCGACGACTTTCGCGGCCCCGGCGAGCCCGACAGCGGCACGGCGTTCGAAGTCGGCTTTGCCGTGGCGTTGCAGAAGCCCGTGTGGGGCTATGCCGCCGACGCGCGCGCGCTGATCGAGCGCGTGCGCGACTCTACCGACGACGATGGTGAGGCGCGCGATGCGCGCGGCTATGTGGTCGAGAATTTCGGCCTGCCGATCAACCTGATGCTCGCGTGCAGCGTGCGGCTGGTGCATGGCGATGCCGAGGCGTGTCTTGCCGCGATGGCCGAAGCGGACCGCCGGCGCATCGCGCGGCGCGCGCAGGCGTCAATGCAGGGCGGTCCGGAGGACTAGGCGCGAACGCTCAGCGCAGCGGCGGGTTGCCGCTCTGCACGCGCAGCGACTGCACGCCGCCGGCAATCTCCGCAGCGGTCGCCGCCACGATCTGGCGATACGCGTTCACCAAGCCGTCGGCCTCGCCCGGCGCCGGCAGATCGGATTCCGTGCGGCCGCTCAGCACCTTGCCATCGGGCAGGCGGCGCACTGCCCAGACGATGGTCGCGGCGGCGCGCTGGCCCATGCTGGCGTCAAGCCTGACCACTTCGGTCGTGACGCGGAACACGGGCTCCACATCGGACAAACCTTGCTGGTAGGTATCCACCGCGCCCAACTGCGTCTGTAATTGCTGCGACAGCGCATCGCGCAGTTCGTCGGGCAGCGGCGCGGACCAGCGCGACAGGTCCAGCAGCCTGATCTGGCCGGCATCGCCGTCGGACACCACAAACTGCGCGCGATTGAGCCGTTCGGGCACCCTTACCGGCGCGACCTCGATCCAGACCGGCTGGGCCGTGGCCGGCGCGGCGCGCGATGGGCCACTCGATGCGCCTGCCATGGCGGCTTGCGCGGCGGCGCCGCTGGCCAGCGTGTAGTAGCGCGGTTCGGGCGATGCACAGCCGCCCAGCCATGCGGTGGCCAATGCCATCGAGGCAACCATCAGCGTGCGTTTCATTTGTCCTTCTCCGTCTTGCCGCGCAGCAGTGCTTCGGGGTGCCGCTCCAGATAATCGGTCAGCGCACGCAGCGACACCGCGGTGCGCGTCAGTTCCTGCAGCATGCGCCGCGTGTCCTGCTGCAGCGGCGCGTCGGACGCCAGCGTGCCGTTGGCCGCCGTCAGCGTGCGCCGCGCGTCCTGCAGCGCGGCCAGCACCTGCGGCGCCACGTCGCCGTTGAGCTGCGCCACGAGCTTGTCGGCGGTGTCGATCATCTTGTTCATCGACACCATGGCGGTGCGGGCTTCCTGACCAATCTGGTCGAACGGCACCTTGTCGATCTTGTTGACGATATCGCCAAGCTTGGCCTGCAGTTCGTCGAATGTGCCGGGCGTGGTCGGGAATTCAGGCATCGGCGCGTTGACGTCGATGTCCTTGGCCGGCGGCGCCTTCGGGAAGAAGTCGAGCGCCACGTAAAGCTGGCCGGTCAGCAGGTTGCCGGTGCGCAACTGCGCGCGCATGCCGCGCTTGACCAGCGCCTGCACGATGACGTGCTTGCGCGCTTGATCCACTACGTCGCGTTCGCGGAAGCCCATGCGCGATGGATATAACTCCACCACCACCGGCATGCGGAAGGCTTTCTTGTCGCGCTGGTATTCGATGCCGATCGAGCGCACCTGGCCGACGATCACGCCGCGGAAGTCGACCGGAGCACCCGGCGTCAGGCCGCGTACCGACTGGTCGAAGTTGAGCACGGCCAGCGCGGGCGCAATTTCATCGCGTTCCTTCATTGCTTCGCCCTGGTCCGCGGCCAGCAGGAATTGCGTGTTTTCGGCTGCGGCCTCCTGTGCGTCGCTGTTGTCCGGCGCCTGGAACGCCACGCCGCCGAGCAGCACCGTCACCAACGACTGCGTGGACAACTTCAGCCCGCTGGCATCGAGCTTCAGGTCGACGCCGCTGGCGTGCCAGAAGCGCGTGTCGGCAGTGACCAGCTTGTCATAGGGCTTGTTGACGAACACGCGCAGCGTGATGTCGCGCCCGTTCGGCTCCAGCTGGTAGGCGACAACCTGCCCAACCTGCACGCGACGATAGTAGACCGGCGAGCCGATATCGAGCGACCCGAGGTCCTGCGCGCGCAGCACGAACTGCCGTCCGGAGGCGTCGGTGGTGACCACCGGCGGCACTTCCAGTCCGGTGAAGCTGCGCCGGCTCTCGGCGGACTTGCCGGCATCGACGCCGATGTAGGCGCCCGACAGCAGCGTCTCCAGGCCGGATACGCCGCTGATGGCAAAGCGCGGCCGCACCACCCAGAAGCGCGTGTCCTTGACCGCGAAGCTTTCGGCGTCCTTGGTCAGTTCGATAATGGCCGCGACATGGGACCGGTCCGAGGCGAGCCGTACCGATTTGACCAGTCCGATATCGACGTCCTTGTAGCGCACGGCGGTCTTGCCCGGCGTCAGGCCCTCGGCCGTGCTGAACGTGACGGTGATCTCCGGGCCGCGCGACGCCAGCGTGTTGATCAGCAGCGAAATGCCGACCACGGCCGCGACGATCGGAATCAGCCAGACCAGCGACGGCAGCCAGCGCGCGCGCCGTTTGCGCGTGGGTTGCGGCACGCCGGAGGGTGGGGAAGGGAGATCAGGATCGGGCATTGTCGGATTCCGGCAGATTCGGCAGATTCGGCGGACGGTGGATGTTCACGTCCGCGCGGGTGTCGGCATGGGCGGCGGTATGTGCCGCAACGTTTGCTGTAGTCCTGGTCGCGCAATTCGGCGCGGGATTTGGTGCGGCGTCGCCTGGATTGGCGTCGCCTGGCCGCGCGCGTTCGAGCGAATCCCACAGCAGGCGCGGGTCGAAGCTCAGTGACGCCAGCATGGTCAGCACCACCACCGAGGCAAAGGCCAGCGCCCCGCCGCCGGGGATGATCGTGGCCAGCGCACCGGCCCGCACCAGCGAGGCCAGCAGCGCCACGACAAAGATATCGAGCATCGACCAGCGCCCGATGATCTCGACCAGCCCATACAGGCGTGTCTGCTGGCGCAGCCGCCAGCCGGAGCCGAAGTGCACCGAGACCAGCAGCAGCGTCAGGATCATCATCTTCAGCAGCGGTACCACGATGCTGGCGATCAGCACCACCCCGGACAGCAGATGCGATCCGGACAGCCACAGATAGATCACGCCGGACATGATGGTGTCGCGCTGCGTGCCGAGGATCGACTCGGTCACCATCACCGGCAGCAGATTGGCGGGGATGTACAGGATATATGCGGCCAGCAGGAAGGCCCAGGTGCGCGCCACGCTGGCGGGCTTGCGATGATGGAGCGTTGCGCCGCAGCGCGGACACGGCTCGCCTTCGAGCGCGATCGGGCTGACGAGGTCGCAGGCGTGGCACGACAGCAGCCCGCGCGACGCCGCCGTGGGTACCTGCGGCAGCGGCTGGTCCTCGTCGTCGTCGGTCAGGTCGGCCACCACGCCGGCGGCCAGGCGGCGCGACCGCGCCAACTGCTCGCGCGCCAGCGCCGCGCGCGACTTGCGCGACGCGCCGGCTGGCCGAGGCGGTTCCGGTGGCGGCAGGCTCATGGCGATGGGTTCACCGGCGGTTGCGGCGGCACTTCGTCGGCACCGGCCGGTTCGAGGTAATGCCAAAGGTCGCGCGGATCGAACGACAGCATGGCGGCCAGCACCACCACCAGTGCGCCGAATGACCACAGCGCGACGCCGGGCAGCACCTGCGCCATGGTCGACAGCTTCACCACCGTCACCAGCACGCCGATCATGAAGACCTCGATCATGCCCCACGGCCGGGTCTGGCGGATGCCGCGCACGATGCGCTCGAACCCGGGCGGCATGTGCCGGCGCGCCATCGGCACCAGCAGATAACACATCATCAGCATCTCGGAGAGCGGAAACAGGATCGTGGTGCCGAACACGAGCATCGCCACCAGCGTCATGTGGTCGGCATGCAGCGCCTGCACGGCGCCCCACAGCGTGGTCGCGGTCCGCACGCCCTTGAGGTCCATCTCGACGATCGGATAGGTATTCGAGATCAGGAACAGGATCAGCGCCGTCACCACCAGCGGCAGCAGGCGACGGTAGGCGCGCGAGCTTTCGCGATACAGCGCACCGCCGCAGCGCACGCACACGGCGCGCTCGCCCGGTTCCAGCGCAGTGCGCTCATGGAGCGCATCGCAGTACTCGCACGCCACCAGCCGGTGCAGGTCCTGCGTCGGGTCGCCGGGCGTTGCGATCGGTTGCGTCATGCGTTGGATGTCGGCAGTTGCGCGGGGCGGATCATGCGTCAGGGGTCAGCTGCGTGGGCGGTGCCGGTGTGACCGCAGTGACGGCCGGGCGTTCCTGCGACCCGACGGTCCAGTCGCGCAGCAGGGCATAGGCCACCGCCAGCATGGTCGGGCCCAGGAAGACGCCGAGAAAGCCGAATGCCAGTGCGCCGCCAAGCACGCCCATCATGATCCAGATCAGCGGCAGGCTGGTGCCCTTGCTGATCAGAAGCGGCTTGATCACGTTGTCGGCCATGCCTACCACCACGCCGCCCCACACCACCATGAAGATGGCCCAGGCGGTTTCGCCGCCGTGATAGAGCCACAGCGCGGCGGGAATCCACACCAGCGGCGGCCCCATCGGCACCACCGACAGGAAGAACGTGATGAAGCCGAGGATGGCCGCGCCGGGCACGCCCGCGATCCAGAAGCCGACGCCCGCCAGCACGGCCTGTACGAACGCGGTGCCGAGCACGCCGTAGACCACGCCCTTGACCGTGCCCCCGGCCAGCGCCAGCAGGTGGTCTGCGCGCTCGCCCGCGACCCGGCGCATGCCGCCGCGCACCCAGTCGACGGCCAGCTCGCCGCCGGTATAGAAGAAAAACGCCAGCACGATCGACAGCGCCAACTGGCCCAGCCCGGCGCCGATCGACAGGCCCGCGCCCAGCAGCGCATGCCCAACGGGTGCGATCAGCTTGCGCAGGTTGGCCACCATGTCGGAATCGGCGTGGATCACCTGATCGTAGGCCGATTGCAGTTGCGGCCCCACATACGGCAGGCTGCTGAGCCACTCGGGCAACTGCGGCAGCCCGCGTTCGGCGTAGCGGTTGACCAGTGCAGTCAGCTCGTCGATATGTGCGGAGAAGCTTGCGCCGGCATAGACGAACGGGCCCAGCACGATGACCGTGGCGATCAGCACGCAGAGCAGCGCCGCCAGGCCGCGCCGATTGCCCAGCCAGCGCGTCAGCACCGTATACGGGTACCACGAGCTGTAGGCCAGGATCGCGCCCCACAGCAGCGCGGTGGCGAATGGCGCCAGCACCAGCAGCGATCCGCCGATCAGCACGATCAATGCAAAAACCGCGGCAAGCTTTTCAATCAGTTGTCCGGAACTCATCGTCGTGCGCCGGCCCACGGCGTCCATGTTGCGAGAACGCCGTAAGCATAGCGGAATTCGATGAGCGGGCTTTGGGGTTTTCCCTTGCGTCAGTCGGCCGTGGCCACGCCGGTGTTGTGCAGCAGGGCGGCTACGAGGTCCGATTGGGTGACCATGCCGACCACGCGCCTGCCGGCGTCGAGCACCGGCACGTGGTGCAGGCCGCCATCGGAAAAGGCCTGCGCCAGATCGACAATCGGCTGGTCGGCGCGCGCCGTGACGACCGCTCGCGTCATCAGGTCGCGCACCGCGCCGTTGACGCGCCGCGAGTTGACGCGATGCGCGCGGAAGAAGTCGCTTTGCGTGACGATGCCCAGCAGACGGCGCTGACGATCCACCACCGGCAGCGCCTTGATGTGATGGCGCGTCAGCAGCGCGGCCGCGTCGGCGGCGAGCTGGCCGGGACGCACCGCCACCACGTCGCGCGACATGATGTCGCCGCAGCGCACATCGCCAAAGCGGCGCGAATAGGCGCGCAGCTCCGCCGCCACCAGGATCGCTTCGAGATCATCTTCTTCGATATCGAGGAATTCGCCGCGCGCCTGCAACACCGCGTCGAGGTCGGCCCGCGTGACGCCAAGCCGCTTGCTGGGCGGCGCGTCGCTGGTGTGATGGTGCGTGGCGGTTTCCGGCGGGCGGTGCGGATAGCGGCGGCGGGTGACGTTGTTGAACGCCAGCGCGGTCAGCAGCAGCAACATCGAATTGATCGCCACCGGCATCACCACGAAGCCGAATCCCAGCGCGTGCACGGCCGGGCCGCCAAACACCGCGGTCACTGCCACTGCGCCGCTGGGCGGGTGCACGCAACGCAACTGGAACATCAGCGCGATGGCGCCGGCCACCGCCACGCCGGCCGCCAGTCCGGGGTCGGGAATCCACTGCGCGCAGGCCACGCCCACCGTCGCGGCCCCCAGATTGCCGCCGACGATCGCCCATGGCTGCGCCAGCGGACTGGCCGGCACGCCGAACAGCAATACCGCCGATGCGCCCATCGGGGCGATGAACCACGGGTTGAAGCCTTGCAGAAACTGGCGACTGATCCACTCGGTCAGAAACAGTCCGATCAACGCGCCCACGCAACTCTTGATGCGCTCGCGGCGGCTGGCCGTAATCGGCATCGGGACGAAAGTGCGTAACCACGCACGCGCGTCGGCAAAAGAACGGGATGGATCAAATGCGGTGGGCATCGAAGTCGGTGGGCGGGGGCAGGGGCTTTGGGGCGCCACGTCGCGTGGCGCGGGCAGGCGAATATATCATGACGTGATATATATCGGTGGGCCGCGGGCCGGCCGGGCATCGTGGCCCGCATCGGTCAGAGTTTGTAGCTCGACAGCAAAATGCTGGTCTCGGTGGCCGCGATGCCGTCGATCAGGCGGATCCGGTCGAGCGTGCGGTCGAACTGCTCCAGCGTGTCGGCACGCAGTTCAGCGATGATGTCCCAACGGCCGTTGGTGGTGTGCAGCGTCTGCACGCTGGGATCGCCGCGCAGCGCCTGCAGCACCTGGCGCCCTTTGTTGCCTTCCACGGCCACCGTCATCCATGCGCGGATCCGGTGTGGTTCTGCCTCGGGCTTGAGCCGCACGGTGTAGCCGACGATCTGCCCGTCCTTTTCCAGTTTCTCGATGCGGTTCTGAACCGTGGCGCGCGACACGCGCAGCGCCTTGGCCAGCGCCGTTACGGGCGTGCGTGCGTTGTCACGCAGTAGCCCCAGCAGTTGACGATCCGTCGCATCCATCACGCTCTCCCAGGCCCATTCGCGGCGATGCTGGCAAAATGCCAGCCCGATGCCGCGAATTGTTCAGTGAACATAGCAATTTGTCCAGTTTGCTAACTATTCGTTGGCACACGTGGGCATCACAATCCACAGCATGGCGGCCGCCGCGCGCCGCCGGCTTTGCGCCGCGTGTCCCAGCCGTCCGAGCCAGACAAGTCCGATATCGAGGAATCCGTCAACCGAGGAGCGCCGCCGTGATAGACCGTCCCACCATTCTGCTGATCGCCCCGACGCATTACGACGTGTCCTACAGCATCAATCCGTGGATGGATCCGCAGGCGTGGTCGCGCGATCCGCGCGGCATGCACCGTCAGGCGGTGGCGTCGTTCGAGGCGCTGCGGCACGCGCTGGAGGCGTCGGGCTTTGCCGTCGAGGTGGCGCAGGGCGCGCCCGGTCAGCCCGACATGGTGTTTCCGGCCAATGCAGCCGTGGTGCTCGACGGCAAGGCCGTGCTGGCGCGCTTCCGCTATCCGCAGCGGCGCGGCGAGGAAGCGCCGTTCGCCGCCATCTTCGACACGCTGCGCGCGCGCGGACTGATCGACAGCGTGGCGATGTTGCCAGAGGGTTGTTACCAGGAAGGCGCGGGCGATTGCATCTGGGATGCGCAGCGTGGCCACTTCTGGGCGGGCTTCGGCCCACGCTCGTCGCGCAAGGCGGCCGCGGCGATGTCGCGCCATTTCGACCGCGACGTGGTGGCGCTGGAACTGGCGACCGAGCGAAGCTATCACCTCGATGTCTGCTTCTGTCCGCTGGCGGGGGGCGAGATCCTCTACTACCCACCGGCTTTCACGGCCGCCGCGCTGCAGGCGCTGCATGCGCGCGTGCCGGTGGCGCAGCGCATCGAAGCCACCGAGGACGATCTGCGCCACTTCAGTGTCAATGCGGTGAATCTGCACGATCAGGTGGTGATGACGCGCACTACGCCGCATCTGCGCGATGAATTGGGACGGCGCGGCTATCGGCTGCGCGAGGTCGACCTTGCACCGTACATGATGTCCGGCGGCGGCGCCTATTGCATGACGCTGCGGCTGGACCGCACCAGCGCGCCGGTGCGGCGCGCGGTGGCCGCATGAGGAGCCGCCATGAAACCAGCGCTTGCGAAACCCATCGCGATGACGCGATTTCTTGACGCGAACGATGTCGCGGCACTGGTGCGCGGCATCGGCGTGGCCGAAGCCATCGTCCAGGTGGCCGCGTGCGTCCGGCAGGACTTCTCCCGCTGGGCCGATTTCGAAAAATCGGCGCGACTGGCGAGCCATTCGAGCGTCGGCGTGATCGAGCTGATGCCCGTCAGCGACGGCACGCACTACGCCTTCAAGTACGTGAACGGGCACCCGCGCAATGCGCAACTCGCGCTGCCCACGGTCATGGCGTGCGGCATGCTGGCCGAGGTGGCGACTGGCTTTCCAATATTGCTGGCTGATCTGACGCTGGCCACCGCACTGCGCACCGCGGCGACATCGGCGCTGGCCGCGCAGGCCATGGCACGGCCGGGCGCGCGCACCATGGCGTTGATCGGCAATGGCGCGCAGGCCGAATTCCAGACACTGGCGTTTCACGCCATGCTGGGTGTCGATACGGTCCGCGCGTTCGACATCGATGGGTCGGCCACGGCGCGATTGATGCGAAATCTGGCAGGTGTGGCGGGTTTGTCGATTCATGCCGCAACATCGGTCGACGACGCCTTGCAGGGGGCCGATATCGTGTCCACAGTCACTGCCGACAAGACGCGCGCCACGATCCTGCGCGCCGAAATGGTGCGGCCGGGCATGCATCTGAATGCGGTGGGTGGCGACTACCCGGGCAAGACCGAGCTTGACGCCGATATCCTGCGCCGTGCGCGCATTGTGGTCGAGTACGCACCGCAATCGCGCATCGAAGGCGAGATCCAGCAATGGCCAGAGGCGCCGGTGAGCGAGCTGTGGGAAGTGCTGAGCGGAGCGGCACCGGGGCGCGTCAACGATGCCGACGTGACGGTGTTCGATTCGGTCGGGTTCGCGCTCGAGGATTATGCGGCGCTGCGCTGGCTGCATGCCGCCGCCATGGCGCGCCACGCCGGACGTTATGTGGAACTGGTTGCGATGGCGCCCGATCCGCGCGACCTGTATGGCTGGATGATGGCGGGCGATGTCAGTGCTGACACACCGGGCGTGCGCCCGGCGCAAATCGGCGACGCGGCCAGTTTCGTCATGGCGTGAGCGCGCGGATGCGGGCCGCGCGCGGGCATGCATCGACGGGGCATGCATCGACGTGACATCGGTCGTAGCCGCGTGCGAGCGACGTCGATCGTCGCCGCCCGGATCGACGTCACTCAACCTATGTCCCGATCGACTTCCCCGATCGACGTCCCCGGATTAACGCCACATTAAGCGCCGCCCATGGAAAAACGGCCCGGAGGTAGGTCCGGGCCGTGCCATGTCGGGGAATTGCCGTGGGCTACGCGCCGGCGCGGCCCATCATCAGCTGCGCGCGCAGAAAGCCTTTGATCTCTTCCAGCGACGGCGTCTTCAGGAACACCATGATGCCCCATTGCTGCAGTGCATCGGCCACGCCGTCATAGGCCTGGCGATTGGTGATGACCGCGAAGATCACGCGTTGCCGCGAGAAGAAATTCTGCAGCTTCTCGATCGTGGCCGATTCCGCGTCGTTCAGTTCTTCTACGTAGTAGAGCACCACGCGCGGTCGCGCATCGACCGATGTGATCACGGTATCCACGACGTCCTCGAGCACCTGGGTTTTCAACGGCAGCGACCACTTGCCCAACTGGGCGCTGATGCGCTGCGCTTCGGTATGGTTGGGATGGAAGACCACCAGGTCGAGGTTGTGCTCGATGGTGGTATCGGGAACCTGCCGGTTTGCCAGCAGACGGTGGACAGTTTCCTTGTGAATGCGCCGGTGTCCGCCATTGGTTTTCCACGCGCCAAGCTCGCCGCGTTCCACCATTTTCTGGACAGTGCCCAGCGATACGTTCAAGAGCTTCGCCGCTGTTCGCGTGCTGTAGTAAGGCTTTTCAGCCAGTTCTGGATCCAGTTTCATCCAATCACCCGTAGTATTTATCCGCAGCACAGCGAGACTTGCACGCTGTGTGGCGCCCTCGGACGCGCCACGTCAGTCATTGACCGGGCTGCCGTGTTGCTGACCCTGATGTTGACCCGCTCCCCGGCCGGTCTTGTTGATTTATTTGCAGCTTGTTGACGTAGCAACGGCTTCAGGCGGCCGGTACGTTCGATGTCGGCGATCTTTGCCGCCTGGCGGACGCAATCACTCACGCCCGGTCATCTCAATGCCAATAGTATGGCGTCATGGTGTAGCGCCGCCAGAGGGAAAACCAACGATGGCGTCACACTTTTGTTGCTTAACGAACATCGAGCCGAATCGGTGGACAAAATGTCATGACGACCGACATTTATCTCTTGGACGTTGTGCACCGGAGACAGACCTTCAATGCGCGGGGCGGGTTCCCCGTTGGCATACATTTGGTACATTGGGTGCGTTTGCGCACGCATTGCAGATAGATCGAGACACTCGATGACCGAAATCATGCAGTGCGTCATCACAGGCCGTACTTGCGCACCTTGTCGAACAGCGTTGTTTTGGCCACGCCCAGCGCCTCGCCGGCGCGCGTCAGGTTGCCGTCGTGACGGCGCAGGGCATCGGCAATCAGCGCGCGTTCGAATTGCTCGACGGCGCGCGGCAGCGGCAGCGGCAGCGCGGCTGGCGGCGCGGTGTTCTGCACCGGATCGCAGCCCAGCCCGAGCACATGACGCTCCGCCAGATTTCGCAGTTCGCGCACATTTCCCGGCCACGGATATGCCACCAGCGCGGCCAGTTCGGCCGACGTGGCCGGCATCGCTTCGCGTTCGAAGCGCAGCGCGGCCTGCGCGACGAAATGTTCGAACAGCAACGGCACGTCCTCGCGGCGTTCGCGCAATGGCGGCAACTCCAGCGTGACCACATTCAGGCGGTAATAGAGATCGGCGCGAAACTGGCCGGCGTCGGCCAGCGCGCGCAGGTCGGCCTTGGTGGCGGCCACCACGCGAGTGTTGACCGGCACCGGCTGGTTTGAGCCGAGCCGCTCCACCACGCGTTCCTGCAGTACGCGCAGCAGCTTGATCTGCATTGGCATCGGCATGCTCTCGATCTCGTCGAGAAACAGCGTGCCGCCTTCGGCGTGTTCGATCTTGCCGATTCGCCGCTTGGCCGCGCCCGTGAACGCGCCGGCCTCGTGCCCGAAGATCTCCGACTCGAACAACTGCTCGGGCAGGCCACCGCAGTTGATCGGCACGAAATGCCGCGTGCGCCGGCCGCTGGCTTCGTGCAGGCAGCGCGCCACCAGTTCCTTGCCGGTGCCGGTCTCGCCGTGGATCAGCACGTTGGCCGCCGTGTCGCCAAGGCCGGCGATCATCTGGCGCAGCCGCTCGATGGCCGGCGAATTGCCGATCAGCCGTGCGGCCAGCCCTTCGCGGCCGGCCAGGCGCGCGCGCAGATCCGCCACCTCCAGCGCCAGGCGGCGCTTTTCCAGCGCGCGGCGGCAGGTGGCGACGAGGCGCTCGGGCGAGAACGGCTTTTCCAGGAAGTCGTAGGCGCCTTGCTTCATGGCCTGCACCGCCAGCGTGATATCGCCGTGGCCGGTGACCATGATGACCGGCAGCGTGGCGTCGCGCGCCGCCAGCGTGCGCAGCAGCGACATGCCGTCCGCGCCGGGCAGATGGATATCGCTGACCACGATCCCGGCGTAGCCGGCTTCAACCTCACGCAGCGCCGCTTCCGCGCTGGCCACCGCGCGCGTGGCGATGCCTTCGAGCGCGAGCGCCTGCTCGCAGCCCAGCCGTACATCGGCGTCGTCTTCGACGATCAGCACGCGCAACGCTTGCGGCGCGTCCGCCATGGTCGCGTCGTCGTCGCGCATCAATGCCACGGGTTCAGCCGACATGACGGTGCTCCTCGCGCGCCTGCGGCAGCGCCAGCGTGAAACACGCGCCACCGTCGGGATGGTTGATGGCGGTCAGGCTGCCGCCGTTTTCGTTCAGGATGCCGGCCGACAGCGTCAGCCCCAACCCCAGGCCTTCGCCCGCCGGCTTGGTGGTGAAGAACGGCTCGAACAGCCGCGCGAAAGCGGCTTCGGACAGACCCGGGCCGTTGTCGCGCACGGTCAGGTGCACCATGCCGCCCGCTTCATACGCATGCAGCGACAGCTGCGGATCGGGGCGGTCCTTGATCGCATCGAGCGCATTCCCGATCAGGTTGACCAGCACCTGTTCCAGACGATTCGGATCGCACGCCACGGCCAGATGTGGCTCGATGTCGCGTGCGATGCGCGGCCGGATCGCCGCCACGCGCGTTTCCAGCAGGAACAGCGCATTGTCGACCGCCTCGCCGAGGCGCGCGGCATGGCGCTGGCCCGCGGCGGGGTTGCGCGCGAAGGACCTGAGCGCGCCGGTGATGCGACCCATCCGTTCCACCAGGCCGACGATTTTTTCGAGATTGCCCTGGGCGGTCTGGTAATCGCCGCGCGCCATGAATTTTTCGGCGTTGCCGGACAGCGTGCGCAGGGCCGCCAGCGGCTGGTTCAGTTCATGCGCGATGCCGGCGGACATCTGTCCCACCGCTGCCAGCTTGCCGGCCTGCAGCAGCCCGTCCTGCGCCTGACGCAGCACCGCTTCGGTGCGGATCCGTTCGGCGACCTCGGCCTGCAACTGCTGGTTGGTGGCGGACAGGTCCGCGGTGCGCTCGGCGACCTTGCGCTCCAACTCGCTGTTGGCGGCCTCGAGCGCGGCGCGCGCTGCCTGCCGTTCGCTGGCGATGCGGCGCCGCACGTTCCACGCGGCGGCCAGCAGCAGCACGAAGGCGGCCAGCACGCCGGCCAGCGCCGCGCTGTTGAGCGCGGCCACGCGCGCCTGCGAGGTGTTGGTCAGCAGCGTCAGGTCCCAGTCGGTGCCGGGCAGGGCCAGATGCTGCGCCAGCATCGGCGGGCCCTGGCGCAGACGCACCAGCGCGTCGCCGCCCTGGGCCGGCCCGTTGGCGAGCGGGCGCACCAGGCTCAGCGCCAGCTGCGGCAAGGGCGCGCGATTGTATTGCAGATTGCGGTCGAGCCTGGCGCGCTGTTCGTCCGACAGCGGACGCAGCACGGCCAGTTTCCATGACGGATCGGAGGCCAGGATCACCACGCCGTTTTCGTCGGCCAGCAGCATCTGGCTGTCGTTGCCCTGCCAGCGGTTTTCGAGCGGTTCGAGTCCGATCTTGACCACTGCCACGCCCACCGGCCGGTCGCGGTCGCCAAGCGGCGCGGACAGGTAATAGCCCGATTCGCTGCGCGTGGTGCCCACGCCGTAGAAGCGGCCCAACTGGCCTTCGATGGCGCTGCGGAAATACGGGCGGAAGCTCAGGTCTTCGCCCAGGAAGCTGTCGGGGCGCTGATAGTTGCTGGTCGCCAGCACGCGGCCCTTGGCATCGAGCACATAGACCACACGCGTGCCGGCGCGGCCGTTCAGCGCGGCCAGGTATGCATTGGCCTGCGCCACGCGCTCGGGCGAGCGCGGATCGCGCAAAAGCGCGTCGATGCGCGCGTCGAGCGAAAGCAGGCTTGGCACATAGTCATAGCGCGCCAGCTCGCTTTCCAGCGCCTGCGCGTAGAGCCGCATCTGTACCTGCCCGCGCTCGGCCTGGCGGGCCAGCGCGGTGTCGAAGGTATAGCGATAGCCGAGCCAGCCGGCGCCCGTGACCAGGGCGGCCAGCGCGAGCAGGGCGACAAACGGGGCAACGCGGCGCCACGGCGACAACGCGCCGTCGGAAGGGGACACAATCATGGGATTCGGAAATGCGGACGTTGCCGGAGGTGGCGTATCGGACAGTTTGCTCGTCGACAAGCGTCGTCCAGGCCCTTTTACGGGCTTACACCGCCACCAGCAAGGCGACGTTTTACCACACCCCGCATTAGGCTCGCCTTAACCGCGGCCGATCCGCGGACCGGCGGCGGAGCCATCGCGGCGTCTCGATGCGCGGCGATGGCACGCGATGGCGCCACGATCGCGCCCGGATCGGCAACCAAGCGGACATGCGCCGCGCCGCGCTCCGCGCCGCGCTGTAAACGCAAAAAGGCCCGGCCGCCTGATCGGCAGCCGGGCCCTGGCACGCCTGGCGCAGCTTACTTGCTGGCCAGCGCCTGAACGGGTGTCAGGCCGGCGCTACTGTCTTCGGAGGTGTCGGCCTCGTCCGATAGTTCCGGCGCGCCAATCGCGTTCTCGCTTTTGGCGACAACGGTCGTGGCAATGGCATTGCCAAGCACATTGGTTACGGTGCGGCCCATATCGAGGATATGGTCGATGCCGAGCACCAGCAGGATGCCGGCCTCGGGCAGTCCGAACATCGGCAGCACGGCTGCCACCACCACCAGCGACGCGCGTGGCACGCCGGCGATACCCTTGCTGGTCACCAGCAGCACCAGCAACATCGTGATCTGCTGCGTCAGCGACAGGTGGATGCCGTAGACCTGCGCCACGAACAGCGCGGCGAACGACGTGTACATGATCGATCCGTCCAGATTGAACGAATAGCCCAGCGGCAGTACGAAATTGGTGATGCGCGATTTCACGCCGAAACGGTTGAGCTGGTCGATCACCTTCGGATAGGCCGATTCGCTGCTGGCCGTGGCGAAGCCGATCATCAGCGGCGCGCGCAGCTGGCGGATCAGCCTGAAGATGTCGCGGCCCAGGAAGAAGTAGCCTCCGGCAATCAGCGCGATCCACAACAGCGCCAGCGACAGGTACACGCTGCCCAGCAACTTGGCGTAGACCACCAGCACGCCCAGGCCCTGGGCGGTGATCACGGCGGCCACGGCGCCGAACACGCCCAGCGGCGCAAACGCCATCACATAGTTGGTGACCTTGAGCATGATGTGGCCCAGCCCGTCGATGGTGGCCAGCACCGGCTTGCCCACGCCGTCCTTGAGCGTGCCCAGCGCGAAGCCGAAGAACAGCGAGAACACCACGATCTGCAGCACCTCGTTGGTGGCCATCGCCTCGGCAAAGCTTTTCGGGAACATGTGGGCGACGAAGTCGCGCAGGTTCAGCGCGCCGGTCTTCAGGTTGGACGCGGCATCGGCGGGCGGCAGCGGCAGGTTCATGCCATGTCCCGGCGCCAGCAGGTTGGCCATCACCAGGCCCAGCAGCAGCGACGTGATCGACGCGGCCATGAACCATGCCATCGCCTTCAGGCCGATGCGGCCCACGGTCTTGCCGTCGCCCATGCTGGCGATGCCGGACACCAGCGTGGCAAACACCAGCGGGCCGATGATCATCTTGATCATCCGCAGGAAGACGTCGGTCAGGATCGACAGATGGTCGGCGATCGATTTCGCGGTGGCCGCGTCCGGCGCCATGTTGTGCGCGGCGCTGCCGACGATCACGCCCAGCAGCATCGCAATGAAAATCAGGGTTGGCAGTCGTTTTGTCATCGTGGGTACATCCTCCTTTGTACTGAGCCCGTCCTGCGCGGCAATGGCTGCCTGCCTCAGCGGACGGATCGTGTGCCTGCGGCGGCCGCCTGAATTGCACGACGCGTGCCAGCCGCCGCACGTCTGGATGCAGATGTAAGTCGATGAATACAAAGGGATTTACGATGTGCCCGATAAGGGGTCGTTCGGCAATCCGAACGTGCGGGCAAAACGCCGTCCGGATTTCCGAACGGCGTTGTGGAGCGATGTGATGGCGGATGCGCGTCGCGTGGCGCGCGGCATGATGCGGAGGGCGACGCGCCCGCGCTCGGGCGCACTGACGTTCAGGCGCCGAGGCGGGTCGGGGCGCTCTCGCAAATGTCGAGAAAGGCTTCCAGCGGCATCGGCTTGCCGATCGCATAGCCTTGTGCGTAGTCCACCCCGATGGCGCGCAGCGTGTGCAGCGTGCTTTCGTCCTCGACCCACTCGGCTACCGTGCGCACGCCCAGCCGATGGCCGATGTCGTTGATCGAGCTGACGATCTCGCGATCGACCGCATTGCTGGACAGATTGCGGATGAAGCTGCCGTCGATCTTCAGATAGTCGACCGGGAACTGCTTCAGATAGGCGAACGACGACAGCCCCGAGCCGAAGTCGTCGAGCGCCACGGTGCAGCCGGCGCTGCGCATCTCGGCCACCACGCGGCTGGCGGCGGTCATGTTGTTGATCAGCGCGGTTTCGGTGATTTCCAGCCGGATGCGGTTGGCCGGCAGCACGGAATCGTCGAGCGCGGCGTGCAGGAACGGCAACAGGAACGGCTCGCCAAGCGAATTGGCCGACAGGTTGATCGACACCGACAGCCCCGTCACGCGCGCCAGACGTTCGCCGTACTGGTGCAGCACGTTGCGGATCACCCAGCGATCGATATGGCCCATCAGGTCGTAGCGTTCGGCGGCCGGAATAAACGCGCCGGGCATGATCAGCAGGCCCTGTTCGTCGACCATGCGCACCAGGATTTCCACGTGACGGGCGTCGTCCGCGCCGGGATGCAGCGAGCGGATCTCCTGCGCATACAGGCGGAAGCGGTTGGCTTCCAGCGCCGAGTGAATGCCCGCGGCCACTTCCAGTTCGCGGTGGTGACGCCGCGCATCGCTTTCGTCGCGGCGATAGACCGACACGCGATTGCGTCCGGCCGCCTTGGCCGCGTAGCACGCCACATCGGCGCGGCTCATCAGTTCGCTGACCGGCGGCACGTCGCTGTCGATGGCGGCGATGCCGATGCTGGCGCCCACGTCGTAGACGCGGCCGTTCCACGGAAAACGCCGCTCGCGCACCGAATCGATCACCTTCTGGCATACCAGTTCGGCGTGTTCGACGGTGCAGTCCTTGAGCAGCAGCGCGAACTCGTCGCCGCCCAGCCGCGCCAGCAGGTCGTCGGGACGCACCTGATGGCGGATCACATAGCCCAGTTCGCGCAGCAGCACGTCGCCCGCGCCATGGCCCGCGGTGTCGTTGACGATCTTGAAGCGGTCCAGGTCGATAAAGCACAGCGCGGCGCGATGGTCGTGCAGGCGCGCCTGCTCGCAAGCTTCACGCAGCCGCTTTTCGAACCAGGCGCGATTGGGCAGCCCGGTCAGCGCATCGTGCGTGGCCGAATGCGCGAGTTCGCGCTGCAACGCGCGCGACGTGGTGATGTCCTGGAACACCAGCACCGCGCCCAGCACGCTGCCGTCGTTGGCCAGCACCGGCGCGGCGGAGTCCTGCACGTCATGGCGCTCGCCGGTCAGGCTCTGCAGCACCGCGCCTTCCTGCAGATAGGCGGGGCGCAGCGTTTCCAGGCATTGCTCGACCGGGCTCGGAATGGTCAGGTCGGTGTCTTCGTCGACGATGCGGAACACCTGATCCAGCGTCTGGCCCATCGCCGCGTCCATGCTCCAGCCGGTCAACTGCTCGGCAATCGGATTCATGAACGTGACGCGCATCATGCGGTCGGTGCAGATCACCGCGTCGCCGATCGAGCGCAGCGTGATGTGCAGCCGTTCCTTTTCCTCGAACAGCGCGCGCGTGAGGTTGCGCTGCTCGGTGATGTCCCAGTTCGTGCCGACCAGGGCGCGCGTGGAGTCGTCCTCGTGGCGCGACGTGGTGGCCATTGCGCGCACGTGGCGGATCTCGCCGGTGGGACGCACGACGCGATATTCGGTGTCGAAGCGGCGCACGCCGCGGATCGCTTCACGCATTTCCGCGCTGACGCGGCTGATGTCCTCGGGATGAAGCATCGCGATCCATTGCGCCAGCGTGGGCGGCCCCAGCTCCGGCGGCGTGCCGTGCAGCGCATGCATGCGCGCATCCCAGGTGATCGCGGCGTGCGTGAAATCCCATTCCCAGATGCCCACGCCGGCCGCTTCCACGGCCAACTGCGTGCGCCGCGTCAACTGTTCGAGTTGTTCCTGCGCCAGCTTGCGCATGTGGATGTCCTCGACCTGCGAAATGAAGTGGTGCGGTTCGCCCGTGTGCTCGTCGCGCACCAGCGACACCGCCAGCAGCGCCCACAGATAGTGGCCGTCCTTGTGGCGATAGCGCTTTTCCATGCGGTAGGAATCGATCTCGCCGGACAGCAGCCGTTCCACCTGGCGCAGGTCCGCGGCGAGGTCGTCCGGGTGCGTCATCAACTGGAATGGCAGGTCGCTCAGTTCTTCGGCGCTATAGCCGAGCAGGTCGACCATGGCGCGGTTGACCAGTTGCCAGCGGCCGTCGAGCGTCACCAGCGCCATGCCGATGGCCGAATGTTCGAGCGCCTGGCGAAAACGCCGCTCGCTGCTGCGCAACTGGAGCCTGCTCTCGCGGTTCTGCTCGGTCATGAACGCGATGCAGATCGGAAACACCATCAGCAGCGCACCCGAAAGCGGCACCGAGCGCGACGCCAGCAACGGCAGCCCGAAGGACAGCGCCACCATTTCGGTCGCAATCATCGACAGCAGCGTCAGCAATGCGGTGGCGAACGGGTTGCTGGCCAGCGCCACGATCACCAGCGGCAGGGACATCACCACGAATGGGTCGTGTCCCGCGCTGATCGCACCGCTGCCGATGCCCACGCAAAGCGCGAACAGCGCGGTCAGGCGGAACAGCAGCGGACGCTGCCGCGAGGCACGCAGGCGCTCGGGCGAGAACGACACCATCAGCGGCAGCAGCAACACCATGCCGATGGCGCCGGCGTTCCACCAGGTCCACCAGATCGGGGCAAACGACCCGCCATAGGCATCCGCAAGGACCCACGCGCCCAGCAGGCCGCCCGCCGCGGGGCCCACGGCGGCCGCAATCCCCAGCGTCAGCGCGAACGACGTCAGCGAGGCGCCACGGCCGACTGCGCCGCGTCCTGCCATGCTCCACAGCAGCAGTGCCGAGCAGCCGATTTCCAGCCCGTTGGCGATCGACAGCAGCAGCGCCACGCCAATGCCATAGCCGGCGATCAGGTCGGCCACGACGTTGGCCGCCAGCATCGCGGCCAGCAGCGCCGGGGCGGCGCGGCGCGGATGATGCAGCATCAGCCCCAGCCCGAATGCGTTGGCCAGCCACAGGGCGGCGGCGTTGTGCGGCATGCGGGCCAGCCAGATGCCGGCCGAGGCCAGCGCGAAGAATCCCAGCGCCGCCACGATCGGCGGACGCCAGCGCCCGTTGTGGGCCTGCGGCGATAGGTTCGAAGGGGGCGCGGCCGTTTCAGGCGTCATCTCTATCGTGTTCAGTGGGCGCGCGAGGGCGCCGAAAGCGTGGCCGGTACGCGCGCGATGGCCGCACGACGCCCAGCGTAGGTGGCACTGTAGTCGCGCCAGGCGGAATCCGACAGCAAAGATAGGGGCTGGCGAACGCCTTTGTTGGGGCTGGCGCGATCCGCGGAATTTTGGTAAGGCGCGGGCGGGCGCGTGGCGGTGCGGCATGGCCGAGGCGGGCGGCGTTGCGCAAGCTGGCGGAAGCCGGGAAACCCTGGAAGCCGGAAGCCGGAAGCCGACGCCAGGGGCCCGCTAGTGGACGGCGGATGGCGGACACGGGCGTAAAAAGTGGAGGCGGCGCGGTGCCGGGTCTGGCATGAATGTCCGCGATTACCCCCCACGTAATCGCGCTGCGGCAGGCTGGTGACGATCATGGAGCCATACCCGATGTTCACCGCTGATTCTCACAAGGAGCACACCATGAGCGAAAACACCGTCAACGCGCCCAACACCGCCCCGGCCCACGTCGTCGATCTCGCCGACCGATATCTGGCCGCCTGGAACGAGACCGACGCCGCCCGCCGTCGCGCGCTGATCGGCCGGACGTGGACCGAATCGGCGGTCTATGTCGATCCGCTGATGCGGGGCGAGGGCCACGACGGCATCGACGCGATGATCGCCGCCGTGCAGGCGCGCTTTCCCGGATTCCAGTTCCGCCGCGTCACGCCAGTGGACGCCCATGGCGGAAACCTGCGCTTCAGTTGGGAGCTGGGCCCGGCCGGCGAGGCTGCGTTGGTGGTGGGCACCGACTTCGCCACGCTGTCGGCCGACGGCCGCCTGACCGGGATGACCGGCTTTATCGACCGCGCACCGGCCGGTCTGGCCGGCTAACGGGGCAGGCCAGGGTCCGGATCGAACGGAATCGGCCGGAATCGATCGGGGTCCGAAGCGGGCCGCGCCATGGCGCGGCCTTTCCCTGTGCTGGCCGCGGTCGCACATCTTCTGTACGATCGCGCACGGAACGCAATGCACCGGGCCGATCCAATCGGCGCGGAGCCATCCGGCGGCTTCACAGGGGGATACCCATGGACGTCAAGCGATTCTTCCGCATTGCCAGCTCCGCGCTGGTGGCTTTCACGATCTTTGTCGTGCTGGCCGTGGGCGGCACCTACTGGTGGGGCGGCCGCAAGCTGGTCCGCCATATCGACGTGGCGGTGCAGCCGGTGGCGTTGCCCGTCGATGCCAAGGCCATCGCGCATGGCAAATACCTGTACGAATCGCGCGGTTGCATGGATTGCCACGGGGCGGGCGGCGCGGGCAAACAGGTGTTTGACGAAGCCAACGGCTTCCGGGTCCGCGCGCCGGACATCACGCGCGCCAATCCCGACGTGGCCCGCTATCGGATCGAAGACTGGGACCGCGCGATCCGGCATGGCGTGGGGCCCTCGGGCCGACCGCTGCTGGTCATGCCCAGCGAGGACTACAACCGTTTGTCGGACGACGACCTCGGCGCGATAGTGGCGTACGTGCAAAGCCTGCCGCCTGGCGAAGGCAAGCCCGCCGAGATTCATCTGCCGTGGTTTGTGCGCGGCATGTATGGTGCGGGAGTCATCAAGGACGCCGCCGAGAAGATCGACCATAGCCTGCCGCCATCGCCGCCGATCGTCGCCGCGGTCAATGTGGAATACGGCGCTTACGTGGCCAATTCGTGCAAGGGCTGTCACGGTGCCAAACTGCGCGGCGGCAATATTCCCGGAGCGCCGCCGGACTGGCCTGCCGCGGCCAACCTGCGGCCTGGCGGCGTCATGGAAAAATATCCGCAGTCCGCGCAATTCGTGACGATGATGCGCACCGGCAAGCGGCCCGACGGCAGCGATGTCAGCCGCGTCATGCCATTCAGCGCTTTCGAGAAAATGGACGACACCGATCTCAACGCGCTCTATTTGTTCCTGGTGCAGAAATAATCCCTGAAGCGGTGCGCGCCCATGGGTTGAGCGGCGGCGCGCACGCTTTTTCTATTTGAACTATCCTCCTCGGGTCCGTCGGGTTGGCCAGGGATACTGCGCGCCATCGGCCCGGCGGTCTTGCGAATAACCGACTGGGCCACGTACCCAAGGAGCTCCACAAATGACAACCCTCACCCTCAACGGCAAGACCGTGGAGGTGGACGCCGATCCGTCCACGCCACTGTTGTGGGCCTTGCGCGACAACCTCGGCATGACGGGCACCAAGTTCGGCTGCGGCATGGCGTCGTGCGGTGCCTGCACGGTCCATATCAACGGACAGGCCACGCGCAGTTGCGTGATGCCGATCTCGGCCACCGCCGGCAGCAAGATCAGCACGATCGAAGGCATGGGCGACGACAAGGTGGGCAAGGCGGTATTGGCCGCCTGGCTCAAGCACGACGTGGCGCAGTGCGGCTACTGCCAGAACGGCCAGGTGATGAGCGCCGTGGGCCTGCTGCGCAGCAAGCCGCGGCCCACCGACGCCGACATCGATCAGGCCATGGCCGGTAACGTCTGCCGCTGCGGCACCTATCAACGGATTCGCGCGGCCATCAAGGATGCCGCGCGCGCCATCGCCTGAGGAGCACTGCCATGCGTATTCGAGGCATTGAAGCCCTCGCGGGCGGCAGCGGCGCGCCGGTTGCCGGCGCAGACAAAACGGCCGCGCTGTCGCGGCGCAGCTTTCTGAAGATCACCGGACTGGCCGGCGGCGGGCTGGCGCTCGGTATCGCCGGTGTCGAGTCCGCGCAAGCGCAGGGCGCCGCCGCCAAGCCGGCCACGCCGCCGCAGGCGTTCCTGCGCATCGCGCCGGACAACACCGTCACCGTGGCCGTGAACCGGCTCGAATTCGGCCAGGGCGTGCATACGGCATTGCCGATGGCGCTGGCCGAAGAGCTCGACGTCGATTGGCAAAACGTGCGCGCAATGCTGGCGCCGGCCGGCGACGCGTACAAGGATCCGATGTTCGGCATCCAGATGACGGGCGGCTCCACCGCGCTCAATCATTCGTTCGAGCAATACCGCGAACTCGGCGCACGCGCGCGCGCCATGCTGATCAGCGCCGCCGCGCAGAAATGGAAGGTCGATCCGGCCAGCTGCACGACCTCGCAGGGTGTGGTGACATCTGGCGCCAACCGCGCCACGTATGGCGAGCTGGCCGACGCGGCGATGAGCCTGCCGGTGCCGGCGCAGGTCGCGCTGAAGGACCCGGCGCAGTTCCGAATCGTCGGCAAACCGACGCCGCGGCTCGATTCCGCGTCCAAGCTGCATGGCGATGCCGTGTTCGGCATGGATGTGCAGCTCAAGGGCATGGTGGTGGCCGTGGTGGCGCACCCGCCGCGCTTCGGCGGCAAGGTCAAGTCGTTCAACGCGGACAAGGCGCGCAAGGTCAAGGGCGTGGTCGATGTGATGCAGGTGAATGTCGATCGCGGCGGCACGGGCGTGGCGGTAATCGCCAATGGCTACTGGCCCGCCAAGACCGGGCGCGATGCGCTGGAGATCGTCTGGGAAGATACCGGCTCCACGGTCAGCACCGCGGCGCTGTTCGACCAGTACAGCAAGCTCGCGACGCAGCCGGGCACGGTGGCCCGCGCGGCGGACGGCATCGATGGCGCGATGGCCGGCGCGGCCAAGGTGATCGAGGCCGAATACCGTGTGCCGTACCTGGCCCACGCGCCGATGGAACCGCTGAACTGCACGATGCAGCCCGAGGTGTCCGGCAACAAGGTGACTGCCGTGAAGGTGTGGGTCGGGTCGCAGTTCCAGACCATCGACCAGGGCGCCATCGCGCGCACGCTGCAACTGTCGCCGGAGAAAGTCACGTTGAACACGATGATGGCCGGTGGCGGTTTCGGCCGGCGCGCGGTGCCGACGTCGGACTATCTGGTGGAGTCGGCCAACGTGCTGCGCGCGTGGGTGGCGGCCGGCCATACCGAGCCGCTCAAGGTGATGTGGAGCCGCGAGGACGACATCAAGGGTGGCTACTACCGTCCGCTGCACGTGCATCGCGCGCGCATCGGCCTCGATGCGCAAGGCAAGGTGGTGGGCTGGCAGCACACCATCGTCGGCCAGTCGATCATCTCCGGCACGCCGTTCGAACCGATGATGGTCAAGAATGGCGTCGATGCGACGATGACCGAAGGCATCGTCGAAAACGACTACGCATTGCCGCTGCAGTTGAACGTGCATCATCCGAAGGTCGACGTGCCGGTGCTGTGGTGGCGCTCGGTGGGCAACACGCACACCGCCTTTGTTAAGGAAACGCTGGCCGATGAAATGGCCACGGCGGCCAAACAGGATCCCGTGGCATGGCGCATGGCGCGGCTCGACGAAAAGGCGCATGCGCGCCATCGCGCCGCGCTGCAGCTTGCCGTGGACAAATCGGGCTACGGCAAGAAGAAGCTGCCCAAGGGACACGCCTGGGGCGTGGCCGTGCACGAGTCGTTCGGGTCGGTGGTGGCGTACGTGGTCGACGTGTCGCTGGTCAAGGGCGAGCCGCGCGTGCATCGCGTGACCGCCGGCGTGCACGCCAATCGCGTGGTCAATCCGCTCAGCGCCGAGGCGCAGATCCAGGGCGGTTGCGTGTTCGGCTTGTCGATGACCAAGCCGGGGTTTGCCATCGAAATCGAAAACGGCGTGGTCAAGAACAGCAACTTCCCTGACTACCCGCCGCCGCGCATGCCCGATGCACCGGTGGTCGATGTGTTCTTCGTGCCGTCGAACGACAACCCCACCGGGCTGGGTGAGCCGGGCACGCCGACCATCGCGCCTGCGGTGGCCAACGCGCTGTTCCGCCTCACCGGCAAGCGCCAGCGTCAGTTGCCGTTCGTGCTGACCTGACGCATCGATTCGGGCCGCGCCAGACCGTTGGCGAGTCCGATATTGACTGTCGCGCTCAAGAGCCCTGCCTGCCGGCAGGGCTCTTTCTTTTTGCGGGCAGTGGCGTCATGATGAGCGTCAATTGCCGCGCGAAGGCCAGCGTCGACAATCCCAGGTTTCATCGGAAAGAGAGGTGGGAGATGCTGTCGCATGATCAATTGCACCGTATCGGGGAGATTTTCGAGGCGCGCGCGCGCATGCAACCCATCCCCGTACAACACGACGGCTATCAAGTCCCCGCCCGCCCTTCGCAGGTCTTCGAACTGCAGCGCAAAAGCGCCGAGCACTATTACCTGCTACCGCATGTACCCGGCGCGCCCGTGCCGCCTGCACACGGCGTGTTCTTCTACGTGATCCTTGCGGCCGATCCGGGGCGGATCTATTGCGGCGCCCCGCAGGGCTCGCTGGCCGGCGCCGATCCGCGATACGGTGTGCAAGGGCATACGTCCTTGTCCAGACGCGCCGACGTGCTCTATGCCGGCGAGATCGACTTTGACCAAGGCCGGCTCGTGTCATGGTCCAACGGCAGCGGGCACTATTCTCCGCCGCCGACATTGCGCGAGCAAAATCTCATCCCCGCGGTGGCGCGGCTGTTACCGGCGCACCGCTTTATCGACTTCCGCACGATGAAGGAAGAGGCCAGGCGCCAGCGGCTGGAGGCGCGCGGCTACGTCGGAATGGATGGCTGAGCTTGAGCGCCGACGCCCTCCGGCCTGCGTGGTCTCTGTGTACTCAAATGACAGCTTGGATCCCGACATTCGGCTTGGACGTTGGTGCGAAGACCGCGTGACATCATCGCTTACCGATCCGGGCCCTGCGCGCTGCGCCACGCCTGCATGAACTTGCGCAAGTCGTCTGCCGATGCATCGGTGATGGCCCAATAACGCATCGTGCCGGACGTCCAGCTGTCGATCTGATATCCCTGACGTTCATGCTGCCTGGCGCCACCCGAGCGGTCGGCGGGAATCACAAAGACGTCGATCGGGTGCTGGTTGCGGCGATAGACCAGCACGGCCACGCGCTGACCGTCGACATAATCGAGCCGTCCCCCAACCAGCGGGAAGCCTGCGGACGCGAGGTCGCGCACATCGGGTGCGTAGTCGATGCGTCCGTTGAACCACGGTTTGACCGTGTGCTGGTCGGTGGAGGCGATATCGATGGCGCGATTCGAGATCAGGCCGCGTACGTGGCTGGCAACGATCGCGTTGGCCGCGAGGTCGCCCGGCGACGGCTGCGTGCTGTACTGAAACAGGTTCAGGCCCACCGCCGCGACGGTGCATGCCGCCAGCGCGGCGGTGGCGGCCGGTGGCCATGCAAACCAGCGGCGCCAGCCTTGGCGCATATCGGCGACGTCCTGCGCCGCGATGGAAGAGGCGTCCGGCGAGGCATCGGGCGAAGTGCCCGGCAGCGCTTCCAGAATCCGTGCGCGCAATGCTGACGGTGCGCGATGATAGGCGGCACCGTGCCGCGTGGCGGCGCGCAAGGCCTGCAGGTTGCGCAGGCTTTCGACGCAGCCGTCGCAATCTTCCAGATGCCGCTCCAGCCGTACGCTGTCCGCCGCGCCGACTTCGCCGTCGGCGGTTGCCTGCAGCAGATGGCGGGCCTCATTGCAATCCATGGCGCGTGTCTCCTGCCGGTTGTGCCGATGCCGGCAATGGTGCGGACGCAGGCCGGGCCTGCGGCGGGGCGCCATCGCGCAGCGCTACGACGGCCGCGGCCAGCATGCGCCGCCCGCGCGCCAGGCGCGACATCACGGTGCCGACCGGAATGTCGGCCACGCGTGCGATATCGCGATAGTGCAGTTCCTCGAGTTCGCGCAACACCAGCACCTCGCGAAAGGCCACCGGCAAGGTTTCCAGCGCGGCATGCACCAGCCGCACGTCCTCCTCACGCAGCAGCCACTGTTCCGGATCGCCCGGTGCGCCGTGCCAGTCCGGCAATGTCGCGCCCGAGGCATCGAGCGCGGCTTCGTCATAGCCGGTTTCCGCCGCCGTCCGGCGCTTCTGCCACGTGGTGAACCACGTATTGCGCACGATTGCCAGCAGCCACGGGCGCGGCTGGTCGCCGCGAAAGCTGCCGAACAGCCGGAACGCGCGCAGAAACGCTTCCTGCACCACATCGTCCGCATCGCTGGCGTTGCCGCACAGCCAGCGCGCAAGGTTGTAGGCGGCATCCAGATGCGGCAGCACCAGGGCTTCGAAACGGCGGCGCGTGTTGGCGGCGTCCAAGTCAGTCCTTCGGTAGCGGATCGAACCGGCACTGCGGCATGCGTGCATCTCCTTCGTATTACCGGGGCTGCGCCGATTCTATTCCCGCGCCGCACCGCGCGCCAACGGGGTAGACCCGCAGGGAATAAAACGGCGCGCGCCCCGGTATGACAGGCACGACCCACGCCATGAACGGAGGTTTTCATGCAACGAAACTGGAATCGGCGCGATGTGATGCGCCTGGCTGGCGCCGCGGCGGGCGCCGTGTTCGCCTCCGCCTTGCCGGGCTGGGCCGCCGGCCGCGACGAGGATTTCGTGTTCGTGCAGTTGTCCGACGCGCACTGGGGCTTCGAAGGGCCGCCCAATCCCGATGCGCGCGGCACGCTGCCCAAGGCTGTCGCCGCCGTCAACGCGCTGCCGCAGCCGCCCGACTTCGTGATGTTCACGGGCGACCTGACCCACACTACCGACGATGCCGCCGAACGCCGGCGCCGCATGCGCGAATTTCGCGACATCATCGCGCCGCTGCGCGCCGGCGCGGTGCACCTGATGCCTGGCGAGCACGACGCCAGCCTGGACAACGGCGAGGCGTATCGCGAACTGTTCGGGCCCACGCACTACACCTTCGATCACAAGGGTTTGCACGCGATCGTGCTGGACAACGTATCTGACCCCGCAGGGCAAGTGGGCGAAGCGCAACTGGCCTGGCTGGCCGATGATCTGTCGAAGCAGCGGCGCGACGCGCGGATCGTGGTGTTCACCCACCGGCCGTTGTTCGACCTGTATCCGCAGTGGGATTGGGCCACGCGCGATGGCGCCAAAGTGATCGACACGCTGATGCCGTATTCCAACGTCACGGTGTTCTATGGCCATATCCACCAGGAGCATCACCGCATGACCGGACATATCGCCCATCACGCCGCGCGATCGTTGATGTTTCCGCTGCCGCCGCCCGGATCGCAGCCGCGCCGCCTGCCGGTGCCGTGGGACGCCGCGCATCCCTATCAGGGGCTGGGTTGGCGCGAGGTGGCGGCCACGCCGGCGGCGGGACCGGATGCGTTCCGGCTGGCCGAGCAGCCGGTCACCGGACGGGGCTGACCATGACGACGCCCGTTTTGCGCGGCAAGCCGGTCGGGCGGCGCACGGTGCTGGGCTGGATCGCCGCCGCCGTCATGGTGCCGATGATCCGACAGGGCGATGCGGCGGCGCCGCGCGTGATCGCGATGCGCGCGCGCCGTTTTGTCTTCATTCCCGACCGCATCGTCTTGAAGCCCGGCGAAACCGTGCTGCTGGCGATTACCGCCGAGGACGTGATCATGGGATTTTCCGCGCCCGATATGCACGTGCGCGCCGACCTGCCGCCGGGCAAGGCGGTGCAAGTGCGGCTGACCGCGCCCACCAAGCGCGGCAGCTATGGATTCCTGTGCGACATCTTCTGCGGATCGGGCCACGAGAGCATGGGCGGCACGATCGACGTGGCATAGCGCTGGCCGGCCGCCAGACTGGCCGCCGCCTTGCCTCCCTTTGTTCCCGGCGCTTCTCCATGGGATTGGCGCGCCTGCAAACGGCCGTTCGCCGCGCGGCGGCGGTCGGGGAGAATGCCGGGCCGTAAATCGATCGTCTGACGCAACAGGCAGTGATTGCGCGTCGTATGCGCGATACGGCCGGCTTATTGGCGCTTATTTCCGACGTGCGATGGCTCGTAGTGGTGCATCATCGATGCCTACGCGGCAATTCCATCGACGGAGAAGAACATGGAGACCCAGGAAAGCACCCTGACCCTAGCGTTGCTGACGGTGCCGGCCCGTGCAGCAATCTGCCGCGCCCTGCTCGAGGCGGGCGACGAGGGCCAGCCTGCCATCGCCCTGGCGACCGCCGCCGGGTTGACGGTGCGGCGCGCGGCACATTTCTTTCAGGAAATGGTGCAGGCCGACGTCCTGTCGCTGGTGATCCGGGACCGCCAGGTCTGCTACGTGCTCAAGGCGCGTCGGGCCGTGCGCGAGGCGCTCGAGTACGTCGATCGCAGCGGCTTGAACTGATTGTGCTTTCTTCTGCGCAAAAACGGCCCGTCCCGGTCAACTGACGGGCCGCATTTCCCGTTCATTGAGGGCGGCGCCTGCGTGCGCCGTACCTTGCCTTGCACCCAGGAATCCAACTGTGAATCTATCGAACCGGATCGTCACGCTGCCGTTGTGGGCGGTCCTGTATTTCGTTTTCGGCTACGCATCGCACAAGATCAATGGGCCATTTGCCGCCACCGGCTATATCTGGCTGCCTGCCGGTGTGTCGGTGGCAGCCTTCATGCTGGCGCCGGCGCGCCGCTGGGTGGGTCTGGGTCTGGCCTTTCTTGCCGCGCAGATGCTGCTGGGCGTGGTGGAAGGGCGCGATGCGTTCCGCATGCTGTTGTTTTCGCTGGACGAGATCGGCTTTGCGGCGCTGGCCGTGGCGCTGGTCCACATGATGCAGTTTTCGCTCGAAGGTCTGGCGTTCCTGCGCGGGCTGCTGCTGGCGGGCGTGGTCAGCAGCGTCGGCGGCGCGGTCTTCGGCGCGGGCTGGTTCTGGCTGTTCATGGATGTGCCGTTCTGGCCCACCGCCAAGGTGTGGGCGGCGGCCGACTTCGTTGGCGTGCTGATCGTCACGCCGGTGCTGGCCGGATGGGCGCGCTTCAGTGCCGCACGCTCGGGCGGGCGCCGCAGCGGCGAATTCGTGTTCGGCATTGCCGCGCTGCTTGCCGTGCTGGTCACCGCGGCGGTCGTGTTCGACGGTACGCGCGTGGTGCGATTGTCGCTCGATGTGTCGTACGCGCTGACTTATATCCCGCTGTTTTTCACGGCCATCGTTGCGCTGCTGCTGGGCGGACGGGGCGGATCGATCGCCGTGGCGCTGCTGTCGGCGCTGGTGCTCGTCAACACCGCGCAGGGCGACGGCCCGTTTGCCGACACGGCCGTCTATCACGGCTATTCGCTGCTGGTGGCGCAGTTGTACCTGGCCGTCGCGGCCTTGCTGACGCTGTTGATCAGCACGCTGAGCACGGCGCGCCAGCAATTGCACGAGCAGGCTGCCAGCCGCCAGAACGACGTCGAGCTGGCGCTGGCTGCCAGCGGGCAACTGGTCTACAACCTCGATCCGCATAGCGGACGGCTGCGCTGGAGCGGCAGTGTCGAACGCGCGTTTGGCCTGGCCGAAGCGTCGCTGGCCACGCTCGACGACGTACTGGCGCGCGTGCATCCGGACGATCGCGCCGAGGTGCGCCGCCGCTGGCTGCGCGAAAGCGACGGCGAGGCGCGCGGCGACCTGACCTTCCGGCTGATGCTGCCGGCCGGGGCCGTGACGACGGTGGTCGACATGAGCGGCCCGCTGCTCGATGGGGATGATTCGGTGGCGCTGATTGCCGGCGCCTGGCGCATCGCGTCCTCGCATGACACCGAGGGACGGCGCGCGGCATGACGATCGACCCGGCTCCGCGTACCGGAGCCCTGCTGATCCACGGTCTTGGCGGCACACAGTACGACCTCGGGCCGATGCACAAGGTGCTGCGGCGCGCGGGCGTGGAAACGCACGCGGTGACGCTGCCCGGCCACGGCGGCACGCCCGCGGATCTTCTTTCCGTGCGGGCAGAGCAATGGATGGCGACGGTTGCCGAAGCGTATGACGCGCTGGTGGACCAGTACGAAACCTTCCACGTGATCGGCATGTGCATGGGCGCGCTGCTGGCCGTGGCGTTGTGCGAACGTCGCCAGCATCGCAAGGGGCGGCTGGTGGCCCTGTCGACGCCGGTCTATATCGACGGCTGGTCCACGCCGCCGTACCGCTGGCTGCGCCATGTGGTCTATCGCCTGCCGCTGCTGCCGGCGCGCATCCGGGTGGAGGAAAACGAGCCGTTCGGCATCAAGAGCGATCTGGTGCGCGCCGTGGTCAAGGCCAAGTTCGAGCGCGGCGACAATTTCCACTATCGCTGGGTGCCGCTCACCTGCATCCGCCAGGTCGACCGGCTGCGCCGCTGGGTGCTCGACGGCGCGCGGCGCGTGCCGTGCCCGACGCTGGTGGTGCATGCGCGCGAGGACGAACTGACCTCGACGCGTTCGGCCGATTTCCTGCTGACCAACGTGCCGCAGGCCACGGGCGTGATCGTCGAGAACAGCTATCACATGATCTGCGTCGACAACGATCGGGAGCAGGTCATGGCCAGCGTGCTCGACTTTCTCGGCCTCGACGCATCGGCGGGCCGCATGCGCGCGCGGCGCGCGGTCGAAGCGCCGATGTCGGCCGAAGCGGTGGCGGCACTGGTGCACGACTACCTCGCGGCGCTGACCACGCGCCATTTCGAAACGCTGTACTCGCAACTCGATCCGGACATCGTCTGGACACACCTCGGCAATCATCCACTGGCCGGCGAATACAACGGCCGCGATGCCGTGATCGGCCTGTTCCAGCGGATTGCCCAACTGAGCGGCGACACGGTGCGCATCGACGTGGCGGGCGCGCCGCGCATCGACGGGCAGAACGTGGAAGTCGATATCGCCGTGTCGTACCTGCTAGACGGCGTGCCGATGCAGGGCCACGGCACGCAGACACTGCGGCTGCGCAACGGCCGCATCGGCGCGGTGCAATACCGCTCGGCCATGTCCGAGGCCAGCGCCGAGGCGCTGCCGGGCTAAGCCGTCGGTGGGTTCGACGGCGGGTCCGGCCGCCGGCCGGCGCATCGCGTGCTATGCCGCCGAATCGCCCGACTCGCCCGAATCGCATGGCCGATTCCCCGCCGATACACCGGCTGCCGCGACGACCTAGAACACGCGGCCCAACTGCAGATAGACGTTCCACACACCGGCCGGCGCCGCCGCAAAGCCGAAGTAGAGCGGCCCGATCACGCTGTTGCCGCCGATGAACACGCTGGCGCTCGACTTGTACGGGCCGCTGCCGAAGTTGCGGCGCGTCAGCCAGACATCGCCGACTTCGAGGCTCGATCCAAAGACCGTGGTGCGCAGGCCGGGCAGCACGAATTCGCGCAACTCGTTCAGGTAGGTCAGGCGACCGTACAGCAGATAGTTGCCCGAGAACTGGTCCGGCGCGTACGCCGACAGCCGCTGGAATCCACCCAGCGTGAAACCCAGTCCGCCGCTGACGCTGCGGTCGGTGCGATGGTCGTTGTAGGTCATCGCGCCTTCGGCGGCGATATTGAGCGTATGCCGCCCGACACTGCCGGCCCACAACGCCTTGGCGTGCACATCGTCATAGGTGTTGTCCGCGCCGCCGAACGAAAACTGGTTCACCGCAAACAGGTAGTAGCCCTTGCGCGGATAGAGCGGATCGTCGAGCTGGTCGATGGTCAACTGGGCGCGTACCACCGGCTGCCGCACGTAGCTGTTGTTGAACTGGCCGCCGCGTGCGCTGGTCAGCAGGTAATCGGAGCGGTAGCGCACCTGCTGGTAATTTGCGCCAAGCCGGAAATCTCCGAGGCGCCCCAGCGGCATGCCGAGGTCAAGGCCGGCTATCGCCGTGTCGACGCGCACGGCGGTCACCGGCGTGGCGTTGCGGTCGCGGCTGTTGTCCGGATAAATGTCGACATGCTTGCGGCCATATTCGAGATACGGCGCCACATAGAAGCCCAGGCGGTCGAACACCGGCTGGCGCAGTTCGGTATGCCATTTCGCCTGGTTGCTGCCCAGCACGATATCGTTGCGCCATTCCAGCCCGCTTTGGGTCAGCCACGGATAGCGGTGGCCTAGTTGCAGGTTGAACGCGCCCTTGCCGTCGAAGGTGGTGGACATGCCGAAGCCGAACAGCAGGAATTGCGGTCCCCACGATTTTTCCTGGGCGTCCACCTTGAGCACGGTGCGTCCGTTCTCGGTCACCGCGTCCTGCGTCACGCTCTCGAAATCGCCGCTGGTGGCCAGCTGCGTCAGATCGTGATTGATCGCGGCGGTGTCGTAGCGGTCGCCTTCGCGCGCGCGTAGGTACTGTTTCACATAGGACGCCGGGATGCGGCCCGACGTGTGGACCTCGATCGCGTCGATATGACGCGGGTCGTTGGCGGCAACATGGGTGGCACGCGCGGTCAGGTAGTTGTCCCACGCTTCGCGCGGCAGCGCCAGCGCGGCCAGCCTTGGCGCCATGGCCTGCGCGGCGTCGTAGCCGCGCTGCACGCTGTCCTTGGCGTGCGAGAAATCGGCAAACGACAGCGTGCCCAGGTCCGGTTCCAGCAGGATGTCGCGCGCGCCGAGCAGCGCCTTCTGCTGCGCCACGTTCTGGTTGGTCAGGATCGTCACCATTTGCTGCGTGACGGCCGCGGGCGAATCGAGCGTGGCCGGATCATCCAGCGGCGTGGCGACGTTGACCGCGATGATCACCTCGGCGCCCATGTCGCGCGCCATCTGCACTGGCAGGTTGCTGACCAGGCCCCCATCGACCAGCGTATGGCCATCGAGCCTGAACGGCGCGAACAGGCCGGGCACGGCCACGCTGGCCCGGATCGCGCGCGGCAGCGAACCACGGCTGAGCACCACTGGCGCGCCGGTGCCCAGGTCGGTGGCGATGGTCCGGAACGGGGTGGGCAGCGTGTTGAAATCGACATCGCCGGGCCAGGCGGCGGTCCAGTCCTGCAGCAGCGTAAACAGCTTGTTGCCCTGCACCAGGCCCACCGGCAGCTTGACGCGGCCGTCGCCGATCCCGGCGGAGATGCCGATCGGATACTGGAAGTCATCTTCGCGCAGCGCCTGCGGCAGCTGCGCGCGCTCGTTGCGGTCGAACACGATGTCGCTCAGATTGGTGCGCGACAGCCGCGCGTCGAGTTCATCGGCTGACATCCCGCTGGCGTACAGCCCGCCTACCACGGCGCCCATGCTGGTAGCGGCAATGCAGTCGACCGGCACGCGCATGCGCTCAAGCGCCTTGAGCACGCCAATATGCGCATAGCCGCGCGCGCCGCCGCCGGACAGCACCACGCAGACCCGCGGGCGGGCGCCGTCGGGTGCGGCCCGCGCCGCTTGCGGGCTGGCCGGGTCCTGCGCGTGGGCCTGCCGCATCGCGACCAGCGCGAGCAGAAGGCAAAACATGGCAAGACAGCGCGACGCGATGCGGCGCTGCCCGATGGCGAGACTTGACATGACGATGGCGTCGGACGGGTAAGGTGCGGTGGGACGAGAGACGGTGCGCGGCGCGCGCGGCGCCACACAGGCAAACGCGGCGGCGGGGGTTTGCGACGACACGCCGGACGCCTCGCAGGGTAGGGTGTCGCGGGGATCGACGCAATTCCCACGCGGCCTCGGGTATACCCCCATTAAGTCGTTGTCTTGAAAACGACTCACCCCGTCCCTATAATTAGCACTCCCTGGGGGAGAGTGCTAACAGCCGACCCCGGCGGTAGACTGAAAACTTGATGGCCGCCTGACCATGACGGCCATTTGTGAATCAAATCTCACTTTTTGTATCTAGGAGTCCGTATGAACCTGCGTCCTCTGCACGACCGTGTGATCGTGAAGCGTCTGGACAACGAAACCAAGACCGCGTCCGGCATCGTGATTCCCGACAATGCAGCCGAAAAGCCCGATCAAGGCGAAGTGCTCGCCATCGGCCCGGGCAAGAAGGATGACAAGGGCAACAGCATCGCCCTCGACGTCAAGGTGGGTGACCGCGTGCTGTTCGGCAAGTATGCCGGCCAGGGCGTGAAGGTGGATGGCCAGGAACTGCTGGTCATGCGCGAAGAAGACATCATGGCTGTCGTCAACAAGTAAGCGACGCCGGTCTCTCGTTTCAGTCGTACCCAATTTTCAGATCGCCCCGCCCAGGCGGGGCGCTCCATCCCAGATTCGGAGATTCAGAACATGGCAGCAAAAGACGTAGTGTTCGGCGACGCCGCACGTGCCAAGATGGTCGAAGGCGTGAACATCCTCGCCAACGCAGTGAAGGTGACCCTGGGCCCGAAGGGCCGCAACGTGGTGCTGGAGCGCAGCTTCGGCGGCCCGACCGTGACCAAGGACGGCGTGTCCGTGGCCAAGGAAATCGAACTGAAGGACAAGCTGCAGAACATGGGCGCGCAGATGGTCAAGGAAGTGGCTTCCAAGACCAGCGACAACGCCGGTGACGGTACCACCACCGCAACCGTGCTGGCCCAGTCGATCGTGCGCGAAGGCATGAAGTTCGTTGCCGCCGGCATGAACCCGATGGACCTGAAGCGTGGCATCGACAAGGCCGTTGGCGCCGCCGTCGAAGAGCTGAAGAAGCTGTCGAAGCCGACCACCACCAGCAAGGAAATCGCCCAGGTTGGCGCCATCTCGGCCAACAGCGATGCATCGATCGGCGAGCGCATCGCCGAAGCGATGGACAAGGTTGGCAAGGAAGGCGTGATCACCGTCGAAGACGGCAAGTCGCTGGCCGACGAACTGGAAGTCGTGGAAGGCATGCAGTTCGACCGTGGCTACCTGTCGCCGTACTTCATCAACAACCCGGAAAAGCAGGTTGTCGCCCTGGACAACCCGTTCGTGCTGCTGTTCGACAAGAAGGTCTCGAACATCCGCGATCTGCTGCCGGTGCTGGAGCAAGTGGCCAAGGCTGGCCGTCCGCTGCTGATCATCGCTGAAGACGTGGAAGGCGAAGCCCTGGCCACGCTGGTGGTGAACAACATCCGCGGCATCCTGAAGACCGCCGCCGTCAAGGCCCCGGGCTTCGGCGACCGCCGCAAGGCCATGCTGGAAGACATCGCCATCCTGACCGGCGGCACCGTGATCGCCGAGGAAGTCGGTCTGACGCTGGAAAAGGCTACGCTGCAGGACCTGGGCCAGGCCAAGCGCATCGAGATCGGCAAGGAAAACACCATCATCATCGACGGCGCGGGCGATGCAGGCGCGATCGAAGGCCGTGTGAAGCAGATCCGCGCCCAGATCGAGGAAGCCACCTCGGACTACGACCGTGAAAAGCTGCAAGAGCGTGTGGCCAAGCTGGCCGGCGGTGTTGCCGTGATCAAGGTTGGCGCTGCCACCGAAGTCGAAATGAAGGAAAAGAAGGCCCGCGTGGAAGATGCACTGCACGCCACGCGCGCTGCCGTGGAAGAAGGTATCGTCCCCGGTGGTGGTGTGGCCCTGCTGCGCGCCCGCGCTGCGATCTCGGCACTGACCGGCGACAACGCCGACCAGAACGCCGGTATCAAGATCGTGCTGCGCGCCATGGAAGAGCCGCTGCGCCAGATCGTGCTGAACGCCGGTGAAGAGGCTTCGGTCGTGGTGGCCAAGGTCATCGAAGGCAAGGGTAACTACGGTTACAACGCCGCTTCGGGCGAGTACGGCGACCTGGTGGAAATGGGCGTGCTGGATCCGACCAAGGTGACCCGCACCGCGCTGCAGAACGCCGCTTCGGTGGCTTCGCTGATGCTGACGACCGACTGCGCCGTGGCCGAAACGCCGAAGGAAGAGTCGGCTCCGGCAATGCCGGGCGGCATGGGTGGCATGGGCGGCATGGAAGGCATGATGTAATTCATGCCGGACTGCCGGGCCAACCAGCCTGTCAGAAAAAACCCCCGAGTGGCGCAAGCCCTCGGGGGTTTTTCTTTATGGCGGCCGCGCGCGCTGGCGCGAAGCGGCGTGTCGAAGAAGTTGCTGGCGAGGCAGAAATCGATGCGCCCGAGAGCGCCGACGCAGCCGTTGCCCGCGCCGCGCCCTTGGATTGCCGCTCAGAGCTCGACCACCTTGCTCCAGTCGAAGACCGGATTCTCGGGCGCGCCGCTGCGCCGGGAAATATAGCCGCGCGGATTGCAGACCACGCGGGAGTCGTCGATCCAGTAGTCGAAGCTGGTGTGGGTATGGCCGTGGATCCAAAGATCGGCTTGCGCAACCAGATCGGGACGGCGCGACAGGAATCCGGCCGACACCACGTCGTGCGCATATCGGGCGTCGAGGCTACCGAGGTCGGGGCCGTGATGCGTGACCACCACGGTCTTGCCATCGAACGGCTGCGCCAGCGTTTGTGCCAGCCATGCCGTGGCCGCCTGGTGGCGTGCCAGCGCGTCAGCGGGCGTGAACATGCGATGCTGGCCGTCGTCGCCCGCCGTCGCGATCAGCCGATGGTCGACCATCACGCGCGAACAGGCCTCCATGGCCTCGTCCATGCGGTTCTCGCCATACAGGCAGTAGTCGGTCCACCATGTGGTGCCGATCACGCGCACACGCTGGCCGCGGGCATCCTCGATCACGGCCACGTCGCCGTTCAGCAGCGTGACGTTGCCCGATTCCGCCGCGCCGTCCGCCATCAGGCGGTCCACCTTGTCGAACGCACTTTCGTAGTATTCGTGATTGCCGGGCACATAGACCACCGGCGCACTGAACGCGCCCGCGGCCCAGTCGATGCCGTCGCGGCCGTTGGCGATATCGCCGGCCAGAATGACCAGATCGGCCGCGCAATCGGGCACGGCGTCGGGCGTGTTGTGTTCCAGATGAATGTCGCTGAGGATGCGTAACTTCATGGAATTTCCCGCGCAGTGGCAATGACGTGCGGTCGATTCTTCGAAAAAAAGACGGCCCGGTCAAGACCAGGCGCATAAACAAGCGCAGCGCACGGTCCTGCGGGCGCCGACTCTTTCCGTTCCGAATCCTCGCGCCAAATGTGACGCTTATTGTTAGACGTAGGAAGCGTCCGCTATGTCCACATAACGGACGCCATAAGCGAGAGATGTTTCAGGTGCGAGACGGCCATGTCGATTCTGCAACCTGCTCGCGCAGCCACGCATGAAAGCGCTGGATGGCCTTTTCGCGCGGATTGCCTTCGCGCCATGTGACCCAGTAGTGCAGGCTGGACGGAATGCGCGTGGTGCCGATCTGCACAAGCTGTCCGCTGGCCAGATAGTCGTGCGCCAGTTGCGCCCGCGCCGTGGCCACGCCCAGTCCCGCCACGGCCGATTGCAGCATCAGGCCGGCGTCCTGGAAGATCGGGCCGCGCTCGGGTTCGTCGGGCGGCAGGCCGGCCAGTACCAGCCAGTCGCGCCATGGCCGCAGCGCAAAGCGCAGCATCGGCAGGTTGGGCAGATCGGCGATGGTGAAACCGGGATACCGGGCCAGCAGGGCGGGGCTGGCCACCGCGATCACATGGTCTTCGATGAGGTTGTGGCACTCGAATCCGGGCAGATCGACACGCTGGTGCCAGATGCCGACATCGACGGAATACGGATCGGGCGGCGAAATTTCCGCATGCAGTCGCAGATGCAGATCCAGTTCCGGCGCTTGCGCGTGGAGGCTGGGCAGCCGCCGGATCAGCCAGGCGTTGGCCAGATCGGCCATCACGCTGACCTGCAGCCGCACCACGGGCGGGGCGGCGACGTCGCTGGCTTCGCGCAGCGCCGCCTCGAGCTGGTCCAGCGCGCCGCGCACCTGTTCGGCCAGCCGCGCGCCGGCGCTGGTGGGCGTCATCGACAGGCCCGTGCGCCGGAACAGCTTGGTGCCGAGGTTACTCTCGAGCGCGCGGATATGGTGGCTGATGGCGCTGTGGGTGAGCGCCAGCTCTTCGGCTGCGCGCGAGAAACTGCGGTGCCGCGTGGCGGCTTCCAGTGCGCGCAAGGCCTGGAGCGGAGGTAGGTGAGGAGGACGGTTGGCAGCCATGGTTTTCCATAAGTCGTCAAATTCTACTCACAATTGCTGCGGGTATCTTTCGCTGGTCTTGCACCACGACGGTGATCACAATGCTGGGCATGAATGCATCCACCGTTAATTCCACGCGTTCGGCCACTTCGGCCTCGCAACCCCATCACGCCTCACCGGCACGCTGGCGCGTGCTGGCTTTCTTTTCGCTCGGCTTCCTGGTGTCATACATCTTCCGCGGCGTCAATCTGGGCTTCGCACCGTATCTGACGCGCGAACTGGGACTTACCGCGGGCGACCTGGGTCTGCTCACGAGCTTCTACTTCCTGGGCTTTGCCTGCGCGCAGTTGCCCGCCGGCATTCTGCTCGACCGCTTCGGGCCGCGCCGCACCGAGGCCGTGCTGCTGATGCTGGCCGTGGCCGGGTCGCTGGTGTTTGCCACCGCGCCGGGCATGGCCGGGCTGGCCGCCGGTCGCGCGATGATCGGCGTCGGCGTTTCGGTGTGCCTGGGCGCGGCGATCCAGGCGCTGTCGATGTGGTTTCCGCTCTCGCGCATGCCGCTGCTCAACGGGCTGGTGATGGCGATCGGCGGCCTGGGCGCTGTCGTGGTCGGCACGCCGCTGTCCTGGCTGCTGTCGTGGACCGACTGGCGCACGGTCAGCGTGGGCATGGCGGTCGTGTCGTTCGGCATGGCCGTGCTGCTATGGTTCGGCGTGCCCGACGTCAAGCGCGTGGGCAAGGAGAGCTTTGCCGAGCAGATGCGCGGCACGCGGCAGATTCTGGGCAGCGAGCGCTTCTGGCGCGTGGTGCCGCTGACGCTGCTCAATCAGGGCATCTTCCTTGCCGTGCAGACGCTTTGGGTCAGCGCCTTCATGCGCGACGTGCAGGGGCTGGCCGCGGGCGAGGCGGCGCGGCTGGTGTCCGTGATCGGCATGGCCATGATGGCCGGCTGCGTGGGCGCCGGCTGGGCCGCACGCCATCTGGAGCGGCGCGGCATCAGCCTGTATGCGTTTGCAGGTTTCGGGATGATGAGCTTCATCGTGATCCAGTTGCTGCTGATGGCACGGCTGCCGTTTGTGCCGCTGAGCCTGCTGTGGGGCGCCTACGGCGTGTTCGGATCGAGCGGCATCCTGACCTACGCGCTGCTGGCGCGGCGCTTTCCCGATGCGTTGATCGGGCGCGCCACCACGGCGATGACGCTGACGGTGTTCCTGGCCACCTTCGTGTTCCAGATCGGCATCGGCTTCGTGCTCGACTTCTTCCCGGCCACGGGCGGCCACTATCCGGTGTCGGCGCACATGATGGTGTGGGCCGGACTGGTCGCCGTGCAGGTGCTGGCCGCGATCTGGTACCTGATGGAAAAACGCCCCTAGCGTTTCGGGCGCTCCTGCCGCCTACAGGATGATCGGGCGGTCGTCGAGTTCGTTGGGATTGCGGCCAGCATCGGCCGGAAAGTGCTCGGTCAGCAGCGCATGGATCTGGGCGATGGCGGCGAGCACGGGTTTGACCGACAGGTCTTGCGCCAGGCCCTGCGCCAGCGTATTGCAGATGCCGTGCCAAAGGCGCGGATCGACGCGGGCGTCGATGCCGCGATCGGCCAGCAGTTCGACGGCGTGATCGGCGAGGTTGATATACAGCAGCACGCCCGAGTGATCCTCGGTATTCCACACTTCCAGCGCGCCGAACAGTGCGCGGGCGCGATCGCGCGGCGACGCGCCGCGCCACGCCAGCGACAGCGGCAGGCTGGCCTCGATCACCACGCGCACTTCGCCGCGATGATGTTGTTCGCCCTTGTGCACGGCCACCTGCAATTGGTGCCGCGCGTCACGCGGAAACGCCTTGCGCGCCGTCCGCGTGCCATGGCCGAGATGACGCAGCGTGCGCTTGAGCGAAAGGTGCAACGGCGGACGCGGTGCAGAAGTTTGTTGCATCGAATGCTCCCGTTACCAGTTGCCGGACGCGCCGCCGCCATCGAACCCGCCGCCCCCGCCGCCGCCGAAACCGCCGCCACCGGAGCCGCCACCAAAACCTCCGCCATCGCCACCACCGCCACCCCAGCGCCGGCCGATCTCATAGCCGGTCATGCCGCCGAGTCCGCCCGCGGTACCGGTGGGCCAGCCGCGACGGCCGGTCACGATATGCGGGCTGCCGCCGCGGCGCAGCATCGCCGACAGAAAGAAGAACACGATGATCGCCAGGGAGAACAGCACCGGCAGCCAGTCGCCCAGCACGACGTTGCCCTGCGCGGCCTTGCGCTGCGGCGCGGCCAGTCCTTCCTTGTCGATGGTGGCCTGGATGGCCGAGACGCCGGCCGCCAGTCCGCCATAGAAATCGTTCTGCCGGAAGTGCGGCGCCATCACGTCCTGCAGGATGCGGTTGGACATCGCGTCGGTCAGCGATCCCTGCACGCCACGTCCCACTTCGATGCGCATCTTGCGCAGGCCGGGCGGGTTGTTCTTGGCGATCAGCACGATCACGCCATCGTCGATGCCCTTGCGCCCCGCGCGCCATGCGTCGGCCACGCGGATGCTGTAGGCGTCGAGCGTTTCCGGTTCGGTGGTCGGCAGCATCAGCACGAAGATCTGGCTGCCACGCTGCTGCTCGTATTCGGCCAGAACGTTTTCCAGCGCGCTGCGCTGGTCGGCGCTGAGCGTGCCGGTCAGATCGGTCACGCGCGCGGTCAATGGCGGCACGGCCACAAAGCCGTCGGCGGCCCACGCGGGCGCGGCCAGCGTCAAGGCGAGCAGGCACAGGGCGATCAGTCTGCGCATGGCGGCCGGAGCAAGGAGCGAAGCGAGCGCGATGGGCATGGCAAGCGCAGGGCCGAAGCGGTCATGATCAGAACTTCACCGCAGGCGGTGTCGAGATGGCTTTCTCGTTTTCCACCGTGAACGACGGCTTGACCGGGTACTTGAACACCATCGCCGTCAGGTTGGTGGGAAAGCTGCGGGCCAGCACGTTGTAGTCCTGCACCGCGGCGATATAGCGTTGGCGTGCCACCGTGATGCGGTTCTCGGTGCCTTCGAGCTGCGATTGCAAATCGCGGAATCCGGCATCGGCCTTGAGCTGGGGATAATTTTCGGAGACGGCCAGCAGGCGCGACAGCGCGCTGGTCAACTGTCCTTGCGCCTGCTGGAAGCGGGCGAACGCCTCGGGGTCGTTCAGTGTTTCGGGCGATACCTGGATGCTGGTGGCCTGCGCGCGCGCCTTGGTCACGGCTTCGAGCGTCTCGCGCTCATGCGTGGCGTAGCCCTTGACCGTGTTGACAAGATTCGGAATCAGATCGGCGCGGCGTTGATACTGGTTGACCACTTCGCCCCACGCGGCCTTCACGGCTTCGTCCTTTTTCTGGAAGTCGTTGTAGCCGCAGGCGGAAAGCAGACTGGCCAGCAGGCCAAGCACGATCCAGCGGAACAGGGCAGGGGTGGAAACAGTACGCATCAAGAAACTCCTGGAATGTCCGGTAACGATAGGGACGGCAATTCTGGAGTGTAGCGCAGCGCCCGCGCGACGCCGGCCGCATTTTGGCGGTCGCGCCGTGGCTGCGGCCGTGGTAGATTGGCTGCCATGTCGCGTCCAGCCCGTCATTTTCCGATCCGCCTCGCTCCCGCCATGGGTGCGTCGGCTGCGGCTGCGCGCGCCAAAGTCAAAAAACAGCCGCTCGTCTGACCGGAGCGCGCTGTTCCGTCAGATGGGCGACGGAACAGCAGCACCGGCTCGATCGGCTTACCCGCCTCGCGTTTTCCAGCCAAGTGCCCTGCGGCGTCGTGCATCGACGGTTTCCCGATCGGTCGATCCGGAGTTTTCTCGATGCAAACGACACAGCCGACACAACATGCCATGCACGGTATCTGGCTGCCGCTGGTGACCCCTTTTCTTGATGACGCCTGGCAGGGCGTCGACCATGGCGCGCTGCGGCGCATGGTGACGCACTATCGCGCCGCCGGTCTGGCCGGCATCGTGGTCTGCGGCAGCACCGGCGAAGCGGCCGCGCTCGATGCGGCCGAACAACTGGCCGTGCTGGACACGGTGCTGGAAGCGGCCGGCGATCTGCCCGTGACGATGGGGCTTGCCGGCAATCATCTCGGGCACACGCTGGCACGGCTGCGCGAGCTGGACGCGCGGCCACTGGCCGGCGTGCTGGTGCCCGCGCCGTACTACATCCGCCCGTCGCAGGCCGGGCTGCGCGACTGGTTTGCGCGGCTGGCCGACGCCTCGCGCGCGCCGCTCGTGCTCTATGACATCCCGTATCGCACCGGTGCCACGCTGACGCTGGAAACGCTGTTGGCGCTGGCCGATCACGACAATATCGTCGCGATCAAGGACTGCGGCGGCAATGCGCATACCACGCAGGCGTTGATCGCCGACGGGCGGCTGTCGGTACTGGCTGGCGAGGATCACCAGCTGCTGGGCACGCTGGCGCTGGGCGGGCAGGGCGCGATCATCGCCTCGGCGCACTGCCGGCCCGACCTGTTCGTCGAGATCTGGCGCGCCATGGCAGCCGGGCGGCTGGACCACGCGCGTCGTCTGTTTCATGCACTGACGCCGCTGATCGAGGCGTTGTTCGCCGAACCGAACCCAGCGCCGCTCAAGGCGCTGCTGGCGCGGCAAGGCTGGTTGCGCAACGTGCTGCGCGCGCCGATGACCACCGCGGCGCCGCAACTGGACGCGCGGCTGGCGGGGTTACATGAGGCATTGGAGACGGCGCTGCCGCCCGCGCCGCAGGCGTCGCTCAGCCGGCCTTGAAGGCGCGTGCGGCGGCGGCCAGCGTGGCGTCGATGATCGCGTCGTCGTGCCGGGCCGATACGAAACCGGCTTCGAATGCCGACGGCGCCAGATACACGCCTTCGTTGAGCATGGCGTGGAAGAAGCGGTTGAAGCGGCCCACATCGGCCTGCGTGACCTCGGCAAAGCTGGTCGGCACGGCGTTGGTGAAATAGATGCCGAACATGCCGCCGATGGCATCCGCGGCGAACGGTACGCCCGCCGCGCGCGCGGCGGCGGTCAGGCCATCGGCAAGCTTGCGGGTTTGCGCGGCCAGACTGTCATAGAAGCCGGGCGCCTGGATCAGCTTCAGCGTGGTCAGGCCCGCGGCCACGGCCAGCGGGTTGCCGGACAGCGTGCCGGCCTGATACACGCCGCCCAGCGGCGCCAGCTTGGCCATGATGTCGCGCCGGCCGCCGAACGCCGCCGCCGGCATGCCGCCGCCGATCACCTTGCCCAGGCAGGTCATGTCCGGCTTGATGCCGTAGTGCGCCTGCGCGCCGCCCAGCGCCACGCGGAAGCCGGTCATCACCTCGTCGAAGATCAGCACGGCGCCGTGCTCGCTGCACAGGTTGCGCATCGACTGCAGGAAGGCCTTGCTGGCGCGCACCAGATTCATGTTGCCGGCCACCGGTTCGACGATGACCGCGGCGATCTCGCCCTTGTGGCGCGCGAAGGCTTCCTCGAGCTGCGTCACGTTGTTGTACTCCAGCACCATCGTGTGGCGCGTGACATCGTTAGGCACGCCGGCCGACGATGGCGCATTCTGCGTGGTGTCCGCAAACGTCAGCAGCCCGGACCCGGCCTTGACCAGCAGGCTGTCGGCATGGCCGTGGTAGCAGCCCTCGAACTTGACGATCAGGTCGCGCCCAGTGAAGCCGCGCGCCAGGCGCAGCGCGCTCATCGTGGCTTCGGTGCCGGAAGAGACCAGGCGCACCTGCTCGATCGACGGCACCAGCTTGCAGATTTCCTCGGCCATGACGATCTCGCCTTCGGTCGGCGCGCCGAACGAAAAGCTCAGGCCAGCGGTCTCCTGCACGGCGCGCACCACATCGGGGTGCGCGTGGCCGACGATCATCGGACCCCAGGAGCCGATGTAGTCGATGTACTGCTGACCGTCGGCATCCCACATATAGGCGCCTTCGGCGCGCGTGATGAAGCGCGGCGTGCCGCCCACGGAGCGGAAGGCGCGCACGGGCGAGTTGACGCCACCGGGGATGGTTTGCTGGGCGCGATCGAAAAGCTGCTGGTTACGGGACATGGGATCTGGCTGAAAGATTCAGGAAATAGACAGGCGTCCGGCCTGGTGGGGCGGCGCGGCGTGCGTGCCCGGCCGGGGCCCGAAATTCGGACAATCCCGACCAAAAGAACGCCGTTCAAACGGCATCTGCACGCTAAATTGCGCGAACGCGGCGATATTGGACCGATTCTGCCGGCCCATGGGTGGCGTCATCGGCGCCGATTGGGTACCATCATGCGCTGGATTTTAATGGAGAGTGGCAAGAGCCTGCATATGGAATACAAGACTTGGATGTGCCTGATCTGTGGCTGGATTTACGACGAGGCCGCGGGCGCGCCGGAAGACGGCATCGCGCCGGGTACTAAATGGGAAGACGTGCCCATCAACTGGACCTGCCCGGAATGCGGTGCGCGCAAGGAAGATTTCGAGATGGTGGCGATCTGAGGCCAGGCGCGTCGCGCTTATGCGACAGTGCGGCCGGCCGCGCCGGAAGCTCCGGATTGACGGCCCCACCACGAGTTGTCACACTCTGCGGCAAAACTGAGCATCGCTGCGGCAAGCGTGCCCGCTGGGCGCCCACAGGGTGTCCATCGCAGGGCAGCAGGCCGCAACAGACGATGTTGCCGCACAAGAATAGTTAAAGCAGTACCGGCAGGCGTGCATCGAAAGCGCGCCGCCAACCGGCCGGGTAGCCGGGTTTTTTGACTGGGAAATGGAAAATCGGGGGCCGCCGGCGCGCCATGCGTGGTGCCGTGCGGAAGTTCTCAAGTGAATGCCGGCGTCTGCGATCTCATGCAGTCAGCAGGCCGCGGGAACAAGATGCGGGTCACTCAAACAGAATCGGACACGTCAGTCGATGGGGTCGGCGCCGGCGGCATTGCCGTTGCCGGCGAAGCATCCGCGGCCAGCCGCAAGGCCGCCGCGAAGGTGCTCGTGATCGACGACTCCAGCACCATCCGCCGCACGGCGGAAATCTTCCTTACGCAGGCGGGCTATCAGGTCATGTTGGCCGAGGACGGCTTCGAGGCGCTGGCCAAGGTTGGCGACCTGCACCCGGACGTCATCTTCTGCGACATCCTCATGCCGCGGCTGGACGGATACCAGACCTGCTCCCTGATCAAGAAAAGCCCGCGCTTCCACGCGATCCCCGTGATCATGCTGTCGTCCCGCGACGGCGTGTTCGACCGGTCGCGCGGCCGGCTCGTCGGCGCTCACAATCATCTGGCCAAGCCGTTCTCCCGCGAAGCCCTGCTGCAGGCCGTCCAGCACTGCCTGGCGGGCTGCGTGCCGGAGGAGGGCGCGGCCGTGGCGGCATGATGCGTGCCGCCCGAAGCATCCAGGAATGAAACAATGACCATCAGCAAAATCCTTATCGTCGACGATTCGCCCACCGAAGCCCTGTTCATGTCCGACCTGCTCGGCAAGAAGGGTTTCAAGGTCTCCGTGGCCGGCAATAGCGAACAGGCCATGGCGCGCCTCGAGGCCGACGCCTTCGACCTGATCCTGATGGATGTGGTGATGCCGGGCCAGAACGGCTACCAGGCCACGCGCGCGATCAAGCGCGACGACCGCTTCAAGGACATCCCGGTGATCATGTGCACCAGCAAGGGCCTGGAAACCGACCGCATCTGGGGCATGCGCCAGGGCGCATCGGATTACATTGTCAAACCGGTGGACAGCGACGAACTGCTGTCGAAGATTGCCGCGCTGGCGCACTGAGCGCGGCAATCGTGGCTGTTCGATGCCCATTGATGACTGCCACGAACCGCGGCGCGGGCTGGCCGATCCGGGCCCGGTTTCGCGTCGTTCCGGCCATGTTCCAGGCTCGATGCGGTCTCGATGCGGCCCGGTCCGATTCGATCTCGCTTCGGCCGCGCCGCGCGCCTGTCTCCGGCTTAATTCCTGGATCTGCTAACCCATCATGAACGCGCCTCGCCAAGACTTCCGAGCCCGCCAGACCCGCCTGCACGATTACCAGGCCATGCTCGCCCGCCGCCTGCGCGAGGCGCGCAACCTGCCGGTGGTCGAGAGCTACCTTGGCGTGCTGGTGGGCCAGCGCAACTGGCTGCTGCCGCTGACGGAAACCGGCGAGGTGCTGGAAATGCGCACGCCGGCCAGCGTGCCGCTGACGCAGCCGTGGTATCGCGGCCTCGTCAACGCGCGCGGCAACCTGCTCGGCGTGATCGATTTCGGCATGTTCTGCGGCGAAGGACCGACGCCAGTACAGCCGGGCAGCAAGATCGTCGTGCTGTCGCGTCATGTGGAACGGGCCTGCGGCATCATCGCCACGCGCGTGGTGGGCCTGCGCCACGCGGCGGATCTTGCGCCGGCGGCGTCGGATGGGGAGTCCGGCGAGTGGCTCGGCGCGCAGTTCGCCGATCGTGAGGGGCGCGACTGGCGGGTGCTCGACATCCAGCGGCTGCTCGATGCGCCGGCATTCCTGCAGGCCGGCCGCAGCGTGGCCTGAGCAGAAAAGCCAACGAAGAACAAACAAAGCACGAACAAAACAGAGGGTTGCCATGGGAATCAAGAAGATCAGCCTCGGTCGCCGCACGGCTGCCGCCGGCGTCGCAGCACAAGCCGCCGCGCCGCGCGCATCGATGTTCGCCAAGGGGGACGCGGGGCAGGGTGGCCTGGGCCGCAGCCCGGTCGAACTGATGACGGGCTGGCTGTCGCGCATGCCGTTTTCGTCCCAGCAGCGGGCGCTGACGGTCGGCGTGGTGGTGTCGCTGCTGGCACTGCTGGCATCGGTCTATCTCGATAACCGGCAGGCTACCAACGGCGCGGCGCAGATCGAAATCGCGGGCGACATGCTGATGCACTCGCAGCGTCTGGGCAAGGCCGTGCCGGTGGCGTTGCTCGGCAACGCGCAAGCATTCACGCAGCTGCGGCAATCGAAGGAACAGCTGACGGCCGACTTGCTGGCGCTGCAGAACGGTAGCGACGAAAAGCATGTGCGCGCCACCACCGGCGCCGCCGAGCCGCTGCTGGAAAAGGCCTTTACCTCGTGGAAGCGATCCGAAAAGAGCGCGGCCGACGTGCTGGCCCAGCAGCCCATCCTGACCACCATCGGCCAGACGCTGCAGATCTTCAACGCCTCGAACCCCGAACTGCTCGAAGCCGCCGAACAGGTGGCCGCGATCAAGCTGCAGGCCGGCGCCAACACGCGTGAAGTGGCGGCATCCGCGCAGTTGGTGATGCTGACGCAGCGGCTGGGCAAGAACCTCAACGAATTCCTTTCCGGCGAAGGCGTGAACCCGGAAACGGCGTTCCTGCTGGGCAAGGACACCAACACCTTCCGCGAAACGCTCGACGGCCTGATGAACGGATCCGAGGCGCTGCGTCTGTCGCCGGCCAACGACGCCGAAACACGCAGCTATCTGCAGCAACTGTCGCAGCGTTTCGAAGCGGTGCAGAAAACCACGCAGACGATCCTGCAGAATCTGCCGGGTCTGATTGCCGCCAAGCGTGCGCAGCAGCAGATCTTCAACGACAACGAAGCGCTGCGCGGCGAACTGTCGCAACTGCAGTCCGCCTACGCCGAAGGCGCGCGCCTGCGGCCGTGGACGCTGGGCGCGATGGTGCTGTCCGCCATCGCAACGCTCTTGTGCCTGGCCGGCCTGGCCGCGCTGTACCTGCGCGATTCGCGCGTGCGTGCGCTGGAAGCCGAAGCGCGCGAACGCGAAGCCGAAGCGCGCCGTCTCGATGAAAAGCGCAACAACGATGCCACGCAGAAGGCCATTCTGCAGTTGATGAACGAGCTGCAGGACATCGCCGACGGCGACCTGACGCGCCAGGCCACGGTGACCGAGGACATTACCGGCGCCATCGCTGACTCGGTGAACTACACCGTGGAAGAACTGAAGGAACTGGTGGGCCGGGTGCAGCAGACCGCCGGGGAAGTGCAGCACGCATCGGCGCAAGTGCAGGACACCTCGGTGCAACTGGCGGCCACCACGGAAGAGCAGTCACGTCAGATTCGCCAGACCGGCGAATCGGTGGTGGAGATGGCCGATCGCATCACACAGGTGTCGCGCGGCGCAGCCGAATCGGCCAACGTGGCGCGCGCGTCGCTGGCGGCGGCGGAGCAGGGCCAGCAGGCCGTGCAGAACGCCATCACCGGTATGAACGGCATTCGCGACCAGATCCAGGAGACCTCGAAGCGGATCAAGCGGCTTGGCGAATCGTCGCAGGAGATCGGTGAAATTGTGGAACTGATCTCGGACATTACCGAACAGACCAACGTGCTGGCGCTGAATGCTGCCATCCAGGCCGCATCCGCAGGCGAAGCGGGGCGCGGCTTCTCGGTGGTGGCCGAGGAAGTGCAGCGCCTGGCCGAACGCTCGGGCGAGGCGACCAAGCAGATTGGTGCGCTGATCCGCACGATTCAGACCGACACGCAGGACGCCGTGCATGCCATGGAGCAGAGCACCCAGGGCGTGGTGGAAGGCGCGCGGCTGTCCGATAACGCCGGCGCCGCGCTGCTGGAAATCGGCCGCGTGTCGCGCCAGCTGGCCGAACTGATCGAGCAGATTTCGCAAACCACGTCGCATGAGGCAAGCCTGGCCACCAACGTGGCGCACCACATCGAAGGCATCCTGCAAGTGACGGCGCAGACCACGGCCGGCACGCGCCAGACTGCACAGTCGGTGCGGCAGCTGACGGCACTGACCGAAGAACTGCGCAACTCGGTATCGCGATTCAAGATCGCCTGACGCCCGCTTCATTTGACGGGCGCACCGGAACTGGTCATGTCCTTGAATTCCACTGTTTTGAGCGACGTGGCCGACCCGGCCGCGCAGCAACCCCAAGCCTCGCCAGAGCCGGCGCCGATGGCCACGACCGCAACCCCTGACATTCCGGCCGCGCCGCAGCGCGATCTTTCCGTACTGGCGTGGCTGGCGCCAAGCCTGCGCGCCGCGCTGGACGACGCCGCGGCCGAACTCGGCCACTATGTCGACGAAATCCGCCAGACGCCCGAGGCGCTGGGCGCGCGCGATACCACGGCGCTGCGCCTGGCGGGCCAGCAGTTGCACCAGGCCGCCGGCGCGGTGCATATCGTCGGCCTGCGCGGCGTGGACGCCTATTGCCAGGGTTTGCGACGTCTGCTCGAAGCGATCGATGCGGGATCGGTAGCCGCCGACGCGCAGGCGCTCGCCGTGTTCCGTGGCGGCGTGCAGGCGCTTGCCGAGTATGTCGACGACCTGATGGCCGGCGACGCCGAAGATCCGCTGCGCCTGTTCCAGCCCTATGCCGACGTGCTGGCGCTGATGAAGGAAGAGCGCGTGCATCCGGCCGACCTGTGGATCGAGGAGCTGCAGATGCTGCCGGGCATCGTGCTGCCTACGCGCTCCACGTCGGCGGTCACGCGCGCACGGCTGCGCTTCGAGGCGGCGCTGCTCAAGGCGTTGCGGCTACCTACGCCGTGTACCGACGCATCGTTGCTGCGCGAGGCGTGGCTGCCGCTGCAGGCGGCGCTGGACGAAGTGCGCAACCACGAACAGGACGCGCGCCGCACCACCGACAATCCCGATCGCGGCATCTGGCATGCGCTGGCGCTGGTGTTCCGGGCGCTCGCCCAGGGTCTGCTGCCATCCGACCTGCTGGCCAAGCGCTTCGCCGCGCGCGCGCATCTGCTGGTGCGCCAGTACCTGCAGGGACAGGTGCGCGTGCCGCAGGCGCTGCTCAACGATGCGGTCTTCTTTCTGGTCAGCACGGGGCTGACGCCGGACGGCCCCGAGGACACCACGCCGCCAGCGCAGCAGGCCGCGGTGCAGGTGCTGCGTGCCGATATCGCGCGCAGTCTGCGCGCGTTCCGCGTCGATCCCGCGCACATCGTGGCGCGCGCCGACTATCGCAAGCGTTTTTATGGCTGGCTCGATCCCATCGACACGCGCAATCTGCAAAACGCCGCTGCCGCGATTGAACGCGCGGCTGGCGACGACCAGGCGGGATGGGAATTGGCGCTGGCATCGCTGGCCGAGGCCGCCATGCCGCTGGCGCAGCCCGCCTTGCAGCAATGTCTGACCGCCGCCGCGGCGTATGCCGGCCAACGCCCCATGCACGATGCGCTGGGCCGGGGTGGCGTGGCACTGTTCCTTGCCCGCGTGCTGGCGATGCCGTGGCGCGTGCATGGCAAGTCAGGACACGCTTCGGCGGCCGAATTTGCGCAACGCTGCGATGCCCTGGCTGTTTGCCTGGCCGACGCCGGCGCGGTGGCGCCCGATTGGCTGTGCGCAATGGTCGATGCCGCCGGCGCCCAGGCGCAGCGCACCGAGGCCGTGGCGCAGGTGCGCGCGCAACTCGATAGCGGCGAATCGTGGCTCGATACTTACGATCGCAACACGGCGCGGGCCGACGCCGCGCACGCGCTGGACGACGCCGCGCAGGCGTTTGACGCGCTGCTGGCCAGCATCGAGCGGATCCACGGCAGCGCGGCGATGCCCGCTGGCATCGAGCCCGATACCGATGCGGCGCTGGCCGCGGTGCGCTCCGTGCTGCAACGCCTGGGCGTGCTGCGCGAGACCGTGGACGATGTGGCGCGCGTCGAGCAACTGTCCGATATCGCGGCAGAACTCGGTGCCGTGCATGCGTTTGCCGATCTGCTCGAATTCGGCCGCAAGCAGCCCAATGCCGCAGACGAAGACCCGCTGGCCGCGCACGCGTCGGGCCCGGGGGGCCTGCCGCAAGGGGCGCTGGCCGCGGCGCGCACTGCCGCGATGGACGCGATCCGGGTGGCCGCCGCGGCGGACTCGCCCGAGATCCAGCGGCTGCGCGCCGCACTGCAGGCCTTGTCCGACCAGGCGGCGATCGACGACGATGCCGCGCTGCGCCGCCAGGCCCGGGAAGCCACCACGCAGTTGCACGCGTGGCTGGCTGGCAGCGATTCCGCCGCAGAGCGCATGGTGGTGGCGCTGGCCGATCCACTGTCGGCTGCCGCACCGTCGGCGATTTCTGCTGCGGCGCCGATGCCGGTCGACGCCGCCGCCATCGACGCCGAACTGCTCGAGATCTTTCTGTCCGAGGCGGAAGAAGTGCTCGGCAATATCGCCACCGACATCCGAGCAGGCATCAATGCGCTGCGCGATGCCGATGTCCTGATCCGCGTGCGCCGCGCGTTCCACACGTTGAAAGGCTCGAGCCGCATGGTCGGCCTGAACCGCTACGGCGAAGCCGCGTGGTCCGTCGAGCAGGTGATGAACCTGTGGATCGCCGAAACGCGCGAGCCGCAGCCCGAACTCCTCGCGTTGCTGCAGCAGGCGCACGATCTGTTGCACGAATGGGCGCTGGCGTTGCGCGACGATCCGTCGACGCTGCGCGAGATCGCGCCGCTGGTCGATGCCGCACAGCGCGTGCGCGAGCCCGGCGCGACGTCGTTGTCGGGGTCTGCGGCGCTGCCGCTCGACTCGCTGGACGCCCTGCTGGCCGATGCCGCCGCGTCCGTGGCGGCCGACGCGCCGCAGGCGGCGGACGTCATGGCGGTCGATACGTCTGAAAGCTTTGCCGCGCAAGCGCCGGCCGATATCGTCGACATCGCCTGCACAACTGACGTGGCCGGCTCTGGCGCCGATGCGTTTGCCATCGACGTGCCTCCAAGCGACGCAACGTTGGCGCCGCCCGCATCGCAAGCGGCGGATGGCGACGACAGCAACGTGCTGCCGTTCCGCTTTGCCGGCGGCCTGGGCAGCGACGACGACAATTTCAAGGTGATCGGCCCGGTCCGGATCGGGCTGGCGCTCTACAACGTCTACTTGCAGGAGGCGGACGATCTGCTGCGGCAGTTCGCCACCGATCTGTCCGAGTGGAAGCACGAAAACCATCCGTGCCCGAGCGAGCTGGCGCTGCGCGTCGCGCATACGCTGCAGGGCAGCGCGTCGACCGTCGGCCTGGAGCCGGTGCGCGAGATCGCCGAGGCGCTGGAACACTTGCTGTTGCTGCTGGGCCGCCATCCGGTGGTCATGCATCCGGGCGATTTCCGCTTGCTGGAGCAGGCTGTCGACCGCCTGCGCGCGATGCTGCACCAGTTTGCCGCCGGCATCTGGCCCGAGGCCGACCGCGCGATCTGCCGCGATCTCAATGATTTCGGCGAGCGCGCGCTGGTGCGGCCTCGCGCGGCGGTGCCTGCGGAGCAATCGGCCGGTCAGGAAGGATCGGTGTCGCAACTGTTCGGCCAGCACGCGCCATTGCCCGAGATCGATGCGGACGCCCACGCGCCGCAGGCGGCGCTGCCGCCCGTGAAGCTGACGCCGATCACCTCGCTGCCGCCGGTGTCGGCGTCGACGCTGTCATCGCCCACATCGCCGCTGACGCCGGTGACGGCGCTGCACGACGCCGTGGTGATTCCGATGCCCGCCGCGCGCCACGACACGGTGGCCGTGGCCCATGTGTCGGCCGATTCGCGCGATTCGCTGGATGCGCCCGATACGTTGTCGCAGGAGGACTCGTCCACCGATGTGTCGCAACTCGATGCGGCGCTGGTCGAGATCTTCCTTGAGGAAGCGCAGGGCACGCTGCCCGAACTGGGCAAGATGCTGCGCACGTGGGAAGCCGCGCCCGAAGACGCGCAGCATGGCGGCCTGATCCTGCGCGGCCTGCATACGCTCAAAGGCAGCGCACGCATGGCCGGTGCAATGGCACTGGGGCAGGCGGCGCACGAAATGGAAACGCTGCTGGACGCCAGCGTGCGCGGACAACGTGTGTCGCCCGATCTGTTCGGCAAGCTCTACGCCTGGTACGACCGCATCCTCGCGCATGTCGACGCGCTGCAGAACGGCCGCCTGCTGCCGGTGGACGACGCCGACGTGATCAACGGACTGGTGGCGGGGTCGCCGGCGCCGCAGGAAAACGCGCTGGTGCCGTCGTCGACGCAGCCGGCGGTGCCCGCCGCTCCGCTCGTCGCGGCCCCGGTCGCGCCGATGGCCTTGCCGACCGATGCGGAGCGCCAGCGCGCGCTGGTCCGCGTGCAGGCCCGCACGCTCGATACGCTGATCAACGATGCCGGCGAAGTGGGCGCCACGCGCGCGCGTCTGGACAGCGAACTGGTGGCGCTGCGCAGCTATCTGGGCGAACTGAACGACAACGTCGCGCGCTTGCGCATGCAACTGCGCGAAATCGAGATCCAGGCGGAAACGCAGATGGCGTCGCGGATCGCCGACGCGCAGCAGAATCAGGAATTCGATCCGCTGGAATTCGACCGTTTCACGCGCTTCCAGGAACTGACGCGGATGATGGCCGAGTCGGTCAACGACGTGGCGACCGTAGAGCAGAACCTGCAGCGCGGCTTCGACCGCGCCTCGGGCGACCTGGCCGCGCAGGCGCGGCTGACGCGCGGGCTGCAGCGCGGGCTGATGCAGGCGCGCATGGTGCAGTTCGACGCGCTGGCCGAACGCCTGTACCGCGTGGCGCGCCAGGCCGCCACCGAGACCGGCAAGGAAGTGCGGCTGCTGATCAAGGGCGGCACCGTGGAAATCGATCGCTCGGTGCTGGACCGCATGGCCGGCCCGATCGAGCATCTGATCCGCAATGCGGTGGTGCATGGCATCGAGCCGGCTGAGGTGCGCCGCGCGGCCGGCAAGTCGGCCACCGGTGCGTTGACGCTGGAAGTGCAGCAGGAAGGCAACGAAGTCGTGCTGACGTTCTTTGACGACGGCGGTGGACTTGACCTGACCCGTATCCGCCAACGTGCGATCGCCCGCCAGTTGCTGACGGCCGATGAAGACGCCAGCGACGCCCGCCTGACCGAGATGATCTTCGCGCCCGGTTTTTCGACGGCCGACTCGGTGTCCGAACTGGCTGGCCGTGGCGTGGGCATGGATGTGGTGCGATCCGAAACCGTGGCGCTGGGCGGCCGCATCACGTTGTCGACCGAGCCCGGCCGCGGCACGAGCTTTACGGTGCATCTGCCGCTGACCACCGCCATTACGCAGGTGCTGCTGGTCTCGCTGGGCGGGCGCCTCTACGCGATGCCAAGCGGCATGATCGATCAGGTTCACCAACTGCGCGAGAAGCCGCTGCTCGATGCGTACAACGCGCGCCGGTTCATGGCCGGCGGCATCGAAGTGCCGTTCTTCTATTTCGGCGCGCTGCTCGAGGAAACCTCGGCGATGGCGTCGGGCCGCAAGTATTCGCCGGTTGTGGTGGTGCGCTCGGGTGCGGAGCGCGTGGCCGTGCACGTCGACGACGTGATCGGCAACCGCGAAGTGGTGGTCAAGCACATCGGCCCGCATCTGGCGCGCCTGGAAGGCATCGCTGGCGCCACGACGCTCGGCGACGGCGAGATCGTGCTGATCTACAACCCGGTGGTGCTGGCGCAGCGCTGGATTCGCGAGCGCGGCGAAGCGGCGCCGGCCATGCCGGCGTTGCCCGCGCCGCAGCAGATGGGCGCCGTGGCGGAGTTCGTGGGCGCTGGCGCGACAATGCCGGTGGCCGGCCTGGTGACGCAGCCGACCGTGATGGTGGTGGACGATTCGCTGACCGTGCGCAAGGCCAGCCAGCGGTTGCTGACACGCGCCGGGTATCAGGTGGTGCTGGCGCGCGATGGCGTGGATGCGCTGCGGCAGCTGCAGGAAGTGATGCCGGACGCGATGCTGGTCGACATCGAGATGCCGAACATGGACGGCTTCGACCTGACCCGCAACGTGCGTGCCGATTCGCGCACCAGCCATATGCCGCTGGTCATGATCACGTCGCGCACCGCCGAAAAGCACCGCCGCTATGCGGCCGAGATCGGCGTGAACGTCTATCTGGGCAAGCCATTCAACGAGGACGAATTGCTGCGCACGCTGCAGCAACTGATCGGCGAAAAGGCCGCCATGGCAGCCGGATCGGTCGCGCAGATGCTGGGCGACAGCTGACGAGGCGCGTCACTGGCCGGTACGCCGTGCTGGCGTGATCCGGCTGCAGCGGCGCGGCTCGTTCGTCGATGAAGCCCGCTGCGCGGAAGCGGGCCACGCCGCCGCAGCGGCGGCTGGGTTCGATTCACCGCGCTTCAGTGGCTACCCATCGGCATCTGCGCATCGGTAGCCACGCATCACTCGCCGCGCCTGTTGACCATCCTGGCTGGCACAGACAACGTCAGCGCGGCGCCCACCACCATGCACACGGCCAGCAGATACATGCCCGAATCGGTGCTTTGCGTCAGGTCCTTGAGCCAGCCCACGGCGTAGGGGCTGATGAAGCCCGCGAGGTTGCCCAGCGAATTGATCAGCGCGATGCCGGCGGCCGCACCGGTGCCGGCCAGGAAGGCCGTCGGCAGGCTCCAGAACAGCGGCAGCGTGGTCAGGATCCCGATCGTGGCGAGCGTCAGGGCCACCATGGCCAGCGTGGTGTCGCCATGCCATTGCACCGACAGCACCAGCCCCACCGCACCCGCCAGCGCGGGCAGCGCGATATGCCAACGCCGTTCGCCGCTGCGGTCCGCGCTATACGCCACCAGCACCATGCCGATCACGGCGCAGCCATACGGGATGGCGGTCAGCAGGCCCACATCGAGCGCGCCTTTCACGCCGGTCTGCTTGATGATGGTCGGCAGCCAGAAGCTTACGCCGTACAGCCCCATCACGAAGCTGAAGTAGATCGCGCTCATCAGCCAGACGCGCGGGCTGGACAATACCTGCGCGACGGGCGGATCTTCCTTGTGCTGGTTCTCGGCCGAGATATTGCGCTCGAGCAGCGCTTTCTCTTCCGCGTTCAGCCATTTGGCGTGCGCGATGCGGTCGTCCAGAAACAGCAGCACCCAGATGCCGACCAGGATCGACGGAATCCCCTCGACCAGGAACATCCATTGCCAACCCGACCAGCCGTTATGGCCGTCGAACGACTGCATCAGCCAGCCCGACAGCGGCCCGCCGATCACGCCGGACAGCGCAATGGCGGTCATGAAATACGTGGTGGTGCGCCCGCGCCGATTGGCCGGATACCAGTAGGTCAGATACAGGATGATGCCCGGAAAGAAGCCGGCCTCGGCCACGCCCAGCAGAAAGCGCAGCACGTAGAACATGGTCGGCGTGGTGACGAACATCATCGCCGCCGAAATCACGCCCCAGGTGATCATGATCCGCGCAATCCAGATGCGCGCGCCGACCTTGTGCAGGATGACGTTGCTCGGCACCTCGAACAGAAAGTAGCCGATGAAGAAGATGCCCGCGCCCAGGCCGTAGATGGTTTCGCTGAACTTGAGGTCGCTGAGCATCTGCAGCTTGGCGAAGCCCACGTTGACGCGGTCCAGATAGGCCACCACGTAACAGAGCAGCAGGAAAGGCACTAGCCGCCAGCTGACCTTGCGATAGACGGCGTCTTCGAAACTGGCGTCGCGCGCGCCGGTATTGACTGCGGTGGTTGTCATCGGTGTCTCCTCGTTGGGTTTTTGTAGATGTACGACGTTACCGCTGGTGAAAAAACTGGATTCTTTGGCGCGCCGCTCAGACGCAGCGTCCGCCGTCCACCTCGATGCAGGTGCCGGTGATGAACGCCGCTTCGTCCGATGCCAGATACAGGCAGGCGTTGGCCACGTCCTGCGGGGTCGACATGCGGCCCATCGGGATCGTGGCGAGGAACCTGGCGCGATTCTCGGGCGTGTCCGGCATGCCCATGAACTGCTCGAGCAGACCGGTCGCGCCAATGACGGGATTGACGCAATTGACGCGGATGTTGTCGGGACCGAGTTCGGCGGCCATTGCCTTGCTGGCGACGATCACCGCGCCCTTGCTGCCGTTGTACCAGACCAGGCCCGGACGCGGACGGATGCCGGCGGTGGACGCGACATTGACGAAATTGCCGCCGCCGCGCTGGCGAAAATGTCCGATGAAATGGTGGGCCGACCAATAGATACTCTTGACGTTGACGGCGTAGACGCGGTCGAACTCTTCTTCGGTGACTTCGAGGATCGGCTTGTTGCGATGGGTGGTGCCGGCGTTATTGACCACGCAATGCACGTCGCCGAACGCCTTGAGCGTGGCGTCGCGCATCGCCTCCACGTCATCGCCGCGCGAAACGTCGGCGCGCACCGCGTGCGCCTGGCCGCCCGCATCGCGAATCGCCGCGGCCACGCGCTCGGCGGCTTCGGCGTTGAGGTCGGCCACCATCACGCCAGCCCCCTCGCGCGCGAAGGTCCGCGCAATGCCTTCGCCAAATCCCGAGCCGCCGCCCGTCACAATCGCCACCTTGCCAGCCAGTCTGGTCATTGCCTGTCTCCTGTTTGGGTGAGGCCCGGCGCGGTCTGTGCCGCGCTGCGGGCGGAACATCGATAAAGCGAATTGGGCCGATCAGTGCGAATCAGGCCGAACGGCGCAAATCATTGCATGGCGATTGGGGTGCAACTCAATGCGCTCAATGCGCTCAATGCGAGAACGGTCCGCGTCCGCGCAGTGCGTTGGCCACCATCATCAGCGCCAGCAAAAACGGTAGCGCCACGTAGAGGCACCAGTGCACGCGGTCGCCCACGGTGTCGCCCCATTTGCGCTTGAACACCTGCAGGCGGGGCATGCCCGATGGATTGGTGGCGCGCTTGTTCTTGACATGCCAGGCCATCCAGAAAAAGAAGATGGCGAACGCGACCGAAAGGAAATTAATGCTACCCATGTTGAATGGCGATGGTTTTCAGAGTGGTAAATCCGTACAGGGCTTCGAAGCCCTTCTCGCGGCCGTGGCCCGACTGGCCAGTGCCGCCGAATGGCAGCTCGACGCCGCCGCCGGCGCCGTAGTTGTTGATAAAGACCTGGCCCGCGCGCAGTTTGCGCGCCAACCGCATCTGGCGGGCGCCGTCGCGCGTCCAGACACCGGCCACCAGACCGTAGGCCGTGCCGTTGGCCAGGCGCACGGCCTCGTCTTCGGTATCGAACGGCATGGCGGCCAGCAGCGGGCCGAATACTTCCTCCTGGGCAAGCCGATGGGTGGGCGGCACGTCGCGGAACAGCATCGGCACCTGATAGTAGCCGGACTCCGGCGCATCGCCGACGATCTGGCCCTGCGCCATGACCGCGATACCGGCGTGCTGCGCGTCGGAGACGAAGTCCCACACGCGCTGCTGCTGCTTGCGGCTGATCAACGGGCCGCATTCGAGGTCGAGCGCCGAAGGCCCCACGCGGAGCGATTCGAACACGCCCGACAGACGGTCGAGCAGCGTTTCGTACACGGGGCGCTCCACCAGCAGACGGCTGCCGGCCGAACACGTCTGGCCCGCATTCTGCACGATGCCGTTGACCACCACCGGCAGCAGCGCATCGAGATCGGCATCGGCAAACACCACCTGCGGCGACTTGCCGCCCAGTTCCAGCGTCACCGGCACATGGTTTTCGGCGGCAAGCTGCGCGACCAGCTTGCCGGTTTCGGGCGACCCTGTGAATGAAATATGGTTGATGCCGGAATGTCGTGCCAGCGCGGCGCCGGCCTCATGGCCGTAGCCGGTGACGATATTCAGCGCGCCTTCGGGCAGCCCCGCCTCGGCGGCCAGTTCGGCCACGCGCAGGATCGACAGGCAGGCGTCCTCGGCGGGCTTCACCACGCAGGCGTTGCCGGTGGCCAGCGCCGCGCCGACGCTGCGGCCGAAGATCTGCAGCGGGTAGTTCCACGGCACGATGTGGGCGGTGACGCCGTGCGGCTCGCGCACGGTCAGCACGGTGTAGCCGGTGCGATAGGGAATCGTCTGGCCGTGCAGCTTGTCGGCGGCGCCGGCGTAGAACTCGAAATAGCGCGCCACGGCGCGGGCATCGGCACGGGCCTGGCGCAAAGGCTTGCCGGTGTCGCGCGCTTCCAGTTCGGCCAGTTCGTCCTCATGCTCGATCAGCTTGAGTGCCACGCGATTAAGCAGGCGCACGCGATCGGCGGGGTCCATCGCACCCCATTCGCCTTCCAAGGCCTGGCGAGCGGCGTGCACGGCGACGCTGACGTCGGTGGCGTTGCCGCGCGCGATCTCGGCAAACGGCTCGCCGCTGGACGGGTCGAACACCTTGATGCGCAGGCCGGAATCGGGCGCAATCAGACGGTTGGCGACGAAATGCTGGGCATGCATACGTGTCTCCGGGCTCCGCAATGGAGCAGATGCTGAAAATCGGGAATGTCGCATTATGGCGCAGCGTGACCGGTGCGCAAGACATCGGTCCGGGCGCACATCCGCGGCCGGTGCCGACGCGGTGTGCCGCAGGCGTCGCGGCCAATGCAGTGGCGTGGCGCGCTGTCAGCCTGTGGTCAGGACCAACCCGCTATAATGCCGGCCATCCCATTCCACAGGTATTCGGAGAACTCGCATGAGCTTCAACCTCGTCTCGCCGGGCAAGGACCTTCCCAACGATTTCAACGTCATCATCGAGATTTCGGCCCAGAGCGATCCGGTGAAGTACGAAGCCGACAAGGAAACCGGCCTGCTGTTCGTCGACCGCTTTATCGGCACGGGCATGCGTTACCCGGCCAACTACGGCTTTATCCCGCAAACGCTGTCGGGCGACGGCGACCCGGTGGACGTGCTGGTGCTCACGCCGTTCCCGATCCTGGCCGGCGCTGTGGTGCGTTGCCGTGCACTGGGCATGCTGAAGATGACCGACGAGTCGGGCGTCGATGCCAAGCTGGTGGCTGTGCCGGTCGACAAGCTGTCGCCTGCCACCGCCCACATCAAGGGCCTGTCGGACGTGCCGCAAAACCTGCTCGACCAGATCAAGCATTTCTTTGAGAACTACAAGGCACTCGAAGCGGGTAAGTGGGTCAAGGTTGAAGGCTGGGCCGGCATCGAGGAAGCCCACAAGGAAATCACCGACGGCGTGGCCAACTTCAAGAAGTAAGCGGACGCGGCACCGGTGCAAGAAACCCGCCTTTCGTGGCGGGTTTTTTTATGCTTTGGAACGGCACCGTGCTTGCCGCGATGTGTTCAATCGCGTGGCGACATAAGGGAAAAAATGTCCCGGAATTTTTCCTCCGGCAGCAGCCTTCGCACTGCCGGAATGAGATTAACGGTAGCCAGCGAGCCGGGCGGACGGTAATGACCGCTGCCGTTTGTCCACCTGACTAGGCGGCCCTGATTGAATAGGATTGTGCCGGCGTACAGGACCGGGGCGCGCATCGACAGCGATGTGTGTCCCTCCACTTCGAACTCGATCCGACTTGCCAGCCCGCCTGCCAGCCCGCAATACACCCGGCCCGGATCATCCTGCAGGATCACGAAAGTGTAAAAGGCTTGCACCGGCGGCACACGCGGGCGGCCATGCGCGGTTGGAATCAGGTAATAGTGATCCTCGCTATGCCGCTGGAGCTGGAATATCTGCCATTGTTCGGCGGGATCCTGATAGCCCTGTTCCTGCAGGGGAAGCGGCACCATGCGCGTGCGCGCGGCATAAATTCGCTCCAGCTTGTCAAGCTGGTGGGCAGTAAGCATGTGAATGGTCTCGGCTTGCAAATGGCGAAACGTAGAGTGTCCGCGCGGAATCCTCGATGCGATTTGCCTGCCATCAACGACGCGGCTGGTGGTGGTCGTTCAGGTGGGCGGGCCGGGTCAGAATAGCGGGCTGACGAAAGCCGGCACCGTGTTGCTCGGCCCCTTTAAGCCCATCCTCGAGGACGCAATTGCTTATGACTCCCACAAATGCACAAGCCGGCGGTGCCGGCTTCGCCCGATACAACGGTCTGGCCATCGTTCTGCATTGGGCGATATTCCTGCTGGTGGCCGCTGCGTATGCCGCGATCGAACTCAAGGGATTCGCCGCCAAGGGCACGCCGGCGCGTGCGCTGGCAATGAGCGTTCACGAATGGACTGGCGCGCTGGTATTGGCGCTGGCCGTGCCGCGTCTGCTGTGGCGGCTGGTGCGCGGTGCGCCGGCCGCGGAACCCGGCGCGCGCTGGATGCAGCTGGCCGGCGATGCGATGCATTGGGTGCTCTACCTGTTTATCGTCGCGCAACCGATCCTTGGCATCGTCACGCTCAACGCGGGTGGGCATCTGCTGGAATGGGGCGGCCTGACCATGCCGGCCATGGTGGCGCCGGACGCGCATCTGAAGGACATCGCCAAGGATCTCCACGAATCGATTGGCACCGCGTTCTACACAGTGATCGGGCTGCATGCGATGGCTGCGCTGTTCCATCACTACATGCTGGGCGACAACACGCTGCGCCGGATGTGGCGGGGCAAGTAACTCAGTGTGCCTGCCGTGCGAACGGATTGCGCTCGTTGAGTTCGTCCGGATAGGCGTCGATGCCCTGGCGTTCGCGTTCGAGAAATCGTTCGACGGCATCCGCGAATGACGGATGCGCAAGCCAGCACGAGTTCACGCGCCATCTTGTGCTCGCCGTGCGCACCGCCTTCGAAAGTGCGGATGCCCTCGGCGATGCAGAACTCGATCGGCTGGTAGTACGCGGTTTCGAAATGCAGGCATGGGTGATGTTCGAGCGCGTCCCAGTACCGGCATTTTTTGGCGGGGTTTTTATGGGATGGAATGGCGGCGTTCTGGCGCCGTCGTGCTGAGTCGTAGTTCTTGCATTGGCGAAAAAAAGTCCTGGAATTTTTCCTTAGGAAGCAGCCTTTGCACTGCCGGAATCAAATTGACGGAGGCCAGCGAGGCCGGCGGGCGGTAATGGCCGCTGCCATTGCTCCAGCTGACAAGGCGGCCCAACTCGAATTGGAGTGTGCCGGCGTACAGGACCGGGGCACGCATCGAAAGCGATGTATGTCCTTCCACTACGAATCCGATATAGCTGTCCAGCTCGTCCACCAGCCCGCAATACACCCGGCCCGGATCATCCTGCAGGATCACGAACACGTAACAGGCGTGCAGCGGCGGCACGCGGGCGCGGGCATGCGCGGTCGAGATCAGGTAATACTGATCTTCGCTATGCCGCTCGAGCTGGAAGATCTGAAATTGATCGGCGGGATCCTGGGGATTGGGCCCCCTCACGTGGAGCGGCACCATGCGCAGGCGCGCGGCACAGAGTTGCTCCAGCTTGTCAAACTGGTGAGCGGTAAGCATGTGTGTTTCCTTGGCTCGCAAGTGGCAAAACGTAGAGTGTCCGCGCGGAATCCGCGATGCGATTTGCCTCTCATCAACAAGGCGGCAGGTGAGGGTCTTTGGGACATCGTTACGTTCGATGCGTCGGGCATCTGCTGGAATGGGGCGACCTGACGATGCCGGCGACGGTGGCGGCGGACGTGCAACTGAAGGGCATCGCCAAGGATCTCCATGAATCCATCGGCACCGCGTTTTACACCGTGATCGGGCTGCATGCGATGGCCGCACTGTTCCATCACTACATGCTGGGCGACAACACGCTGCGCCGGATGTGGCGCAGCAGGTAGATCAGTCTGACTGCCGCGCGAACGGGTTGCGTTCGTTGAGTTCGTCCAGATAGGCGTCGATGCCCTGGCGCTCGCGTTCGAGAAATCGTTCGACGGCATCGGCGAACGACGGATGCGCAAGCCAGTGCGCCGAGCGCGTGGCCACAGGCAAAAATCCACGCGCCATCTTGTGCTCACCCTGGGCACCACCTTCGAAGGTGCGGATGCCCTCGGCGATGCAGAACTCGAGCGGCTGGTAGTACGCGGTTTCGAAATGCAGGCACGGGTGGTGTTCGATCGCGCCCCAGTAGCGGCCGTAAAGTGTGCTGACCGGCGGCGAGGCATCGTAGACCAGCAGGGAACTGGCGATGTCGCGGCCCTCGCGCTGGGCGATCACCAGAAGCAGGTTCTCGGGCATGGCCGCGCCAATGCGCCTAAAGAAGTCGAGATTCAGATACGGCGACGAATGATGCTCGCGATAAGTCTGCCGATAACAGCGGTTGAAGAATTTCCACGCATCGTCGTCGATCTCCGCGCCACGCAACTGGCGGAAGGTTATGCCGGCTTCGGCAACGCGGCGCCGCTCGGCGCGGATGTTCTTGCGCTTTTTCTGCGATAGCGTGGCCAGGAAGGCGTCGAAATTTTCGTAGCCGGCATTGGTCCAGTGAAACTGCACGCCATGCCGCATCAGCATGCCGGCTTCGTCCATCAGGTCTGCCTCGTGATCGGACGGAAACAGGATATGCAGCGACGAAAGCTGGCTTTCTTCGGCTAGCGCCAGCGCAAAACGCAACAACACCCGTCGCGCCAATTCGTCCTGGGCCAGCAGCCTTGCGCCGCGCACCGGCGTGAACGGAATCGCGGACAGCCACTTGGGGTAGTACGCGATGCCATGCTGGCGATAGGCGTCCGCCCATGCCCAGTCGAACACGTATTCACCGTAGGAGTGGGACTTGGCGTAGAGCGGCATCGCACCGGCCAGCCGGTCGCGACCCGGGCCGTGGCCGTCCTGCGCCCACAGCGTCAGAAAGCGGGGCGACCAGCCGGTGTCGTCCGTGGCGCTGCCGCTCGCGTGCATTGCCTGCAAGAAGGCATGACGCAGGAACGGCGTGGGCTCGGCCTGCGCGGCAAGCAAGGCGTCCCACTCGGCGGCATGGATTTCGGCAAGGTCCAGCACGATGTCCGTGCGGTAGTTGGGGCGCGATTCATTCATGAAGACGGATGAAGACAGGATTTTCACGGCCGGCTGCTGGCCGAGTCTACCGGAAACGATGTTGCGATGCAGGGCAGCGCCACCTCGGTGGCGAGTGCGTCGTAAAATGCGGAAATCCGCCGCCCGATCCCGCGGGCAGACTCAGGGCCAGATATGACGCACCCGTTCTTCAATCTTTATTCCCATGGATTTGCGCGCGTGGCCGTCGGCGTGCCGGAGTGCCGCGTGGCAGATCCCGCCTTCAACGCCGAGCAGACCATCGCGCTGGCCCGGCAAGCCGCCGCTGGCGGCGCGGCGCTTGTGGCGTTCCCTGAACTCGGCCTGTCCGCCTACACCTGCGACGATCTCTTTCACCAGCGCGCGCTGCTGCGCGAATGCGAGTTGGCGCTGCAGTCGATCGTCGAAGCATCCGCCGGCATCCGCGCCGCGCTGATCGTCGGCATGCCCGTGCTGGTCGATCACCAGTTGTTCAACTGCGCCGTGGTGGTGGCAAACGGTACCGTGCAGGGCGTGGTGCCGAAAAGCTACCTGCCGAACTACTGGGAATTCTATGAGGCGCGCCAGTTCAGCGCAGCCGACAACGCGGTGGTCGATACCATTTCGCTGCTCGGTGCCGACGTGCCGTTCGGTGCGAACCTGCTGTTCGACATCGAAAACATCCCGTTCTTCCGCTTTCATGCGGAGATCTGCGAAGACGTGTGGGTGCCGGTGCCGCCGTCGTCGTTCGCGGCGCTGGCCGGCGCCACGGTGCTGGTGAATCTGTCGGCATCGAATATCGTGATCGGCAAATCGGGGTATCGGCATCAGCTGGTGTCGCAGCAGTCTGCGCGCTGCCTCGCGGCCTACCTCTACACGTCGGCCGGCAAGGGCGAATCATCGACCGATCTGGCCTGGGACGGTCAGGCATTGATCTACGAGAACGGTGAACTGCTGGGCGAATCGGAGCGTTTTGCCGATACTTCGCACCTGTTGTTCGCCGATGTCGATCTCGAGCGGTTGTCGCGCGAGCGCATGCACCAGACCACGTTCGGGCACTCGGTGCGTCGGCATCGCGACGAAGTCGAGCGATTCGACGTGGTGGCGTTCCGTGTCGATGTGCCGACCGGGCAGACGCTGCCGCTGCAACGCAAGGTCGAGCGCTTTCCGTATGTGCCGGCCGACCCGCGTCGCCGCGACGAGCGCTGCATGGAGGTCTACAACATCCAGGTGCAGGCGCTGGTGCAACGGCTGTCGTCGAGCCGGATCTCGAAGGTGGTGATCGGCGTGTCTGGCGGGCTCGATTCCACGCATGCGTTGCTGGTCTGCGCCAAGGCGATGGACCGTCTTGGCTTGCCGCGCGCCAACATCCTGGCCTACACCATGCCCGGCTTCGCCACCAGCGATCGCACGCTCAAGCAGGCGCGCGAACTGATGACGCTGGTTGGCTGCACCGCGCGCGAGATCGATATCCGGCCGAGCTGCATGGCCATGCTGAAGGACCTCGACCATCCCTACGCGCACGGCGAGCCGGTGTTCGATGTCACGTTCGAAAACGTCCAGGCGGGCGAGCGCACCAACCACCTGTTCCGGCTGGCCAACCACAACGGTGCGATCGTGATCGGCACCGGCGATCTCAGCGAACTGGCGCTGGGGTGGTGCACCTATGGCGTCGGCGATCACATGTCGCATTACAACGTTAACGCGAGCGTGCCCAAGACGCTGATCAGCCACCTTGTGCGCTGGGTGGCAGAAACGGGGCAGGTGGCGCAGGGCGGACAGGATGTGCTGCTGGCAGTGCTCGATACCGACATCAGCCCCGAACTGGTGCCAAGCGGCGCGGCCGGAAACGGGCAGGACAAGGCGCCCGAGCAGAAGACCGAGCAGATTATCGGGCCGTACGAGTTGCAGGATTTCAACCTCTACTACACGCTGCGCTACGGCTACACGCCGTCCAAGGTCGCCTTCCTGGCGCTGCATGCGTGGGGCGATGCGGCGCGCGGTGTGTGGCCCAACGGGCCGCATGTGGCGCGCAACAGCTACCAGCTGCCGGAAATCAAACGCGTCCTCGGCATCTTCGTGGACCGCTTCTTCCGCACCAGCCAGTTCAAGCGTTCCTGCATCCCGAACGCCCCGAAAGTGGGCTCGGGCGGGTCGTTGTCGCCGCGCGGCGACTGGCGCGCGCCCAGCGATGGGGAATCGGCGGCGTGGATGCGCGATCTGGCCCGGATTCCGGACTGATCGGGCCCCAACGACGCGCTATGTGGCGCTGGCCGCAATCCCGATGTGGTGTTTCGGGCTAGAATCTGTCATCTTCCGACACCTTAGAGACAGAGGCCAGCCATGAAGCAGATTACCGCCATCATCAAACCGTTCAAGCTCGACGAAGTGCGCGAAGCACTGGCAGACGTGGGCGTGACCGGCCTGACGGTGACCGAGGTGAAGGGCTTCGGCCGCCAGAAGGGTCACACGGAGTTGTATCGCGGCGCCGAGTACGTGGTCGACTTCCTTCCGAAGATCAAGATCGAAGTGGTGGTGGCCGAGAACCAGCTCGACACCGTGCTCGACTCGATCGTCAAGGCTGCGCACACCGGCAAGATCGGCGACGGCAAGATCTTCGTCACCGAGATCGAACGCGTGATCCGCATTCGTACGGGCGAGCAGGACGAGGCCGCGGTCTGATTGCCCAGGCAGAAAAGGTGAAAAGCCGGCATTTGCCGGCTTTTTGCTTTCTGGGCGAAGGCACTGCGGCGCCGGCGCCGGCGACGCCGGCTAGCTCGGCAATTTCCAGCCGAACTGCACCGACAGTAATCGCATGCCCATCGTCACCAACGCACCTGCCAGCAATGCCACTTCCTGATCGGCGCGCATCCAGGTGAGTCCGACGTAGACCCAGCAGCCAATGAAGGAGCAGGTGGCGTAGGGCGACCGGTCGCGCAGGATCATCGGCACCTCGTTGCACAGTACGTCGCGCAGCACGCCGCCAAATACCGCCGAAATGATGCCCATCATGACCGCGACGGTGGGCGTCATCTGCGCCACCAGCGCCAGCGATGTGCCGGTGACGGAAAACAGTCCCAGGCCGATCGCGTCGGCCACCAGCATGGTGCGGTCCGAGGCCACGGAACTGACCACGCGAAAGACGATCGATGCACCGATCGACATCGCAAAGATCAGCAGCACGTAGTATTCGTGATCGACCCAGTAGAACGGCCGGCGATCGAGCAGCACGTCGCGCACGGTGCCGCCGCCGAATGCCGTGGCAAACGCCACGATGAAGGTGCCCACCGCGTCGAGCCGCTGCTTGCGCGCATCCACCACGCCCGACACGGCAAAGGCCAGCACGCCCGTGATCTCCATGATGTGGAGAATCAGCGGCAGCCGCCCCATCAGCAGATCGAACGGCAAGTGAAAGTGCATGGGGGGGCGAACGATCAGGAACGCGGTTGGCGAAGCAGGACCATCAGGGCGCCCGCGCCGCCCAGCGATTCGCGGGCCTGGACGAAGGCAATCACTTCCTCTTTCTGCACCAGCCAGCTGCGCACCTTACCCTTGAGCACCGGCAGCTTGTCGGGCGATCCGATGCCCTTGCCGTGAATCACCCGCACGCAGCGCACGCCGTTGCGCACAGAACGGCGCAGGAAACTGGCCAGCGCCTCGCGCGCCTCGTTGCTGCGCAGGCCGTGCAGGTCCACCTTGTCCTGCGGCACCCATTCGCCGCGGCGCAGCTTCTTGATGATGTCCTCGCCAATGCCCGGGCGCCGGAACGACATCGTCTCGTCGATATCGAGCAGGTTCTCGACATCGAATTCATCGGACAACGACGCTTCGAGCACAGCCTTGTCATTGCGCTGCGACTGCACCGGAATCGGCTCGGGCACCTTGGGCGGATGCTGCACGCGATTACGGTCGCGCAGGGCGCTGACGTTGCCGATACTGGCGCGAAAGACATTGGCTTCCTCAAGGGCGCGCTGCGCGGCTTCGGCCTGGGCGCGGCGCTCGGCCTCGCGACGCTCGGCGTCGGCCTTGAGGTTGTCTCGCAGTGCGGCCAGATCGTTGAGACCGAATCGCCTGGGGGGTGTTTTTGCGCCGTGCGACATAGGAAGACTCTGGAAAAGCTCGGCGTTGATTATAGAGAATCGGGGACGGCCGCGGCAGCGCGGGCGTCCCCGATCGGGCAATCCGAAGCGGCGCGGTTACTTGAGCGCTTCGACGTAACGCTGGGCGTCCAGCGCCGCCATGCAGCCCGTGCCGGCGCTGGTGATGGCCTGGCGGTAGACGTGATCCTGCACATCGCCGGCAGCGAACACGCCGGGGATATTGGTGGCCGTGGCGTCGCCCGACAGGCCGCTCTTGGTCACGATATAGCCGTTGTTCATCTCCAGCTGGCCTTCGAACAGGTCGGTGTTGGGCTTGTGGCCGATCGCCACGAACACGCCGGCCAGCTTCAGGTCCTCGGTTGCGTTGGCGTCCTTGGTGCTGCGGATGCGCACGCCGGTCACGCCCGATTGGTCGCCCAGCACTTCATCGAGCGTATGGTCGTAGCGCAGTTCCACGCGGCCTTCCTTCACGCGCTGCAGCAGGCGGTCGACCAGGATCGGCTCGGCGCGGAACTTGTCGCGGCGATGGATCACGGTGACCTTGCTGGCGATGTGCGACAGATACAGCGCTTCTTCCACGGCCGTGTTGCCACCGCCGATCACGGCCACTTCCTGGTTCTTGTAGAAGAAACCATCGCAGGTGGCGCAGGCCGACACGCCGCGGCCCATGAAGCTTTCCTCCGACGGCAGCCCGAGATATTGGGCCGACGCACCGGTGGCGATGATCAGCGCATCGCAGGTGTACTCGCCCGAATCGCCGATCAGCCGGATCGGTTTTTCGGTCAGTTTCGCGGTGTGGATGTGATCGAAGATGATTTCGGTATTGAAGCGCTCCGCGTGCGCCAGGAAACGCTGCATCAAGTCCGGGCCCTGCACGCCGTTAGCGTCAGCGGGCCAGTTTTCCACGTCGGTCGTAGTCATCAGCTGGCCGCCCTGGGCCAGACCGGTGATCAGCACCGGGTTCAGGTTGGCGCGGGCCGCGTAGACGGCGGCGGTATAACCAGCCGGGCCGGACCCGAGAATCAGCACTTTTGCGTGTTTTGCAGACATGATGCATTCCTGTAGGCGACAAGTGAGCCGGTGCGGCGGTCGCGCCGGTGTCACTCGAAACCGCCATTATAAGTGGCGCGGCGATTGCCGACTGTTGCAAATTCCAATGAGGGCGATAGTCCCGCACAAGGTTAAAATGGCCGCCATCGTCCACTCCGCACGATCGAACAGACACTAACGCATGGCTCGCGCTACCACGACTACCCGGACCGACCCGTCGGCACTTCCCTCGCGCATCGGCAAGCTGCTTGGCGAGGTGCGCTGGTTCCTGTTGCTCGCCGTGACGCTTGGCTTCCTGTGTGTGCTGGCCAGCTATTCCAAGGCCGATCCCGGTTGGTCGCACGCCAGCCAGGTGGCCGATATCCACAATCTGGGCGGCCGCGTGGGCGCCTGGGTGGCCGACGTGCTGTTCTTCATCTTCGGTTTTTCCGCCTATTGGTGGAGCGTGCTGCTGATGCGGCGTTGCTGGCGCGGCTGGCGGGTGCTGACCGCCGAACTGCCCGAGCGCGTGCCTGAAGCGCAGCACCATGGCGCCGCGGTGAGCTGGATCGGGTTTGCGCTGACGCTGGTGTCGAGCATGGGCCTGGAGGCGATCCGCATGTATCCGCTGCGCGCCGCGCTGCCGCGCGCGCCCGGCGGTGTGCTGGGCGACCTGCTCGGCGGCTGGCTGCAGATGGCGCTTGGTTTCTCGGGTGCCACGTTGCTGTTGCTGCTGATGTTTGCGATCGGCCTGTCCCTGTTCTTCCACTTCTCGTGGCTTACGGTGGCCGAGCAGGTCGGCGGCATGGTCGAAATGCTGTTCGCGGGCTTCAAGGCGCGTCGCGAGAAAAAGCAGGACCGCATCATCGGCGCCGCCGCCAAGGTGGAGCGTACCGAGACCGTCGAAGTGCAGCGCGTACGGCAGGAAGAGGCCGCGCCGGTGCAGATCGTGCGCCCGCAGGCCGTGCCCAAGCATGAGCGCGTGGAACGCGAAAAGCAGCAGCCGCTGTTTGCCGACATCCAGGATTCCGATCTGCCGCCGCTGTCGCTGCTCGATCCCGTGCCCGCGCACCAGGAAACCGTCAGCGCCGAAACCCTCGAATACACGTCGCGTCTGATCGAGAAGAAACTCAAGGACTTTGGCGTGGAAGTGAAGGTGGTGGCCGCCTATCCCGGCCCCGTCATCACGCGCTACGAAATCGAGCCCGCTACTGGCGTCAAGGGCAGCCAGGTGGTGAATCTGGCGCGCGATCTGGCGCGCAGCCTGTCGCTGGTGTCGATCCGCGTGGTCGAGACGATTCCCGGCAAGAACTACATGGGCCTGGAACTGCCGAATCCGAAGCGCCAGACCGTGCGGCTCGGCGAAATCCTCGGCTCGCAGGTCTACAACGAAAGCGCGTCGAACCTGACCATGGCGCTCGGCAAGGACATCGCCGGCAAGCCGATGGTGGCCGACCTGGCCAAGATGCCGCACTGCATGGTGGCCGGCACCACCGGCTCCGGCAAGTCGGTGGGCATCAACGCCATGATCCTGTCGCTGCTGTACAAGGCCAAGGCCGATCAGGTGCGCCTGATCCTCATCGATCCGAAGATGCTCGAAATGAGCGTCTACGAGGGCATCCCGCACCTGTTGTGCCCGGTGGTGACCGACATGCGCCAGGCCGGCAATGCACTGAACTGGGCCGTCGGCGAAATGGAGCGCCGCTACAAGCTCATGAGCAAGCTGGGCGTGCGTAACCTGACCGGCTACAACAAGAAGATCGACGAAGCGGCGGCCAGGGAAGAAAAGATCCCGAATCCGTTCAGCCTGACTCCCGACGCGCCCGAGCCGCTGGAAAAACTGCCGGTGATCGTGATCGTCATCGACGAACTGGCCGACCTGATGATGGTCGTCGGCAAGAAGGTCGAGGAACTGATCGCCCGGATCGCACAGAAGGCACGCGCCGCTGGCCTGCATCTGGTGTTGGCGACGCAGCGGCCGTCGGTCGACGTGATCACGGGCCTGATCAAAGCCAACGTGCCGACCCGGATTGCCTTCCAGGTCAGCAGCAAGATCGATTCGCGCACGATCCTGGACCAGCAGGGCGCCGAGGCGCTGCTGGGCATGGGTGACATGCTCTACCTGGCGCCGGGCACCGGTCTGCCAATACGCGTGCACGGCGCGTTCGTATCGGATGATGAAGTGCACCGCGTGGTCGAGAAGCTCAAGGAAAGTGGCGAAGCAAACTATATCGAGGGCATTCTCGAAGGTGGCCTGGTGGACGGCGACGGCGCGGGCGACAGCCTGGGCGGCGGCGCAGGGATCGGTGGCGGCGGTGCCGAGTCCGATCCGCTATACGACCAGGCCGTCGAAGTGGTCATCAAGAATCGCCGCGCGTCGATCTCGCTGGTGCAGCGCCATCTGCGTATCGGCTACAACCGCGCGGCGCGACTGCTCGAAGACATGGAAAAAGCCGGATTGGTGTCGGCCATGTCTGGCAACGGCAACCGCGATATTCTGGTGCCGGCCGGGAGCGCCGTAGGCGACGATTGAGATTCGTCCCATTGCGCGGCATATGGATGTGACGGGTAATATACCGTTACCGTCGTCACAGCTTCGGGCGGAATTCGCGCCCCTGTGACGCTCTCTAACCGGTCGTTGACGACTCAGTAAGGAATTGATTTCCATGCGACATCGCATTCTTGCGCCGCTGTGCGCGGCGCTGGCGTTGCTGGCCGCCGTGCCGGCCGCCCAGGCCGCCGCCACAGATCAATTGCAGACCTTCGTCACCAGCGTGAAATCGGCGCGCGGTGAATTCACGCAGAAGCAGATCAAGGGCCAGGGCGCCGACGCCAAGGTGGCTGGCACGTCCAGCGGCACGTTCTCGTTCGCGCGCCCGGGCAAATTCACGTGGCGCTATACCAAGCCTTACGACCAGCTGCTGCAGGCCGACGGCCAGACGCTCTATATCTACGACAAGGATCTGAACCAGGTTACCGAGCGCAAGCTCGACGGCGCGTTGGGGTCGAGCCCCGCCGCCATCCTGTTCGGCAGCAATGACCTCAGCCGCAACTTCGACGTGAAGAACGGTGCTGCGCGTGATGGCGTAGAGTGGCTTGAATTGACGCCCAAGGCCAAGGACACGCAATTCGAACGGATCGGCATCGGCTTCAAGGGCGGCAATCTCGAAGCCATGGAATTACGCGACGCGTTTGGCAACACCACGATGCTGACCTTTTCGGGCATCCAGAAGAACCCCTCGCTGCCGGCGGACGCATTCCGCTTCGCGGTGCCGAAGGGCGCCGACGTGGTGAAGCAATAAGACGCCCAAGGATTCGACATGAAACACGTCCCTGTCCGCTTCGATAACGCAGCGCTGCGCCGTCTGGCACTGCCCTCCGGCGCGCTGGCCGTGGCGCTGGCGCTTTCGGCATGCGCGCACAGCCAGGCCAGCCATTTCGATGTTGACGCGTTCCTGCGCGGGTCCGATACGGCGTTGCCTGAAGTGCTGGGCAATACCGATTTCCTCAAGGCAACGCGCATCGCCCAGAATGACTGCGCGGCCTTGCTGCAATCGCCGCACAACGGCGTGCTCGAAGACCTGCCGGCCAGCAATAGCGCGCGCGGACCCGCATGGGTTTTCCATCCCACCGGCACATCGGACAAAGTCTGGCTGATCGTGGGGCAGGCAGGCGGCGAGCGTAGTTGCCATGGTCCGTTACCGGCCGACGCCGTGAAAGCGCTCGTCGACCGCGCCAAGGGCTAGGCCATCGACTCGCGTGCGTAGCGTTGGCGCGGCTTGGGCAGGGCCTGTAGTTTTTCGCGCCGGATGCGGATGGCTTCGTCATCGCCACGCTTGATCGCTGCGCGCAGCTTCAGCACGGCTTTCTTGTATTGCTTCTTCTTGCGCATGCGGGTCGTGATGGCCATGGCGGATATCCTTGTAACGTGCCGGCGCGGTGCCGACTGTTTCGCCATGGTAAGCGCACGCTGTCTGCTGATTCCCTGTTTCGAAAGAATTCAGATCCGGTCAGAAATTGCTCATTGAGGCGGCGCAGCATTTTGCGCGCCGGCGGACTGGCAACTGCATTGGCAATTGCCGGAATGGCCAGCGCAGCTGCCAATAGTTGCCGCGATCAGAGCAGGAAGCGGCGGTTGTCGTTTTCAGCGTAGCGCGACTCTACCTTGCGGAAGGTGAGCTTCGTGCTGCTCTTGAGCTTGCGCCCGGCGATTTTGCGCTGCAATTGGCGATGCACCGCACCGATATGTCCGACCGAATCCTGGGCATACGGCTTGCCATCCGTCGCGCCGGGCAAACCGCCGCCCGCGGCCAGCGCCGCATTGTGAGCGGCCGCCGACTTCGCGATCAGCACGTCGAGATACTGGCGCGCCCGCACTGCGGCATGCAGATGACCGTCGGCGGGATTCTGCTTGGCGCGCACAGCGTCCTGGGGCAGGCGGACATTGCCAGCCACGCGCCGCAGCGCGGCGCGCAGTTCGGCGCCATCGAGGGACGCTTCCTGCAGGATCCACACGGCGTCGTGACGAATCCAGCCTTCGGCATCGATCATGCGTCGTAGCAGCGCCGGCAGTAGCAGGCGCCCACCAAAGCGGCGCGTGCGGCGAATCGCGGACAGCCCGACGCGCCGCACATGGGCGTTTTCATGGTCGAACAGGTCGGTAATGACGCGGTCGGCGTCTTCCTGCGATGCGATCAGCTCGGTGAACTGGCCCGCCAGCGAAATCTCTTCCACGCCGTTGAGCTTGTTCTTGTTCGCCAGCCGGTTCACCTTGAACATCAGCATGCGGTAACGCAGCATACAAATCCCCGAGTATCGAAAATATTGCCCCGCGATAGTCGCCGGTCCCATGCCGGCGCCCAGCTTGCCGCGCCGCTTGGGGCGCTGGCCATTGGGTGTTATCGGCATCGCCGGATCGGACTTTAGGGCGCGCCACAAAAATTCGCCCGGGCAGGATCGTCTACACTGTGGCGTTGCGCCGCCACGCTGGCGGCCGTGTCAATCGAAAGGTTTTTGCATCGTGGCGGATTCGCTGTTCTCCGACTCCCCTGACCGTTCCCGGCAGCCGCTCGCGGAACGCCTGCGCCCGCGCAATATTGACGAGGTGATTGGCCAGCAGCACTTGCTGGGCGCCGGCAAACCGCTGCGCGTGGCGTTCGAGTCGGGCGAGCCGCATTCAATGATTCTGTGGGGCCCGCCAGGCGTGGGAAAGACCACGCTGGCGCGCCTGATGGCCGATGCCTTCGACGCGGAATTCATTGCGCTGTCCGCAGTGCTGTCGGGCGTCAAGGATATCCGCGAAGCCGTCGAGCGCGCCGAGCAATTCCGCGCCCATGGCCGCCGCACGCTGGTGTTCGTGGACGAGGTGCATCGCTTCAACAAGAGTCAGCAGGATGCCTTCCTGCCGCACGTCGAAAGCGGCCTGTTCGTCTTTATTGGCGCGACCACCGAAAACCCCTCGTTCGAAGTCAACGGTGCATTGCTGTCACGCGCGGCGGTCTACGTGCTCAAGAGCCTGGACGACAGCGAACTGAAACAGCTCGTGCTGCGCGCCAGCCAGGAACTTGGCGGCGTGACGTGGGACGACGAGGCGATGGGCCTGATCGTTGGTTCGGCCGACGGCGACGGTCGCAAGCTGCTGAACAACATCGAGATCGTGGTGCGCGCCGCGCGCAATGCCGGGGCGCAGGCAATCGATACCGCGTTACTCGGCAGCGCGTTGTCGGAAAACCTGCGCCGTTTCGACAAGGGCGGCGATGCGTTCTACGACCAGATCAGCGCGTTGCACAAGTCGGTGCGCGGATCCGATCCCGATGGCGCGCTCTACTGGTTCTGCCGCATGCTCGACGGCGGCGCAGATCCGCGCTATCTGGCGCGCCGCATCGTGCGGATGGCCTGGGAAGATATCGGCCTGGCCGATCCCCGCGCCGCACGTATCACGCTGGACGCCGCGGAAACGTACGAGCGCCTGGGCTCGCCCGAAGGCGAACTGGCGCTGGCGCAGGCGCTGATCTATCTGGCGGTGGCGCCGAAGTCCAACGCCGGCTACAACGCGTACAACGCCGCGCGCGCTTTCGTCGCGAAGGACAAGTCGCGTGCCGTCCCAGTGCATTTGCGCAATGCGCCCACCCGGCTGATGAAGGAACTGGGCTACGGACATGCGTATCGCTATGCGCACGATGAACCCGAGGCCTATGCCGCTGGCGAACACTATCTGCCCGATGATCTGCGACGGCAGGACTGGTACCAGCCCACGCCGCGGGGCCTGGAGGGCAAGATCGGCGACAAGCTCAGGCATCTGCGCGATCTCGACGACGCGTGGCATCGTGCGCACAACGAGCGCGACAAGCCGGCGGCAAAGTCCGACAGGGGCCCCAAGGGCGACCAGAGCTGAGACAAATCGGCCCGATCGGCGGAAAAGCCGCCGAAATCGGGGCAGATTCGGCACCGTGCGGTGATGCCGGTGCAGTAAAATGTCGCGTTCGCCGGCATGTCGCCGGTAATGCACACCGATTGCAACATGCTCGACATCCAGCTGCTCCGCAAAGACATCGACGCCGTGGCCCAACGCCTCGCCACGCGCGGATTCCAACTTGACGTGGCGACGTTCCAGGCCCTCGAGGCCGAACGCAAGCAACTGCAGACGCAGACCGAGGACCTGCAGGCCCGCCGCAACACGCTGTCCAAGCAGATCGGCATGCTCAAGGGCAAGGGCGAAGACGCCTCGGCGCCCATGGCCGAGGTGGCTGGCATTGGCGACACGCTGAAGGCGTCCGCCGTGCGCCTGGCGGAAATCCAGGACCAGATCGCTGACGCGATGATGTCGATTCCCAATCTGCCGCACGACAGCGTGCCGGTGGGCAAGGACGAAACCCAGAACGTCGAAGTGCGTCGCATCGGTACGCCGCGCAGCTTCGATTTCGAAGTCAAGGATCACGTCGACGTCGGCGCAAAACTCGGCCTCGACTTCGAGACCGCCTCGAAGGTGACTGGCTCGCGCTTTGCCTTCCTGCGTGGAGGCGTGGCGCGCATGCATCGCGCGCTGGTCCAGTTGATGGTGGACACGCACACACTGGAGCACGGCTATACCGAGATGTACGTGCCGTACATCGTAAACGCGGCATCGATGCGCGGCACGGGACAACTGCCCAAATTCGAGGACGATCTGTTCAAGGTGCCGCGCAAGGTTGGCGGCGAGGACGGCCAGGACGCCATCGAGAATTTCTACCTGATTCCGACGGCCGAAGTGCCGCTGACCAATATCGTCCGCGATGCGATCGTCTCGGCCGACAAACTGCCGCTGCGCTTCGTTGCGCATACGCCGTGTTTCCGCTCGGAGGCCGGGTCGTACGGCAAAGACACGCGCGGCATGATTCGCCAGCATCAGTTCGACAAGGTCGAGATGGTGCAGGTGGTGCCCGCCGATCAGTCGATGGACGCGCTGGAGCAGATGACTGGCCACGCCGAAGCCATCCTGAAAAAGCTCGAGTTGCCGTTCCGCACAGTGGTGCTGTGCACCGGCGACATGGGCTTTGGCAGCACCAAGACCTACGACATCGAAGTGTGGATTCCGGCGCAGAACACTTACCGCGAAATCAGCTCGTGCTCCAACATGGGCGATTTTCAGGCGCGTCGCATGCAGGCGCGCTCGCGTGCCGGACAAGGCAAGCCGGAACTGGTGCACACGCTGAACGGCTCCGGACTGGCGGTGGGCCGCACGCTGGTGGCGATCCTGGAAAACTACCAGAACGCCGACGGATCGCTCAACGTGCCCAAGGCGCTGCAGCCGTACATGGGCGGCGTCACCCGCCTGGAACCGGAAGCATAAAAATTGTTGCGCAGGGACTTGCGCTCGGCATGGCAATGTCCCTATAATCTTGGTTTCGCCGCCAACGCGACGACCAAGTTACCGGAGAGGTGGCAGAGTGGTCGAATGTACCTGACTCGAAATCAGGCGTACCGGCAACGGTACCGTGGGTTCGAATCCCACCCTCTCCGCCATAACAAAAAGCTGCTGATTGATTCGACCACCAGCAGACAAAAACAGAGTAGTAAATCTAGAGCCGACGTCTGCGAAAGCACGCGTCGGTTTTGTTTTTCTGCGACGCCCATCCTAAGCGGGGTACGCGACCTACTTACTGATGCCCGACAAAGACTGCTTCCAACAACAACAACGTTTGAAGCAGCATGTTAGTCGGATACGCACGAGTTAGTACGCAGGAACAAGAGACACACGCCCAAACCGACGCACTGCGAGAAGCAGGCGTCGGTTTTATTTTTTCCGAGAAGCGGTCAGGCGGCAGCGCATCGAAGCGTCCAGTGCTAGAGCAGATGCTAGGCACCATCGGCCAGGGTGACACGGTAGTGGTCTACAAGCTCGACCGCATCGCACGATCACTGAAAGACCTGCTCATCATCATCGAGCGCATTGAACAAGCAGGAGCACAATTCCGCAGCCTCACCGAGCACATAGACACTCGATCTCCTGCAGGAAGGATGATCTTCCAAATCGTTGGGGCGTTCGCGGAATTCGAACGAGAACTCATTCGAGAGCGCACGCGAGTAGGCATGGCTGCGGCCGCGCGACGCGGTGTAAAAATGGGCCGACCTACTGCAATGAGCCCAGCAGATGAAGCGGAGGCCATGCGCTTATGGTTCACAGGCAAGCACACAAAGTCCGCCCTGGCGCGTCAATTCGGTACGCACATATCCAGCATCAAACGTGCAATTAAGCGCCACAACGAACGCACTCAACCGAGTCTACTCGACGCAGCATAAAGTCCGGAAAAGGAACCCCGTCGCCCCGGTATGGTAGGTTTACCAAAAATAACAAGGGGTTCCAATGCTTCGCATCGTGATAGCTGTGACACTTGTCTGTGCCAGTAGCAACGCCCTAGCCATGAAGTGCATCAACGGCAAGAAAACGCTCTACACGGACGCCCGAAACTGCCCCGCAGGCTATTCATACGGCGTAAGCCAAGACACGGGCACAGTATCGACCATCGGCAAATCAGAAAACGTCCGGCAGCAGGAAAACGAATTTCTCAAGAACCGAGAACGCGAAAACAACCAGTATTCCCCTCAAGTTGCACAGACGCAAATACAGCCCGCACAGCTAAGCGCAAACAACGCATGGCTATGCACATCGCTATCGGATCAGGCGCGCTCAATCGAAGCAGCTATGCGGCAACCGAACAGCCCGCAAACGCTCGATTATCTCAAACAGCAACATCGAATGCTTCGAGATCAAATGTACCGTAACAAGTGCTAGCCGCATTAAGAGGGAAGACATGGAAATCGGAAGTGATCGCGAGGGCTAATCATCCATGCACGGTAGAGGGCCAAAGAATCTCGGACCTGTTGCAAACCAGAACGAGCCGTTCTTTGCACTGATATGTGCGACCAAATCGTCAAGACCTGCCACACCTTGCAAGTACTGCAAGACGGGCAGAGTCGCGTCATACATCGACGGACAATCTACCCATGTACCCCACGTCTGCCGTTCCGGAACAACGATACCCCGCGACGTCCAATAGCGCTTGTCGTTGAGATCGCGCCCGGATACGTCTTTACTGATGTACTTCGAAATATAGGCAGCGAGGCGATGCGATTCCCACCGCTTGCCGTTGTGACGCTGCGAGTCTGAACGCCCCGGATTCGTCACGAAACAATAGCCTTGCGATTTACCGTCAACGAACCCAACAACGCGCATCCAGACCTTGATAATCAGCATCTTTGCGACTCGCCCCTGACAGGCGACGTGCAGATGCCATGCGCCACGCTTCTGCCGCTCAGGCACGGCAACATAGTGGAACTCGCCATGCAAGCGCATGCGCCGAAAAAACTCTTTGAAGTAGGGATACGCCTCATCCATTTCCGTAATGTTCTTGCGGAAATTCAGCGTGATCATTTGATTCGCACCGACCTGCTTACAGCGAACGCGAATCTGCTGCGTGGCGCGACGAACCGAGATTTCCTCGTTGCGTTCACGATGCTCCGACTCGCCTCGAACCGTCTTGAGCTCATGCGCTCGCAGCCGCGCATCATTGATTCTGTGCCATGCGGTAGTGGGGAAGCCGTTGATCTCCACCTGCCCGTTGGCAAAATACCGCGCACGGACCGCGATACCCTCCGAATACACCTTTCCAACCGGGCGCTCATCGCCTACCATTGCGTTGTCCATAGCAAGTCTCTATCAAGGTTGAGTTATGGATCACTGCCCGGAACGATTGCCGTCGTTGCCGGGCTTTTTCTTTGCCCTGCGTTACGCCGCCGCGTGCTGCTATTTCTTAAGTGTTACTGATACAAGTAGGGCTCGCTTCGCTCGCCCCGCTCGCCCGCGCGGCCGCGTGGCGGCCGCCTCGGTCGATCAGTCCGCGCATAGGGCCAGCACAGACGCCGCCACGACTATCGAAGCTCGCATCGAGCTTGCAGAGAGGGAGGGCAGGCGACCGGACCTGCGCCTGACGATCAGCGCCATAAGCCAGACCCGCTACTCGGTCTCGCGAGCCTCGCTGAGCCGCTCGACAACCGCCCGGAGGGTTGCCACGGCCTAATGCAATACGCGGTCCTGCAAGGGCGCAGACACTCCTCACGCTAGACGCCGGTGTCCCGCGGTTGCCCAGACGCGCGCACCGCTCCTGAATCAGAAGGCGATGCAGCCTCTACAGGCGACGCCACAGGATCGCGGTAGGGATCGAAGGGCGGGCTCTTCAACCAATCGCGACACTGCATGTCATCGAGACCGGCATCTCTTCCCTGCTGGTTGTAGCACTTGCAACGCGTCTTAGTACAAGCGCCACCGACAACTATCGGCATCGACTTGACCTGGCGTAACTCGACATACGCAGGTGCAGATTCGGGATGGCCAGAAAGGACAGGAACAAAGGCCGCAAGATACTCACCACCATCGAGCGAAGAAACAGAAGGGCGGACCGCCTGAGCAGCAGAAGCAGACGAGACAGGAACAGATGGAACGGCGTTAGCGGACTCAGATGCAGAAGAGTTTGCCTGCACAGACGTCTTAGCGGTAACGACACCATAGCCGCGCCAGATCAGGAACGCGAACAGCAAGATACAGACGCCGAAAAGGAGCATCGCAGGCGGCAACGAGTACTTGCGCTTGATATGCAAGCTCGCCGACTTATAGAGCCCAAAACTGGACTTCGGCAAGGCCCATTTCTTCTTGATGGGCGCAGTCGCATAGCGATCCGGCTCGCCGCATTCAGGCCACTCGTAATACCACCGCCCAAGGAGCCCGACATCGCGCAGATGAATATGTCTCCCGACGAGCTTGCGGATATGCGTATCAAGAAACGTCGGATTCTGCGTCATCAACAGAAACGTCACGCCGGTATGGCGAACGGTCTCAAACGCTGCAACATGGTCCGGGACCTTGGACGATGGAGCGCGAACGCGAAAAATGCGCTGTGCCTCATCAATGACAATCAGCGCATTCTCAGGAAACGTGAAGTAGGGCAACTCATTCTTGTCAGGATCCTCTGGATCGATGCGCGACTCTGTCCACTCAGCCACAGGTGGGGTAGGGATATAGGGCAGCTTCAACTCCGGCACGCCCAACTGAAATACCGGACGGCCCGCCGCAATGGCTTCGGCCATCATCGACACAGCCAACGCCGTCTTGCCACCGCCAGGCGTCGCAGTAATCAACGTAATCGGGTGAGTCGCACTCATACAACTCTCCCAAGGCGCTTAACGATCATCATCGACATCCGCGCAGTGATGCCACCAGCAACGATAGAGAACGCAGTGAACATTCCTCCGCGCGCACAGATGGCCATCGCAGCGGCTGGCAACTGACCAAGGCTCGACTTCGCAGCCGAGAGCGCAGAAGTAACGGCCGCATCCAATCCGACATACGTGATCAACCCAATGCCAAGAGCGACCAATGCCTGCTTCGCCAGCGGACCTACCAACGCAATCAACAAGCCAGCAAGATTGGTCATCACTCACCCCCTTTGGAACCAACGCCGAGCGCAATGAGAACGGCAGCAACCCACGCCATCGCAATGACAGGCGCGCGGACACCATCAGCGAAATCGCACTGCGCCTTAAACGAGTAAGCAACCACGCCCGCGCCGCCATGAAGTGGCATAACAATGTCAGCGGGACAGGCCAAAGTATCCGGCCCCCAACCGTTGTCGGGCGTAATGGTGATACGGCGCTCATCTTTGGTCAGATCCGGCCCCTCAGGAACATCGCCCGCCGTCATGCAGCCGAGGCGAGTCTCGTGCCCCACGCACGGATCGTCTTGCTTCTGTGGTGCAGCCTCAGCGCCAGAGGCATCCTTAGCTGGATTGCCTTGCGAATCGACTTCCTGTTTGGCGGTCTGCACTTCTGCGGTTTTTCCGTCAGGATTCGGCTGCACAGTGGCGATGTCACGAAAGCGCTTGCCGGTCACTGGATCAATGTACGGATCAGATAGAGGCACTACCTGCGGACTGGTAGCGAACTCCGGCTTGATGTCGATGAACGCGCCATCACGCCCAAGACCGTTGAGCAACACATCACTGGCCGTCAACGTATTGGGCGGAACCTTTGACCAGTCTGAATCCGTCGCAGCGCGCTCGGAACCGCCCGGAACATATCCAGGCGGATAGCACATGCCGTCTTTCAGCGTGTGCCCCGTCACGCAGCCATTGACCTGAGACATGCCGTAGGTGATGTCATCAACGTAAGTATTGGCAGGCAACCGATAGCGAGACAGATTGCAAGATCCAATACCGGTCGATACCAGCGTCGCGCTCCGATACTGATATCGCTCAGTGGTATGCGTGCTGTTGTATCCGTCAGCAAATGCTTGACAACTGCTTGCCATATCGGCACTTGGATAGGCCTGATTGGTACGCCAGTTACCAGTATTGGGATATGGCTTGCCGTTAGGCGCTTGCTCCTGCGTTGACGGAATGCACCAGTTTCCGAAATCACCGTTGACACACTTCTGAATGCCATAGGGCAGCAGAATCGACACCGCAGCGGCGGCGGCAGCGCCCCATGGATTGGTACGCAAAGCGGTAACGGCAAACTGGCCTGCGTTAGAAGCAAGCCGCCATGTTGCAGGAACAGTCACGGCGCGGCCACCGATAGAAGTGGTCATGCCGGAATTGAACGCAGCACCAGACCAAGCCGCTTCAGCAGTGGTCACGTACGACGTTGTAGACGCAGCAGAGCGCGCAACGCCAGCACCCACGTTAAGAGGAACGGCAGCAGCTTCAACTCGACACCAAAACAGCGTGCCGGCAACCAACAGAACGTACAGCACCAGCGCGCGCCCGATCATCGCGACACCATAAAAACGACAACTGCCGGCATCACCGGCAGCAAGAATCCAGCCCAAAGCCAGAAATCAGTAGCGAGCATTACAACCCCCTTCTGAGAGACACCACGCCCCACGCGGCAATCATCGCAGCGACAACACCCCAACCAACGGTCATGCCATCTTTGAAGCTTCCAGCCGGGTCACAAACAGGAAACTGAATAGATGGCGCTGTCGCATCACTGAGCATCGCAACATCGCCAGCGCTGGAAATCTGATAACGACGCACTTTCCACACACCAGACACCTTGACGAACTCCGAGAGGTACGAAGTACCCCCCGGAGTCTGCGACGGGGCCACCGCGCTGTAATACGCATCAGCCGCAGCGTCTTGGCTCAGGTAGCAAACGCTACCCACCAATGCCCCATCCGCCATCACAGGCCCCGACGCATCAGCTTGAATGCGAAGATGGCAACGATTGCCACCAGAACAGCACTGGCGACAGTAACGCCATCCGTCTTGGCAGCGGCAAGAGCGGTCGAGACTTCGGTCGGAACGTCAGCCATGGCATTACCAGCGGCGAGCGTCAGCGGCGCGGCCAGAAAGGCCAGCTTCTGTTTCGTGATCTTGAACATGATTTCTCCCTTTAGAGAGGTTAAAAAAAACCTGAGCGACTGTTCACGATCGCCCAGGCAGTGGAAATCAGCCCCCGTTTTCTACATACGAATGCATCTCTTCGAGATACCAGTCGTGAACAACCCCATCCCACAATTCCTGATCCAACGGCGCGCCCTCTTCGAACTCGCCGCCAGCATCCACGTACGACTCACGAACCTCTTCATAGTCGTACTCCGGCAACTCCTGCTCACCAACATCAACGCCGCTGTTGTCGACGGGACCGAGGAGGGCGTCTGCAAGCTCCGCAGTCAACTCATCGCGACGGCCCCGAAGGTGCTCGACCATTTCCTCGTACTCTGAAATACGGTGTTCCAACGCGGAAATCATCGATTCCAACTCAGCAGCGCTGTATGCCATTGCTACACCTTGAGAAGAGCAGCTCTGTACTTCGCGTACAGCGCCCGAGAATGCGCGCGGCGATCTTTCTCGACGGCCACACGCTCAGAGAAGAAGGACAGGAGCCAGCGCATCATTCGACCTCGCCACGCAGCTCAGGATGCTCAGACACGCCAAGCGTCCAGCGCGAACCGCAGACCGGGCAGACGAAACAGACCGCAGCGGAATCGAGGAAACGTGCCTCGTCATCCTGCGTAAAACAGTCCATGCATTCGCGATACATCGGTCATCCTCCGCAACGGCCCGTAAACGAAAAATTGGCCGTCTTTCCGGCCTGTCAGCCCTTTGTGTCTCCGAGCAGGAGGGGAACTTACGCGGCCTGAGCAGTAGCCCCGGCGCCGGTCTTGCCAGTTGCCGCTGGCCGACCAAACGGGACCAGCCTCACGACCTTGAAATCGAGGTTGCCATTCGCGTCAGCGAAAGGACGCAACTCGGTCAGGTATTCCCCTGCCGGTGTGTCTTTCATGCTCTCAGGCACCTTCAGTCGGGCGACGAAGGTTTCCTCGACGGTGTTGCCGTTGTCGTCCTGATGCGCGGACGTGATAAGCATTTGCGCTACGTGCTTGACGCCAGACTTGCCATCGAACGACCACGGCGTGGAATTCACAACGAACAATTGAGCTTTGAATTTCATGATTTCCCCTCGTTACATTTGGACACCCGGACCCACCGGGCCTCGGTTTACGCGGCGTTGTTTACGCCTACACTTCGGCTATCAGCACAAACGGGCTAAGACCGAATGAACTAACAGACGCATATTAGTTCAAACGGTCTTAAATTTGAAAATAGGAGTTTCTGATGAGCTACCAAGAATTGATAGCCAAAGCCCTCAAGGGGCGAAGCGTGAACCGGGCTGCAAAGGATTGGGGGATGCCACAGAAAACCCTTGATCGGTACACCAAGGATCGCCTGCCCGACTACCACACAGCATGGAAGATCGCGGAGGAAGCAGGCATGGAGCCGGGGGAAGTGTTCGCCCTACTGGTAGAGGAAGAAGCGAAGCGCAAGGGGCTCGAAATGGACCCTCTCCGCCAAACAAAAAGCTGCTGATTGATTCGACCACCAGCAGACAAAAACAGCGTAGTAAATCTAGAGCCGACGCCTGCGAAAGCACGCGTCGGTTTTGTTTTTCTGCGGCACCTTCACGGATCACCGTTCACCGATCGATATTCACAGACCGACGAACCGCGACAAGCACGCCTCGGTTTTGTTTTTCGGGGCATCGTTCAGAGGGACGTGCGGGGCTCGGTGCATTCGGTGCGTCGACAGGCCGTTCCTCGCATCCATGCCGAGCCCCATCGGGATGCCGCCAATCGTCAGGATCGTGGCGCCTCGCTGTCGGGCGTGCTGGAGCCTTGCGGCGCCGCGGCGGAGATGCGGGACACCAGCAGCTGATCGATCTTGTGGTGGTCGATGTCGAGCACTTCGAAACGGAAGCCGCCGACCGTGATCGATTCCGACTTCTTTGGAATCCGCTTCAGCGCATAGATGACGAGCCCGGCCGCGGTGTCGACATAGTCGTCGCCGGGCAGGCTGTCCAGATCGAGCGCCTTTTTTAGGTCGACCAGCGGCGTAAGGCCGTCTACCAGCCATGACGTGGCATCGCGGCGGACGATCTGCTCATCCTCGGCCGAATACAGGATGTCGCCCATCAGCGCGCCCACGATATCGTCCAGCGTGACGACGCCCACCACGAGGCCGTATTCGTTCATCACCACGGCAAAGCTCTCGTGCATCTCGCGAAATCGCGTGAGCGATTCGGACAGCGTCAGCGTGTCCGGTATCACCAGCACGTTCTTGTCGTAGTGTTTGGACAGACTGTCGAGCGCCACGCCGGAATCGTCGGCAAGCATCAGTTGCAGGATGTCCTTCGAATCGATGTAGCCCAGCACGTCGTCGACGCCTTTTCCGCACACCGGGTACTGCGCGTGCGGCTGCTTGACCAGCTTGCGGCGCACGCTGTCGGCGGGCTCGTCGAGCGTGAGGAACACCACGTCGTCGCGCTGCGTCATGATGGCCGTGATCGGTTTCGAGTCCAGCTCGAACACGTTTTCGATCAAATGCAATTCGTGCTTGTGTAGCACGCCGGCTTCCGCGCCCGCGTCGACCATGGCGGCGATGTCCTCGGTCGTGATCTGGTCGACTGGCTTGGTCGGAATCTTGAGCAATTTCAGAATCGCATCGGCCGCGGCGTTGAACACCCAGACCACTGGCTTGAATACCTTCAGCAGCGTCAGCATCGGACCAATCACCCGGATCGCGCAGGCTTCCGGGAATGTCATCGCCACGCGCTTGGGCACCAGGTCGGCGAACTGGATGAACAGCAGCGTGACGATCAGGAACGATCCGATGTTGGACACGCGCTGTGCGGTGCCGGGGCTCAGCCAGGGCAGCAGCAGATCGAACAGCAGGTCGGAAACGTGTTTCTCGCCGAGGATACCGGCCAGAATCGCCACGCTGTTCACGCCGATCTGCACCACGGTAAAGAAATTGCCGGGCTCTTCCTTGAGCAGCAATACCTTGGTGGCGCGGCGGTCGCCGCGTTCGGAGAGGACTTGTAGCTTGGTGCGCCGGGCTGCGGTCAGGGCGATCTCGGAGATCGAAAAGAACGCACTCGCCAGCACCAGCAGTAGAAGGGTCAGGACGAACATGGGTAGGTCATGCGCTGATCGGTGCGTGTCGATGATGGTGCACGCAGCCGTGGGCTGTCAATTGTCTGGTCAATGTCGATGAAGTGCGATCAGCGCGTCGTCGCGTCGAACTGCGCGACAGGCGTTTCGAGCCGCTCATGCAGCGTGGCGGCCAGCGTCTGCGCGGCGGCTGCAAACTGCGTGCGCATGTCATCGACCAGGCTCGATGCGCCGCGATGACTGGCGCGCAGCATCTGAATTTCGAACGGTAACTCCGGTTGCACATCGTGCAGGGCGACATGCGCGGGATTGGCGCTCAACGCGGTGTACTGGTCGAGCAACGTCAGGCCGAGGCCCGCATCGACCAGCGCCAGCGCGAGCGAATACGTCTGGACTTCCAGCGTCGAGTGCGGCTCCAGCGCATGCCGCGCCAGCGTCTGCCGCACAAGCAGCCCAAGCGAGCTGTCATCGTCATAGCCAATGAAAGGCCGCTCCATGACCTTGCGGATCGGCACGGTGCCGCGACGGCCGACCGAAGGCAGCGGCTGGGCGCGTGGCACCGCCAACAGCATGCGGCCGGCGGCAACCGGTTCGCTGGTAATGGCTTCGTGGCGCGGCGGCGAGAAGGCAAAGCCGACATCGATCTGGTTGGCCAGCAGCGCGGCGACGATCTCGTTGGTGTGGTGCGTCAGCACCTGTACCTGCGTGTCGGGATGGCGCGCGCAAAAGCGGCGCACCGCGGGCACCAGCAGCGGATTGGCCAGGCTTGGCGTGGCCGCCACGCGCAGCCGGCCGGCACCCTTGTGGCGCAAGCTTTCGGATACGCGCCGCACACGCTCGATCTCGCCATATAGCCTTTCGACATCGCCATAGAGCGCGCGGGCTTCGGGCGTGGGCTGCAGCCGTCCGCGCTGCCGATCGAACAGCCGGAAGCCCAGCGACGCTTCCGCATGCTGCAGTACGCGCGTCACTACCGGCTGGGATACATGGAGCAGGCGTGCGGCTTCGCTGACGGTGCCCGTCAGCATCACCGCGCGGAAGACTTCGATCTGGCGCAGGCGCATCGTTGTGGTGCCATCGAAATGGCCGCTTTGGTGCGGAAATTGGTGCTGTGCACTACGGGTAGACCCGGGTGGCGGTCACCTATAGCTTGAGGACATATTCTGGCACGTATTGGCATTGGGCAAGCCGCACGGACTGCTCTACGCTCTGGCCCATTGTTGGTTCGGAATACAAGGCAAGTCAGATGCGCGTAGCGATCGTGGGTGCCGGCGTGGTCGGCATGACCACTGCGTGGCGGTTGGCCAATGATGGTCATGAAGTCACCGTGGTGGAACGTCACGACGGACCGGGTGAGGAAACCAGCTTCGCCAACGGCGGGCAGCTCAGCTACAGCTACGTGGCGCCGCTGGCCGGTCCGGGCGTGTTGTCGAAGGTGCCGGGCTGGCTGCTGGATCGCGATTCGCCAATGCGCTTCCGCCCGTCGGCAGATCCGGCCCAATGGCGCTGGCTGATGGCATTTGTGCGGGCGTGTAACGCATCGACGAGCGAGGCCACCACGCGCAAGCTGCTGCGGCTGGCGTTCTACTCGCGAGATCTGATGCAGGCTTTCGTCGATCGGCCCGACGCGCGCGAAGAGGGCGGCGGATTCGATTTCGCCCGGCGCGGCAAGCTGGTGGTGCATCGCGACGCTGCGGCCTACGAGGCCGCCTGCCGGTTGCTCGACTACCAGGCCAGCCTGGGCTGCGAGCAGCAGGCGCTCGACCGCGACGCGACGGTGGCGCTGGAGCCCGCGCTGGCGGCCATTCGACACGATATTGCCGGCGCGATCTACACGCCGAGCGAGGAAGTGGGCGATTGTCATCGCTTCTGCGTGTCGCTGGCCCATCTGTTGCAAGGCAACCGGGCCGTGTCGCTGCGCTTTGGCACGCGGGTGACCGAACTGGTGCGCAGTGGCGGTCGAGTGACCGGCGTGCGCACCGACCGTGGCGAGATCGCCGCCGATCTGGTGATCGTTTCGGGCGGCATCGGCAGCGTGCCGTTGCTGCGCCCGACGGGGGTCCGGCCGATGTTGTGGCCGCTGAAGGGATACAGCATCACCGTGCCGATTGTCGACGGCGCGACCGCGCCGCATATCAGCGTGACGGATTTTGCCAACAAGATCGTTTATGCACGGATCGGCAATACTCTGCGCGTGGCGGGCATGGCCGATATCGTGCGCGGCGGCGCAGTGGTCGACCGGCAGCGCGCGCAGACCCTGGTCACGCAGACGCGCGCGGTCTTCGGCAACGTGACGAACGGGGCCGACCTCGATGCGCTGCAGCCATGGGCGGGACTGCGGCCGGCCACCCCGACCGGACTGCCGATGATCGGCGAATCGCGCGTGCCGGGGCTGTGGCTCAACCTCGGTCACGGCGCGCTTGGTTTTACGTTGGCCATGGGCAGCGCGGGGCTGCTGGCCGACCGTCTGGCCGGGCGCAAGCCAGCGCTGGACGCGGAAGATTTCAGTGCAGCGTCGGCCTAGTGCAGGGCGACGCCAAACGGGTTGTACTGGAAGCAGGTAGCAGTCGTCAGTCATCAGTACGCAGCAGTACGCGGTATCGAAGTGAACGTTGGGTAGCGAGATTGCCTCAGGTCTTGCCATTAAAAACCAAGCCCCCTCCAAGGAGCGAATCATGAAGTCACTGTCTGTCCGTCCGAATTCCATCCACCGCCTCGCAGCCGCCGCCTTGCTGGCCGGCGCCGCCGCCGGCGCCCACGCCGCCGATGGCGACACGCTCAAGAAGATCAAGGACAGCGGGGTGATGTCGCTCGGGTATCGCGAGTCGTCGATTCCGTTTTCGTATTCCGATGGCAACAATGTCATGGGCTATTCGCATGACTACCTGCTGGCGATCGTCGACAAGGTCAAGTCGACGCTGAACATGCCGAACCTGCAGGTCAAGCTCACGCCGATCACCTCGCAGAACCGCATTCCGCTGATGCAGAACGGCACGATCGATATCGAGTGCGGCAGCACCACCAACAACACCGAACGCCAGAAACAGGTGGCGTTTTCGAACAGCCTGTTCATCTACGGCATCCGCATGCTGACGAAGAAGGATTCGGGCGTGACGGACTTTCCGCAGTTGAAGGGCAAGAACGTGGTGACCACGGCCGGCACCACTGGCGAGCGCCTGCTGGTGAAGATGAATGGCGAAGGCATGAACATGAACCTGACCAGCGCGAAAGACCATGGCCAGGCATTCCTGATCCTGGAGTCGGGCCGCGCGGTGGCATTCGTGATGGACGAGCCGCTGCTCTACGGCGAACGCACCAAGGCCAAGAACGCCGCCGACTGGGCGGTGGTCGGCACGCCGCTGCAGACCGAAAACTATGCCTGCATGTTCCGCAAGGACGACGCCTCGTTCAAGAAGCTTGTCGATGGCGTGGTGGCCGATATCCAGAAGAGCGGCCAAGCCGAGAAGCTATATACGAAGTGGTTCCTGCAGCCGATTCCGCCGCGCAATATCAATATGAACTACGCGCTGTCGCCGGAGATGAAACAACTGTTCGCCGAGCCTAACGACAAGGCGTTCCAGTAAGGCTCGTTCAGATTCATTTTCATTGAGCGGCGCTGGATGTTCCCCCTCGTTTTTCTTTGTAGACGAGGGGGGGTAGAGCGGGCTGGCGCTTTGCATTCGATACGTGTGTGCATGGGCGAAAGGCGCGACTTGCGCTCTGTTTTTCCGTATTCAGTGGCTAGCCGCGACGGCTGGTTATATAGCCATAATGAATCGTTATTTCTTCATTGATAGTGTTTGCGATACCGTTGAGCCCGTTATAGGCTCATAGAGCCGCCGGATGCCCTCGTAAAAGACGCCCGGCAACGCCAACGCATTCCAATGGAGAACATATGCGAACGATTCGATCGGGTTGGTTCAAATCACTGCTGGCCACTGCGCTGGTCGCCAGCGCTGCCGGTCTTTCGGCGACCGCCGCCCAGGCCGCGGATCTGCTGGATACCGTGAAGCAGGCAGGCGTACTCAAGGTGGGCCTGGAAGGAACCTATCCGCCGTTCGGATATCGCGCTGCAAATAATGAACTCGATGGATTCGATGTCGACGTGGCGCGCGCCGTGGCCGGCAAACTCGGCGTGAAACCCGAGTTTGTGACCACGGAATGGAGTGCGATTATCGCGGGCTTGCAAGCGGGCAAATTCGACATCATCGTCAATCAGGTTTCGGTGACGCCGCAGCGCAAACAGGTGCTCGATTTCTCGACACCTTACGTCTATTCGGCGGCACAGCTTATTCAGCGCAAGGATGACAAGCGCGAGTTCACCACGCTGGAATCGCTGAAGGGGCACAAGCTCGGCGTGAGCCTGGGCAGCAACTACAACGACCTGGCCAAGTCGGTGCCCGGCATCGAGGTAAAGACTTATCCCGGCGCGCCCGAATATCTGCGCGACCTGGCCGCCCAGCGCGTGGACGCCGCGCTGAACGACCGCCTGATGGCCAATTACCTGATCAAGCAGGCCAATCTGCCGCTGCGCCCTGGCGCGGTGCTGCCCGGCGCCACCAGCGAGGTTGCGATTCCGTTCCGTAAGGACAATCCTAAGTTCGCTGCCGCGATCGACAAGGCGCTCGACGACCTACGCAAGGACGGCACGCTGGCCAAGCTGTCGAACAAGTGGTTTGGATCGGATGTGACCAAGCCCGTGAAGTAACCGCTTGCCGGCACGCGCGAAGGCCGCCGGCGCGCGCAGAGCCGGCCGGCATCGGGCGCGCGCTGCGGCTGCCGCGCCCGGCTGACGCCCTCCTGCAGGTCATGACGGGCGGCGGGAATCCCCTGATCCGCCTGCCTGTGCCGTCCTGTGCCGCGATCACGTATGATCGCGGCATTTCGGCCTCCGATCGATTCCCGCCCTGCCATGTCCGCGCTCCAGCTTGTCATTGATTCACTGCCTGTCCTGCTGCAGGGCACGCTGCTCACGCTGAAGTTCGCCGTGCTGTCGATGGTGTTCGGCCTGCTGATCGGCATTGTGGTGGCATTGATGGGCATTGGCCATCAGCCGATTCTCAAAGCGATCGCACGTGTCTACGTCAGCATCATGCGCGGCACGCCGCTGCTGGTGCAGATCTTCGTCGTCTACTATGGATTGCCGGGTATCGGCATCGCGCTGGAGCCCACGCCGGCCGGCGTGCTGACGTTGAGCTTGAACGTCGGCGCGTATCTGTCGGAAAGCATGCGCGGGGCGATCCTTGGCGTGCCGCGCGGACAGTGGCTGGCCGCCTACAGCCTTGGCATGGCGCCTTTGCAGACATTGCGCTACGTGGTGGGGCCGCAGGCATTGCGGCTTGCCGTGCCGAGCCTGTCGAACAGCCTGATCAGCCTGATCAAGGACACCTCGTTGGTGTCTGTCATCACCGTCACGGAATTGCTGCGGACGTCCCAGGAAATCATCGCGGCCACATATCAGCCGCTCCCGCTGTATCTGGCCGCCGCCGCGATCTACTGGATTCTCAGCACGGCCCTGTCCGCGCTGCAGCATGTGCTGGAACGCCGCCTCGCGCTACCGGGCCGTCACTGATCACAATGCGCCGGCCGTGGGCGCCGGCGGCGGCTTGGGCGTTTCGACATCGAGCGGCCGGCCGGTTTCGATCAGCGTCTTCAGTCCGGCCAGGATCAATGGCCAGCCGTTGCGTCCGCCCTGCAGGATCTGCTCGTCCACCGGCTCCTGGTGAACCTCGCTGACCGTCACGCGCACGGCCTTGTCGCCCAGCGCATCGATCTGCCAGGTGACGACGACTTCGGGCAGTTGCCGAAACGCTTCGAGCCACTCCACGCGCCATGTCACCGACAACCGGTACGGCGGCTCGGCCAGCAGCACCATGCCCTGCGAATCGACCTTGCCGTCTTCCATGCGCAGCACGAAAGGGCTGCCTACCTGCCAGTCGGACTCAACACGTCGCCCGAAAAAATACTTCACACTCAGCGCCGGATCGGTCAGCGCTTGCCACACCTGGTCTGCCGTGGCGGCGATATAGGTGACGACTACGGTCTGCGGGGCGGCCATGCGCATTCTCCTCGTCGACGGACAAGGCAGGCGCCGTCGGAATGGGGATGGGAGCGTCGAGGGGGTACTGTCGCACCGAATCGCGGTGGACGGCAAGCGGGGAAGGGGGAAGCCGGGGCCGCCGGGGCGAAGCGGACAGGCGTGCTGTGCGGGCCCCTTTACCGGTGTGCGGCAAAGAGGCCCTGACAAGGCGTGGTGCTTAACCGGCTACGCGCCGGGCGATGTGATCGAGCGCTTCTTCCACCTGATCGATCAGGATCAGGCACAGGTCGCCCGGCTGCAGGCGCGCCAGCGCCGTGTCGATGGCCAGGAATTCGCCGCGCACTTCTTCGGTGTACTGCGTGCGTTGCGCGCCGACCAGACCTTCGCGCAGCAGCGCGAGGACTTCGCCGTCTTCACGGCCACGCTGGCATTGGTCCTGATATAGCACGACCTCGTCGAACACGCCGCCCAGGATCTGCGTCTGCTTGCGGATGTCCTCGTCGCGGCGGTCGCCCGCACCGCTGATCACGACCACGCGCTTGTTCGACGGCATGGTCTGCACGGCGTTGCACAGCGCCTGGATGGCGTCGGGATTGTGACCGTAGTCGGCAATCAGCGTGGCACCGTTGTAGTCGAAGACGTTGAAGCGGCCCGGTGCGTTGGCCGGGTCGTTGACGAACGTCGCCAGCGCGCGCCGGATCACGTTCCAGTCGATGCCGAGCGCCCATGCGGCCGCGATCGACGACATCGCGTTCTCTACTTGGAAGCCGATCGAGCCATTGCGCGTGAGCGGGATGTCGGCCAGTGCAAAGCGCACGCTGGTGTCGCCTTCGGTGGCGACGATGTCGGCGCCGTCGACAAACACCACGCGCTTGCCCTGCGCGCGATGCAGCGCCATGGTCGGCAGTCCGGCGTCCTGGGCGAAGAACGTGACCGATCCCGGGCAGGCGTCGGCCATGCGCGCCACCATCGGATCGGCGGCGTTGAGCACGGCCATGCCGTGCGGCGCCACGTTCTGCACGATCACGCTCTTGAGCACGGCCAGATCCTCGACAGTACTGATGTACGACAGGCCCAGATGGTCGCCTTCGCCGACATTGGTGACCACCGCCACGTCGCAGCGATCGAACGCCAGGCCTTCGCGCAGCAGGCCGCCGCGCGCGGTTTCGAACACGGCGGCATCGACATCGGGATGCAGCAGCACGTTGCGCGCGCTGCGCGGACCGCTGCAGTCGCCGGTATCGATGCGCTGGCCCTGGATGTACACGCCATCGGTGCCAGTCATGCCCATGCGCAGGCCGCTGGAGGCGAGGATATGGGTGATCAGGCGCACCGTCGTGGTCTTGCCGTTGGTGCCCGACACCGCGACCACAGGAATGCGGCCATCGTCGCCATCCGAGAACATCGTCGAGATGATCGCCTCGCCCACGGCGCGGCCCTTGCCGTAAGACGGCTGCAAGTGCATGCGCAGTCCGGGCGCGGCGTTTACCTCGACGATGCCGCCAGCCTGTTCCTCGAACGGCTTGAGCATGGTCTCGCAGACCGCGTCGACGCCGCAGATGTCGAGCCCGACCATTTGCGCGGCGGCCACTGCGCGCGCAGCGATATCGGGATGCACATCGTCGGTGACATCGGTGGCGCTGCCCCCGGTGGACAGGTTGGCGTTGTTGCGCAACACCACGCGCGTGCCCTTGGCCGGCACGGCATCCGCGGTCAGCCCCTGCTTGGCCAGCGTGGCCAGGGCGATGTCGTCGAAGCGGATCTTGGTGAGCGACGTGGCATGGCCTTCGCCGCGACGCGGATCGCGGTTCACTTCGTCGACCAGTTGGCGCACTGTATGCGTGCCGTCGCCGATCACCTGCGGCGGATCGCGACGGGCGGCGGCCACCAGATGCTTGCCAACCACCAGCAGGCGGAAATCGTGACCGGGAATGTAGCGCTCGACGATCACGTCGGAAGAAATGTCGGCGGCCACTTCATACGCCGTCATCACTTCTTCGCGCGTGCGGATGCGCACGGCCACGCCCTTGCCCTGGTTGCCGTCGCGCGGCTTGACCACCACCGGACCGTTGATTTCCTGCGCGGCGGCCCATGCCTGTTCCGCGCTGCTGACGGAGCGGCCCATCGGCACCGGCACGCCGGCCGCGTGCAGCAGCGTCTTGGTCAAGTCCTTGTCCTGCGCGATCGATTCGGCCACCGCGCTGGTCATATCGGTTTCGGCGGCCTGGATGCGACGTTGCTTGCTGCCCCAGCCGAATTGCACCATCGAGCCCTGCGTCAGGCGGCGATACGGAATGCCGCGCGCCACGGCGGCGTAGACGATCGACCCCGTGCTCGGGCCCAGGCGCACATCTTCATCGAGTTCGCGCAGCCGATGGAGCGCGTCGTCGAGATCGAACGGCTGGTCGTCGCGCGCGGCGAGGCACAGCTTTTCCGCCAGCTCGAAGGCCAGGCGGCCGACTTCCTCTTCGCTGTACTGCACCACCACCTGATAGGTGCCGGGCTCCAGCGTCGGGGAGGTATTGCTGAAGGTGACCGGGCAGCCGGCTGCGGCCTGCAGGCCCAGCGCGGCGGCTTCCAAGGCGTGCGCCATCGACGGCGAACCGGCTTCGTCGTCGGGGCGCATCGGGCCGATGGCCGCGAAGCGCGCGCGCAGGCGATCCTCGAAGCCCGGCAGCTCGGCCAGCAGATGGGATTGGTCCGAGCACGCCACGATGGCTTCGATGGCGGTGTGCCGGCACCAGAGATTCGGGCCGCGCAGGGCCCGGATACGGGAGACTTCCATAGAATCTGTTTTCCGTTGTTCTTCGCGCTGGCGGGTGCGGACTTACGCCCGGCGCCCGCTGCGTCCCATCCACTGGTGCACTTGCTCGACGGTGCCGTCGGGCGACCCTTCGTCGCATTGCAGCACCAGGAGATCGCCGGCCACCAGTTGCGACAGCGCCGCCTCGACCGCAGCGCGGCGCGCGCCTTCGTCGATGATCTTGGTGACGCGGCGGCCTTCGTACAGCCCCTTCTTGAGCAGCGCGCGCGCCTCGGCGTCGGGCAGGTCGCGGCGCACGCTGTGGTCTTCGCACAGGAACACGCGGTCGAACGACTTGCCGATGATCTTGCCTTGCTGGATCAGGTCTTCGTCACGGCGTTGCACGCCTGCGCCGAACACCAGCATGCGGCGCTCGGACGGGAACCGGTCCAGCGCGGCGGCCAGGGCCTCCAGCGCCGGCGCGTTATGCGCGTCGTCGACGATCACCGTGGCACCCTGGCGCTCGAACAGCGTGAAGCGGCCCGGCACGTCCACCTGTCCCACGTCGAACGTGACGATGCCGGCGCGGATCAGGTCATTGGAGATGCCCAGCGCCCAGCCGGTCGCCACGGCGGCCAGCACGTTTTCGATCTGGAACGCAACGCGGCCCGCGTATGTGAGCGGAATCGCCGAGACGTCGGTCAGCGCGGTTTCGCTTGCCCCGGTGGCCAGCACGACCTTGCCGTCGCGCACGAACACGGCGCGCTTGCCTGCGGCGCGATGCGCGGCGATGGCCGGCAGGTCGGCGGACAGGCTGAAGAAGATCACGTCGCCGTCGCACAGTTCGGCCATTTCGACCAGACGCGCATCGGCGGCATTGAGCACGGCCGTGCCGGTCTTCAGCACCACGTCGACCTGGGTGCGCAGCACGTTGTACATGCGGTCTTCATCCTCGACGTAGTAGTCGCCGAGATGATCGGGCTGGCCGAAGTTGGTCACCACGCCCACCTGGCAGCGGTCGTAGGGCAGGCCTTGCGACAGGATCATGCCGCTGTCGTTCTCGAACACGGCCGCTTCCACGGCGCGGTTCATCAGGATGCGATGGCCGGCTTCCCAACTGGCCTTTTCGCCGCGGCCGCCCGGTTCCACCTGACGGCGGTCGAGGAACAGGCCGTCGCTGCACGCCAGCCCCGTATGCTTGCCGGAAAGCTGCAGCAGGCGCGCCACCAGCTTGGCGACCACGGTCTTGCCGTTGGTGCCCGTGATGCCGACCACGGGAATGCGGCCGTCGTCCTCCACGCCGTTGCGGTTTGCAAACAGGTGATCGACGATGGCGCGGCCCACGGGGCGCGGCTCGCCGGCGGCCGGCTTGATGTGCATCAGCAGGCCGGGACCCGCATTGACTTCAACCACGGCGCCGCGTTGCTCGGCCAACGGGCGCGAGATGTCTTCGGCCACCAGGTCGACGCCGGCGATGTCCAGGCCGACCACGCGGGCCGCCAGCGCGGCGTGCGCGGCCACGCTCGGGTGTACCCGATCGGTGACGTCGAACGCCACATTGCCGTTGCGCTGGATCAGCACGGTGCGGCCCTCTGCCGGCACGGCGCTGCCGTCGGCATAGCCCTGGCGCTTCAGCTCCAGGCGGGCGGCCGAATCCAGGCGCACGCGGTTCAGCGGATGATCCTCGGTGCTGCCGCGACGCGGATCGGAATTGATCTGCGATTCGATCAGCTCGTCGATGGTGTGCTTGCCGTCGCCCACCACCGACGCCGTTTCGCCCATCGCGCAGGCCACCATGCGGCCGCCGACGATCAGCAGGCGGTGCTCGTTGCCGGGAATGAAACGTTCGACGATCACGCCGTTGCCTTCCTCGATGGCCACGCCGTAGGCGGTTTCGACTTCCTCGCGCGTCATCAGGTTGGTGAAGACGCCGCGGCCGTGATTGCCGTCGTAGGGCTTGACCACCACGGGCACGCCGATGCTCTCGGCGGCATCCCAGGCGTCGGCGGGGCTGTCGACCATGCGGCCTTCCGGCACCGGCACGCCGCACGATTCGAGCAGGCTCTTGGTCAGGTCCTTGTCGCGCGAAATCGATTCGGCGATGGCGCTGGTGCGGTCGGTCTCGGCCGTCCAGATGCGGCGCTGGCGCACACCGTAACCAAGCTGCACCAGATTGCCGTCGGACAGTCGGATCGACGGGATATCGCGATCGTCGGCGGCGTCGACGATGCAGGCCGTACTCGGGCCCAGGCAGTGTTCGTCGACCAGCCGGCGCAGGTTGTCCACCGCGGCGGGGACGTCGAAGGGACGATCCTCGATCGCGGCCATGACCAGGTCGCGCGCCGTGAACAGCGCCGCACGCGTCACTTCTTCATGCCATGCGCGCACGATGACCTTGTAGACGCCGCGTACCGGCGTCTCGCGCGCCTTGCCGAATCCGCCGGGCATGCCCGCCAGGTTCTGCAACTCCAGCGTGACGTGCTCAAGGATGTGGCCCGGCCATGTACCTTCCTTCAGTCGCATCAGGAAGCCGCCGCGCACGCCGGGGCTGCAGCGGTGTTCGATCAGCGTCGGCAGCCATGTCGACAGGCGCTCGTAAAACCCCGGAATCTTGTTGGAGGGGAAATCCTCCAGTTCGCCGATGTCGACCCATGCCTCCAGCACCGGCCGATATGTCCACATATTCGGGCCGCGCAGCGACATGACATCGAAAATCTCAATGTCCTTCTTTTTCATTGATTTAGCTTGAGGCAGTGGGCGAATGCCCGGGAAATGGAAGCCTAACCTTTCAGTAACGTTGCAGCAGTCGCGGGGTTGACCCCTCAGCTACCCTGAACCGACCACCGAGCGTTGTGCGTGCACCGGGCGCCCGTTTGTTTGCGTTATGTATACTTGCGGGCAAAATTGCGGGCCGCCAGCCGGCGCCCCGCTTAAATTGTTTCAAGTTATGTCCGTATTTGATCCATTTTTGGGCCTGCGGACGCGCTTTTAATGCTTCTTGCGCCAACAATGACCCAGTCCTCCCCGTCTGCTTCCACCCACCCCGGCCCGCAAGGTCCCTGGGCAGCCGAACTCGGCACGACCCTGTTGCCCGGGGAATCCGTCCTGGCCGGGCTGACGCTGGACCTGGACGCGAGACTGCATTTTACCCAAGGGTGGCTGGTTGTGACGGATCGTCGTCTGATCTCGCGCGCCCCGGGTGAAAAAGACCTCCGCAGCTGGGACATCGCCGCCGGCCTCAGCCTGTCGCATGGCGACCACGCAGGCGTCGGCACGCTGGAACTTGCCGACGGACAGGTCCGTCTGGCCACCTGGCGCTACACGCTTGGTTACAATCCCGACGCATTGCGCCTGGCCGACCAGTTCGACGCTCGTCGCGACACGCTGGCCACCGGCCGAGCCGCCAGCGTCGAGGCCGATGTCTGCCCGACCTGCAAAGCGCCGATTCCGCCCGGCGAAGAGCAATGCCCGCAATGCAGCCGCGAGCTGGAAACGCCGCCTTCCACCTGGGCGCTGTTGCGCCTGTGGCGCTTTGCGCGACCCTATCGCTGGGAACTGCTGGGCGGTTTTGTGCTGCTGCTGCTCGGGACTGCCGCCACGCTGGTGCCGCCCTACCTGACCATGCCGCTGATGGACAAGGTGCTGATTCCGTACCAGAACGGCGTGCCGATCGACCGCGACCTGGTCAAGCTCTACCTGGCGGGGCTGCTCGGCGCGGCGCTGGTGGCGTGGAGCCTGGGCTGGGCGCGCACCTATCTGCTGGCGCGCGTGTCGGAGCGCATCAGCGCGGATCTGCGCACAACAACTTACGAACACCTGCTCAAGCTTTCGCTCGAATACTTCGGCGGCAAGCGCACCGGCGACCTGATGGCGCGTATCGGATCGGAAAGCGATCGCATTAGCGTGTTCCTGTCGTTGCATTTGCTCGACTTTGCCACCGACGTGCTGATGATCGCGATGACCGCGGTGATCCTGGTGTCGATCAACCCGTGGCTGGCGCTGGTCACACTGGTGCCGCTGCCGTTCATCGCGTGGATGATTCATCTGGTGCGCGATCGCCTGCGTCACGGTTTCGAGAAGATCGACCGGATCTGGTCCGAAATCACCAATGTGCTGGCCGATACGATTCCGGGCATCCGCGTGGTTAAGGCATTCGCGCAGGAAAAGCGGGAGGTGTCGCGTTTTCGTGAAGCCAACAAGCACAATCTGGCGATCAACGATCGCGTGAACGCCGTGTGGTCGCTGTTCACGCCGACCGTGACGCTGCTGACCGAAGTGGGCCTGCTGGTGGTGTGGATCTTCGGCATTTGGCAGGTCAGCCACGACGCAATCACCGTGGGCGTGCTGGTCGCCTTCCTCACGTATATCAGCCGGTTCTATACCCGGCTCGATTCGATGAGCCGCATCGTATCGGTGACGCAGAAGGCCGCGGCGGGCGCCAAGCGGATCTTCGATATTCTCGACCACGTGTCCAGCGTGCCCGAGCCGCAGAAGCCCGTGCATCTTGCCAATGTGCAGGGCGCGATCGAACTGCGCGACCTGGGCTTCCGCTACGGCAATCGCGCCGTGATCCGTGGCCTGAACCTGACCATCCGACCCGGCGAGATGATCGGCCTGGTCGGGCATAGCGGATCGGGCAAGAGCACGCTGGTGAACCTGATTTGCCGTTTCTACGATGTTTCCGAAGGCGCGATCCGCGTCGACGGCGTCGACATCCGCTCGCTGCCGGTTTCGGAATTCCGCCGCAATATCGGGTTGGTGCTGCAGGAGCCGTTCCTTTTCTTCGGCACGATTGCCGACAATATTGCTTACGGCAAGCCCGATGCCACGCGCGAGGAAATCATCGCCGCGGCGCGCGCCGCGCATGCGCACGAATTCATCCTGCGCCTGCCGCATGGCTACGATTCGCTGGTGGGCGAACGCGGCCAGGCGCTGTCCGGCGGCGAACGCCAGCGCATTTCCATTGCGCGCGCGCTGCTGATCGATCCACGCATCCTGATCATGGACGAGGCTACGTCGTCGGTGGACACGACCACTGAGAAGGAAATCCAGAAGGCGCTCGACAATCTCGTGCAAGGACGCACCACGATCGCGATCGCGCACCGCCTGTCGACGCTACGCAAGGCGGATCGGCTGGTGGTGATGGATCGCGGCCAGATAGTGGAAGTGGGCAGTCACGACGAACTGCTGGCGCGCGAAGGGGCGTACTACAAGCTCTACCAGGCGCAGGCCCGCAATGTCGATGCGGAAGCCGGTGAAGAGACCGGCGACGCCGCGCCGCGTGCAGAAGCCGTGGAGCCAATCAGTGCGCAGTGACCATTCTTTCGAGCAACCCCCGATGCAAACGCCAGATTTCACTTTGACCCGCAACAGCTTTGGCAAGCTCGTGCTGACGACGGCCGATGGTACGGCGCATGAAGGCGTGGTGCCGGTGCGGGCGTTTCCGATCTCGGCAGCCGACGACGGCCTCGGCATGATGAGCACCGATGGCCGTGAGCTGGTGTGGATTCCGCGTCTCGACGCATTGCCCGGCGCCACGCGCGAGCTGATCGAGGCCGAGCTGGCCGGGCGCGAATTCATGCCCGAGATCGAGGCGATCGTGAGCGTATCGACCTACGCCACGCCGAGTGTCTGGACGGTCCGGACCGATCGTGGTCAGACCGACTTGGTGCTACGCGGAGAAGAGGATATCCGGCGGCTGACCGGCACCACGCTGCTGATTTCGGATAGCCATGGCATCAATTATCTGATTCGCGATCAGGCGGCACTGGACAAGGCAAGCCGCAAGATCCTGGACCGCTTTCTCTGAGGCGCGCGCGTCGATGCGAAACGGCACGCCATGGCGTGCCGTTTTTTGTTGGGCGCTGCGTGGCGATTTGTGCGCGCGACATCGTGCGCCGTAGCGCGCTTGCATGGCGTGCTCGAATGCCAGGGGACGAATATCGCGCCCGGTCAGTGCAGGATGGTTGGCATGTCGTCGTCGTCCTCGCCTTCCCAGTCCTCGTGCTCGATCGGTGCCTCGGGCGCCATGTCCCACACCATCGAGTGAAAGCGGATGGTGAACCATTCGCGGAACATCGCCAGGGATAGGGTTTCGGGCCAGACGGAATCGTCAAACCATTCCCCCAGCATGAATTCGAAAAAGTGGCGCCAGCGCTTTTCCACCCAGTGCAAGGCATTTTCCTGTGTGTCGGCAAGTTCGCCGGGAAGCAGGAAGACGCTGGCGTCGTCGCGCACGTCGTCCAGCGTCAGCGTGGGGACAGGGTCGGGATCGACGGCCTGAATCCAGTCCAGGAACGGCTGCTCGGGCAGCAGCGTGATCATGGATCGGTTGACGGTAAAGCGGGGATGGTCGGACATGTGTGGAGGACAGGAAGCGGCGACCGGCTATTGTAGCGCCCGCACGCCGGCATACCGGCATCAACTGCACTTCCCGCTGCATGTTGCGATCAATCGGATCGCAATTCATCTGATCTGAAACCTGCGCCGGGCCCGGGCGCCTTGCGCGCTGACAACGCTCAATATGGCGGCGCGGTGCACGATCGGTCCCTGCGGGCCTTCAGCGCTTGTGGCGTGCAAATCGCTAAGTGTTGTATTTTTGCCGGAAATTGCACAGATCGATCATATCTACTTTCGACCACTACAGTTTCTGGCGAAGAATGCCGTCATTGTTTGGATACGGGGACAGGAGCCGTCTGATGAGTTTTACCTTTCTGCCGCCCGGCGACGCGTTCATGCCAACCATCACGGAACGGTTTGCCGAAGCGGAAAAAATTAAGGATCGTGCAGCGCGCTGGACCGCCCAGGCGGAAATCGCGCTCGATACGGGCGACATGTATTTGGTGGGATTGGTCCTCTTCAAGGCCATCCAGGAATTTGGCATCGACGCGTTTGCCGAGCATTCTGGGGAACCGCTATCGCGGCTGCAGCGGCTCTGGATGCCCGGCATGCTGCAATCGGTCGATCACGCGGGGCAGATGTTTGCCCAGCTGGGCGTGACACTCCCGCTTGAGCGTTTCCATATGGCTCGGCTGGAAAGCCTGCCCGTGAGCGGCGCCGTGATGCACTGAGACTGCCGCGCAGTCGCCGCAAATAAAAAACCCAACCGGTGGCGGTTGGGTTTTTTATTTGTACTGGTGGAGCCGGCGGGAATCGAACCCGCGTCCGCAAGCCCTCCACAGAGAGTTCTACATACTTAGTTCTGTCATTTGATTTAACCGCCGCATCGCGGACGAACACGCTCTACGACGGCGAGTCACTAGATTTTCGTCCTCGGGCCCGTGACACTCCCGAAGCTTATCTGACGTAAATGACCTCGCTGGTTCTTGCGAACCCTAGCCCGTCAGCGAGCCAGTGCGAGGACGGCGGCCCTTAGGCTGCCAGTGCGTAACGTTCGTCGTTAGCAGTTATTGCATTCCCATTGATTAACGAGGTGACGGGTCCTCGGTATGCCCTCCACTGCTTTGCAACCCACGTCGAAACCAGGTCGGCCCCAATGTGCGTAGTAAAACGCGAAAGAAAACGGATTGTACCCGCTTTCGACGCGAATGGTGCGTTGCAGTTCCGTGCGCGTGTAATGGCGTTCAGCCGAGCAGCCTGAGCAGCTCGGACGGGTGACGGATCAGGAAGTCGGCGCCCCAAGATTCCGGAGGCTCGGCGTCACCGCAATATCCGTAGGCGGCCGATACTGTCGCCATGCCCGCCGCCTTGCCGGCCTGGATGTCGCGCAGGTCGTCGCCCACGTACATGCAGCGCTCCGGTGCGACGCCACTGACCGCGGCCGCGTGCAACAGCGGGGCAGGGTGGGGCTTGGCGTGCGCTGTCGTGTCGCCGCTGACCACCGCCGCGGCGCGCGGCGCCAGCCCGATGGCTGCAACGAGCGGGACGGTGAAACGCGCAATCTTGTTCGTGACGATGCCCCATACGATGCCGTCTGCTTCCAGCCTGGCCAGCACCTCCTCCATCCCGTCGAACAGGCGCGTATGAACCGCGATATCAGCTTCGTAATAGTCGAGGAACGTATCGCGCAGCGCCGGGAATTCGGGGTCTTCCGGGCGCTTTCCAAAGGCCGCGCCAATCAGCCCGCGCGCGCCATGCGACGCCACCGGCCGGAGTTTCTCGTACGGTACTGGCGCCATGCCGTGCTCCACCACCAGCCGATTGGCCGCGGCGGCCAGGTCAGGCGCGGTATCTGCCAGCGTGCCATCGAGATCAAAAAAGATTGCGTCGAAAGCGCCGGCCATTATTGAGCCACCTTTCGGAACGCCACCATGTAATTGACGTCGGTGTCTCGGCCGAGCGTGTAAATCTGTGTCAGCGGGTTATAGGTCATGCCCCGCATTTCGATCATGTCAAGATCGACATTGCGGGCGTATCGCGCCAATTCGGACGGTGTAATGAATTTCTCGTAATCGTGCGTACCGCGCGGCAGCATGTTCAGCACGTATTCCGCACCGACGATTGCCAATAAATACGCTTTGAGATTGCGGTTGATGGTCGAGAAAAACACGTAGCCGCCGGGTTTGACCAGCTTCGTGCATGCGCGGACGATCGACTGTGGATCCGGCACATGTTCAAGCATTTCCATGCATGTGACGACGTCCACGCTGTCAGGCGCGCGCGCGGCTAGCTCTTCTACGGCGATCTCCTCGTAAGTCACCGCAACGCCCGATTCCAGGCTGTGCAGATCGGCTACCTTCAGCGCCTTGCTGGAGAGGTCGATGCCGCGCACCGTCGCGCCGAGGCGGGCCATGCTTTCGGAAAGAATGCCGCCGCCGCAGCCGACGTCGATCACTTGCTTGCCGGCGAGATGCGCGATGCTGTCAATCCACCCCAGGCGAAGTGGATTGAGATCGTGCAGCGGTTTGAATTCGCTGTTGGGGTCCCACCAGCGATGGGCCAGCTCGCTGAACTTGTCGATCTCCTTTGGATCAGCATTGCGGTTGGTGGTGGGGGAAGTGGCGGAGGCGTTCAGGGTAGTCGGTTGCGACATCGTGTGTGCCGCGAGGCGGCAATTCTCGTGGGAAAGCTGCGCCAACTTTACCAAAAAATCGGAGCCAAGCCGAATCTCGGAAATGGCATATTTGCCGCGGCAAAATCGGGGCGAAAAAAAAGCCCAGCTTGCGCTGGGCTTTTCTTCATCGGAGAGGATCCGATTAACGTGCGCTGCGGGTGCCGACCACTTCGACTTCCACGCGACGGTTCGGTTGCTGGCAGGCGATCTGAGCGGTGCGGTTGCCCTTGCACGACTTCGGATCAACCTTCAGCTGACGCTTGCCCTTGCCTTCGGTGTACACGCGGTTGGCTTCAACGCCCTTGCTTACCAGGTAAGCCTTGACCGATTCAGCACGACGGATCGACAGGCGATCGTTGTACTTGTCCGAACCGAACGAGTCGGTGTGGCCAACGGCGATGATGACTTCCAGCGTGATGCCTTGCAGCTTCGAGACCAGGTCGTCCAGCTTGGCCTTGCCTTCGGGCTTCAGAACAGCCTTGTCAAAGTCGAACAGGGTGTCAGCAGCGAAAGTGACCTTTTCGCTCGACACAGCCGGCGGAGCCACCGGGGTCGGGGCCGGAGCCGGAGCAGCAGCCGGAGCCAGCGCGCCATCGCACTGAGCATTGGCGGTTGCCGGGGTCCAGGAGCTATCGCGCCAGCAGAGCTCGTTCGTGCCATTCTTCCACACGTACTCGCTCGTACCGTTGCCCCAGTTATCGTTCACTGCCTTCTTTTC
>Ga0233425_10000343_pt1 | contig 122095 bp, 115 predicted proteins | sample Watercolumn_Towu_2_FD_181712 | JGI IMG/M metagenome (GOLD analysis project Ga0233425, IMG submission 181712) | Freshwater microbial communities from Lake Towuti, South Sulawesi, Indonesia - Watercolumn_Towuti2014_140_MG | ecosystem: Environmental > Aquatic > Freshwater > Lake | place...
GACCCCTTCGAAGATCGGTCTGCGCGTGCCACAGGCGGCCCATGGCTGAGCAGCGCATCAGGTTCTATACTGATGAACACGTCGCCCGTGCAGTGGTGAACGGGTTGCGACTGCGCGGAGTGGACGTGCTTACCGTATCAGAGGCAGACATGCTGGGCGCCTCCGATGTAGCGCACCTGGAACTCGCCACCCAACAGCAGCGCGTGATCTTTACACAAGACGAAGACTTTCTGCGCCTTCATGCGCAAGGCGTAACTCACGCAGGCATCGTCTACGCCTCTCAGCACACCCCGGTAGGCGACATCATCCGCGGATTGATGCTGGTTTACCACGTACTTGATCCGGCGGCGATGCAGAACCATGTCGAGTTCTTGTAAGCCGATCAGTTTGACGCCCATGCCGGAGCGTCCTCGATTTGTAGCGCCCAGCCTGTACGTGCCGGCGCTGGTGCTGCGTGAGACCGCTGTGCGGCCCGAGGCGGTGTCAGCCGGCGCGGCGCGGCTCGTCGGGACCGACCCGTGCACATCGTGGCCTCTGTGCGCGAGCTGCTGAACGATCCTGTGGGCTACGCCCGCATGGCGTCCGCGGCCAATCCCTACGGCGACGGACGTGCGGCTGAACGGATCGCTGAGGCGCTGCTCGCGACGGCTCGCCCTCAGCCTCAACCTTAACCTCATTCGGCTGCCGGCGGGGATGGAGAACGTACAAGGAGAGGGAGAGAGGGGGGAATCAGGCCGCAACGGGCAGCAATGAGACGCCGTCGCGGGTGACATTGCGGTAAAACAAGCTGTGCATGGCCCCCAACTCTTGCCAGCCCCATCGGCTGAACGCCCGAATCGAAAGCAACACCCGGTACGTCAGCCAGATGTCAAAAGCCAGGCCCCGCGCTTCGCTGAGGTCATGCTCGGTCGGGCGATCCAGGATCACCATGACGTCAATATCGGAGCCATCGGCCGCGTCGCCGCGGGCCTGGGAGCCGAACAGCAACACATCCACCAGCCGCGCGCCAAAACGGCTCTGCAACGTACGTACGTATGCCTGCAGAGCGGTCGCGGCTTGTGCGGATGCGTTACCCAACGGCACGATCGCCCTCCTGGATTTCGCCCGACTGCGCCAATATCTGAACCATGCGCCGCACAAACTCCTGGGCGTTGGCAATCTGGTTTCGAGCGGACGTCTCGTTCAGATCTGGCTGAGGGGCGTAATCACTATCCACCCGGGCTTCAAGGGCGTCATGGAACATACGGCCGTACTGTGGCTCGATCAAGCCAGGCCGCACCAGGTATTCTCCGAAAGCCGCGATGACCCCTTGATGCTTGCTGCGCCACACGCCCCGGCTGCCCAACACGGCCGTGGCGGCATAGAACATGGCGTAGTATGCCCGTGACACGGCCGCCCGCAGATGACTCAAACGCAGGTTGTCCTGCGCAGCCGCCAGGTCCTCGGTTGCCAGATAGAGGTACTGTTGAACCTCGGTCTCGCTCATTCTTTCGATCATAGCACTGTTATTATAAAACCACTTTGCGTTTGAGAGCAAGTTCAGTGCGGCAAGTTGATCCTGCCCGACTCCGGCGGCATCCAGGAGCAAGCGCCCAGCCTGCACGCGCCGGTCCTGGTGCTGCGCCAGACCACCGAGCGGCCCGAGGCGGTGTCAGCCGGCGCGACGCGCGTCGTCGGGACCGACCCCGCGCACATCGTGGCCGCTGTGCACGAGCTGCTGAACGATCCTGTGAGCTACGCCCGCATGGCGTCCGCGGCCAACCCCTACGGCGATGGCCATGCGGCCGGGCGGATCGCCCTGGCGCTGCGGGCGGTTTCCCCATCAGATCGGGCGCTCGAAAGGCTTGGCGCAAGGATCGAGATGTGATATAATACTGGTGTTGGCCAACGATATCGAGCTCAATTTCGTAGATGGGTCGGGCTGTTCGCCGGAACTACAAGGAGTAGCGAGAGATGTTGACACTTGACGATATTCTGCAAGACATCCACGTATTGGAGCAGGACTTGCAGACCTATGAGCGTAAATACGGGGTGTTGTCCGAAACGTTTCATGAATCCTATTTGAAAGGCGAGGAACCGGCCGATGATGCCTGGGTGATGGATTGGTCCATGTGGGCCGGCGCGTATGAGATCTGGTTACGCCGCCGCGCACAGTACCACGCCGCGATCCTGAAGTTGCAGGCTGAGACCCCATTGCTGGCTATGATCATCGAGAGGACTGCCCGGCGTGAATCCATTCCAGTCCCTGCGTGAGTATGAGCGCTTCGTCTATACTCTCCAGCAACGTTATCCTTGCGTGCTGCAGGCTACGCTCACCGTAGCCAGACGGGGACGCGGCCTCGCCACCATCGTCGGTCAACTCTACTTTGCGCGTGGATACCGGTTGGTTGTCTCAGAGATCGTCGCCTGGGACGAGGGTCCACTGCTGATCCAGCGCTATGGTTACGAGGTTTGGCGCAACAGTGAAAAGTTGTACTGGTATGATCCGCAGCCGCATCCAGATCAGCCCGAGTTGGCAAGTACGCACCCGCACCACAAACACGTTCCCCCGAATATCAAGCGCCATCGTCTACCTGCGCCTGGACTGCGATTCGATGCCCCCAACCTGCCGCTGTTGATCGAAGAGGTTGAGCGGCAGTTACGGTAGAGCATCGTCTCGGGCGAGGGAATTCAGTCAGAAACTGTCACAGAATAAGTGCTGCAATCTCATCACTAAATCGGCGCGGAGCACCCCTTTGACAAGCTCAGGGCAGGCTTTTCGACTCCGCCCGGCACACAACGCCGGATTCCGCTCTGGATTCTGACTTCAGAGGAAGCGCCCAGCCTGCACGCGCCGGTGCTCGTGCTGCGCCAGACCACCGAGCGACCCGAAGCGGTGGCGGCCGGCGCGGCGCGGCGCGTCGGGACCGATCCAGCACAGATCGTGGTCGCCGTGCACGAGCTGCTGAACGATCCTGTGGGCTACGCCCGCATGGCGTCCGCGGCCAATCCCTACGGCGACAGCCACGCGGCCGGGCGGATCGCGACGGCGCTGCTGGCGGCTTCCACAACGTGAGCGCGGCGCGTCGGACGCCTGGCTGCGCCGCCTGCAGCGCCTCGACCGTCGTTTGCTGGCCGCCGTGCCCGCCCTCGGCCGCTACTGCTGGGAGACGGTCATCACATTCGAGCGCTGAATGATGACCGACCGTCAGGGAACAGGAGGCAGAGGTCAGGTGTTAGGGATTGAACGGGAGGCGAGGGAAGGCAAGGAACTGAGGGAACAACAGAGAGCTGTGGCATCCTTTGGCAGCAGGAGGCGGGGTGGATCAAGCACTTGGCGCATGGGTGGAGATGTGCTAAAATAGAGATGAATGAGGGGGGCCGATATGAACAACATATCCACAAATCATCGCATAGTGTCAGCAGCGGGCATCGCAGGCGGCAAGCCCCGCGTGAGCGGCCATCGCATCGCCGTGCAAGACATCGTGATCTGGCACGAATGGCAAGGACACTCGGCCGACGAGATCGCCGCCGAGTATGGTCTGGAGTTGGCCGACATCTATGCGGCCCTGGCTTACTACTACGAGCATCAGCCCCAGATAGATCAGGCCATCGGCGAGCGGGACAGTTTCATTGCCGCCCTGCGCGCCGCGACCCCTTCGAAGATCGGTCTGCGCGTGCCACAGGCGGCCCATGGCTGAGCAGCGCATCAGGTTCTATACTGATGAACACGTCGCCCGTGCAGTGGTGAACGGGTTGCGACTGCGGGGGGTGGATGTGCTCACCGTGCCAGAAGCAGGTATGTTGGGCGCCTCCGATGCAGCGCACCTGGAACTCGCCACCCGACAGCAGCGCGTGATCTTTACACAAGACGAAGACTTTCTGCGCCTTCATGCGCAAGGCATAACTCACGCAGGCATCGTCTACGCCTCTCAGCACACCCCAGTAGGCGACATCATCCGCGGATTGATGCTGATCTACCACGTACTTGATCCGGCGGCGATGCAGAACCATGTCGAGTTCTTGCAAGCCGATCAGTTTGACGCCCATGCCGGAGCGTCCTCGATTTGTAGCGCCCAGCCTGTACGTGCCGGCGCTGGTGCTGCGTGAGACCGCTGTGCGGCCCGAGGCGGTGGCGGCCGGCGCGGCGCGGCTCGTCGGGACCGACCCCGCGCACATCGTGGCCGCTGTGCACGAGCTGCTGAACGATCCTGTGGGCTACGCCCGCATGGCGTCCGCGGCCAACCCCTACGGCGCCGGCCACGCGGCCGGGCGGATCGCCGCGGCGCTGCGGGCATTCTCCCCATCAGAGCGGGTGTTCGAAAAGCTCGCGGCGTGGCGCAGGAGGCGGGAGTGTGCTATAATGGGATTCAGCTATTCGAGGTAGCTGATCGTGAAGAGGGGAAACCTGAGATGAACAAGAAAGACAACGAGCGCTGGTGGCAGTTGCACCTGCGGGTGTGCCTGGGCGAGACTCTTGATGCTGCTGAGCAAGGTTTGTACGCAGAAGGACTGGCGAGCATGGATGCCGCAGAAAGGTCTCAACTCCATACATCCGATCTGGCCGAGCTCCAGAGACTCCAGTCGGAAGTTGCCAAACTGGAAGCAACCCGTGCCCGGCTTGAAGCGAAGAGCGACTGGCTCAATCGCCAGATTTGGACCCTCGAAGGCGCGTACATGGTGCTGACCGGCTTCCAATTGAGCAGCCAGGATTATGCGACCGTTCCTGCTTGACACGATCAGGGATCGCTTTCAGCGAACTTGTGGCTATTGCGGTGTGAACGAAGTCGCAGCAGGAGGGGAGTTAACGCTCGACCACCATCGGCCGCAATCCGCAGGTGGGGCTGACGCGCTGGATAACCTGGTGTACGCCTGCGTCAGGTGCAATCAGTACAAGGGCGATTTTTGGCCGACAGAAGATGATCTGGCTCAGGGCCGGCGCGTCTTGCATCCTCTGCTTGACGATATGCCCGCGCATCTCGTCGCGGGCGAAGACACCGGTCTGCTACATGGCTTGACGCCGACTGGCATCTTTCATATCACGTTGCTGCGACTCAACCGCCCACAGTTGGTCGCGCATCGCCTGGCCCGCCGGCTCCAGGCGATCCTCCATGAGAAGATCCGGCTCCTTGAACAACAGAATGTCGAGCTCCAGGGAACGATCTCCGCTCAGGAGCGTTATCTTGCGTCGTTGAGAGCACACGCGTCCATTGGTGGTCTCTCAAGTGAGCGATAGTTTCTATCACGAGCCGTTGACCAACCCTAGACTCCACGCCCGCATGGCGTCCGCGGCCAATCCCTACGGCGACGGCCACGCGGCCGGGCGGATCGCCGAGGTGCTGCGGGCTGGTTTGACTCTTTGATGCCGCTAATACCCAAGAACGCGACAAATCTCGGCCCATACGTTTTTGCTGGTGACGAGGCCGGCGACACCAGCTTTCGTTTCGATCGTGGCGCCTCGACCCATTTCTCTATCGCGCTCATCGGCACGCGGGATGCCGATAGCCTGCGCCTTGCATTGGACCAGGTGCGTGCGCGTTTCCACCTTGCGCCTGACTTCGAGTTCAAATTCCACAATCGTGAAGCGTTATCCTTAAACAAAACCCCCCTGGTTAGCGCAAGCCCGGAGCTTGCGCAGGCCGCCACGCTTGGCGACTCTTCACCAGGGGTCAAAAAGCCGGCTGGCTTTGTGATTGTAGAACAAGCATAGCATAGAATGCGGGTCTTGTCAAGCCATTTTTGGCCGTTTTGGCGCCCTCCTTGCAGTGGAAGCAGAGGCGGCCGGCGCCTCCCGGCTGGTGCGCACCGACCCCGTGCGCATCGTGGCCGCTGTGCACGACCTGCTGAACGATCCTGTGGGCTACGCCGCCTGGCGTCCGCGGCCAACCCTTACGGCGACGGCCACGCGGCCGGGCGGATCGTCGCGGCGCTGTTGGCTATGACTTGATCCTGCGCAGCCGACAATTCGTGGCAGATCTGTTCGCTGCGCCGGCCTTCAGCCGCCAGGCCTGGAAGACAGTGCTCACGCTAGAGCGATGCGGCGCAGCAGCCGTCGATTCGTCGAGTAGCAATTCCGGCGAGGATTGTCGCCTTGCAAAAGATGATCGGTCCGGGTAGATTCGAGGCAGGCGAGTTGGGTGACACGCTGGAGTTTGTTCGTTGGGCCAACACATACGAGATCTATCAGGAGACGAAACAGGTGAAGTTGTTACACCTGAATAGGAAACTTGCCGTGCCATCTCAGCAGGAAGTTAACGTCTTCCAGGGTCCACAGGTGGATTTGCTCCGCCTGAGCCAGGGATGGCGCCTTGCTATCGTAGCCGGCCAGACAGATCAAGACCTTTTCCGCAATTTGATGCCCGGTGACTGTGCGTAGTTTCTCGGCAAAGGCTTTAGCCATCGAGACGTCGACCGCCGTATCTTTGACTTCGGCAATCCAAACCTGCTGACCCTGCTGCCAGGCAATAACATCGTATTCCTCGTTGTTTATCATCCCGGTGGTCACCCGCTCGAAGCGGGGCAGGCGCAGATCCCGTAGCATCGTCCGACCGTCGAAGGCCACAAAGAGTTCTCTGATCCTGGCCTCGTTGCCCTTGCCCAGTTCTTGTTTGTAAGTATCAATCATTTGTTCAACCTGGGATTTGAAGACGCCGTAACGCTCGCGAATACCCAGGATGTGCATTTCTTCTTCCATAGGATAGACCTCTCGAATCCATAGTTCCAGGAGAGGGTCCAGAAAGAAATAACGAGCATCAGAGCGGTAGAGGAAACCCATATCCACCAGGCGTCGTAGGGGCGTGCTGACATTCTCCTTTTTGATCCGCAAGGCGGCAGCAATATCCGAAACCGCGTGTCGCCCTCGGGCGATGGTGCGCAACAGGTTCAAGTAGCCCTTGCGCCCGCGTTCCTGGAAGGCTACCTCAATCAGATAGGCGAGATAAGTATAGATGGGGCCGTTACTGGCGAAGACCGCAGCGAGCAATGCCTCAGCCATGATGGAATCGCTTGCTCGCCTGAGCGCTGGAGCCCGCAGCAACAGTTCATCGGTGAGCACATCCAGATAGTAGGGATAACCCCCTGTGATCTGGGTCAGAAAGGCTATTTGCGTTTCATTCAAGAGCATCTTGCCGCTCATCTTCTGAATGATGAACCCCCGGGCCGCGGCGAAGGAGAAGGGGTGGATCAACTCCACCTTGAAGTGGCCGAAGAGCGGGTTCTGCCGGTTACGGAACATGTCGTCAATGGCGCTGATCGAAGAGCCGGCGACGATGATGGCCAGCCGTTTCTGCCGCAGGATGTGTTGGCGTAACCGGTGTTCCAGGGTCGGCATCCCGAAGGTGCGCACGTTCTGGAACTCGTCGAAGACCAGCAGATAGTAGATGTCCTGCTCTGCGCCCAGTTCCTCGGCCAGGTCAAACGCCAGGTCAAAGATCACCTGCGGCTCCTTGTTCACCAACAGGGGAAGCTCCAGCCATTTGTTGGCCAGGCGGGAGAAGATGGGAAGCAAAGCCTGTGCCAGCGTTTGCAGTTTTTCGACAGGACTCAGGCCCAAGAGTTGCAGTCGTTCTATGATCCGGAAATGGAGCGCCGTCTGGGAGAGAAGGGACAACAGAACGGCCAGGGAAAAATCGCGCAAGGAGCCTGGTTCAACGTAGGTATAAGCCAGTACCAGTTGCCGATGTTCCTCCAGCAATTCCTGGAGCCGAAAGAGCAACAAGGTCTTGCCGACCTTGCGGACTCCGATCAGGGCCAGATTGTCCGGTTGACCCTGGCTCAACCTCTCGGCCAGGGTGCGCAAGCGCTCCACTTCGGCTTCCCGGTTGTAGAAAAAAGGCAAGGGCATAGTAGACACCTCCGTCTATAGACAAACTTGTCTACCATGTAGTATATCCCACTCTTCAAAACCGGTCAACCAGGCCTTGATTCATGTCCGACATCCTTTTCCTGACCCAGGTCCTGCCCTATCCCCTTGACTCGGCCCCAAGGCGCGCGCGTACTACATGCTGCGCTATCTCGTCGGAGGCCAGTGGACTATCGCGCGCTGGTCTACCTGATGCAGCGCGCCCGGCTGATCCTGACCGACTCCGGCGGGATCCAGGAAGAAGCGCCCAGCCTGCACGCGCCGGTGTTGGTGCTGCGCGAGACCACCGAGCAACCCGAAGCGGTGGCGGCTGGCGCGGCGCGGCGCGTCGGGACCGACCCCGTGCACATCGTGGCCGCTGTCCGCGACCTGCTGAACGATCCTGTGGGCTACGCCCGCATGGCGTCCGCGGCCAACCCCTACGGCGACGGCCACGCGGCCGGGCGGATCGTCGCGGCGCTGTGGACATTTTCCGCAGTAGAGCAAAACTCGCTATGCTACGCATGTCATTCTGAGCGGGTTAACAAGTCAAGGTTCGCGACGGCGAGATTCTAGCGAAGAATCCGTTCGCGGCGCTCCGACCGGTGTACGTGCGGCCACGGATTCTTCGCTGGTGTCATGCCGTAACGAGAATTCAGGGGCAAACCCGCTCACGCGAAGCGTGACAAACGGTCGAAGCGCTCGGTAGCGACTTTTGCGGTATTGCCATTTTCCTCATCAGATCGGGGGCTCGGTGGCGCTTGCAAGATTGTACCGTATGCGGTACAATGAGGCCTGATGAACGAAGAACCTGTCTTGCGAGTCGTTTTCTTTCGCTCAGAAACCGGATAGGCGCATGAATCAATATAGCGGCGGCAACTTTGATGATTTCCTGGCCGAAGAGGGCATCCTGGACGAAGTAACGGCCAGGGCATACAAACGTCTGCTAACCCTCCAGGTTCAGGATGCCATGACGGAAGCGCAAGTGAGCAAGAGCGAGCTGGCCGGACGTCTGCAGACCAGCCGCTCCCAGCTTGACCGTCTGCTGGACCCTGAAAACACGGCCATCACGCTCGATTCACTGGAACGACTGGCGCGTGCGCTGGGCAAACAACTGGTCGTCCGGTTCGCCTGATAATAACAGGGGTGCTACAATAGGCCCGTGTGGGAGGTGCAACTATGCTTGAGATGACCTTGAAACTGCCAGAGGGCCTGACGCGGCTTCCGGAGGCAGAGCGTGAGCTGCTGGTTCGGGCCGGTTTGCATGAAGCGACGCGCGGCCGTATCAAGCAAATCAAGGCCGAGATCGCCGAGACTCAACGGGAGGTCCGCCGATACGAAGCGCGTTACGGTATGTCCCTGGCCCGCTTCGAGGCGGAGGCGCTTGCCGGCGCGGACTCATTCCAGGCGCATGAGGACGACAACGATTGGTTCTATTGGCAGAGCGTCCTGGACGAGAAGCAGCGCGATCTGGCTGACCTGCAAGGGTTGCGGTATCAGTAATCGAGAAGGAGACAAAATCGATGGAAACGTTGTATCAGACAGTTGATCGTGCTGGCATTTCTATCCCTCTTGAAGTCATTCGTTCCTATGGTCTTCCGGAAGGTACTCGCATTGCCATTTCCTTGCAGAAGGACGGTATTCATGTCGCGCCCGCCGAAATAAGCGTTGAAGAGATCGAGAATCGGGCATTACGCTACCTGTTGAGAAACGTAGGCGACGCGGTGAGCATCGGCTTGCTGCAACGGACTGCAACCGGCGGCTGGCTTGTGCCGGTCTGGGAAGCAGGCACAGAACGCCCGATCGGCCAGCTCTGCTACACCGCAGCCGGAATGCTGGTTGCCGGCCAATCCACCCCGATCGCAGAGTTGCTCGGAGCGCACGATGGTGCTTGACGTGCCGCTGCTGCGGCAAGAGCACCCTTGGACGTGTCTACCGGCTTGCATCAGGATGGTGCTGGCGTATCGTGGCAGGCTGATCGAAGAGGCCGAAATCGCTGCCGCGTGCGGCACGGTGCCATTCCGAGGGACACGACCAGAAAAGGCCGTCGAGGGCGTGCAGCAGCTCGGGCATCACACTCTATGGTTTGAGAACGCCGATCTGTCCCGCCTGCAAGATCTGATCGCGCACGACTGGCCAGTGATCGTTTTCCTCCGTGCCCGTGACCTGCCGGCCAAAGGCCACCGTTTGCATGGCGTCGTTGTCCTCGGAGTCGAAAACGACACCGTGATCGTTGCGGATCCTCAGTCCAACCGTCGTTACCTGCTTGCACGTCAGCAGTTTCTCTCAGCCTGGCAAGCGCTGGATGCACAAGGCATGGTGATCTGGCTATAGCAGGGGACTGAGGGGATTGTCCGGCTTCAGCGGACTTGCGGCTATTGCACAGAATGTCGAGCTCCAGGGGACGATCTCCGCTCAAGAGCGTTATCTTGCGTCGTTGAGAGCACACGCGTCCATTGGTGGTCTCTCAAGTGAGCGATAGTTTCTACTACGAGCTGTTGACCGACCTCGCCGCCCACGCCCGCATGGCGTCGGCCTCCCAACCCCTACGGCGACGGCCAGGCCGCCGGGCGGATCGCGGCGGCGCTGTGGGCGATTCCCTCATCGGATCAGGCGCTCGGAGAGCCTGGCGCAGGAGGCGGGAGTGTGCTACAATGGTGCGTGAAGGAGTAACGCCGATGAGTTCTGTGAAAGTTCGCGACTTTACAACGCTGGCCGAGCCGTCAGAGTCCGTCGTGCTGGTCTATTTCGAAGAAGCGGACGGGGTCGTCCACGTGTATCGCGATGGTACCGTCGTCCTCGCGTCGCCGCAGGGAACGACAGTCGCACGACTGCCACAGCCCGATGGTCGCGTCTGGCGCAGGGAGGGTTATCTGGCGCTGCTGGCGCGGCTGGGAGCCACGGAAGATGAATTGGCTCGCGCCGCGGATACCATCGTCGCGCGCGACGATGCTCTGGCGTACATGGGGTTCGACAGGGCCTTCGACCACGCGCTCGCCGAGGCGCGCGTTCAGTATGACGCTTGGGCCGCCAGGCAACCGCCGGATGTGGCCCAGATGGATGAAGTGCAGGTTGACGATTGGCTCGCCGCCAGGCTTGCGGAACTACGCGCCGTTCATGATTAAGTCCGTCAACGACACCAATGTGTGGGTCGCCGGAATTCACTGGCAGACCGGCGCAGGCCATCAGATCTTGCTCCACTGGAAACAGGAGCGCTTCCAACACTTCATCTCGGCAGACATCCTCTTCGAGATCATCCGTGTACTGCGCCAGGTCTTTGGCTACCCGGATGAGCAGCTCTACGACTGGTACTGGCTGCTGATCACTGGCTCGACCTTTGTGACGCCTCGTCTGGCGCCGAATATTGTCAAGGAAGACCCTGATGACAACAAGTTCATTGCCTGCGCCATCGAGGGCCAGGCAGACTACATTGTGTCAGAAGACAAGGATCTGCAACGGCTGGGGCAGTACGGGCAGATCCACGTCGTCAGCAAGCAGGGCTTCCTAAAAATCCTGGAAACGACTTGAGACCGTTCCCGATCGGATAGCCTTCGTGAAATTCGTGTAATTCGTGGCAAATATGCCAGGCACCGCTGCTGGCCGACCCCGTGGCCCACGCGCGCATGGCGTCCGCGCCTAACCCCTACGGCGACGGCCATGCGGCCGGGCGGATTGTCGCCGCGCTGCGGACATTATCCTCATCAGATCGGGCGCTCGCAAGGCCTGGCGCAAGGATCGAGATGTGCTACAATACCGGTGACGCGACAAATGGCGCGCAGGAGAACGTATGACTCCAGAGATACCAGCCATTGACCTGGAACGCTATCGCGCCTCCGCGCATGCGCGCATGCGCAGCGAACGCCGCGAACGCGAGGTGCGGCGACAACGCGCCTGGCGCCTCGCCCGGCTCGCGGCCGAGCTGCTCAAGACGCAGTATGGCGTGCCGCAAGTAGCCGCTTTTGGCTCGCTGACACACCCCGACCGCTTCACCCAATGGTCCGATGTAGACCTGGCCGCGTGGGGATTAACCGCGACCAATTGGCTGAAGGCCAGCGCAGCCGTCCGCGCGTTGGCCAACGATATCGAACTCAATATCGTAGATGTGTCGGACTGTTCGCCGGAATTACAAGCCGTCATCGTCCGTGATGGAGTCATGCTATGATCCTGCGCTACCGCCTCTTGGCTGAACGACTACGGGTCGAGCTCCAGGCCCTGCAGCGGATCGTTGCACGCGCGGAAAATGCAGTGATGCTGGCACGCCAGCGGCCGGCCGAGCAGGACTACTTTCTCGGCTCCACGGCTCTCGATCTGCACGCGTTCTACACCGGTGTCGAGCGGATGCTCGAGCTGATTGCCAGCGACCTGGATGAAAGCCGCCCAGCCTCACCGCATTGGCACCGCGATCTCTTGCTGCAGATGGGCCTGGCGCTTCCCGATGTGCGGCCGGCCGTCTTGCGGCCGGAGACCAGCGGGGCGCTTGTCGAGTATCTGGAATTTCGCCACGTCGTGCGCAATGTCTACACGTTCAACTTGCGCCCGGAGCGTGTGGCCGAGTTGGTCAATGGGCTGCGGCCAACCTACCAGCTCGTCGCAGACGATCTTCTCGGCCTGGCGCGCTTTCTCGATGCGATCGCTATGGCCTCCGAACCGCCGCCCGCCAGGATGCCCGCATAGCTATCGTCTTGACGATCGCCGCGACATCCTGGTTTTCTCGATGGTGGCATGATGAATCGTGAGCATCGTCGCACCCTGGAGGCGGTCTTCGCCAAACCTGTTCCTGCCAACCTGGAATGGCCCAAGATCGAAGCGCTGTTGGTTGCACTGGGCGCTAACACAGTAGAAGGCGCGGTTCGCGGGTTGCGTTCGTGCTCAACGGCAAGCGCGCTGACTTTCACCGCCCGCACCCGGGCAAGGAAGCCAAGCGGTATCAGGTGCGCGCCTTGCGTGAATTCTGGGAGATGGCTGGGGTCGAACCATGACAAAACCGTTGACCTACAAGGGATATACCGCGCGCGTCGAGTTCGATGCCGAAGATCGCATATTCTTCGGACGCCTGACCGGCATTACCGATCTGGTCACTTTCCACGGCGAAAATGCCGCTGATCTGATGCGGGCATTCGAAGAGGCCGTGGATGGTTACCTGGCGATGTCCGAACAGCTTGGCCGTGCGCCCCAGTCGCGGCCGACGCGCCGGATTACGGTGCATGTGCCGCCCGACATCCATGCCCGCGCAACGGCGTTGGCTCAGGTCGAAGGCAAGAGTCTGGATGCCTGAGCGCAGGATATCCTCGTGTATGCGGTCAACCGTCCAGCCTCCATTGCTGCAACTGAGCGCAGACCATCGGCGTAGGATTGACTCCTGTCGAGCGTCGTTTTCACGAGATCAATTCGTGGCAAACACACTGCTCGCTGGTCTACCTGTTGGGCCGTGCTGCCCTGATCCTGACCGACTCCGGCGGCAGCCAGGAAGAAGCGCCCAGCCTGCACGTGCCGGTCCTGATGCTGCGCCAGACCACCGGGTGACCTGAGGCGGTGGCGGCCGGCGCGGCACGGCTCGTCGGGACCCAACCCCGCGTACATCGTGGCCGCTGTCCGCGACCTGCTGACCGCCCCCTCTGCCCACGCGCGCATGGCGTCGGCGTCCAACCCCTACGGCGACGGCCGGGCGGCGGGGCGGATCGCGGCCGCGCTGCGGGCGATTTCCTCATCGGATCAGGCGCTCGGAGAGCTTGGCGCAGGGGGGGGAGTGTGCTACAATAGATCTGTGAGGGGCTGTGTGATTGAGGGAGGCGCAACCATGCTTGAGATGACCCTGAAACTGCCGGAAAGCCTGACGCGACTTCCGGAGGCAGAACGTGAACTACTGATCCGGGCAGGTCTGCACGAAGCGACGCGCGCCCGCATCAAGCAGATCAAAGCCGAGATCGTCGAGACCCAACGGGAGATCCGCCGGTACGAAGCGTATTACAGCATGTCGCTGGCTCGCTTCGAGGCCGAGAAACTTGCCGGCGCGGACTCATTCCAGGCGCATGAGGACGACAACGATTGGTTCTATTGGCAGAGCGTCCTGGACGAGAAGCAGCGCGATCTGGCAAACCTGCAAGGATTGCGCTACAAGACTGACTCCGTCTTCCGTCTTTCTTCTGCTGTTCGTCGTCTTCTACAGCCGATCGAATAGCCTTCGTGCAATTCGTGGCAAAAAGGATACACCGGCGGCCTCATGCCCCTTGCGGTTCGGGACCGGTTCGGGTAGAATGCAGGATAGCAGTGGAAGCAACGCAGGAGGCGTGCAGCCATGCCTCACGTAACCGGCGAAACCGGCGCTTCGGCCCCAGATCCTTACGCTCTCTACTGGCGTCAGCGCCAGGCGCAAAGTCGCGCTCGCAGTTTGCGCCTGAGCCATCAGGCGCGCAGCGACGCGGCGCGGATCGCCGCCCTGCTGCGCCACGCTTTCGGCGTCACGCGTGTCGTGCTCTTTGGCTCATTGGTCAAAGGGCGTTTCTTGCCCGACTCGGATATAGATCTGGCGGTTGCGGGTTTGCCTGCCGCAGCTTTTTTCCGGGCCCTGGCCCAGGCCAGTCAGCTGAGCACATTTCCCGTTGACCTCAAACCGTTGGAAGATCTGGCCCCGCACTTCAGGGATCGAGTTCTGGAGTCTGGAGAAGAGATCTGAGATGCGACAAGTGTCATCAGATGAGTTGCTCGGCCTGACCGCCGACATCAGCGTCGAACTGGAGCATCTCAGCAACTTGGCCGGTGACGTTGCCGCAGTATGCGCCGAGATCGAACGCGATCCCGGTCACGCCAGGCTGTTCTACGAGAACCTGGCGCTGAAGCTGCACAACTTCTACACTGGGTGCGAACGCATCTTCCAGATAGTTGCCTCTGAACTAAACGGCGCGCCGCCCACCGGCTTCGACTGGCATCGGCGTCTGTTGGAGCGGATGGGGGTCGCCTGGCAGGGCCGGCCCGCTTTGCTCTCGCCGGACTCCCTTGAGAGCCTGCGCGAGTACCTGGCCTTTCGTCATGTGGTGCGCAATATCTATGGTTTCGAGCTGGACGTGGACCGTATCGAGCGCCTCATCGAGCGCTACCCCCAGGTCTGGAGCCAGGTCGAAATCGACACCCGACGCTTCATTGCCTGGCTTCACGCACTTGCTGACCAGTTGGCTGCCTGATAGGACATCAGCCGGGTCTCTTGGGATGCCTATTTGCTGATTCCCCAAACCATCCTGACTCGCCGCTGGCTCCTCGCTATCCTGCTGCTGAGCGTCCTCCTGCGCGTTGCTGTCGCGCTTACTCTGGGCGACGCCATCACCGAGACGCGCGGTGGCACACATGACCAGATCTCCTACGACGCGCTGGCGCAGCGGGTGGCGACCGGGCATGGCTTTTCCTTCGGGGCCGACTGGTGGCCCGGCGTGGCCGCGGATCAGCCCACCGCGTTCTGGTCTTATCTCTATACGCTCTTCCTGGCTGCGATCTACATCGTCTTCGGCCATCATCCGCTGGCCGCCCGGCTGATCCAGGCCGTGCTGGCCGGCGTGCTCATGCCATTATTCACCTATCGCCTGGCCCGCCGCGTCTTCTACTCCCCCTCTCCTGCCGATGACATGTCATTGCGAGCGCCTTTTGCGGCACTTGCACCTGCACACACCCGCAGGTGCAGTGCAGGTGAGCAATCTCTCGCGCATGGCGGGATTGCTTCGACCCAAACGACGGGCCTCGCAATGACGGTCGTGGCCGGGGCGCAGCCCGTCGCGGCGGGTCGGGGGGCTCAGCAGGAAAGAGTCTGTCCCTTCGCTGCGTTCAGGGCAAGCTCTGAGCCTGTCGAAGGAGGGCCGGGGGGTGAGGTCGCCGCCCTTATCGCCGCGGCCGCCAGCGCGGTCTATCTCTACTTCATCACCTACGCCGCCTCGCTGATGACCGAGGCGCTCTACATCACCGCCATCCTGTGGATCCTGGACGCGGCGCTGCGCCTGGCCGAGGCGCTCGACGGTGCCGCAGATGCCCGCCAGCGGCTGCGCCTGGGGATCGAACTGGGCCTGGCGATGGCGACGGCGCTGCTCCTGCGCCAGATCATCGGCGTCTTCCTGGCCGTCCTGGCGCTCTGGTTCCTTTGGCTGGCCTGGCGCCGAGGCTGGCTGCGCCGGGCTGTCCCTGTGCTCTTGACCTCAGCCTTAACCTCAGCCTTGCTCATCTCGCCTTTCGTCGTGCGCAACTACCGGCTGTTCGGCGTCGTGGGTATGCCAAACACCAACGTAGGCATCAATTTTTTCTGGGCCAACCATCCCATCTACGGCACGCAGTTCGAGGCGGTGCTCTTGCCGGCGCATGGCATCTCCTACCAGGAGCTTATCCCGCCCGAGCTGCGCGGGCTGAACGATGCGCTGTTGGATCGGGCGCTGTTGGCTCGCGGCATGCAGTTCGTCGTGGACGATCCCGGCCGCTACCTGGCGCTCTGCCTCAGCCGCATCCCGATCTACTTCCAGTTCTGGCCCACGCCGCGATCTACGTTCCTGAGCAACGCCGCGCGGCTGCTCAGCTTCGGCCTCTGTCTGCCCTTCATGTTGTACGGCTTGATCCTGTCCATCCGCTATGCCCGCAAGGAGGAAGCACTGCGCGAGGCTAACTCCTTCGATCCTGCGCTCCGTTCAGGACCCAGCCTGCGCCTGCCTTTTCTCGTCCTGGTGTGGCTGTTCATGGCCGTCTACACAGCTGTGCATCTGGCCTCATGGGCCAACGTGCGTTACCGCCTGCCGGTGGACGCGTTTCTGATCCTGTTCGCCGCATACGGCGTCAACGATCTCTCGCGTCGCCTCTCGCCCATTCGCTGATCCGCCCATTCGTGCCCAACATCCTTTTCCTGACCCAAGTCCTGCCTTACCCGCTGGACGCCGGCCCCAAAGTGCGCGCCTACCACATGCTGCGCCATCTGGCCGGCCAACATCGGGTGACGCTCGTCTCCTTCGTCCGGCCCGACGACCGGCCGGAGTACGTCGCCCATCTGCGCGGCATCGCGGCCGCGGTGCATGTCGTCCCGATGCGCCGCTCGCCCCTCCGCAACCTGGCCGCGGGGATCCGGGGCCTGCTGAACGGCCTGCCGATCGCCATCGCCCGCGACGACATGCCCGAAATGGCCGCCCTGCTGCGTCGCCTGACCGCCGACACGCGCTTCGACGTGATCCACGCCGACCAGCTCTCGATGGCCTGGTGGGGCCTCCTGGCCGCCTACCCTGCCTCCAGCGATGGGCATACGACCGCTTCCTTTGCGTCCTTCGTGCTCCGTGCCCTTCGCGAGCCTTTGTGTCTTCGTGCTCCAGACGCCCCCCGTCTCCTCCTCGACGAGCACAACGCCATCTACCGCCTGACCGAACGGATGGCCGACGAGGCGCGAGGCCCGCGGCGCTGGATCATGCGCCGCGAGGCGGCCGCCTTCCGCCGCTACGAAGCCGCCATGCTCCGCGCCTACGACGCCGTGTTGACCGTGACCACGAAGGATCGGACGCTGTTGGAGGCGATTCAGGAGGCAGAGGACAGCCACTTGCCATTTGCCATTTGCCATTTGCAATCCAAACTCACCGTCATCCCCATCTGCATAGACCCGGAGACGGTTCAACCGGTGCAGCGCGCAGCCCAAATCCGCAATCCGCAATCTGCAATCTGCAATCCCCCCACCATCCTCCACCTCGGCACCATGTTCTGGCCGCCGAACGTGACCGGGGTGCTCTGGTTTGCGCGCGAGGTGTTGCCGTTGGTGTGGCGACAGGTTGCGGAAGCGCGTTTCGTGATTGTCGGCAAGAACCCGCCGGCCGAGGTGCAGGCGTTGGCCGCCGACCCGCGCATCACCGTGACCGGCTATGTGGCCGATCCGCAGCCCTATCTGGCGGCCGCCGACGCCTTCGTCGTCCCCCTCTTCTCTGGAGGCGGGATGCGCGTCAAGATCCTCGATGCCTGGCTCTGGGGCCTGCCGATCGTCGCCACCCCCCTCGGCGCGGAGGGGATCGAAGTGCGGGACGGCGAGAACATCCTGCTGGCCGCCGATGCGCCGGCCTTCGCCGCCGCGGTCCTCCGCCTGCTGACCGACGCGGAGCTCAACGCCCGCCTGCGCCGCGCCGGCCGCGCCTGGGTCGAGCAGACCTACTCCTGGCAGGCCGTCTATCCGAAAGTGGATGCGGTGTATGCGGGCCTGTTGGCGAGCAAATCGGCAAATCAGCAAATCAGCAAATCGGCGGATGAGTGAATGAACGAATCATGTTTCACGTTTCACGACTCACTGACTCCTGACTGTCCGACTACTTGACTACTCGACTGCCCGACTCCATGCACATCACCTATCTCTGTCCCTCCCCTTCCTTCGGGATGCACCAATATACGGCCGATATGGCGAACCGCATGGCCGGCCGCGGGCATCGGGTGGCCGTCGTGACGACCGCGCGGCTGCCGCGCGACCGCTACGGGGAGGGGGTGGAGATCCACACGCCGGTCGCCAACCGCACCACCGGCTTCAGCCGCGAGGGGCTGGACCGCGGAGCATTTCGCGGCCTGCGCGACGCGCTGCTGGCGGCCGGGGGCGACGTGATGCACATCACCTCGCCCCATCTGTGGAACCCGCTGCTGATCCACGCCGCGCGACGGGCGGGTCGGCCGGTCATCCAGACCCTCCACGACCTGGACCCGCACTACGGCAGCCCTTTCGCCGCGCTCATCCCGCTCTGGAACGACCTGGTGATCCGCGCGGCGAACCACATCCTGGTGCATGCCCAGTGTTATCGTGCCCGGCTGCTGGCCCGCGGGGCGTCCCCCGGCCGCGTCACCGAGCTGCCATTGCTGCACCTCTTCGTGGGCAACGCCAAGTTGCCGGCCGTGGAAGATCTGGCCGACGCGGTGGCCTACGAGCCGTGGGCGCTCTTCTTCGGCCGGTTGGAGCCGTACAAGGGGATCGAGCACCTGCTGGCCGCGGGCGCGATGCTCGACCGGCCGCGCAGCGCCGCGCCGTCCATCGTGGTCGTCGGGCCGGGCCACATCGCGCCCCTGTGGGCCGGCGCGCTGCCCCATCAGGTGACGGTGCGCGAAGGCCTGGTGGCCGATGACGAGGCGCTCGCCCTTTTCCGCCGCTGCGCCTGCCTGGTGCTGCCTTACGTGGACGCCACCCAGTCTGCGCTGATCGCGGCCGCCTACTACTTCCGTAAGCCGGTCATTGTCACCCGCTCCGGCGCGTTGCCCGAATACGTCGAGCACGGCCGCACCGGCCTGGTGATCGAGCCACAGCATCCCCCTTCGCTGGCGCGGGCGTTGGAGCGGCTATTGCACGCAGACGGCTTGTTGAAGCAGATGGGCCAGGCCGGCCGCGCCTGGTACGAGCGCCAGCGCGCCGCCGAAGAGGCCGCGCTGCTGGCGATGTATGAGCGAGTGGCGAGCAACCACCCACAATTCACATAATAAGAAACTCCCAAATAATGTCATGCTGAGCGAGTCTACGGTGCAAGTTTCGTTGCGACGAGTCACCAGTGAAGCATCTCTAGATGGAACGTTCTGATGAATGATGTTTGTGGCCTTTCCGTCTGGAGGAGACTCGCGCCATGTCAGTGACACCTCTCTCTGCCCGCGAGCGGCCCCGGCCGTCGCCATCAGAGTTGATCGGCCCGCGCGTCGCGCTCTCGCCCGACGAGCGCCGGCTGATCCTGGGCCTGGCCGATCTGCTGATCCTCAATGCCGCGCTGCTGGCAGCCACAGTCATCTGGAACGGCTTCGACCCCACGCCGGCCGCGCTGCTGGGCTACGCCAAGTGGTTCATCACCCTGACCGTCTATTGGCTGATCGCCGGCTCGGTGCTCGACCTGTACGACCTGGCCCGCGCGGCCAGCGGCAGCGCCATCGCCCTGAACGCGGGCCTGGCAATCGGCCTCACCGTCGCAGCCTACGTCACCACCCCCTGGCTGACCCCGCCGGTGTTGGCGCGCAGCTACGTCTTCGGGTTCGCGGCGATGAGCCTGGCGGGCGTATTGGGCTGGCGGCTCTTCTATGCGCGGGTGCTGGCGCAGGTGGGCTTTCACCGCCGCGCGCTCTTGTTGGGCGCCTGGCATGGGGACGATGTGCTGGTGGAAGACCTGCGCGCCGCGGGCGCGGCGTCCAGATCCAACCCCTACCGCGGCACCGGCTACCAGATCGTCGGTTACGTCGCCAGCGAGGCCCCCGCAGCCGCCGGCCCTGTCCCCTGGCTGGGACCGCCTGAAGAGTTGGCGTGCCTGGCGCGCGGCCTGGCGGTGGATGAAATCATCGTCACCCAGGAGCTGCCCCGGTTGCTCGAGCCCGCCCTCTACGAAGTCGTGCTCGATTGCCAGGAGTTGGGTATACGCGTCACCCCGCTCTCCGAAGTCTACCAACGCCTCACGGCGCGTTTCCCGGTGCAATATGCGCAGCGCGATCCGGCCCTGCTCTTCAGCGCGGATGATCGGCCTGCCTGGCGGCTCTATGTGGCGCTCAAGCGCCTGATGGACCTGGCGGTCAGTCTGATCGGCCTGGCCGTGACCGGCCTGACGATCCCGTTCGTGGCGTTAGCCAATGCCCTGTGGGCGCCTGGCCCGCTCTTCTATCGCCAGGAGCGGGTGGGGCTGGGCGGCCGGCCGTTCCCGCTGCTCAAGTTCCGCTCGATGGCGCCCGACGCCGAGGCGGCCACCGGCGCAGTCTGGAGCAGCGATCAGGATGACCGCATCACTCCCGTGGGGCATTGGCTGCGTCGCACCCGCCTCGACGAGCTGCCGCAGTTCGTCAATGTCCTGCGCGGGGAGATGAGCCTGGTGGGGCCGCGGCCCGAACGCCCCGAATTCGTCGGCGAACTGGCCCGGCAACTGCCGATCTACCGCGTGCGGCACGTCGCCCGGCCCGGCATCACCGGCTGGGCGCAAATCCGCTACCGCTACGGCAACTCGGTGGAGGATACGCGCGTGAAGCTGGAGTACGACCTCTACTACATCTTGCGCCGGAACCTCTACCTGGACCTGCTGATCGCGGTCAAGACGTTGCCGGTGCTGTTGGGATTCAGAGGCAAGTAGCATGGCCAAGATACTTGTGACCGGCGGCGCCGGCTTCATCGGCTCGCACATCGTGGATCGGTACGTCGCCTTGGGGCACGACGTGTTGGTGGTGGACAACCTGAGCACGGGCCGACAGGAGCATGTCCATCCCGCCGCGCGCTTCTTTCAGGCCGATGTGCGAGACTCAGACTTTGCGTGGCTGATCCGCCAGGAGCGGCCGGAGATCATCAACCATCACGCGGCCCAGGCCACCGTGCGCTGCTCCACCGAGCAGCCGGCCTACGACGCGCAGGTCAACGTCCTGGGCCTGCTCAACCTGTTGCAGGCTGCGGTCGCGGCGGGGGTGCGCAAGGTGATCTTCGCCTCATCGGGCGGCACGATTTACGGCACGGCCGATCACCTGCCCATCACCGAGGCGCAGCCGTTCGCGCCCCAGTGTCCCTACGGGATCAGCAAGGCGGCGAGCGAGTATTACCTGCGCTACTACGCCGCCGCGCACGGCCTGCGCTACACCGCGTTGCGCTACGCCAATGTCGTCGGCCCGCGCGACACCGTCTCCAGCGAGCACGTGATCACCGTCTTCATCCACCGCCTGTTGGCCGGCCGGTCGCCGGTGATCCACTGGGACGGCGAGCAGGCCAAAGACTACGTGGATGTGGCCGACGTGGCCGAGGCCAACGTCCTGGCCCTCGACCGGGGCGAGGATGCCGCCTACAACATCGGGTCGGGCCGGCCCGTCTCGGTGAACGCCATCTACCGCCTGCTGGGGGAGATCACCGGCATCCGCATCCCCGCCGAGCACGGCCCGAAGCGCCCCGGTGACGTGCGCCTGGTCTACTTCGACTGCGCCAGGGCCGCCCATGAGCTGGGCTGGCGGCCGGCCGTACCGTTCGAGGAGAGCGTCCGCCGCGCGGTGGCGTGGTATCGGGATGGCAGATAATGGCTCATCGGTTGTCAATTGGGCGAACTCATAGTATCATTCCCTCGGGTCCTAATGGGACGCGTGAGTTCAGCTTGATTCGGAGGCACAGAAAATGAGCATTGCATTGCAACCCCCAACCGTGGCGCCGGCCGGGCGCGTCGCGCATCCGCTACCGCCGAGCGTCCTCCGCGTGCTGCCGCGCACGTCGGCGCCGCCGCCGTTGGCCGATGGCGATCGCCTGACGCGCGCCGAGTTCGAGCGACGTTATCTGGCTCATCCTGAGATCAAGAAAGCTGAGCTTATCGAAGGAGTTGTCTACATGCCATCCCCCACGCGTTTCGAGAAACATAGCCGTCCGCGCTATAATATCATCGCCTGGCTGGCCGTGTATCAGGCCGCCACGTTGGGGGTGGTAGGCGGTAATAACGCAACCGTCCAACTGGACTTCGAGAATGAAGCGCAGCCCGATGCGCTGTTGCGCCTGGACGCCGCGCGGGGGGGACGCTCGCGCATCACCGCGGATGACTACCTGGCCGGTCCGCCGGAGCTGATTGTGGAGATCGCGGCTTCGAGCGCGGCCTACGATCTGCACGATAAGCGCCGCGTCTATCAGCGCAGCGGGGTGCAAGAGTACCTGGCTTTGCAGGTCTACGAGGGGGAGACGACGTGGTGGGCTTTACGCGACGGGGTCTACGAGCCGTTGGCGGCGGATGAGGCCGGCATCCTGCGCAGCGAGGTCTTCCCCGGCCTGTGGTTCAACGCGCCCGCCTTCTGGGCCGGCGACTTAGCAGCGGTGCTGGCGACGGTGCAGGCCGGGCTGGCGTCGCCCGATCATGCCGCGTTCGTGGCGACGCTGAGCGTGCAAGCCCAAAGCAGCGACGCGGCGTCGTGATCCACCGCGGCGACATGTCGCCGTTACTCAAACTCAACCAACCTCATGACCTCAACCACCATAGTCGTTGCCTGCCCCCATCTCGGCCTGGCGTCTGACCGTACCGTGGCGCGCACCCAACCGGATGCGGGGCATTGCTGCTTCGCCCAGACCCCGCCGGCCGCGCCCGACGCCGGGCATCAAGCCGCGTTCTGTCTGACCGCCGGCCATCCGTTCTGCCCGTTCTACGCGCCGCCCGCCGCCCACAACACACAATCCGCACTCCGCACTCCGCACTCTGCCATCCGCACGCCGCGCCTCCTAGCCTGGCTGCGCTACGCGCCCTGGCTCGCGCTCGTCCTGCTGCTCATCGCCGTCGGGATCGTTTACGGCCGCGACCTCCTGCTGACCCCGCCTGCTGTCCTGACCCCTGACGACCGCCCCCTGACGACTGACGACCGACGACTGACCCCTGACCCCCGCCCCCTGACCCCTGATCCCAGTCCCCTGACCCCTACCCCCCGCCCGGCGCGCAGTCTCCCCACGAGCACGCCGGAGCCGGGCGGCCAGGCGTTGGGGCTCACGCCGAAGGCGGGCGACGCGGGCTGGTGGTCGAGCGGCGAGGCGCGCGGGAACCGGCTGGGCGATTCGTATCTGTACGCCGGCTACTTCGACGGCCAGGCCTTCATCTCCGCCGTGCGCCTGGATGTGAGCCGCGTGCCGCGCGGCGCGCCGATCCGCGGGGCCATGCTCCGCCTGACCGGGCTGCGCGAGGATCGGCTGAACCGGGAGGCCGGCGGGCAGTGGCACGTGCAGCTGCTGGCCCCGGATGCGCTGAAGGAGTTCGCGCGCGCCGATTTCCAGGCGCTCCTCAACGCGCCGGCCGGCGTCAGCCTGCTGCCCACCCTCTTCGCCGCCGATCTGAACGCCCACCAGGAGCACACCTGGACCTTTGACGCGGCCGGCCGCGGCTGGCTGCAGGAGCAGATCGCGGGCGGCGCCATGAGCGTCATCGTCCGCATCGTCGGGCCGACCGGCGGCGCGAGCACCCTCTTCGCCTGGGATAGCGGCAGCGGCCCGGCCACGACCGGCGCCGGCCCGGTGCTCAACCTGAGCCTGGGCCCTGCGCCCGCCACGCCGCCCCCGCTGCCCAGCCAGCCGGTGATCGTGGCCACCTTCACTCCCACGCCGGCCAACATCCTGACCGTGGCCGCCGACCGGCTGACCGCCACGGCCATCGTCCGCACGCTCGGCACGGCCACGCCGCTGCCCTACCGGCTGGTCACGCCCACGCCGTTGCCCGCCAACCTGGCGACCGCGCAGGCGTTGGGGTTGACCGCGGGCCGGGCGCCGATCGTCATCTACACGGCGACGCCGGCCAACGAAGCCACGGCCACATTCCAGGCGGCCTACGCGACCGCAGTGGCGGTCACGACGGGCACGTACACGCCGGTCCCCACGAACGCCGTCACGCCGGTGGTGGTGGCGCCGACGCCGCAGCCGGAGAACGTCGCCACGGCCGCGGCGCAAGTGCTGGCCGCCACGGCCCAGGCGGGCCAGGTCGGCACGGCCACGCCGCTCCCGTTCGGCGCGTTGGTCGCCACCATCACCCCGCGGCCGCCGGTGTTGATCGCCACGCCGACGCCGGCGAACTACGCCACGCTCGCCGCCCACGCCGCCTACGCCACCGCAGTCGCGGTCACCACCGGCACCTTCACGCCGATCCCGGCCAACGCGCTGACCGCCACGCCGCCGCCGTCGGCCACCCCGCTGCCGCTGCTGCTGGAGATCACGCCCGGCCCGACCCCCACGCCGACCCCCACCCGGCCCGCGCAATTGCCCGCCGCGCTGATCGGCCAGATCCTCTTCCGCAGCGACCGGGACGGCCAGCCGCGCTGGTACGCCCTGGATGCCGCGACCGGTCGCATCCTGTTGGTGACGCAGGAATGGCCGGCCGCCCTGGCGCAGGCGCGCGACGCCCGCAACCCCGCGGGCAACCTGATCGCCCAGGTGCAGGAGGACAACCGCCATCTGCCCCAGGTGCATATTTACGACCTGCAATTCAAGAGCATCCGGCAGCTCACCACCACCAGCGGTTGGAGCTACGACCCGGCCTGGTCGCCGGCCGGCGACCGGATTGCCTTCGTCTCCAACGAGGTGGGCAACGACGAAATTTACATAATAAACAACGATGGCAGCGATCAGCGCCGGCTGACCGCCAACACCTGGGAGTGGGACAAACACCCCTCCTGGTCCCCCGACGGCCGCCAGATCGTCTTCTGGTCGAACCGCGACACCGGCCGCCGCCAGCTCTGGATCATGGATGCGGACGGCAAGAACCAGCGCCCGCTGCTGCCCTCGGTGTCCAACGACTGGGATCCGGTGTGGGTGAAGTAAGGGTAGGAGAATATCGTGGAACTTAAAGAATACATCGCGCCGTTGCGCAAATGGTGGTGGCTGATCGTGGCTGCGACCCTGGTGGCGACCCTTTCCAGTTTTCTCGCCACGCGGCAGCAGCCGCCCATCTACCAATCGCGCACGACGATCATGGTCGGCCGCGCCATCGAGAACCCGAACCCGTCGGGCAACGACCTGTGGCTGACCCAACAGCTCGCCAACACCTATGCGGACATCGCCAAACGCTCGCCGATCAAAGAGGCGACGATGGCCGCGCTGGGGCTGACGTGGCTGCCGGAGTATACCGTGCGGGTGGTGCCCAACACGCAACTGCTCGAAATCGCCGTGGTGGACACCTCGCCCCCGCGCGCCCAGGCGGTCGCCGCGGAGTTCGCCAACCAGTTGATCCGCCAGGCGCCCACCGGCGGCGACAGCCAGACCCAGCAGCGCCAGGCGTTCATCACCGCGCAGCTCAACGACCTGGAAGCCAAGATCAAAGAGACCCAGGCCGAGATCAGCAAGAAGCAAGATGAGTTGACCAACATGTTCAGCGCGCGGCAGATCGCCGATGCGCAGACGCAGATCGCCGGCTTGCAGAGCAAGCTGACCACGCTGCAGGCGAACTATGCGGCCTTGCTCGCCAACACCCAGAAGGGCGCGCTCAACACCATCAGCGTGGTTGAGCCGGCCGCGCGGCCGACCGTCCCCATCGGGCCGAACAAGCTGGCGACGATCCTGCTGGCCGCGGCCATCGGCCTGGTCCTGGCGGGCGGCGCGGCCTACCTGCTGGAATACCTGGACGATACGCTCAAGAACCCTGACGACGTCCAGAAGGAGCTGGGCCTGACCACCCTGGGCGCGGTGCCCCGGATGGAGGTCGTCCAGGGCAGCGAGCTGGTCTCCCTGACCGGCGGCCAGTCCGCGGTCGCGGAGGCGTACCGCATCCTGCGCACCAACCTGCAGTTTGCCGCGGTCGAGCGCCCTCTGCGCAGCCTGCTGATCACCAGCCCGGCCCCCAGCGAAGGCAAATCGCTCACCACCGCTAACCTGGCCGTGGCTCTGGCGCAAGCCGGCCGACAGGTGATCGTGGTGGACTCCGACCTGCACCGGCCGCGGCAGCATCGCCTGTTCGGGCTGCGCAACAACATCGGCCTCACCAGCGCGCTGCTAGAGGCGCGGCCGGCGCTCGACGGCTTGCTGCAGGAGACCGCCGTGCCGGGGCTGCGCGTGCTCACCTCTGGCCCGCTGCCGCCCAACGCGGCCGAGTTGTTGGGCTCCAGCCGCATGAAGGAGCTCCTGGCCGAGCTGACGGCCCTGGCCGACATCCTCGTGTTGGACTCCCCGCCGGCCACGGCCCTCGCCGATGCGGCCATCATCTCGACCCAATGCGACGGCGTGCTCCTGGTGTTGGATTCCGGCGGCACGCGGCGCGAGGTGGCCCGGCGGTCGCTGGAGGCGTTGCGCCGCGTGAATAGCCGGGTGATCGGCGTCCTGCTCAACCGGATGCCGCTCCGCGGCGGCGGCTCCTACTATTATTATTACTATTATTATTACGGCCACTACTACTCGGACGAGACCCGCAACGGCCGCGGCGACGGCGCGGGCGGGCTGCGCGGCCTGCGCCGCCGGCTGGGGCGCAACGGCCGGCAGGCCGCGCCGGCCAGGCCAGCCGCCAGGGGAGAGCAGGTTGTTTCGTCGGCCGGCCGCGGGGATGGGGCATAACCCTGCCGAACGAGTTCGGCGCTCCGGAGTCCCCAACTTGTAGAGACGCTCCGGAGTTCCCAACTTGTTGGGGCGCTTTCACGGCGGGATCGTCTCTATGTGCCTGCCCTGGCTGGACCTCAATGGTATGCCGGACCCCGAATCTGCCCTTCGCCTTTGCCTGCGCAGCCGATGGGATTCCGCCGCTGCAACCGAACTTGCGCTTCAGGCGCAACAGCCCGGCTGGAGCTGGGAGGCGGTCGCCTCCTGCGCGTTCGCCGAAGGGCTGGCGCCGCTGCTCTATGCGCAGCTTTCCCGCACCGACCTGTGGCCGGGGATCCCGCCTGGCGTGCGTGATGGGCTGGCGCTCGCCTACACGGGCAGCGCCATCCGGAGCGCGGCGCTCCTGACGGAACTGGAGGAGGCCCTTGGTCGGCTGACCCAGGCCGGCGTGGCCGTGCTCCTGCTCAAGGGCGCGGCGCTGGCCGGCCGGTTGTACGGCGACCCCACGCTCCGGCCTATGAGCGACCTCGACCTGCTCGTCCACGAGACCGCGGCCGGCCGCGCGCTGGATGTGCTGATCGCGTGCGGCTACACCGCGGCGCACCCGGAGGCGCGGCCGGGCAGTGTCCTGGCCTGGGAGAACGAGCTGCTCCTGAGCAAACCGGGCGTGATCGGCATCTCCATCGAGCTGCACTGGCGTCTGTTCGACGCGCCGTTCTACCAACAACGCCTGCCGGCGGACTGGTTCTGGGAGACGGCCGCGCCGATCGCGGTGGGCGCGGCGCGCGCGTTGGCCCTGGGACCGGAGGCGCAATTCCTCTACCTGGCCGGCCATCTGATGCTGCATCACCGCGGCCAGGGGCTGCGCTGGTGGCTCGACCTGGCCGAGCTGCTCGGCCGCGCGGGGGACGCGCTCGACTGGCCGGGCCTGCTGGCGCGCGCCGCGGCCTATGCCCTGGTCATCCCGCTGCAGGAGGCGCTGGCCGCGCTGGCCGGGGCGTGGGGCGTGCGTATTGCGCCGGAGCTCCTCGCCCAGGCGGCCGCCCTGCGGCCGTCCGCGGCCGAGCGTCGCGCCTATGACCGCCTGACCGCGGCGCACCGCCCGGTCGCGCAGCGTTTCTGGGCCGACCTGGCCGATCTGCCGACCTGGGCCGACCGTGGCCGCTTCGCATGGGCGCACATCGTCCCCGCGCCCGCCTACATGGCCGGCCGCTATCATCCTCCCCGGCGCTGGCTCATCCCCTTCCTCTACCCCTGGCGTTGGCTGACCGGCATCGCCGGCGCGCTGGCCTATAGCGCGTCCGCGCTGCGCCAGCGCGCCGGCCATTGATGACCTTTGCCGATTTGACCCCGCCGTCCTCTTCTGCTATACTTCGTTTCGCTCCCCCACAGAAAAAGAGCAGAGTGTAATTTCTCTGCGCCACATCGCAACCCTTCGTGAGGTTCCTCCCATGAAGGATGCCAACAGCAAGCCGCCGGCCGGTGGGCCGTTGCGGCATTTCCCCATGCGCAAGACCCAGGTGATCAGCCAGCGCGCCGGCAGGGACACCCTGCTCTATGATCGCGCCGCCGACCAGGTGCACCTGCTTAATCCGGTCGCGGCCGCGATCTGGGAGCAGTGCGACGGTCGCCATGTGGCGGACGAGATCGCCGCGCGCCTGGCGCGCACCTTCGCGGGCGCGACCGGCCGCGACCTGACCGCCGATGTCGAGGCCGCGCTTGCCCTCTTTGCCGCCAGGGGTCTGCTCTGCCAGGAGGTGAAGGATGGATCCAGTTGAGCCAGTGGTCGGAGGCGACGACTTGGAGGGAGACACCCTGCCGTGGTATGAGCCGCCGCGCGTCGTCACCTATCGCGGCGAGCAGATCCTCCGCATGTTGGGGCCGGTGCACGCCTGCTCGTTCGGCCACTCGACCGTGGTCTGCGGGCCGAGCTTTCCCGGCTACGTGGCGCCATGGGAAAACCGGCCAGCCGGCGGCCGCTGAGCCATGATCGGCGCTGATGACTGCCGACCGCGCGTGGCCCCGTTCGTCCTGGCGGCGCAACACACCGGGCTGGCGCTCCTCCTGCATCCCCACGCACCGCGTTGGGTCGTGCTCAATCCTGTGGGATTGGCCGTGGCGCGGCTGTGCGATGGCACGCGCACGACCGGCGAGATCACGGCCGAGATCGCTCGGCGCTGGGCGCAGCCCGCGGCGCGCGTGTTGGGCGATGTCGAGGCGTGCGTCGCGCGGCTGGCGGCGGCGGGGTTTGTGGATGACCTCACTCCCCGGCCCGCACGGGCGTCTCCTGCGAGGAGAGGGGCGCGCCACACTCCCCCTTCCCTCGCAGGGAAGGGGGCCGGGGAATCAGGTTTGACCGGGCCGGGGGCCGGGGGGTCAGATACCCTTCCTCCCTGGCGCTTGCATCTTTACCTCACCGAATCCTGCAACCTGCGCTGCCGGCATTGCGGGACAGCCAACGACGGGACAGCCCCGACGTATCTCGCCGCCGCCCTCGTCCGGGATTTGATAGACCAGGCCGTCGCGTCCGGCGCGGAGGGGATCGCGTTCGGCGGCGGCGAGCCGTTCCTGCACCGCGACCTCCTCGCGCTGCTGGCCTATGCCGCGCCGCGGCTGAAAACGTTGCTGGCGACCAACGCTGCCTTGATAGACGATGACGCGGCCGCGGCGCTGGCGCGGCTGGGCGTGGTTGTGCAGGTCAGCCTGGACGCCCCCAACGCGATCATACACGATCGCATCCGGGGCGAAGGCGCGTTCGCGTGGGCCTGGCGCGGCATCGAGCGTTTGCAGCGGGCGGGGCTGGGCGAGCGACTGGCGCTCAACGTGACGCTGATGCGGCCCACCATCGGTCGCCTGCCCGAGATCGTGGCGCTGGCCGAGCGCCGCGGGATCGCGAGTGTGCGCTTCACCGCGTTGCAGCGCATGGGCCGCGCCGCCGATCAATGGGCCAACCTGGCGCCGGTGCCGGAGCAATACGCGGAGGCTTACCGTTACCTGTACGCCTGCCGGCCTCCCACGGGAACGACGCTCAGCCCCGGGCTGCTCGGCCTGGAGTTAGATCCGCCCGACCGGGGCCTGTGGTGCGGGCTGGGCCGCACGCTGCTGGTGGATGCCCGCGGGGACATCTACCCGTGCGGGCTGTTCGTCGGCCCGGCATTTCGCCTGGGCAACGTGCGCGACACCCTCCTGGCCGATGCGCTGGCCTCCGAGAAGCTGGCGCGCCTGATCGGCCGGTGCGCGGCGCGGCGGGAGGCGATCCCCGAATGTCGCGCCTGCGCCTGGAAGCACTTTTGCCAGGGCGGGTGTGCGGGGAGCGTCTGGCAGTCGCAGGGGACGTTGGGCGCGACGGATGGGTTGTGCGAGGTGCGGCGGGAGTTGTATAGTGAGATAATGTTGGCTCAGGTAGAAGCACATTATTACGCGATTCAGGTATAAGCTCCTTCGGTCAGGAGGTCATTATGAGTCGTCGAGGTTCTATCTCAGGGGCATTGCTGTTAACATTGATTCTGGCCCAGTTGTCTTTCCCGCACAACGTTAAATCCTTATCGTGCACATGGACAGGCGGCATCAGTACAGACTGGTCGGCCAATGGGAATTGGTCCGGCTGCCAGGGTGTTGGCGGCAGCGATCCGCCTCAAAGCACAGACACCGTCACGGTCCCCGACGTGACCAATGATCCAGCGATAACCTCGAATGTAACGATTGCCGGACTATCACTGAATACGAGCGGCGCGTTGACGATTAATTCGGGCGCTGCTCTTACTGTCAATGGGAATCTCTCAATGGGGGCAAATGGCGGGGCAACGACCACGATTGCCAATGCAGGGACCGTAGACATCGCGGGAACCACATCATTCGCACGCAGTGACGCATCTGGGACAGGAAACTTTTCCTTAACCGGCGCGGGAAACTGGACATTCACTGGCGCTGTCACCCAGAATACGAACACCAGAATTACATTCGGTAGTGGCTACTACTACTTGAAGGGCAATCTCAGTCGGGCTGGCACATTCGAGCCAGGGACGAGTACCGTTACATTCAATGGTGGTTCTACGCAGAGTATCAGCGGTGATGTACAGCATCATTTCTACAACCTTACTGTTTCCAATAATACTACTTTGAGTCACGCATCTGGAAGCGTGGCGATCAATATCCGCAATAACTTTACGGTAGATGCAGGTTCAACCTTTAGCCAATCGGGAAGCGCCAGTGGTCGGGAGGTCGCATTTGTCTATGCAGCGAGTTATCCGGTTTCTACACTCTCGGGCGGTGGTACTTTCACGTTTGCGCGTGTAACCGTTGATACCAATAAGACTGTGAATGCTGGGAATACATCTATCACTATCGGCGCAACGACCGGCACAAGTTCGCCCTGGGCGAATAGTGGTACTTTTAACGGACAAACTGGTACGGTGACATTCAATAATTCCACGACAGCCGCTTTGACCGGAGGTACAAACAACTTCAATAATCTTGTCGTGGCCAACCGGATAGATTTCGGCTCGGCGAATGTAAGTATTGCCGGTAACTGGACCAACAACGGCGCCTTCACCGCCGGCACTGGCAAAGTCACCTTCAACGGCAGCGGCACATCCACCATTAACGGCTCCAGCGCCACCACCTTCTACAACCTGGAGATCAGCGCCAACACCACGCTGGATGTGAGCACGAACACCCTCTACGATGCCACCAACTCGGTGCGCAACTACGGCAAGCTCATGCAGACGAAGACGGTCGGCACGGAGAACGTTGCCTTCCTGAACCTGACCTCCAGCAAATACTACGGCGTCGAGGTGGACCCGGCCGGCTCGACCAGCATGGGCAGCACGGCGGTGACGATCTACGGCGAGCAGACGTGTCCCACGCCGCCCAGCCTGGGGGTGACGGCGATCAAACGCTGCTTCGACATCGCGCCGACGACTTCGACGGCCGCCACGGTCAAGTTCTGGTACGACGCGACAAACGAGATTAACTCCAACTCACCGGCCAGCGTGAAGGCCTATTATCAGGTGGGCGGGCTGTGGCACGAGGCCGCCGGAACGTATGTCACAACCACCAACACGTTCAACAGTGTGCAGGTGAGTGATGTCTCAACCTTTTCGCGTTTTGCGCTGACGAGCAACACGCCGTCGGAATCCAACCTGATCACCCTGGCGCGCTTCGAGGCTGCGCCGGTCGCCGGCGGGATCGCCGTCGTCTGGGAGACAGCCAGCGAGCTGGATACGGTCGGCTTCCATCTCTGGCGCAGCGACCGGTCCACGGCTGGCTACGCCCGGATCACCCCCGGCCTGCTCCCCGGTTGCGGCGGCCCCACGCGCAGCGCCGAGTACGCGTACATTGACATGACAGTGACGCCGGGCGCAACCTACTTCTATCAACTTGAAGAAGTGGACATCTACGGCCTGAGCGCGTTTTATGGCCCGGCCGGGCCGGCGATCGCTCTGGCGCAAGGGCCGATCTTCCGTGTGTTTTTGCCCATCGTGAGCCGACCGGTGTCTTCTCGAGCGGACATGGTTGGGGATTGGGCCGAGCGATGAGACACTCCGGCATTGTCATGCTGAGCGGGTCTACGGCTCAAGATCAGTCGCGGCAAACGACCAGCGAAGCATCTCGATGGCGAGAGGCTGTAAGCAGATTGGCAACCCTGTTGTAATGCAACCTGCCATGCACCGCGCCGCCTATCGCTTCTTCGACGCCGCATTCGCCCTGGAGACCGATGATCCCGGCTTTCTGGCGCACTTCGACCGCGCCTACGGTCGTTTCCGGGTCGCGGCCGATCCCGGCGCGCCGGTCTATCGGGTTCGACTGGCGGGCCGGCCCGAGCTCAGCCTGGACGGCGCGGTCTGGCGCGCGGCCGATCCCGCAGGGCTGCGCCTCTTCGCATACAGCGCCATCCTGAGCGCGGCCACGGCGCGGGTGCGCAGCCACGTGCTCTTTCATGCCGCGGCCCTGGCCGCGCCCGATGGCGGCGTGTTGTTGGCGGGCGACGCCGGCCTGGGCAAGACCACTCTGACGCTGGCGCTGCTTGGTCACGGCTATCGCGTCTTCTCGGACGATGTGGCGGCCGTGGGCTGCGAGGATGGCCGGCTCCACCCCTTCCCGCGGCCGCTGGCCGTGCGGGATGCGGCGTGTTCGCCCGGCGAGAAACGTCTGCTCGATCTGGCCGGGCCGCAGGCAGCCAAAGCAGCGTCTCCCCTTCGTCGGCTTTTCCTGCTGGCAGGTGGTCCCGGTTTGTCCCGATCGCGGGGCTGGACGCTGGTTCTCGACCGCGTCACGGCGCCGTTCCTGGCCGATCTGGCCGGGTTGCCCGGCGTGCAGGCCGCGCTCAGCGGCCGGGCCGGGCCTTACCCAAGCGTGACCCTCGATCTGGCCGGCGCGCCGGTCGGCCAGATCGAGCCGGCCATCCTGGCGCTCTGCCGGCGTCATGCGATTTTGCCCTTCGACATCGGCCCCGGCCCGACCGGCCCGCCCGACTTCGCCCGGCCGCCCCGACTGGTTTGCCTGTCGGCGGTCGAGGCGGCCGAGGGGCTGCTGCGCCACCTGAAGGGCGGTCTGTCGTCGGCGTTGCTGGCGGAACGCTTCGACGGCAGCCCGGTCCGGCTCTTCATGGCGCTCGCCGCGCTGACCGGCCGGATGAGGTGTTACCGGTTGGAAGTCGGGCAGTTGGACGCGTCGGTGGCGTTGATCCTGGCAAGGGCGGCTGGCGCATGATCCTGCGTACACTATTGGCTGCGCTCACCCTGACACTGGTGTGGTGGGAGATAGCGTCTGGTTCGACAAGAGCCGCGCCGCAGGCTGATCCCCCGCCGCCCCTGAAGATCGCCGTGGCGCAGGACGGCATCGTCCAACTGACCGGCGCCGATCTGGCGACCGCCGGCTGGCGCCTCGATAGCCTCGATCCCGCCACGTTGCGCCTGACCGTCGAGGGCCAAGAGGTTCCGCTGTGGCTATCGTCGGCGGCCGCCCCCCTCCGGGCCGCCGACGTGCTCTTCTTCTACGGCCAGCGCGCGACCGACCGTTACGGGCTGCGCAACGTCTACTGGCTGACGGTCGGCGAAGGGGCGGGCCTGCGCATGGCTGAGCGTGACGCCGCGCCCGTCCACGCCGCGCCGATCGCCGCGTGGTGGCCGGCCACATTGCACGCCGAGCAGGACAGCGCGCCGTGGGGCTACTGGCAGAACCCGCCCGGCCGCGCGGCGCAGGATCACTGGTATTGGACCGGGCCGCTGAACGCGCCGGCCCAGGCCGACCTGCCGTTCGACCTGCCTCCCTTCGAGCCGTCGTCCGGCCCCTTCACGTCGCGCGTCGCGCTCGCCGGCCGCACCGACGCCATCGGCCCACTGCCGGATCATCATACGCGCCTCCTGTTGAACGGCCATCTCCTCGCCGATGCGTATTGGGATGGTCAGATCCAGTTCGTGCACACGGCCGTTTTCACGCCCGCCCTCGTCGCGACCGGCGTCAATACCGTGACGGTGGTTGCGATAGGCGACACCGGCGCGGCCGTGGACAGCATCTACGCCAACTGGGTCGAGGTGGACTACGCGGCGCGCTATGTTGCGCGGGATGACCGGCTGGTCTTTGGGGTGGGGGCATCCGTAGGGGCGGACGGCCGTCCGCCCTTACGTGCCGGCTCCAGCGGCTTCCACATCGCGGGCTTCAGCACGGCCGAGATCGAGGTCTACGACATCAGCGACCCGCGACGGCCGGTGCGACTGCGGGGTGTGGTCAGCCAGCCCCAGGATGGCGGTTTTGCCGTCCGCTTCGAGGTGGACGCGACGGCCGGCAGTCGCTATCTGGCGTTGACCCCGGCCGCGCGCTTGCAGCCGGCCGAAATCCGCCCTGCTGCCCTCTCGGACCTGCGCGACCCCGCTAACGCCGCGGACATAGTGATCGTGGTCTACGACGACTGGTTCGCCGAGGTCGAGCCGCTTGTGACCCGCCGCCGGGCGCAGGGGTGGCGCGTGCGGGCCGTGCGCATCGGCGAGGTATACGACGCGTTCTCGTGGGGCCGGCCGACCCCGCAGGCGCTCCGCGATCTCTTGGCCCACGCCCACCTGTCGTGGCAGACGCCGCCGACCCACATCTTGCTGATCGGTGACGCTAACCTGGACTATCGGGATCGCTTCGGCGCGGGCCGGCCGAACTTCATGCCGACCTACATCTTCGACGTGGCCGACGTGGGCGAGACCGCCAGCGACGCCTGGTTCGTCCAGCTCGCGGGCGACGACCCGCTCCCCGGGATGGCGATCGGCCGGCTGCCGGCGACCGGCCGGGAGGATGCGCGCGCCATGATCGCCAAGATATTGGCCTATGAGGATACGCCCCGCGGCCTCTGGCAGAGCCGCGCCTTGTTCGTCGCGGACGGCGTCGCGGCGCACCAGGCGGTCGCCGAAGGCTGGCTGGCGCAGCTTCCCGCGGCCTATCTCCCGCAGCGCGTCTTCGCCGCGGCCTATCCGCCCGGCAACCCGACCGCCGACATCGTGGCGGCCATCAACCGCGGCGCGGGGTTGGTCAGCTACATCGGACACGGCAACATTGACCGCTGGGGCGTCTGGAGCGGCGGCCGGCTGTTCGACGCGACGGCCATCGGCCAGCTCGCCAACGCGCCCCGCCTCCCCTTCGTGGCGACCGCCAACTGTCTGAACGGCTTCTTCGTGCACCCCTACACCGATGCCACGATCGGCGAGGCGCTCCTGCGCAAGCCGGACGGGGGCGCCGTGGCCGTTTGGAGCTCCAGCAGCCTGGGCGCGGCCGCCGATCAGTCGCTCCTCTTCGCCGCCCTGCTGGCCGAGCTGACGGCCGATCCTCCGCCGACGCTCGGCCAGGCGATCGTGGCCGCGACGACCGCGGCCGCCCGGGCCGGCGTCTCGCCGGAGTTGCTTTCCACCTACATCCTGTTCGGCGATCCCGCTTTGCGCCTCCGCCTGGCCCCGGCCGCGGTGCAGCGTTTGCCGCTGGTGATCCGCTAATCGGCGCAGTCGCGACAAGCCGGGCGCGACCCCAATCGCTCACGCGGGTCGCGCTTCTTTGCACATCTGCCCCTTCTCCGTGATAATATCTCTGCAAAGCCGTTGCCGGACTATTGACCACCGAGGACGATCCATCCATGATCGAGCATAAGGTAGACGGCTATTGGAACGGCGCGGTCTGGATGCCCTATCAGTGGATCGTCTGGAAGGCGTTGCTCGACCGGGGCTACGGCGAACTGGCCCACCGCATCGGCCGGACGGCGCTGGATGTGTGGAAGGCCGAGGTGGACGCGACCTACAACTGCTTCGAGCATTTCATCGTGCAATCGGGCCGCGGCGCGGGGTGGCATCATTTCGGCGGGCTTTCGGCGCCGGTGCTCGCCTGGTTCGGCGCGTATCATCGCCCCGGCCGGCTCACCTGCGGCTTCGACGCGTGGGTAGCGCGGCAAGAGTCCAGCGACGGCGTCCGCGCGTTGGTCGCGGAGTTGCGCGGCCGGCCGCGGCTGGTCATCGCGACGATGGCGGCCGGCCCCGCGTATCGCGCAACGTGGAACGGCCAGCCGGTCGCAGCTCGCGCGTTGTATGATGGCGTGCTGGAGATTACCTTGCCCGCGGCGGGGAGCGGCGGCCGTTTGGCGGTCTCAGCAACCGGCGCTTGACTCCCGCGGAGCCTATCCGCACAATCGTGGGTACGTTCTACGACCCTATCGGCATCGCCCAAGGAATGGATCATTGAACACCCGTCAACAAACATTGCTCGCTCTCGCCGCCGCGGCCGGCGCCGCCTGCCTGCTGCTTCGGGCCAGGCCCGACAAGCCGCGCAGCCCTGGGAGGCCTGGCGCCGCCGCGCTGATCACCGGCGCGTCGAGCGGGATCGGCGCGGCGTTTGCGTGGAAGTTGGCCGCGGCGGGCTACGATCTTGTGCTGGTCGCCCGTCGCGCCGACCGGTTGGACGCGCTGGCCGGGGAGTTGCGGCAGCGTCATGCCTGCGCCGTCGAAGTCCTCCCCGCCGACCTGACTGTCGCGGGGGATGTCGAGCGGGTGGCTGGTCGGCTGGCTGAGCTGCCCGGCCTCGATCTGCTGATTAACAACGCCGGCTTCGGCGTCGAGGGCCGCTTCGCCCAGGCGGATATCGGCCCGCAGCTCGCCATGATCCGGCTGCACGTGCTGGCGAGTGTGCGGCTGACGCACGCGGCGCTGCCAGGCATGACCGCCCGCGGCCGTGGGGGTATCATCAACGTCGCATCGCTGGCGGGCTTCATCGCGCTGCCGGGCGCGGTCAGCTATTGCGCGACGAAGGGGTATCTCATCACCTTCTCGCGGGCGCTTAACCTCGAGCTGACCCGGTCCGGGGTGACGGTGCAGGCGCTCTGTCCCGGCCTGACCCACACCGAGTTCCACGCGCGCCAGCGGAGCGCCTCGGCGGCGCGGCTGCCGGAGTTCATGTGGATGTCGGCCGAGGCGGTGGTCGAGGCGTCGCTGGCCGGGCTGGCGCGCGGCCAGGCGGTCTGCATCCCCGGCTGGGGCAATCGTGTGCTGCGACGACTGGGCAGCAATCCGCTGGCCGAGTTGATCTTGCCTTATGTGAGCCGATGATGGCATACGAAGACCTCTTTCGCAAAGTCGGCGACGAATACGGGCTGGACTGGCGTCTGCTGGCCCAGCAGTCGTGGCGCGAGAGCCGCTTCAACCCGTTGGCAGTGGGCGCGGCCAGCGACATGGGGCTGATGCAAATCCTGCCGAGCACATGGGATGAGTGGGCGCCGAAGGTGGGCGCATTCGACCCGTTCGACCCGGAAAGCAACATCCGCGTGGCGGCCGCGATCCTGGCCTATCTGCGGACCACGCTCACCCGGCTCGGCCGGCCCGAGACCCATTGGTGGCTGGCGGCCTACAACTGGGGTATCGGCAATGTGTCCCGTCTGGTGAAAAGCAACGGCACATGGAGCCAGGTGCCCCCGGAGCGTCAGGCCTATGCCACCGACATCATCCTGGCGGCCGAGGCGGACGCCCTGGCCGCACAGCTAGGCCCCGCCGCCAAACAGGTGTATGGATGAGGCAACCATGAACGACAAGTCGCGCCGGAAGAGGATCGGATTATCAGATGATTGAAATCGCCATCCCCGGAGATGGCAGTCTCCGGCTGAATTATCTGGTCATGGACTACAACGGTACCCTGGCCTGCAACGGCATCCTGCTGGAAGGAGTGACCGACCGGCTGATCGTGCTCGCCAGGCAGCTCGCGGTCTACATCCTCACTGCGGACACCTTCGGTACGGCCAACGCCGTGCTGGCGGGCCTGCCCTGCACCGCCCACATCCTGCCGCAGGTCGGCCAGAACCACGCCAAGATGGCCTTCGTGACACAGCTCGGTCGCGGCGAGACGGTCTGCATCGGCAATGGCCGCAACGACAGGCTGATGTTGCAAGCCGCGGCGTTGGGCATCGCCGTCATCGGGCCGGAGGGGGCGGCCGCCGATGCGGTCCAGTCCGCCGACATCATCGCGCCCAGCATCCAGGTCGCGCTCGATCTTCTGCTGCACCCGCTGCGCCTGGTCGCGACGTTGCGGTCGTAGGGCAGGAGCAATCTTATGCGTGAGTGCTATCTGAACAAAACCGGCAAATAGACGCGCCGACGGCCCTGCCGTTGCGCCAGCACCGCGGCCGTCAGTTCATCGGCGTAGGCGCGACGTTGGGCGGCGCCGTCGAAGTCCCAGGTGTGCACGAAGGCCGCCAGCGTCTGGCTTAACGTCGGGCTGCCGGCCAAACCGGCCAACGACTCATCCAGGCCGATCGGTTGGAAGCGCCCCGCGCCGGCCGCGCTGCGCGCGAGCAGTTCCGCATAGACCGCCCGGATCGCCGCGTCGGTGCGCAGAGAGTCGGTGTAGGTGTAGAATTCGCGGCCGTGGACATCGTCGGCCTGCGGAGAACGCGGGTGATAATCGCACGCGGGCACGCTGGCATCAATGGGCGGCGTCGTGTGTGTGGCCCAGGGCCGGCCCAGCGCATCCATCGCCGCGATGCAATCCAGGTGGGAATAGGAATCGGCCAGGGCGTGCAGATAGGTAGCGAAGGCCGCCAGCGAGCCGGCAGCCATCGGCGCAGTGATGGCCACCGACCGGGTGTAGAGACAACTTGCAGCCATCACGGTCAGCGCGGCCGGTCCGCCCCAGGCATATGCCTCGTAGCCGATCAGCTTGTCGGTGGCGCCCCAGCCCCAATCGCGTAGCGCGCCAAGCTCGGCCGCGTTCTGATGCGGAAAATGGAAGAAGGGCGAATAGACGCCGAAGCGCGACGTGACGCTGGTCGAGATGACGATGTCACCCGGACGCGGCCACAGCGTCTTCGTGTGGGGCTTCCCGCCACAGATGGCATCCGGGTCGGGCGCAGGGTAGAACGCGCCGCCGCCGTTCGTATAGGAGATGGCGTCCCCCGGCCCCAGCGCCTCCGAATCCACCAGTTGGTTCCAAATCTGGAGGGTGACGCTGTCGCTGACGTCGAAGCCGGCGGCCAGCGCCAGGACATAGGTCAGATCGTTGTGGATCGTGCTGATTGCTTCGTCCGTCAGCTCGTCCGAAACCGGATCGCGGAAGGTGAGCGGCTCTTCGGCGAACGCCAACGCAAAGATCGCGCCAGCGAAGAGCGCCAGCACCGTTGCGACCGACAGCGCCATGCGGCGCACACGCCGGGAGATGATCGTCCGAAACATAGTTATCCTCGCCGAACCATGACCGATAGCACGCCGCCGGTGGGCCGAAAACCGAGCGCCTCGTAGAGATGGCGCGATACGATGTTGCTGTGCTGGGTGTTGAGCGACACGCCCGCCGCGCCTACCCCGGCGGCGAAGTGGATGGCGTCGGCCACCAACTGGCGGCCGATCCCCCGACCCTGGCTGGCGGGGTGCGTCGCCACGCGGATGAGTTGGGCATGGCTATCCGCCGCATTCAACGTGGTCAGCGCAAAGCCGAGCGGCCGGCCCGCCCGTTCGGCCACGACCGCACGATCGGCGGTCATCAGCCAGCTCAGCACGGTGCGCTGATCGTAGCGCCAAAGCGGCCCGAAGGCGGCCGCGTTAAGATCGAGGACCACCTCCGCCGGGGTGGTTTTCGCATCGCGCAAGGACGAGACGGGCGCCGGCGCCGGCAGCGGGCCATGATTGGGCCGCGCGTAGCTGAGCACGCGGTCTACCTCGCGGAAGCCGCCCTCCGCCAGCGCGTTGATCAGCCAACATTCGGCCGTCAGGCACACCAGGCCGGTGATCGGCCCCACGGCCGCGCGCTCGGCCGCGCTCGCCAGGAGCCGGCGCATGACCTCCCCGATCGAAGCCTCGGACGCCACCGCAACCAGGGTCGCATCCACCCACTGCTCGGCCGGCCCATCAGCGCCCGCGCGCGCGGGCGCGCGCGGCGACAGACCCAGAAAGCCGACCGCCTCATCGCCGCTTGTGGCGATGAGGCTGGCCCCGTTGCTGAGGAGCGCCACCTGCTCCTCGACCGCGAGGATGCCATGCCGGCGCCAGGTGCCCGCCAGCAACGCAGCCAATGCCGGCCGGTCGGTCGGGATCGCGCTCCTGACCGCCGGACCTTCAACCTGCCGCCGCAGCCACCAGCTCATGGGGTAAGTATGCCATAGGAATCAGCGAATCAGCGAATCGGCAAATCAGCGAATTTGTAATTTGCAATTTGCTCATTCGTCATCCGCCACCGACACGGCCCGCACCCGCCCGCCTTCCATCAACCAGAGGGTCGTGGCCAGGCGGTCTATGAAGTAGCGGTCGTGGACGACGGCGAGGACGGCGCCCTCGAAGCGCGCCATGGCGCGCTCGAAGCTCTCACGCGAGGGGATGTCCAGGTGGTTGATCGGCTCGTCGAGCAGCAGGAAGTTGCAGCCGCGCACCGCCAGGAGCGCCAGCGCCAGCCGGCTGCGCTCGCCGAAGCTCAGCCGGCCAATCGGGATGAATACCTCGTCCCCCGCAAACAGGAAGTAGTGCAGGAAGCTGCGCGCCTCGGTGTGATCCAGGGGCGCGGCCGCGCGGATCAGCTCCAGCGGCGTGGCGGCCGCGTCGAGGGTTTCCTGCTCCTGCGCCATGTAACCCAGGCACACCCCGCGACCCAGGTGGATCTCGCCCGCCCACGGCTGCAATTGCCCGGTGATGCAGCGTAACAGGGTGGTCTTGCCCGCGCCGTTGGGGCCGACCAACACGGCGCGCTCGCCATAGCCCAGGTGCAGGTTCACCTCGTCGAACAGCACTCGCGCGTCGAACCCCATGCGGAGGTCGCGGATATACAGCACATCCTGACCGCTGCGCGGCGCGTCGGCGAACTCCAGCTTCATCTTCCAGGCCAGACTGGGCTTGTCCACCATCTCCTCGCTCGCCAGCATCCGCTCGAGCCGCGCCTTCTGGACGACCGCGTGGCGGGCCAGGTCTTTGGCGATGCGCCGCCAGTGGAAGTGGATCGTCTCCTGCTCGATCCCCTTCGCCTGGTTGCTGAGCTTGCGGATGGAGGCTTCGAGCTTCTGCACCCGCGCCTGCTGCTCCTTATAGGCGGCCCACTGCTTTTCCAACGCGCGATCGAGGGTCACAGCGTAGTCGGTGTACGTGCCGGCACAGGCGCGCAAGGTGTGCGTCACATCATCGAGCGCCAGGATGCGGTTGACGGTGCGGTCGAGGAAGGCCCGATCATGCGACACGACGAGCACGGCGCCCGGATAGCGGGCCAGGTATTGCTCCAGCCATTCGAGCGCGACGATGTCGAGGTGATTGGTCGGCTCGTCGAGCAGCAGCAGGTCGGGCTGGATCAACAATAGCCGCGCCAGACCCAGTCGCGTCTTCTGCCCGCCGCTGAGCGAAGCCACCGGCCGGCCCTGATCCACGTCGGCCAGGCCCAGGCCAGCCAGCACCGCGTCGGCGTCCGCGGCCAGGCTTTCCCCCCCGGCCGCCTGGAACTCGGCCAACGCGCGGTCGTATTCGGCCAGCGCGGCGTCGAGCTGCGCGCCCTGCGCGCCAGCGACCGCCTCGGCCAGCCGAGCCAGCCGCGTCTCGGCGGCTTCGCGCGCGCCATACGCGGCCCGCAGCACATCCCCGACCGTCGCGCCTGCGGCGAATTCGAGCGCCTGGGGCAGATAGCCGATGCGCAGCGCCGGCCGGGCAAGCTGGACGCTGCCGCGGTCGGCGGCCAGTTGGCCGGCCAGGATGCGCAGCAGGGTCGTCTTGCCGCAGCCGTTGGGACCGATCAGCCCGGCCCGGTCGCCGCGATTCAGGGTGAAGTTGATGCGGTCCAGCACTTTCATATCGCCGAACCATTTGGTGATCTCGCGAGCTTGCAACATAACCCACCATTTGAAGGAAACAAAAACACCGCGGGCATGAGCGCCCACGGCGTTTATAACGGTCAGATTCACGGAATTCAATCACGATCCCAGCAGGCGCGTGGCTCCGCCACGGCCCTGCCGGCCCGACAGCGCGGACGCCGCGGGTCGCAGGTGGTTTCCCACCAACGTGAGAAGCGGAGCAGACCTTAAGCCGAGATCATGTCGTGCACGCGTTCACCTCAACAAGGAATCATTTGTGCGCTACTATACCACGGCTGACCGGAGGTTCCAAATTCGGTTTGTCACTCTGAGCGGGTTTGCCATGCGAGATCCGTTGCGGTGAACTTCCAGCGAAGAGTCTCGCAGAGGGAGAAGGGATTCTTCGCTAGAGGCTCGCCGCAACGGGAGTTGAGTCGTAGACCCGCTCAGCATGACGCAGTGCGCCACTTACTACGGTCGCAACTGTCAATCCGGCTGGGGCGCCAGGGCCGCGAGCCGTGCAAAGGCGGCGGGGGGCGGGCCGTGGTCGAGATACTCTGTTGCCTGTCAAATCGCCCCGGATCTACTTCAACCGCGCCGCGGATTCCTGATCCAGGAACAGGTGCGCGTGGCTCACCTGGCGCAGGATGGACGCCGGGCAGTCCTCAGTGATCGGGCCGAGCAACGACTTCTCAACCGCCTCGGCCTTGCGCGCCTCCGGCACGATGCAGAGGATGCGCTTGGCCGACAGGAGCGCCGGGATCGTCAGCGTGATGGCGTGGGTGGGGACGGCGACCAGGTTCGGGAAGTGCCCCTCGCCCACCTGCTGCCGCCGCGACCGCTCGTCCAGCTTCACGACCTTCACCCAGACCGGATCATCGAAGTCGGCGAAAGGCGGGTCGTTGAACGCGATGTGGCCGTTCTCGCCGATACCCATCGCGCACAGATCGGCCGGGTGCGCCTTGAGCAGCGCCTCGTACTCCCGGCACGCGGCTTCGACGCCGCGCCCTGAGTGCTGCGCGATCGAAGGGTCCGCGACCTGGCCGGGCACCGGGTAGAAGTGGCCGGGCTTGACGATGTCCAGGATGTGATCGCGCAGGAAACGCGGGAAGCTGGCCGGGTGTACCGGGTCAATGCCAACGTACTCGTCCATGTGGAAGACGTTCACCGCCTTCCAGTCAATGCCGGACAATCCCCGCAGCGCATGCAGGAAGGTCAACTGCGAGTTGCCGGTCGCCAGGATGATGTTGGCGTGGCCCTTCGACTTGATCGCCGCGACGATGATGTTCTGCGCGTCATCGGCGGCAGCCTCGCCCATCGCCGCGTTGCTGGCATAGATGCTCGTGCGCAGGGAACCGTAAGTTGCTGTACGAAGTGGAATAATCATGGGGTGCTCCGTGATGCAGGATCGCGTGTCTCACTCGTTTGGCTGCGCCGTGGATGAAACGCGCTATACATGTCTTTCAATGATTTCCTTTCCTCAGTCGTAATGAAGCCGTGCGCCAGGATGTGTTCAATGACCGTACGTGGGCGTTTGGCTGTTACGGCTTTGCATCGTTCCACAAAATCGTTGGGAAGATCATTCGGGGTCACTTGGGACGGCCCTCCATCAGACACAGTTGTTCTCCTCTGGTATAGCGATAGACGATCGGAACATGGGCGAGTTCATCAGCAAGCCTTTCAGAGAGATAAAGCGACTCAATCGTGATATCATCCCGGCCAAGAAGAGTAGCTTGCGAGGAACGTCCTGCATACAATTCGATAAGCGTGAGATTTAAGTCATCAGGAAGCCGCTTGCCATGGGTTTTCTCCCCGGTGCGCCCATCATAGCTGACCAGGTAGCGAATACATCTTCGGTTCAGTTCTTCCAGCGATTGAACGAACTCGCAAAATTGCACGTTCTGAAGGTAACGGGTGTCGCGGTTCCCACAGACGCCTTGATAGGGCGGATCCATGTACACGAGATCGTCCGGCGTAGCCTTATCGAGAATATCTCGATAATTCATTGAGGTGATGGTGGTTTTCCCTTTGAGATAATAGGACGCCCCCAAGATCTGCAGGCGCATCGTCTCTGGTTTCATCCCCTGCCGGCGATTATCCGGGCTTTGATTGAACTCTCCTTGTGAATTGTAGCGTACTGAACCTTTCACGCAGCGCGCCAAGAGATACAAGAACAAATCCGGTTTCCCCGTCCGGTTAAAATCGGCTCTCACTGCATCATAGAATGAACGAGGGTCTTCGAGTTGTGCTTGCCACAGTGTCTCGTACTGGGCGGCGAGTTGCTGAGGAGTCTCTATAATCGCTCGCCACAAGTCCATCAGCGGCTTGTTAAGATCGTTGATGTGATAACGCTCGCCCAACCCATTCGCTGCCGCGGCGATGGTGATCGCGGCCGATCCGGCAAAGGGTTCAAATAGGGTAGCAAACGTTGGCGGGAAATATCGCAGAATTTCGACCGCCAGGTTGCGCTTGCTCCCTTGATAAGGTATCGGATGGGGCAGGGTCTTGGTCTTCATCGCGAGTTGATTGGAGCCGACGCGCTCATTCGCTGATTCATTCATTCGCCCACCATCCTTCGATCATCACCCGCCACGCGCGAAAGTCGTCCTCGAACACCGCCAGGTCGGCGCGCTTGCCGGGCGCGATGCTGCCGAGGGTCGCATCCAGGCCGATGGCGCGAGCCGGGTTCAGGGTCGCCATGCGGATCGCCTCGACGAGCGGCACGCCGACGACATCGCGCAGGACGGGGATCATCTGGTTGAGCAGGGTGGTGCTGCCAGCGAAAGCGGCCCCATCGAGCATCATGCCTACGCCGTCGCCGACGACGTACTCCATGCCGCCCATGCGATAGCGCGTCCCGGTCGGCAGGCCCGCGCCATTGGTCGCATCTGATATGACGCAGAGCCGGTCGGGGCCGATGCACTTGTAGGCCAGCTTCATCAGGGTGGCGGGCAAGTGCCGGTTGTCGGCGATCATCTCGACGTGCAGGCCATCGAAGACGAGGGCGGACTCCAGCACGCCCGGCTTGCGCCACGGCCCTTCGCGCACGACGCTCGACATGGAGCTCCAGATGTGGGTGACGTGCCGCAGGCCGGCGCGCATGGCGGCCGCGACCTGCTCATCTTTGGCCGAGCTGTGCCCGACGGCCGGCACGATTCCTAGCGCGGCCAGCCGGCCGACCAGATCGAGCGCGCCCGACAGCTCAGGGGCGAGAACGAAGATGCGCAGCACGTCGGCGTAGTCCAGCAGCGCATCCACCGAGCCATCATCCGGCGTGCGCATGGCGGTCGGGTCGAGCGCGCCCTTCTGCGCCGGGCTGACGTAGGGGCTTTCCAGGTGCGCGCCGAGGACGCGGGCGTGCGTTTGCTCAGTCATTGCGAGGCCCGTCGTTGGGGCCGAAGCAATCTCCTGCTCGGCGGCAGGGATTGCTTCGGCCCGCACCGCGAAACCCATGCGGCGCTCCGCTCGCAATGACGGTGAGATCCAAGAGCGCACAAACCCCAGGCACGCCACCAGATCAGAGATCGGCTCTGGCGCGATAGTCGCGACCAACGAGGTGACGCCGCGCCGGGCGTTTTCCTGGAGGATGGCCGTCCAGGCGGCCGCATCCCGCTCGTTGAAGCTGTGGCCGAGCGCGCCGTGGGTGTGGATATCAATCAGGCCGGGCGTAATCAGCCGGCCGCCGACATCGAATCGCTCGATTTCGCTGCCCAGATCATCGGCTGCGGCCAGCCCCACAATGGCGTCGCCTTCGATCACCACCGCCTGGCCCGCGCTGATGCGGTCGGGGAGGACGATGCGACCGTTGGTGAGGGCGATCTTCATGCGCTTACCTGCCAATATTTCCGCTTCATGCCATCTCCTGGCTCCTCGAAACGCGACCAGCGAAAGCCGGCCGCGATCAGAAAGGCGTGTCGCGCATCATCGCGGTCGCCGTTGCCGGGGCAAAGGATGATCCGGCCGCCCGGGCTGACGACGCGCGCCAACTCAGCGTATTCGGCCTCCGGTTCGTCGCCAAACACGTGCCCGCCCATCACCACATCAGCGAAGGCGTCAGGGAATGGCAGGTCGGTGATAAGGCCGTCCACGGGGAAGACGTTGCGCAGTCCCCGCGCCCGCGCCTTCTCTCTCAAGTAGCGGCGCAGATTCGCCACCGGCTCGGCCGCAAAGACCGCCGCAGCCCCGGTCTCGGCCGCCACCAGCGTCAGCCGTCCGGTCCCTGCACCCACGTCAATCACGGTCTTGCCAGCGAAATCCACCAGCGCGGTCAGCTCCGTCGAGTCCCACCCCAAGAACGGCTGCGCATCGTACGCGGCTGGATCCACAGCATACGTCAGCAGGTCATCCAGGTCGCCCAGCACGACGACCTCGGCCCGGCGCACTTCGGCGGGATCTACCGGCCGGGCCGGATGATCGGTCAACAGGCCGTCTACCCAGCCCGCGATCTCCGGGCATTTGTGGCGCAGATACCACGTGACCACTGGGTTGGCGTGCAGGGCAATGGCAAGATCGGCTGACGCGGTCCAGTTCCAGCCGGGGAACCAGTTGAGCTGCGCGCGTTCGAGAAGCAGCAGGGCGTTGAAGGAAAGAAAGGCGGGGTCTATCCAACGTAACGGCGTCATGCCTTGCTCTCCGGCGCGCCATGTACGATCACTCCGCGCGCGGCCAGATCGGCGAGCACCGCCGCGAAACAGCCCGCATCCGCGGCCACGTACTCCGGCGGGCAGATGCCGCGACGCGTGAACCGGCCGGCCAGCATCAGCCGGGCGACCGCGGTGCAGGTGTAGCCGGTCGTGCGCGCCATCGAGGAGACGCCGGTCTGCGGGTCGGTGCGGTCGAAGAGGCGATAGTCGTAGCGCCGATCCTGCCCGTCCGCTTGCCCCCACACGGTCGCCTGAAGCGCGGTGAACTCGGCTTCGCCTTCGGCCAGCCGCCATTGGCGGAAGAGCAGCGCCGCGGTCACGTCAATCGGCCGCACCGTTGTCCCGTGCACGGAAATCGGCGCCGTATCCAGGAAGCCGCTTTCGCGCAGGACGCGCACATACTCGATGTGGCCGGGGTAGCGCAGCGTCTTCTCGACCATGTTCGGCGCCGGGGTCGTCTTCAGCAGGGTGCGCAGCCCGTCGGTGTTGAACGCCTCCAACGTCCCGACCGGCTCGACCTCGACCAGCTCCGGGTCGGAAAGCGCCGGCCGGGTCACGACGACGCCGTTCTCCATCAGCCGGGCCGGCCGGGTGTATTCCTCCAGCACGTCAATCGGCGAAAAGGGCGCTTTGTATTGCCACGGCCAGCTTCGCCGGACGGGCAGCCCGCCGACCAGACAGCGGAAGCGTTCCACCGCCATCCGGCCGGCATGATAGCCCAGGATCATGTTGCTGAGGCCGGGCGCGACGCCGCAGTCCATCACCGCGATGACGCCATTCGCCTGCGCCGGCGCGTCCAGCGCGAAGGGGTCTTCGTCGAAGAAGGAGATGTCCACGACGTTCTTGCCCGCCTCGATGACCGTCCGCAGCGTGGCGAATCCCATGAAGCCGGGCACAGCGCCGATGACGAGATCGGCCGGCGCGATGGCGCGGCGGATGGCGGCAGGGTCGGACAGGTCGGCGGTCTGCGCGGCGAGCGGATGGCGGGCAGACAGCGCGGCCAACCGCCCGCCATCCACATCCACCGCCGTGACCGTGTATTCGCGGCACAGGTCGGCGGCGATGGCGCTCCCCACCATCCCCGCGCCCAAGATGACGATCTCCGCCGCGCTCATCGGGCCATCCAGCCGCCGTCCACACACACGATCGTGCCGTGCATGTAGTCGGATGCCCGCGACGCCAGGAAGACGACCGTGCCCTTCAGGTCGGCCGGCTCGCCCCAACGACCGGCCGGGATGCGCGCCAGGATCGTCTCGGCGCGGGCCGCGTCGGCGCGGATGGGCGCGGTGTTGTCGGTCGCCATGTAGCCGGGCGCGATGGCGTTGACGTTGATCCCGTGCTTCGCCCACTCGTTCGCCAGCCCGCGGGTGATGCCCGCAACGGCGCTCTTGGCTGCGGTGTACGATGGCACCAGGATGCCGCCCTGGAAGGAGAGCATCGAGGCGACGTTGATGATCTTGCCGCCGCCTTGTTGCGCCATCACCCGCCCGGCAGCCTGCGCCAGGAAGAAGACGGCGCGCAGGTTGATCTGGATGACATCATCCCAGTCGGCCTCGCTGAACTCCAGCGCGGGCGCGCGGCGGATGATGCCGGCGTTGTTCACCAGGATGTCCAGCCGGCCCAGTTCGGCCACGATCTGGCCGACGACCGCGTTCAGATCGGCCACCGACGCCTCGCGCAAGTCGCAGCAGACCTGGTGATAGCGCCGGCCGAGCTTCGTCACGGCGTCGCCGGTCTCCGTGCTCTCGCAGCGATCCAGTCCTGCGATGTCTGCGCCGGCCTCGGCCAGCCCCAACGCCATCGCCTGCCCCAAGCCCCGCGCCGCGCCCGTCACCAATGCTACGCGGCCGTCGAGGCGAAAAAGATCAAGAATCATAGAATCTCACGCTTTCCTGTTGCTGGCTTGAGCAGGCGAACATATCCAGCCTGCTCAAAATGATGATCGGTAGTCAAAGCGTCGAAAACACCTCGTTGCCGCATGACAACAAAACTGGCGCAATCCACCAGGCTCCACTGTTTGTCTTGACGTTGGGCGAGGAGTTGCCAGGCTTGTTCATCAAGGGATTCATCAACATGTATAACTTCCACAAAGGGCGACGACTTCATGCTACGGATGAGTGCAATCAGTTGTGGCCGGGGAACTCGCAGCGGACTGGTCAGGAGCGCCACCAGTTCTGCAAGAACATAGTTCGTGGTTATCACTCGATGTCCTTGCTGGCGCACGGCGCGATAAATGCTCGATGCCAGGTCATGTTGATCTTGTGTGGCATCGAACAAGTGTCCCCAGCCTGATGTGTCGGCAAACAGATCACGCATCGGGACCATCTACTTCTCCCTGCCCCAGCATTTCCTGGATCAACTCATGCCCAAGATAGTCGTCGTGTTGGTCCGCCCAATCGGAGGGCGGACCAGCCAAGGCGCCGATAAACTCCTCCAGAGGATCATGTTCGACATTGCGGAGCGCCAACTGGAGCCATTCCAGGGCCAGGTCTTCCGGCGCGTGACCGGTCGTTTGTGCGGTCTGGACCAATGGCCCATAGATCTCATCTGGAACTTCAAGCAACAAGGTGCGTCCCATATCAGCTCATCTCCTTCTCCTCAGTGCCCCAACGCCTTCAGCATCGGCACGGTGCGACCCACCCAGCTCAGGGCCGGATCGTCGGCCGCGGCCTGCACGCGCTGCTCGCCGGCCATGAACCAGAGGAAATAGCAGGTGTAGCCGGGCGCGGCGTTGTTGGTATGATAGCCGTTCGGCGCCATCATCACCGTGTTGTCTTTGATGATGTAGCCGTGATCCACCTCTTGGTTGTAGTAGCGCACCATGCCGAAGCCATCCGGCGGGTTGACCCGGAAGAAATACATCTCTTCCTGGAACGCTTCGCGGGGCAGGTCATCCACCTCGTGCTTGTGCGGCGGATAGGTGGCCCAGTTGCCGGAAGGCACGTAGGTCTCGCCCACCACCAGGCGGCGCGCCGGCAGATCGGGCTGGCCCGCCAGCGTGAGGATCTGCTGGAAGTTGCGGCTGAAGTTGGCCGCGCCCCACACGCCCGATGTGATTTTGTCCGGCCCGATGACATAGGGCGCGATCTTCAGGTCGCTCGGCGCGCTGCACAGCCCCACTTCGAGCCGGCCGGCGGCGGTGATCGTGTAATCCGCGCCGCATGGGATGTAGACCGAATAGGGTTTGCCGGAAAAGACGTTGGGCCGGCCGCCGACGTTCTTGAACTCCTGGCCGTTCACCGTGAAACTGCCCTTGCCGCCCAGAATCACCGCCAGCGCCTCGCGGTCGCCTGTCGCGGCCCCATAGCTCTCGCCCGCGCTCAGGACGAGCAGGTTGAAGTCCAACAGCTTGCACGGGTTGGTCGGCAGCCGGTTCAGCCCGGCCGCGGATGGGATGGTGGTGAAGTAGGTTGTCATAGAGAGAATCTCCTTTGATGATCGTTGTGGTGAGTCAAACGTCATGCGTCAAACGTCAAATCGGGAACGCACGGGTCACAATGACGTTTGACGTTTGACGTTTGACGTTTCACGTTTGACTTGCCGCCAGCACGCCGCTCCCCGCAATCGGGACGCACGACAGCACGGCAGGCTCCAGACCGGCCGGCTCATAATACCGCCGAATCAGTTGTTTTTCAAGCTCGCCCACACAGTCATCGCGGACGAGGGCCATGGCGCCGCCGCCCAGCCCCGCGCCTGCCAGTTGCGCGCCGATCACCCCCTCGGTGCGCAGCGCGACATCCACGATCAGGTCAAGCTCCGGCGTGCTGCACGCGTACGCGCCCGGCTGCTGGTGGAGTTGCGCGGCCAGGACGCGCTCCGGCTCGCCGCTCTCCAGGTCGGCCATCAGGTCGAGCAGATAGGCGTTGCTGGACGGGCCGATGGCCGGATACGGCCGCCAGGCGTCATCGTGCGCCGCCACCCGGTCGCCGTCGTGTGAGATGCGCATGAACCGGCCGAAACCCGCCAGGTCGCCCGCGGCCAGGAGCTGCGGGGCCAGCCGGCTCCGCTCGCACTCGGCCAGGCCGAAGAGCGCCACCCCGCGCACCGGGTAGTGGGCCGCGGGAGCGGGCTGGCTGCCGATCAGCGGTTGCAGGACTTCGGGGGGCAGGAGTTCGACCAGCTCGGCGGCGGTGGCGCGCTCCGGCAGCTTGAGCAGCATCCGGTAGAGATCCACCAGGCGGATCGGCAGGTTGCGGGTGTTGACATCACGCAGGTGCGTGATCAGCGACGCGTACTGCGGGTAGAGGCGCTTGATGAGCTGCACGCCGATGCGGTAGCACGCGATCCGCTGGTTGAAGACCTCCCGCGCGCCCGCGGCTTTCTTGGCCTGGATGCGCGAATTGCAGAAGACCATCCGATGGCCGGCCGGGAAGGGCACCGCCTCGCCGACGCCGAACGGGAAGAAATGGACATTGATGACCGCATCGCGCTGGCCGAACTTCATCGCCGCGTGATCGGCCGCGCCGCCCCGCGTGCCGACGAACCACTCCCCCTCGCCGCACAGATCCACCAGTTGCCGCGGCCGCACATCCAGCCCGTTGAGGCCGGCCACCGCCTCGGCGGTCGCCACCACCAGCGCGGAGGAGGAGCTTAGCCCGGCTGCTACCGGCACCGAGCCGTGCACCACCAGGTCAAGCCCGCGGAGTTTGACCTGCGGATAGTGCTTCTGGAGGCGCAAGACGGCCGCCCGGATGTACTGCGCCCAATCGCCGCCCGCCTCCGCCACCATCGCGCGCACCGGCTCGCTGTTGACCAACGACAGCCAGTCGTCCCAGGTCAGCCGGGCCAGCAACTCGCCGATGGAAAAACTCCGGGCCGGGAACTGGTCGGGGCGGACGTTGGACAGATTCATGGCGTCGTCGTCGCGCAGCGCCGCGGCCAGCAGCACCTCGCGATCAATCGCGATCAGGTTGCAGTTGCCGCCCTGATGGTCAATGTGGCGGCCCATGATGTTCATCCGGCCGGGCGCACGGGCCAGCAGCACGCGACGCTCCGGGCCAAGTTGCTCGGCGCAAGCGCGCAGCAGTTCGACATAAGCCGTCACACGCTCCCGGAGCAGGGCCGGGTGGCCGCCGTAGATGAAGGTCAACTGATCGTGCAGCGGGGTCGCCGGGGTCAGATCGGCAAAAAGCGCCTGCCACTCGCGCACCGTCCGACACGCGCCGCGCTCTGCGAGCAGCGCGCCGGCCCCGGCGGTCGCGGCCGCTTTGGCCCGCAGCGTGTTCTCGATCTCCAGCAGCTCGGCCGGGTTGTTGAAGCCCATCACCTGAGCCGGATCGGTCACTTTGACCGCGTGGACGCGATAGCGCGGCCGGCCATTCTCGTGCGCCTGCGCCAGGATGTTGACGATGTCGGAGAGGTATTCCTCGCCCTGGGCATTGTCGGTGCGCAGGCTCGCCAGCGCGTGGAAAAGCGCGGGCGCCTTGACCAGATAGACCGACTGGTTGACCTCCTGCGAGCGATCCACGGCCTCCGGGGTCAGGGTCACGTGGGGGTTGCGAGCGGTCCCCAGATGGAAGACCGTCCGTTCGACGGGAACCAGCGACAGGAGGTCGTCCGGCGTGAGCGGCTGGCCGGCCTCCGTCCGCCGCCACAATTCACCGAAGGCCAGCCCGGCCTTGCGCGGGTCGGGGAACGCCGCGGCCATGATCTCCCTGGCTTGCGCGGTTAGGTCACAAGACTTACGGACTGGCAGCTCCCAGCCGGTCTGCGACCGGCGTCGTCCCAAAAGGTCGCGTTGGGCGGTAAAACGAGGGTCGCAGACCCCCTGAGAGCTTGGAGAGCTTGAGCTGCGTAACTCCTGTAAGTTAGGCGCGGGCGCAGAGCTGGTCGAGGTGTCCAACCCTTCGACAGGCTCAGAAGGCGTGAGTACGCCCAGCGCCCGCCGGCGGATTTCGCCCAACGCCCGCCGCGCCAACACATCCTTGTGCTCGATGATCCCCAGCACCGCGCCGCTATCATCTCGGACGACGTGCCCCAGCTCCGACCCGCTGCGCCCGCCCACCAGGAAGGCCATGTCGGCCACCGTCGCCCGAAACTCCGCGATCAGCCGCTCGACGACTTGCGCATCGAGCAGCCGGTCGCCGGCCACGACCAAGGCCGCGCCCGCGTAGCGCAAATCCGCCAGGATGCGCGCGCCCTGCTTTGTCGCGTGCCCGGTGCCGCGCTGCTCGGCCTGATATGCAAAGATGATCCCCTCGTGATGGCGGCCGACCGTCTCGATCACCTGCCCGGCCAGCGCGCCGACCACGACGACGTGTTGCTCGATGCCGCAGCTCTTGTAGGTGTCAATGGCGCGCACGATCGCCGGCCGGCCGGCGATGTCGAAGCAAACTTTGTGGCGGTCGGCCGATTGCATGCGCGTGCCCTTGCCGCCGGCCAGGATGATGCTGACGATAGCGTCCAACTCGGATTGCCTTTCTACGAACACAATGTGCGGTTCAACGACCCCACAAGTATACTCGCGACTGCGGCGGACGAAAAACCCACATGGGTTTCACACCGGCTATCGGTTGCATGTTTGACAGTAACTACCATTCTATGATATATTTTTCTACATGAGCCAGAAATTCAAAGCCATCTATTTCGCCGACTATCCCGCCGAATCATCGCGCCAGAAGAATCTCACGCTGGCATTTGGCGCAAAGGATAATGACATCTACAGTCTCGTGCAGGGATTATCCAGCCACGAACTGCGTGAAATGATCGGGCATCCTACCTTCGCCTCGCTTCAGCAGGCGGCCGAACAGGAAGCGCTGGCCGTCAATACTTACTGTTTGCGGCTATTGCGCCAGAAGCACCGCGCGATACGGGAGTCGTCCGTTCAGTATCATTTGCCCGGCCTCCCTGACGACGAGATCACATTCGAGCCGATTCAAACGACGTTCAAAGGCGGACAGGCCGAACCGCTTCATCGCTGGTATCCTTTTTTGGAAGGCTATTCCCCGCGTTTTGTCGAGGAAATCCTCCGCCAACTTGCGCCGGACGCAGTTAGAATTCTTGATCCATTTTCAGGTACCGGCACGACGCCGCTGACAATTGCACGTCTGGGTCACGAGGGATTCTACTGCGAGCTCAACCCTCTGCTACAGTATCTGACAGATGCCAAATTGACCGCTTTGACTTTGTCAGAATCGGCGCGGCGACAGATAGCCAATTCACTCCGGCAGCAGGCCGACGAGTTCGAGCGCCAACTTGCCGAGGCCGAACGCGATATCGGGTTAGAACAAGCCTACGACCGGACTTTCGGCAATAGCGTATTCTTCGAAGATCGAACATACGACCAGGTCTTACGGGCGCGCTCTTTGATTGATCGTTTGGCTTGCACCGAGCCACAAGTCGCGAAGTTTCTGACCGTGGCCGTGCTTGCCAGCCTCCTGCCCGCCTCGCGGCTCATCCGGCGGGGAGATGTGCGCTACAAGACCGAAGACGAAATCAAGAAGCATCATGCCGAATTCGTACCGACCGTACAAGCTCAATTGACTTTGATGGCAGGCGACCTGGAACAACTGACGCCCATGGTGAACTGTCCGGCGTTGGTCTGCGAGAACGCGCGAAACCTGGAGCAAATGCCGTCACTCGAGCTCGACGCCGTGATCACCAGTCCGCCCTATCTCAACGGCACGAACTACTTCCGCAACACGAAGATCGAGTTGTGGTTCTTGCGCTGCCTGCGGTCAACTGAAGACCTGGCGGGTTTTCGGAACAAAGCAATTACGGCCGGAATCAACGATGTAACGGTCGGCAAGCTCAACGGCGGGGCGGAAACCGCCGTCAGCGAGATCGTAGCGCGATTGGAAGCCACTGCCTACGATCCCCGCGTCCCGCGCATGGTCGCCAGCTACTTTGCCGACATGAAGGCTGTTTTCGGCGGGATCAAAAAACACCTGAAGAGCAGGGCGGTCGTTGCCGTTGACATCGGCGACTCTCAATACAGTAGTGTGCATGTGCCGACTGACAAATTGCTGGCCGCCGTCTTGCAGGCGCAGGGATTCACCCTGGAACGCGAAATCACGCTGCGGAAACGCATGTCGCGCAGCGGCCTTCCGCTTCGACAGGTGCTACTCGTCTTTCGCCTGACGGCCCCCGGCCAACCGGTAGTGCGTGAAAAGCAACCCAGTCTTTTCCCGAGCTGGCACACGAGCTGGGCCAATTTCAAGGAGGAATTGCCGCACCAGCAAGGCGATTTCGCCAAGCGCAACTGGGGTCATCCGCTTCATTCGTTATGCTCCTACCAGGGCAAAATGAAGCCTTCGCTGGCGGCGCACCTGGTCAAGACGTTTGCGCCAGCCGGTGGCGTGTTGCTCGATCCGTTCGCCGGAGTAGGCACCATCCCATTTGAGGCGGCATTACAGGGAGTGAAATCGTGGGCTTTCGATATCAGCCCGGCCGCCTTGCACATTGCCGCCGCCAAACTGAGCCAACCAGATGCCGCGGCGTGTAAGCAACTGCTGGATTCTCTGACCGATTTTCTGCAGCACGAACGAATCACGGATGAGGAGCTTACGGCGGCGCGAGTGATCCATTTCAATGGCCCATTGCCGGATTATTTCGAGCAGGACACGTTTCGAGAAATTCTCCTGGCCCGGCGTTATTTTCTGAATCATCCGCCGGTGACTTCATCCGAATCGCTGGTGCTCGCTGCGTTGCTTCACATTCTGCACGGCAATCGGCCTTACGCATTGAGCCGCCGATCGCATCCGATCACGCCCTTCGCGCCGACCGGTGAGTTCGAGTATCGGCCGTTGATGCCGCGGCTGTGCGACAAAGTCGAGCGCAGTCTGGCAGTCACGTATCCGAAAGAGTTTGCGACTGGTCAGGCTGTCTTCCAGGATGCTACCGCCTGGTGGCCTCAGCAGGCAGACCGATTGGACGCCATCATCACGTCGCCGCCTTTCTTCGACAGCACGCGTTTTTACCTGGCAAACTGGATGCGCCTCTGGTTTTGCGGCTGGGAGGCGGCCGACTTTCGCATCCGGCCGCTTGCATTTGTGGATGAGCGGCAAAAGACGACTTTTGAGATCTACGAACCGATCTTTCGGCAGGCGCGAGAACGATTGAAGTGCAGCGGCGTCATGGTGCTTCACCTGGGGAAAAGCCGCAAATGCGACATGGCCCAGGCGCTCGCACGCGTCGCGAGTCGGTGGTTCTGCGTGGCCGACATCTTCTCGGAAAGCGTCGAGCACTGCGAATCGCACGGCATTCGCGATAAAGGCACGGTGGAGGAACACCAATACCTCGTGCTTTATTGACCCTATCCCTGCAAAAAGTCCGGCACAGTGCTGGCTCCAGCGAAGATGTCTATGCCGTTCATCTCCTGGATCAATTGGCGCATCTTCTTGATGTCGTCAGGATAGGCGATCCATTGCTCGATGAACCGGTCAACATTTGCCAGGATCGCCTCCAACGCCTTTGGGTTCAGAGTCGGCGGGCCACTCAGGAGATCGTATTCGATGCTCGTCAGGCGAGCCAGTGCCTTGAGCTGTTCAGGCTTATAGAACTCGGCAGGCCACTTGTCATGCTTGGCATTGTTGCATTCACTGCACAATAGGGTTGCATTGGGTGTGTTGAGCGGCCAAAAATACTTCGCCGGCAGCGTATGATCGAGATCGTAGTTCTTGGCCCCACGAGCTTTGTAGGTCAGCGGCTTGCCACAGTGAAAGCATCTACCTCCGAAACGCTCGAATACGGCGTGGCTGTCTATCTTTCCTTCTTCGCCAGAAATCAAGCTGTACAGCCGGCGACGCTGCGCCGCCTCACGATGCTGATCGCTTGTGCGTTTGGGGTTGAGATCGGGATTGATCCGGGTATTCTTACAGATGCGACACTCCAACTGGTGTCCTGATCGGAAAGATCGCCCCCTGGGTTTGTGTTTGTGGAAGTTGTCCAACGGCTGCAACCATTCGCAGACCCGGCAATACTTCCAGCGCGCCGCCCATTCTATGATTTCCGCCGCGTTCTGAAAGCCGCATTTGGGGCATCTAACGGCGATCTCGGCGCCGGCTGCACGCTGCTCCTCAATCCAATCCTCGGAGACCTTCATCAATTGGTCACAACCGGGCGAAAAACACTCAAATACTCGCCACACAGCATTGGCGTCAACTGCGCCTGTTCCACGAATGCCGGTGATGTTCCGAGTTTCACGCCTTGACATCGGTATTTCCTCCCAAGCGCCAAACAATGCGCAGATTATACCACGGCTCCTGAATCCTGCTGGTACGCGTTGATAGTTGCTCCGCAATTGTCAGCTTGGGCGTTTGGTTGTATGATCGGACGCGGCGAAAGGGAAACGATGAATCTCGTCACACTCGAACATGTCTCCAAACAATTCAGCGAGCGCCTCTTGCTGGACGACGTCAGCCTGACCATCAACCGCGGCGACCGGATCGGGCTGATCGGCATCAACGGCAGCGGCAAGACCACCCTGCTGCGGATCGTCGCCGGGCTGGAGGGGGCCGACGCCGGGCAGATCGTCCGTTGGGGCAGTGTGCGCGTCCACTATCTGCCGCAGGAGCCGCAGCTCGACGAGGCGCAGACCGTCCTGGATGTGCTTTTCCACAGCGACTCGCCCACCATGCAGCTCGTGCGCGAATATGAGCGCGCCGTCGCGCGGCTCCAGCACAACCCGACCGACCCCGACGTGCAGGCGCGCTTCGCTCACCTCGGCGCGGAGATGAACCGGCTGGACGGCTGGGCGGCCGAGACCAACGCCAAGGCGATCCTGGCGTGGCTGGGGATCATGGACTTCGACGCCCCGGTGAGCATCCTCAGCGGCGGGATGCGTAAACGGCTGGCGCTGGCGCGGGTGCTGCTGGAGATGGAGGACGACGCGACCGAATCGGCTGCCAGTCTGCTGATCCTCGATGAGCCGACGAATCATGTGGACGCCGACACGATTGATTGGCTCGAAGGATACCTGCTGAATGTCCCGGCCGCGCTCTTCATGGTGACGCACGACCGCTACTTCCTGAACCGGGTCGTCAATCGGATCATCGAGCTGGATCGCCGTCAGTTGGTCAGCTATGGCGGCAACTACACCCGCTACCTGGAGCAATCGGCCGAGCGCCACGAGCGGCTGGTCAAGGCCGAGGAGGATCGCCGCCGGACCCTCCGCCGCGAGCTGGAGTGGCTGCGTCGCAGCCCGATGGCGCGCGGCACGAAGCAAAAGGCGCGCATCCAGCGCGTGGCCGAGCTGCAGCAAATCCGCTACGACAGCCTGCAAGATCGCGTGGCGATGCGCCTGGCGGGCCGGCGGTTGGGCAAGAAAGTGGTGGAAGTGCGCGGGCTGCGCAAATCCTACGGCGATCTCACCGTGCTCAACGGCTTCGATTTCGAGTTGGCGCCCGGCGACCGGGTCGGCATCATCGGGCCGAACGGCGCGGGCAAAAGCACCTTCCTCGATCTGCTGGCCGGCGCGCAAGAGCCGAACGCGGGCACGGTCACGTGGGGGGAAACGGTGGAGGTGGGGTACTACGATCAGCGCAACGTCGAGCTAAACGACGCCGAGCGCGTGCTCGACTTCATCCAGGGCGAGGCCGAGCTGATCCGCATCCGCGATCGCAACCGGCCGCGCTGGCTCCAGGATGACGGCTACCTGATGGACGCCGCCCAAGTGTTGGAATGGTTCCTCTTTCCGCGGTCGCAACAGCAAGCCCGCATCGGCGCGCTGAGCGGCGGGGAGCGGCGGCGACTCTACATGCTCCGCACGCTCATCCACCGGCCCAACGTGCTGCTGCTCGACGAGCCGACCAATGATCTCGACATCCAGACCCTCAACGTGCTGGAGGAGTTCCTGGATCACTTCCGCGGCTGCCTGATCGTCGCCAGCCACGACCGCTACTTTCTGGATCGCACCGTAGATCTCCTCTACAGCTTCGAGCCGGGCGGCGTGGTGCGCGGGCCGTATCCCGGCCCCTATGAGACGTATCGCCAATTGCGCGAAGCGGAGGCCGCGACCGTCATCCCGCCGCCGCCGGTCAGGCCCAGGCCGGCCGCCCCGCCGCCCAACGATCAACGTCCAAAACCGCCGGTGGGCGCGCGGCGGCTTTCTTGGAAGGAACAGCGTGAGCTGGAAAGCCTGGAGGCGCGCATCGCCGAGTTGGAAGCGCAGCAGGCCGCGCTCCAGGCGCAGATCAACGCCAACGCCAGCGATTACCTGCGCCTGGCCGAGCTTGCCGGGCAGTTGCGCGCCGTCGAGGTCGAGGCGGATGCGGCCAGCGAGCGCTGGCTGGAGTTGGCAGAGTTTGCCGCGGAGATATGAGTGACCTTCCGCGCAGTTTGACACAAACGCCGCGGCCGGCGATAATTCGCCCGTTGCACCCCATCCTCGCCACGAGCTGGAGGCTCGGCAAGGGTATTATGACCATCTACGATCCTGCCCCTGGGCAGCAGGTCTTCGGGCCGGCGCTGCCAGGCTATGACGATTTACAAGGCTGCATCCGGTGCGGCCGGTGTCTGCCGGTGTGCCCCACCTATGGCGAAACCCAGCTCGAAATGTTCTCGCCGCGCGGCCGGTTGAGCCTGCTGCGCGCAGTGGAGGACGGCAAGCTGGCGCTCACGCCGGGCGTCGAAGCGCATCTGTATCATTGCCTCGACTGCCGGGCCTGCAACACCGTCTGCCCGCCCGGCGTACACATCGGCGAGCTGATCCTGGCGGGCCGCCGCGCGGTGGAAGAGAAGTACCCGCGCTCACCCGTGATCCGCTTCATGCTCACGCAGGTCTTGACGGGCGCGGAGCGGGCCGAGATCCTCTCGGCGCCGCTGCGCGCGGTGCAGGCCGGCCGGCTCGACCGCTTCGGCGCGTGGCTGCTGGGGCCGCTCCCGCTGCTCGGCCCAAAGCTGCGCGAGCTAGTCGAGTTCGCGCCGCGTATCGGCAAGCCGATCCGCCGCGAGATCGCGGCGACAACGCCTGCGAAGGGCGCGCAACGCCACCGGGTCGCGTTCTTCCTGGGCTGCATGATGAATGTCGTGATGCCCGATGTGAGCCGGGCGACGCTGCGGGTGTTGACGGCCGCCGGCTGCGAGGTGATCACCCCGCGCGGCCAGGCGTGTTGCGGCGCGCCGCAGGACGATCAGGCGATGCTCGACCTCTCGCGCGACATGGCCCGCAAGAACATCGCGCTCTTCGAGCCGCACCTGGATGACGTGGAAGCGATCGTGACCGACTGCGCCGGGTGCAGCGCCGCGCTGAAGGAATACGCCGAGTGGCTGCACGATGACGCCGATTGGGCCGGCCGCGCTCGCCGGTTCAGCGCCAAGGTGCGCGACGTGACCGAGTGGCTGGACGGCGTCTGGCCGGCGGAACGGGCGTTGCGCCGCGCGCCGATCACGGCGACCTACCACGATCCGTGCCACCTGGCGAACTGCCAGAACGTGCGGACGCAGCCTCGCCGTTTGCTCGGTCGAGTGGAAGGGCTGGAGCTGCGGCTGCTGCCCGATAGCCATCCGGTCCGCTGCTGCGGCAGCGCGGGGATCTACAACCTGACGCACACGCCGATGGCGCTCGGCCTGCTCGACAAGAAGATGGCCGATGTCGCCGCGACCGGCGCGGCGCTGGTGGTCAGCGCCAACCCCGGCTGCCTGTTGCAGCTTTCCTGGGGCCAGCGACGCAGCCGGCAACCCATCGAGATCAAGCACGTGGTGCAGGTGTTGGACGAAAGTCTGGCGGAATAGCGAGAATCGAACATGGACAAAAACACACTGGCCGAATTACGCCAGGCCCTCGGCGCGGATCGGGTCAGCGCCGCGCCGGAGGATCTGGCGACGTATGCCTACGATGGCACCTGGCTGGAGACGCAGCCGGACGTCGTCGTGCATCCACAGACGACGGAGCATGTCGCGGCCGTCCTGCGCATCGCGGATGCGCGGCGCATCCCGGTCGTCCCGCGCGGGTCGGCGACCGGGCTGGCCGGCGCGGCCGTCCCCGTCCCTGGTTCGATCTGCTTGAACATGGCCCGCATGAATCGCATCCTGGACATCTCGACCGCCGACACGCTGGCGGTGACGCAGCCGGGCGTCATCACCTATGATTTGCAGCGGGCGGTTGAGAAGCTCGGCCTCTTCTATCCGCCCGATCCCGCCAGCGTCTATCAATGCACGGTCGGCGGCAACGTGGCGACGAACGCGGGCGGCCCGCGCTGCCTGAAATATGGCGTCACCGGCGACTACGTGCTGGGGCTGCACGTCGTGTTGGCCGGCGGTCATGTGCTGCGCCTGGGCGGCCGGACGATCAAGGATGTCGCGGGGTATGATCTGAAGCGGCTTTTCATCGGGTCGGAGGGCACCCTGGGCGTCGTCACCGAGATCACCGTGCGGCTGATCCCGAAGCCGACGGCGCAGCTCACCGCGCTGGCCGGCTTCCCCAGGCTGGCCGACGCGTGCCAGGCCGTCGGCGCCATCCTGCAGGCCGGCGTGATCCCGCTCGTCACCGAGCTGATGGATCGCGCCACGACCAAAGCGGTCGAGGATTTCAAGCATCTCGGCCTGGCGCTGGACGTGGAGGCGCACCTGCTGGTGGCGGTGGATGGCGACGCCGACCTGGTGCAACGCGAGATCGCCATCGTGGCCGACATCCTGCGTCGCTCCGGCGCGCGCGACGTGCGGCAGGCGAAGTCGGCCGAGGAGTCGGAGGCGCTGTGGGAAGCGCGGCGCAGCATCAGCCCGGCCATCGCCCGGTTGGCGCGCAACAAGCTCGGCGAGGACATCACGGTGCCGCGCAGCAAGATCCCGAAGATGGTCGCCCGGCTGCACGACATCAGCCAGGCGAACGACATCCCGATCGTCGTCTACGGCCACATCGGCGATGGCAACCTGCACCCGACCCTGCTGTGCGACCGCCGCGATGGCGCAATCATGCAGCGGGCGGCGAAGGCGGCCGGCGAATTGCTCGGCGCGGCGGTCGCGCTCGGCGGCACCCTCACCGGCGAGCACGGCATCGGCGTCTTCAAGCGGGATCACATCCACGAGGGGCTGGATGCCAACGCGTTGGCCTACATGACCGGGGTGAAGGCGTTGTTCGACCCACACGGCATCATGAACCCGGGCAAGAAGCTGCCCGCCGCGTAATACAACCGGAGAAACCACATGAAGGCAGGGATCCTTTACGCCGATCGCGACATCCGGCTAGGCGAGCTGGCCGACCCACAGGTCGGCCCGGACGACGTGCTGCTCGCCTCGACCCATGCGGGCATCTGCGGCACCGATCTGCACATCTACCGCGGAGAGTTTCACGGCCGCGTGAAATATCCGGCCGTACCCGGCCACGAGTTCGGCGGGATCGTCCAGGAGGTGGGCCGCAACGTGCGCGGGTTCAAGCCCGGCGACCGCGTCGTGGCCGACCCGATCATCTCGTGCCATGCGTGCCCGGCCTGTCTCACCGGCCACATCAACGCGTGCCGCACGCTCAAGCTGTTGGGCATCGAGTGGAACGGCGGCTTCGGCCAGTACGTCAGCGCGCCGGCCAGCCATCTCTACCGGCTGCCGGACGAAGTGCCGCTGGCCCATGCGCCGATGGTCGAGATGTACGCGCTCGGCCACCACATCCTCCAGCGCGGCCATGTCCAGCTCGGCGAAAGCGTCGTGATCCTGGGCGCGGGCAAGCTGGGGCTATCCATCCTGGACGTGCTGTGCCACAAGGCCGGCGCCAACCTGACGATCATCACCGACTGCCAGCCGTTCCGGCTGGAGACCGCGCGCCGCCTGGGGGCCGATCACGCGATCAACGTAGCTGACGAGGATCCCGTCGGCCGCGTGCTGGAGCTGACCGACGGGATCGGGGCCGATTGCGTGATTGAGGCGGTGGGGCATTACCACGAGTTCGCGGGACGAGAGGCGCCGCTGGCGCAGGCCGTCAAGATGATCCGCAACGGCGGCCGCGTCGTGACGGCCGGCCTGGGCGAGCAGCTCTCGGCGGTGCACTTCAAGACGCTGGTGATCAAAGAGGCGGAGATCATCGCCACGCGCGTCACCTGCGGCGAGTTCTCGCGCGCCATCCGGCTGATGGCGCGCGGCGCGCTGCACCCGGAGCTGCTCATCACCGATCAGATGCCGCTGCGCGACATCGGCGCGGCGTTCGCCAGGGTGGACAACGAGGAGCCGCATACCATCAAGGTGGTGCTGGATGTGCAACAGGTCTGATGAGAGGAGACACATGACGATCACCCTCCGCGTCGCTGCACTGCGCCAGCAAAGCCTGGACGCGATCCCGACCATCTCGGCCGAACGCGCCGTGCTGATGACCGAAGCCTACCGCCGGCACGACGGCCTGCTCTCCGCGCCGATGCGCCGCGCCCTGGTCTTCCGCGACATGATGGAACACAGAACCATCTACATCGGCGAGGGCGAGCTGATCGTCGGAGAAAAAGGCCCCGCGCCCAAGGCCACACCGACCTACCCGGAATTGTGCTGCCACACGCTGGCCGACTTGGACATCTTGAACTCGCGCGAGAAGATTCCGTTCCGGGTCAGCCTGGAGACACGGGAGGTCTACGAGCAGCAGATCATCCCGTTTTGGCAGGGCAAGACGATGCGCGAGCGGCTCTTCGCCGAGATGACGGATGAGTGGCTGGCGGTCTATGAGGCCGGCGTCTTCACCGAGTTCATGGAGCAGCGCGCGCCCGGCCACACCGTGCTCGACGATAAGATCTACCGTCGCGGGCTGCGTGACTTCCAGACCGATATTGACGCGGCGCTGGCAAAGCTCGATTACGCGACCGATCGGGATGCGTATGCGAAGGGCGAGGAGCTCAAGGCCATGCGCATCGCGCTCGACGCGATGATCCGCTTCGCCGAACGGCACGCGGAGAAAGCGCGCGAGCTGATCGCGGCCGAAGCCGATCCGGCGCGCCAGGCTGAACTTGAGCGCATCGCCGAGGTCTGCACGCACGTCCCGGCGCACGCGCCGCGCGATTTCTGGGAGGCGCTGCAGGCGTATTGGTTCGTCCACCTGGGCGTCACCAGTGAGCTGAATACCTGGGACGCCTTCTGCCCCGGCCACCTCGATCGGCACCTGGAGCCTTTCTATAAGAAGGGGCTGGTCGACGGCACGCTGACGCGAGATGCGGCCGAGGAGTTGCTCCAATGCTTCTGGATCAAATTCAACAACCAGCCCGCGCCGCCCAAGGTCGGCGTGACCGCGGCCGAGAGCGGCACCTACACCGACTTCGCACAGATCAACGCCGGCGGCATCCTGGCCGACGGCTCGGACGGCGTGGGCGACGTTACCTACCTGATGCTGGATGTGATCGAAGCCATGCGGCTGCTCCAACCCAGCAGCTCGATCCAGGTCAGCCGCAAGAACCCCGACCGCTTCATCACGCGCGCCGGCCGGATCATCCGTACCGGGTTCGGCCAGCCGTCGGTCTTCAACGCCGATCTGATCGTCCAGGAACTGGTGCGGATGGGCAAGAGCGTGGAAGATGCGCGTAACGGCGGCTCCTCTGGCTGCGTCGAGGTGGGCGCGTTCGGCAAGGAGGCGTACATCCTGGCCGGCTATTTCAACATCCCAAAGATGCTGGAGTTGGCGCTGCACGATGGTTTTGACCCACGGACGAAACGACAGATCGGCCCGCACACCGGCGATCCGGCGAGCTTCGCCACGTTCGAGGATCTCTTCACGGCGTTTCTGGCGCAGATGCGGCATTTCGTCGAGATCAAGGTGCGCGGCAACAGCGTGATCGAGCGGCTCTACGCGACCTACATGCCCGCGCCGTTTCTCTCGACCCTGATTGATGATTGTATCGCCAAAGGCCGCGATTATCACGACGGCGGCCCGCGCTACGACACCACCTACATCCAGGGGGTCGGCATCGGCACGATTACCGACGCGCTGTCGGCGATCAAGCATCATGTCTTCGAGCAGGGCGATCTGACGATGGATCGGTTGCTGGCCGCGCTGGCCGCCGACTTCGTTGGCTACGAGCGGGAGCGGCAGTTATTGCTCAATCGCACCCCGCGCTACGGCAACGACGATGACGCGGCCGATGCGCTCATGGCACGCGTCTTCAACGCATTCTTCGATCTGATTGACGGCCGGAAGAACACCCGCGGGGGCGCGTATCACCTGAACATGCTGCCGACGACGTGCCACGTCTACTTCGGCTCGGTGATCGGCGCGACGCCGGATGGCCGCCGGGCCGGGACACCGCTGTCCGAGGGGATCTCCCCCGTGCAGGGCGCCGACCGCCACGGCCCCACCGCGGTGATCAAGTCCGCGGCGAAGATGGATCACGCGCGCACCGGCGGCACGCTGCTCAACCAGAAGTTCACGCCAGGTCTGCTGGCCGACGATGCCGGGCTGGAGAAGCTGACGCAGCTCATCCGCTCCTACTTCCGGCTCGACGGCCACCACATCCAGTTCAACGTGGTGGACGCCGCCACCTTGCGCGCCGCCCAGGCGCACCCAGAACAGTATCGCGACCTGATCGTGCGCGTGGCGGGCTACAGCGACTACTTCGGCGATCTCAGCGTGGCGCTGCAGAATGAAATCATCGAGCGGACGGAACACCAGTCGTTCTGAGGTCGGCGCCTGAGATCAAGAGGTCTTTGCCGCCCTTGTCAGCTTGTGGTAGGATTTGCTCGGGTTATGCGTTGCGACATCTCGCCCATGACCCAAGATTGCGGCAGCGGAGAAACGCGTTGTCTGAATTGACCCATCTCGACGCCCAGGGCCAGGCCCATATGGTGGACGTGGGCGCCAAGGCCGAGACCGAGCGCGAAGCAGTCGCGCGGGGCCGCGTCATCATGCAACCGGCGACCCTGCAATTGCTGCGCGCCGGCGACCTTCCGAAGGGGGACGTCTTGGGCACGGCGCGTGTGGCCGGCATCCTGGCCGCCAAGCGCACCGCCGAGCTAATCCCCCTCTGCCACCCGCTCCTGCTGACCAAAGTCGCGGTCGAATTCGCCTACGACGAGGCAGAGTCGGCGGTCGCGATCACCGCAACGGTGCGCTGCCGGGGCCAGACCGGCGTCGAGATGGAGGCCCTCACCGCGGTCAGTGTGGCCGCGCTGACCATCTACGACATGGCCAAAGCGGTCGAGCGCGGCATGACCATCTCCGATATCCGCCTGCTGGAGAAACGCGGCGGCAAAAGCGGGGAATGGCGGCGGGAAACGTCGAACGTCAAACGTGATTCGTGATTCGTGATTTGCTATTTGCCGATTTGCCGATTCAAGGACTCACCATGACCGACACCATGACCATCCGTGTGCGCGTATTTGCGGCGCTACGCGAGGCGTTGGGGCTGGCCGAGACCACCGTGACGCTCCCATCAGGCGCCGATGTGCAGGGGGTATTAGCCGCGCTTGCGCTCCAGCATCCCCAAGCCCGGCTTGGCGAACGGCGCTTCGGCATCGCCGTCAACCGGGCCTACGCGCCCCTGACGGCCGTCCTCGTGGAAGGGGACGAGGTCGCGCTGATCCCCCCGGTGAGCGGCGGGGCAGGGGCGGGGTTTCCCCGCCCCTACGAGATCACCGACCAACCATTATCGCTCGATGCAGTGTTGCGCGAGATCGTCGCGCCCGACCGTGGCGGCGTCGCCTTCTTCGCAGGCACGGTGCGCGGGATCACACGGCCGGCGGCCGGCGATGAGATCGCCACCGACTATCTGGAATACGAGGCCTACCCGGAGATGGCCTCCGCGGCGCTGGCGCGCATCGCCGCGGAGGCGCAGGCGCGCTGGCCGAGCGTGAGCGCAGTGCGCATCGTCCATCGCGTCGGCCGGCTGGAGGTGGGCGACATCGCGGTGATCGTCGCGGTCGCGGCCGCGCACCGGCAGGACACCTTCGATGCCTGCCGCTACGCGATTGACCGGATCAAACAGATCGCGCCGATCTGGAAGAAAGAGGTCGGGCCGGATGGCGCAAGTTGGGTCGAAGGGCCGGAGTCGGTAGTGGATGGCAGCCCATTGCCGATCAACTAGAAATAGGACAACAATGCAGCAAAGATTGCTACGATTCCACTACATCATGGCGTTTGACCTCAACGTAATGACAGACTATAATCAACTTCAATGAACAGCGTGGATCAAGGCGACCTTGAGCGCGTGCCTTGCTGAGGTGATAGGGTGGACATCGAAGCAATCAAGCGCAAAGTGCGCAACGGCAGCTTCTATTTCAGCACTCATGCCGATCAGGAAGCAGCAGATGAAGCGATAGATATCGCTGAAGTTCAGAACGCCCTATTGAACGGTGAATTGCTTGAGAGCTACCCAGATACCGGTCGCGGCGAAAGTTGTCTGATATTGGGATTCGCCGGGCGCAGACCGATTCACATCGTTTGTGGCTGGCGTCATGAAGCGGTATTGATTATCACTGTGTACATCCCGCGACCACCCAAGTTCGAGGATCCGCGCACGCGTGGGAGGCGATCATAATGGAGACGCGTTGCTATGTATGTGGGCACAGCGATTTCGAAGAGCGACGAGTGGAATATGTATATCGGCGGGGAGGCGACTACCTCATCGTGCGGGATGTGCCTTGTGAGGTTTGTCTGCACTGCGGCGAACGTTACTACGCCGGCTTGACTTTGTTGAAGATCGAGCAGCGCTTTAAGGTGCTCAGAGACTCAACAGGATGCCCGCAACCTATGTTGCAGATTCCAGTCGAAGCGTTTGCATAGGTCATTCTAGCCCAATGCGTGCAGTGATCCAACGCGTCAGCCGGGCCAGCGTCTCGGTGGAAGGACAAGAGGTTGGGGCCATCGGCCGGGGGTTTCTGGTGCTCGTCGGCGCGACGCACAGCGACACCCGCGCCGAGGCCGATTGGCTGGCCCGCAAAATCGCCGGCCTGCGGCTGTTCGAGGATGCGGCGGGCAAGATGAACCTGGGGCTGGCCGACGTGGGCGGCGCGGCGCTGGTGGTGTCGCAGTTCACGCTGTACGGCGATGCGCGCAAGGGCCGGCGTCCCAGTTTCACCGAAGCCGCCCGGCCCGAACAGGCCGAGCCATTGATCGCCTATTTCGTTGAGCAGTTGCGCGGCCAGGGGTTGACCGTCGCCACCGGCCAGTTCCAGGCGCACATGGCGGTCGCGCTGGTCAATGATGGGCCAGTGACGTTGTGGCTGGATACGGCGGAGTCGCCGGCATCCGCCTGATCTGGGGCGCGCCTTTCTCACTCCCCAGCCGACACATACGCCATGCCGGGCCGGTCGGCAACGGCTAGCCAGTGATCCAACTCGGCGTCGGTCACATCGAAGCGGGGGATGCGATGCGGGTCGAATGACGCGGTCGTCGGCGCGCGCGCCAACCCCCGCCCCGCGCCGACGACCGCGCCGTATGCGTAGTACATGCCGTCATGCTCGCCCTTGACCAGGAGCGCCGGATCCCGCGGCAGCGCGGCATCGGGCAGGGCGAACGAGAAGACCCGCAGCCCCGGCAGCCAGCGTTCCAGCAGCGTTTGGCTGAGGCCCAACTCGCGCTGCGCTTCCGCCAGGCTTTTCCGGCCCAGGCTCCCACCCCGCACATTAATGTGCGTGCCGTAGCTGCCCAACTCCAGCCCCCACGCACGCAGCGCCGCGAGCTTGCGCCGCGCTGATTCCGCCTGGCCGAAGACCGCCGCGCCCGGCTCGTCGCCGTCCGGCGCGATGAAAAAGGTCGCGGCCAGCGGCCAATCGGCCGGCTGCGCGTCGTGGAACGCCTTCAGGATGCCGACCGCCGAATCGGGATCCACCGTGCCATCCGCCAGCAGCCGGAACTGGCCTGGGGTGGCGTCATCGAAGGTCAAGACAACGGAGCGTTTGCCCGCGGGAACCATGCTCAGCCGCTCCTCGACCAGCCCGCGCACCGTGACGGGGTAATACCCGGCGGCCAGCAGGCGTTTCAGATCGGCCCGGAATGCCTCGGGCGTGCGCCGGTCGGGGCCGGCCGGCCGGCCGATCTCGCGATAGCGGAGCGCCGGCACGAAGCCGGTCAGGTTGGGCGGGTAGCGCGGCTGTGCGGAGACGAGCGCGGCGCGCGTGTACTTCACTGCCGGATCCCACAACAACCAGCCGCGGCCGCCGGCCGCGCGCGCGCCTTCCATCTGCGCGCGGATCTCGTCCACGGTATAGGTGCGCCGATCGAAGGCGTAGTCCGGGAAGTCCTGCAGCCAGGGCCGCACCTCAATCTTCGGGTTGACCGCCCTGGCGCGCGCCGCCGCGCGTTGCGTGCTCTTCTGGATGATCTCGTAGGGGAACGCGACCGCGTTGGCATACGCGCCGCCATCGTTCGGCAGGCCGGTCGCAAAGGTCGAAGGGTAGAGCATCGGTGACAGCACGTCCAGGTTGGGCGCCATCGCCTCGATCACCTGGCCGATCCCCATGTCTTGAGTCAGCCACGTGGTGTAACCGAAGATATCGGCGCCCACCTTCACTTTATACGGCGCCAACGCCTGCTTCGCCCGCCCCAGGAAGCCGGCGATGGTGACGATCCGATTCGTGGCGGTGTTCGGCCCGGCGAAGGTGGCCCGGTTCACCGCCCCATCCGAGGGGAAGCGCACGTAGTCGAACTGGATCTCATCGAAGCCTTGTTTGGCCGCCTCCACCGCGAGCGCGATGTTGTAATCCTGCACCGCCTGGACGTTGGGATCGCCCCAACCCAACCCCTCGCCATCCTTCCAGACCCGGCCGGTCGCCGAATCGCGCACCGCCCATTCGGGATGCGCGGCCGACAAGAGATTGTCCTTGAAGGTGACGATCCGGGCGATGGTATAGATATCGCGCTCCTTGAACCACTGCATGAGCGCCGGCCAGTCCCGCACCATCACCTGGTCGCCCGCGCCGATTTCCCGCGCCAACGCCACCTGCGTCGGATAGACCAGATAGCCCCGATCGCCCTTCACATCCAGCACCACGGCGTTTAGCTCGGTGGTCTCCAGGAGCGCCTGGATGTGCGCGACATACTCCGGGCTGCCGAGCGCGTAGTGGGAGACGTAGATCCCCTTGATGTAGCCTGTCGCGCGCTCCGTCGGGGCCGATGCGGAGACTTCCCGCGCCGGGACCCATTGCCGGCAAAGCTCCCAGACCTGCGCATCGGCGAAGTAGCAGCGCGTCGGGTCGCGGCGAATGCCGACGACCGCCGCGACCGCCAACGCCAGCAACACACCAATCGCCGCGACCAACGCGGCCAGCAATAGATAGCGTCGTTTGACGGTCATGGACACCCGGCAGATGGAGACAGGATCGTGCCCCGCCTGGCGCGGCGGGGCGAGTGGATGATAACCGAGTTTGTGGTTTCGCGCAACCTGCCTGGCGACCACGGCGCGAGCCTCTCACACCCCCGCCAACCCCACTACCGCCCGGAACGCCCGATACCCGGCGGCCATGTCATCGGCCGTGACCTCGATGCGCTTGCCGGTGCGCCGCGCGCCGGGGAGAAGGGCAGCCCCGTCGGCCATCTCGGAGCGGATCAGCTCGATCGCGAGGGTGACCGGGGCGGCGACGCGCAGCGGCTTGGGCGCCTGGCCGTCGCGCAGGCGGTGGGCCGCCCGCCTTGCCGCGTCATAGATCCTGGCATGGGTCACTTCCGGCGGCAGGCATTCCGCGCTGGTGCGGCCCGTCGCCTGCTTGACGATGGCCGTCTCGACTGCGCCGAGCAGCGCGGTCGCCTCCGCGCACGCGGATTGATCGCCGGAGATCATGATAACTGCGGCGCCGAAGTGGCCGGCCAGCGCGGCGTTCAGCCCGATCTCGCCCACCGGATCGCCGTTCAGCCAGACGCCCGCCACTCGGCCCGATGACCAGGTGTGATCCAGGATGGCGTTGGGCGTGCCCATGGCCGCGTGATAGCCGACGAGCATGACGCCCTGGACGCCCCCATCCACCCCCTGCACCATCGAGAAAGGGGAGGGGCTGCCGGAGTTGAGTCGCGCCCGGCCGTCAAGCTCCTCGATCAAGATGTTGCGCGCGCCGCCGTGGCCGTCGCTGACGACCACCTCGTCGGCGCCGCCATCGAACGCGCCGCGGATCGCCGCGTTCACGTCCGCGGTCATCAGCCGGCGGAATCGCTGATACTCCGCGTGGGCCGAATCGGTTTGGTCGGCGTGGACGACGCCGGTGATGCCTTCCATGTCGGCTGCGATGAGGATTTTCACGACGATCTCCTTTCATAATGCGCTTGGGTTTCGCTGATCTTGGTATGGCTGCGGGTCAAAACCGATCCATTCGATGTCTGAGACATCACCAAATCGACGCGCCATCACTTCCAACGCCTCCGGGTTGTCATCCATGAGGACAAACTTCCGTCCCAGGGTTAAGCAAGCCGCCCCCGTAGTTCCACTTCCCGCAAAGAAGTCCAGGATCAGGTCTCCCGGATTAGTGGATGCCTGCACAATCCGCTTAAGGATACCGAGCGGTTTTTGAGTCGGATAACCTGTTTTCTCCTTCCCATTCGTCGGTACAATAGTATGCCACCAGGTGTCAGTCGGTAGTTTACCATGCGCTGCCTTTTCTGGGCCGACCAGGCCCGGCGCCATATAGGGGATGCGCTCGATCTCGTCCGCGTTAAAGACATAGTGACGCGGGTCTTTGACGTAAAGCAAGATATTGTCATGTTTGGGCGGCCAACGATTCTTTGGTCGCCCACCATAATCGTAGGCCCAGATGATCTCGTTCAGAAAGCATTCACGGCCGAAAATGGTGTCAAGCAATATCTTGCAATAGTGAACCTCACGATAATCAATATGAAAGTAGAAGCTGCCATGAGGCGTCAAGATGCGATGGGCTTCGATCAATCTTGGCTCCAGGAATGCCAGATAGTCATCGAACAGATCGGCGTATGACTTTGTGCCGATCTTGACCGTTTCGTATCGTTGCCCGCCAAATCCTACCCGATCTCCAGAGATGTTGCGAATAATCTGGATCTGCGTCCGTCCCTGCACCCTGCCTGTATTGAAAGGTGGATCAATGTAGATCAAATCTACGGATTCCTCAGGCATCTCGCGCAAGATTGGCAGGTTATCGCCGAAGTAAATCCGATTTCGCATCGCCCCTCCGTAAGCTATCAACCAGTGTGACTTGCGAAATGCATCGTGCGATCTTGGACAAGGTTGCACGACCGCGGTATTATACCATACGCAGTTCGGCAGCGACCAATGAACTGATACCCGACGCGCTTGATGCAAAACCTTGAACCACACCCCCCTATCGTGACGCGATTGACGTGTATTCGTCATCGGTGTAGAATCTTCGTTGATCAGCAGGATCGAGGAGATGATGATGTTACAAACGCAAGATTTTGTGGAGGCCAAACTATACTCGGATGAGCAAAGCGTCATTCAGGATGCGCTTCGTTCGTTGCTTCAAGTGCGGTCGGCGCTTCGGCTTGAGATGATGATCTATCGTTACCAAACGGGCGCCATTTCCCTGGGGAAGGCAGCGAATCTAGCCGGCGTCAGCTTCGAGCAGATGCGCGAGATTCTTCTGGGCAGAGGTCTTGAGCTGCGTCTGAGTGTGGAGACAGAAGACGAAGCGAAGCGTGATTTGATGACCCTGCGGGAACATCTGAATGCCACGCGTCGTCCTTGCGGAGGGCTATCGCTCACCGTATGAGTTATTGAGTGAATTTCTGAACGACGTTTGAGACCAGGAGACAATACCATGAAAGGAATCATCCTCGCGGGCGGGGCGGGCACACGGCTCTATCCGCTGACCCTCACCATCAGCAAGCAATTGCTGCCGGTCTACGACAAGCCGATGGTCTACTACCCGCTGTCCATGCTGATGTTGGCGGGCATCACCGACATCCTGGTGATCAGCACGCCGGAGGCGCTGCCGCAGTTTCGCAGCCTGCTCCGGGATGGCCGCCAGTGGGGCCTGACCTTTTCCTATGTCGAGCAGACGGCCCCGCGCGGCCTGGCCGACGCCTTCATCGTGGGCCGCGAGTTCGTCGCCGGCCAGCCGGTCTGCCTGATCCTGGGTGACAATATCTTCTACGGTCACGGCCTGCCGGAGAAGCTGCGCGCGGCCGCCCGCCTGACCGAGGGCGCGCGGGTCTTCGCGTATCCGGTCAAAGACCCGGAACGTTACGGCGTGATCGAGTTCGATGCGGCGGGCCGCGCCATCAGCATCGAGGAGAAACCGAAGAAACCGCGCTCGCACTATGCCGTCCCCGGCCTCTATTTCTACGATACGCAGGTATCGGAAATCGCCGCGAATCTGAAGCCGTCGGCGCGCGGCGAGCTGGAGATCACCGATGTCAACCGCATCTACCTGGAGCGCGGCGCGCTGAGCGTGGAGCCGCTGGGCCGGGGCTTCGCCTGGCTGGACGCCGGCACGCACGAATCGCTCTTGCAGGCCGCCAACTTCGTCCAGGCAATGGAAGACCGCCAGGGGATGATGATCTCCTGCCCGGAAGAGATCGCCTATCGGATGGGGTATATCGGCCGGGAGGAACTGCGCGGGTTGGGCGAAACCATGCGCAGCAACGCGTATGGGCAGTATTTGCTCCGGCTGGTGGAAGATGAGTTCCCACGGCCGGATAACGGGTGAAACGCAACGGGCGGTAGGGGCGCATCCTCCGTGGTCGCCTCACAGCGGCAAGCACGGAGGCGCTGCCCCCTACCGTGGTCGCCAGACGGAGGCGCTCTGCCCCTCCTACGGAACCAACACGACTTTCCCCGCTGTCTGCCGGCCCGCCAGCACGGTGTGCGCGGCCGCGGCTTGCGCCAGGGGATAGGTTGCGCCGATGCGGACCTTCAACGCGCCCCCGCCGATCATGTCGAGCACGGCATTCGCGTGGCGCAGGTAATCCGGTCGGGTCTGGGTGTAGGCAAAGAGCGACGGCCGGGTGACGAAGAGCGAACGCAGGCCACCCAGCCGCTGGATATCCAGCGGGGCCTGGAAGCCCGACGACTGGCCGAACGAGACGAGATAACCGAGCGGCGCCAGGCAGTCCAGGCTCTTGTCGAAGGTGTCTTTGCCCACCGAATCGTAGGCTACCTGCACCCCCTTGCCCCCGGTGATCCGTCTCACCTCGGTCAAGAAATCCTGCTCCGTGTACAGGATGATCTCATCTGCGCCCGCCTCCCGCGCCAGCTTCGCCTTTTCCTCGGTAGAGGTCGTGCCGATCACCCGCGCGCCCTGCATCTTGGCGATCTGGGTGAGCAGCAGGCCGACGCCCCCGGCGGCTGCGTGCACCAGACACCAATCCCCCGGTTTGAGCGGATAGGTGCGGGTGGCGAGCATGTGCGCCGTCATCCCCTGGATCATCGCCGCCACGCCCTGCGCGAAGCCGACCGCGGCCGGGAGGCGGACCAGCCGGTCGCCGGGAACCAGGCAGTGGGTGGCGTATGCGCCCAGCCCACCGATGAATGCCACGCGGTCGCCGGGCTGCGCCTCGGTCACGCCCGGTCCGATAGCTTCCACCACCCCCGCGCCCTCGCTGCCGGGGATGGCGGGCAGAGGGATCTTGTACCACCCCAACCGTTGGTAGATCTCGATGAAGTTCACCCCGACCGCCGCCAGCTTCACCAACGCCTGGCCGGGGCCAGGGGTGGGCGTGGGGCGCTCCTCGAATTTCAGCACTTCCGGGCCGCCGAATTCCGTGTAAACGATCGCTTGCATCTCTTTTGCCTCCAGCGCAAAGGTCACAATCTGGGATCATATGCCGCGGCGAGCCGATCTGCCGCGTTTTGGTTTATTTTGAGATGATCGGCGTCGGTCGTCTGTAGCAACGCTAACAACTCGCACAACACCATCGCCGTCGCGCCCCAGACTTTGTGCCGCCCCACCGCATAGAACGGCACGCGCACCGCCGCGCCCCGGATTTCCCACACCTCTTCCCGGCGGGTGGCCGGCGCCAGGAGGAGCGCCAGGGGCGCCTCGATGACTTCGGCGACCTCGTGCGGGTTGGGGATGAAAGCGGGGCGCGCCGCGGCCAGGGCCACGGTCGGGTAGACGCAGAAGCCGCTCGGCGGGATGTAGAGGGGCGAGAGCGCGCCGATGACCTCTAACTGCGCTGGCGCGATGCCCAGCTCCTCCCACCCCTCGCGCAGGGCCGCGGCGATGGCGTCTTCGCCCGCATCCAGGCTGCCGCCCGGAAACGAAATCTGCCCGCGGTGGTTGTCCACCGAATCGGTGCGGCGGGTGAGCACCACGCACGGCTCGCCGGCGCACGGATAGATGAGCACGAGCACGCCCGCCCGGCGGCAGTCGAGATGCGGATCGAGGATGCGATCGGTGCCGGGCCGCGGCTGGGGCGACATGGCGAGTTGGACGGGCAGGCCGGGCAATGGTTGCGCGAGCGCCGCGCGCAGCCTGGCAAGGGTCGTGGTGTAGTTCGGTGATGTCATGGTCTTATTCTATCACACGACGCGTCCTGAGCGGAGTCCGGCGGGGTGTGCCGGACGCAGTCGAAGGACATGACACCATGTGGGCATCCTTCGACTGCGCAGCAAAAGACGCTGCTCCGCTCAGGATGCGTTCATCCCGGATGTGAGTTATCGGCCCGGCCGCGCAATTCCCGCATGAGCCGGCGCCAGATCGCCTGCACCCCCTGCGCCTCCTGCATGGGGATCGGCCGGCGGTCATAGCGCGCCGCCTGGAACGCCGCGGTGAGCGCTTCGACATCCATCTCGGCTTCGGGCCATCCCGTCTCCAACCGCTGCGCGAATTCTGCCGGCGTCTGATGCGGCGAGCGCGCCAGGCCGCGCTCGGCCGCGCGGCCGACCATGCGCAGATAGAAGTAGCGGACGCGCTCGCGCGGGGTCAGCGCGCTGACGCGCACCGCCGGCAATCGGAGCGCGGCGGCTGCCCTGGTGCGGCCAAGCTGCACGCGCTGGCTCACGGCCGCCGCGGCCGCCAGCAGCGCAGCGTTGACCCTGGCCCAGCGCGCCCGCCACCAGTAGCGCAGCCGCCGCAGCCAGTCGGCGGGCCGGCCGCGCACGCGAAGCGTACCGTGCGCGCCAAGATAGGTCAGCCCGAAGTAGATGACGATCAGCGCGACGATAAGCCACAGGAGCGCGCCGCCCAGCCAATCGGGGAGCCGGTTGAGCACCTCGGCCTGGGTGGGGATCTCCGGGGCTGCGGCCAGGGGCGCGGGGGGCGGCTCGCCTTGCTGCATCAGGAGCCGCAGCGGCCAGAGGAGCAGCGCCAGGAGCACGGTCAGCAGGAATACCAGTAGATAGCCCAGCCGCATCACCAGGGCCAGCGCCGCCTCGAGCGCGGCCGAGAGCCAGCTCGTCGTCCCCATCGGCAGGAACGCGGCGACCACGCCGATCAACAGCACGGCGAGCAGGCTGTTCACGTGCCAGCGCCGCAGCACGATCGGCTGCACTTCGATGTCCTGATTGTACCAACGCCCGCGCAAGACGGCCAGCCGCCCCTGGCTGATCAATAGCAGGCCGGCCAGGAAATAGCAGATCAGCGCCAGCAGCAACTCCGGCGGGAGGCCCAGCCCGCTGATCCCCAGCCGCAACGTCCCGGTTGGGAGGAGCGAGAGGTCTACCTGCGACAGCGACGCGAAGAAGACCAGGAGGATCCCGCCGACGGTCCAGCGCGTGACAAAACGAGCCACGATGTCGCTGCGCGGGGTCGCGCGGCCGATGCGCAATTGGCTGCGGCTTTCGCCCCACAGCGGGCTGTCGTGTGCCGCGATCTCGTCGGGCTGGAGCGCCAGATCGAGGAAGTCGCCGGTCATGCCGACCGCCAACCCCCAGGCGATCACCATCCAGACGCCGAGGAGCACGTATTGGGCATCCAGGAAGGCGGACGGCTGGCGCAGCCAGGTCTGCACCGCCGCCAGCCCCGGCCAGCCGACGCCGAAGGTCCACACCACCACCCGGAAGACGGCCAGCAACACCACGATTTCACCCAACCGGTAGACCAGCCCGCGACGGTTGCGCCAGGCGGGCCGGCCGAGCTGCAACGTGCTGTAGACGCCTTCCAGTGCGACCGCGAAGGCGAACGGCAGCGCATAGCCCAGCCGCCACGACGCGGCAAACAGATGCAACAGCGCCAGCGGCCCGCCGACCACGCTGGCCGCGACCAGCGCGATCAGCAACGGGCGGAAGACGCTCCCCACCCAGGCCGCGTCGAAAAAGTCGTGATACCCCGGCCGGCGCGGCGGCCCCGACGGAGATGGAACCGGAACTCCAACCATATCTGTAAGCGTAGGCGTCCTGAGCGGAGTCCCGGCGGTTTTTGGCCGGGACGCAGTCGAAGGAGGCCGAAGCGTCGGCATTGCGGCCGCATCCTTCGACTCCGCAGCCAAAACCCGGCTGCTCCGCTCAGGATGCTCCGTTATATTTGGCATTACTGAAGAAGAGGCGCGCTTGCTGCTCACGGCACCATTCCTTGCGCGGTCTGGCCAGGTCGCGCCAATTCAGGCGCGCCGCGCACCCGTTGGCCGGCGCCCCACCGCTTCAGATCGCTCTCGTTCGCCACCAGGTGCGCCGCGACCCCGAGCTGCCTGGCCCGCTCGCGGATGATCCCGAACTGGCCGTGAGGTTCGGCGACGACCAGCACCGGGTTCAGGCCGGCCCGCAAGAGCCGATGCATGGCCCGACAGGTCTCCTCGTCGCCCGTCGGGCTGATCGCGATGACCGTGTCGCCCCAGCCCAGTCCCAGGGTCGCGGTCGGTAGCCACTCGGCCAGCGGCGGGAGATCGGTCGTCTCGACGCGCGCCAGCCATTCCAGCAGTTTCATCAGGTGCACGCGGCCGGGCCGCGGTGGGATCGTCCAGCGGGTGACGCCGGTCAGGGGGTCGGCGCCGTTGCAGCCCAGCCCCACGGCCTGCCGCTCATCCACCAGGGCGTTCGCCAGCGATGCGGCCACGACGATGGCCCACTCGCTGGCATTGAAGCGGAGCTGCGGCGTATACGCCCGTGCGCTCAAATCGAGGAAGATGACGCTCGTCAGCGAGACGGCCGGCTCGTACTTTTTTACCTGGAGCTGGCGGGCATGGGCGCTGCTCTTCCAGTCAATCGCGCGCGGCGGATCGCCGCGCTGATAGTCGCGCTTGCCCATCACGCGCGCCGGGTCGGCGAAGATGGGTTGCTGGCTCCTGATCGTGCCGTGCGGCGCGCGCGAGGCCAGATCCACGTGCGTCAGCGGGATCACGCGCGGGTAGACGGTCAGATGGTCGAGGGTTTCCAGCCGGCCCTGCGCCTCGGCAAAGCCGAAAAGGTCGCCGGCGCTCATGGCCGTGGGGCCGATCGGATAATAGCCGCGCTGCCGTCCCTGCAGCTCGTAATGCACCGCAACGCGCTCTTTCGGCCGCAGCGCGATGACCTGATGCACCGCGGCGCCGGTAGAGATGTTCAGCGGCGGCGTCTCCTCGATCCTCAGCCATGGCACGGGCCACCAGCTTGTGTTGACGATCTCGATCTCGACCCGGCTCGTCTCGCCGAGGAAGATGTGGTCGGTGAAACGGCGCTGCACGTGTAGCCGGGGGAAGCTGCGGCCGGTCCACCAGCGCGCCAGCAGATAAGCGCCGGCCAGCACGTAGACGATGTAAAAGACGAAGTCCACCCGCAGGAGCACGGCGATGAGGAGCAGGATCAGCAGCAGGAGTGGAATGTCTGACATGGCGCACGCATTCAGGCTGCCGCCGGCATCCGGTAATTGACAATTTGGTCGCGAGCGGAGGCCCGGCTGTCTTTTGGCCGGGGCGTCATATCTGGAATTGCCGTCTGCGTCCGGCCGGCGCCGGCAACGACGACCACGTACTCGCCTTTGGGCGGGATCTCGTGCACGGCGGCCAGCAGCTCCGACAACTTGCCGCGCTGGAACGACTCGTGGAGCTTGGTCAGCTCATGCGCCAGGGCCGCGTCCCGGTCGCCGTACACGAGGAGCGCATCGGCCAGCAGCGCCTCCACGCGGTAGGGGCTTTCGTAGAAGATCAAGGTGTGCGGCGAATCACGATCCACCTCCAAGAAGCGGCGACGCGGGCCAGACTTGTGGGGCGGGAAGCCGCGGTAGGTGAAGCTGTGCGCCGGCAGGCCCGACAGCACGACCGCCATCACCAGGGCGGCCGGGCCGGGGATCATCGTCATTTCAACCCCGGCGCCGAGCGCGCGACGCACGACCGAAAAGCCCGGATCGGAGATCCCCGGCGTGCCAGCCTCCGTCACCACCGCCACCGACTTGCCCTCCGCCAGCAGCGCCATGATCCGCTCGCCGGCGCGGGCTTCGTTGTGCTCGTGGAAGGCAACCTGCGGCTTGTGGATGTCGAAATGCTTCAGGAGGATGCCCGTCTTGCGCGTGTCTTCGCTGGCGACCACATCCACGGCGCGCAACGTTTCGAGCGCCCGCAAGGTGATGTCGCCCAGGTTGCCGATGGGGGTCGCGACCAGGTAGAGCATGGTTGCTCCTACTCGATCTTGCCGATGTCGAGCGGCACGCTGCTCAGAAGCTCGGCGATGATCTTCGGCGCGGTGCGCCCGCGCAGCGCGCTTTCGGGATGGACGAGACAGCGGTGCGCCAGGCAGAGCGGCGCCAGCTTTTTGACATCATCCGGCAGCACATAGTCGCGGCCGTGGATCAGCGCCCAGGCCTGGCTGGCTTTGTAGATCGCCAAGCTGCCGCGCGGGCTGGCGCCCAGCAGCAGATCGGGCTGTGTGCGGGTGGCGTTGACCAGTCGCACGATGTAGTCGCGCACGGTGTCATCCACGTGCACATCCCACGCCTGCCGCGTCAACTCCGGCAACGCCGCGCCATCCACCACCGGGGCCAACGTTTCGATGGGGTGCTGCTGGCGCAGGTTGACGAGCATCCGGCTTTCGGTCGCGGGATCGAGATAGCCGAGCTTGAGCTTCAGCAGGAACCGGTCAAGCTGCGCTTCGGGCAGGGGGAAGGTACCTTCATACTCGACGGGGTTTTGCGTCGCCAACACGATGAAGGGCCGGTTGAGCGGCCGCGTGACGCCATCCACGGTAATCTGCCGCTCGCCCATGCACTCCAGGAGGGCCGCCTGGGTGCGCGGAGTAGCCCGGTTGATCTCGTCGGCCAGGAGGACGTTGGCGAAGGCCGGCCCCGGGATGAACTCGAAGCGGCCCGCCCCCTGGTTGTAGACCGACACCCCGGTCACATCGTTCGGCAGCAAGTCGGGGGTGCATTGCAGGCGCTTGAAGGCGGCGCCAAGCGAGACGGCCAACGCCCGCGCCAGCATCGTCTTGCCCACGCCCGGCACATCCTCGATCAGCACGTGGCCTTCGCACAACAGTGCGGTCAGCAGCAGCTCGATGGCCTCGCGCTGTCCCACGATGACCTTTTCGACATTCGTCAGGATCTTCTCGCTGAAAGCCTGGATCGTGTCCAAGAGCAACCCCCTTCGACGGCGCGGCAAAGATGAGCGGATTGTACCACACCCCATGAGGGGGGCGACAAACCGATCTGAAAGCGAATTGCACGGTGGAGTATAGCATCCAGGCGAAGTTCGAGCAAACGCTCGCTTTCGACGCAATGACTGCCCCAACGTGAAATGACCCCCATATTTGGAATTGCTGACCCTCAGCGTCGCCCTCTTGACGACCCGCTACGCCTGACATATAATCGCGTCAGTGCTGTAGTCGGCATCGTATCGTTAACCATCCGCGAAGGCGAGGCGCCTGGCATCGCCGGGGAGTCGGGGTGATGCGCTCGCCCGATCCGACCATTCAACGCACGGAGCGCGCCATGAGCCCCCAACCATCACCCGTTAGGCGGACGAGGCCCGGATGAAGCTGTCGCGCGTGATCGCCGGCCGCGAGACGCCCCTCCTGATGATCGCCATCACCGCGGTTGGCGGTCTCCTGCGCATCTGGGAGATCGGCCAGAAGGGGCTATGGCTCGACGAAGCGTTCAGCGTCTGGCTCGGCTGGCAGCCTCTCGGCGAGTTGTTCGCCTGGCTCCTGAAGATAGATCAGCACCCGCCCCTCTACTATACCCTCCTCCATTTCTGGATCATCCTGGTCGGGGATGATCCGGCCGACGTGCGGCTGCTCTCCGCGCTGCTGAGCACGGCGACCATCCCGGCCCTCTTCTTCCTGGGGCGCCGGTTGATGGGCGCCCGAGTCGGCCTCCTGGCCGCGCTGATCCTGGCGCTTTCCCCCTTCCACGTGCGCTTCGCCCAGGAAACGCGCATGTACGTCCTGCTGATGCTGAACGCGACGTTGGCGCTGCTCGCGCTGGCGCATATTCTGACACCCGCCGGGCGGATGTGGCCCGCCTGGCTCGCCTATACCATCTTCACCGCGGCCGCCCTGCTCAGCCACCATACCGCCATCTTCTTCCCGCTGGCGGTCAACCTGTTAGTGTTGGGCCTCAAACTGCAAAGTGCAAAGTGCAAAGTGCAAATTGCAGATTTGCAATTTGCATCCCCCCTTCTCTCCCACTGGCTCCTGGCGCAACTGGGCGTCTTTCTGCTCTGGAGTCTCTGGCTGCCCGCGTTCGTGGCGCAGGCGGCCGGCGTAGATCGAGAATTCTGGATCGAGATGCCGAACTTCGGCGTGGTGATCGCGACGCTCAAGAACTTCTTGAGCGCGCTGCTGCTACACCTCGGCGGGTGGGCCGATCTGATCTGGGCCGGCTATGGCGGTCTGGTCGTTCTAGGGATCATGCGTCTGCGCAAACAGGGGGCGCTGCTGGCGCTGCTGGCGGCGCTCTTCTTCACTCCTATCGTCGGCGAGTGGCTGGTCAGCCTGCGCCGGCCGATCTTCGACGACCGCACCCTCATTTGGGCCACGATCCCGCTCTACCTGTTGCTGGCTGCGGGGATCGCCCAGTTGCGCTGCCGGCCCGGCATCCTGGCAGCCATGGCGCTCCTCGCCACGGTCAACGCCGTCTCTCTGCGCCAGTATTACCGTTTTACCGACAAGGAGGAATGGGACAAAGCCGCCAGTTACGTCGCCGGGCGGGTCGAAGAGGCAGACATGCTGCTCTTCAACGCCGCCTGGGTGCAAATTCCATTCGACTATTACTTTCGCTACCACCATCGGTCCGTCGCCGAACATGGCGCGCCGGTAGATCTCTTTGCGCGCGGCAGCCTGGAGCCAAAAATGGCCGAGGACGATCTCCCGCGGCTGCGCGCGCTGATCGCGGGCCGGCGGCGCGTGTGGCTCATCTACAGCCACAACTGGTACACCGATCCCAAGGGCCTGATCCCGGCCGCGCTGTCTCAGGATCTCCAGCCGCTCGATCTGCGCCGCTTCAACGGGCTGGAGGTGCGGCTATATGGGATACCATAGCGTGACCGCGGTGATGAAGGATTCATCCTTGACGAGCGGTGGGGGGGCTTGTACAATGCTCCTGGACAAAATGATCGCTGGCATCGGTAAGCCTGAGCTACTCAAGACCCTTCAAGCAGGCGAGGGCGGTTAGCGAACGGGCGAACAGGTAAGGCCGCAAAGTCATGCGCGCTTATGGATTCATTGATTGGTCGGGTAACGCAGGGGGCAAGTTTGCGTTTGGCTCTTCAGCGTATCTTGCCATGGCGTTGGTGCTCAGCGATGATGGCGATGCGCTGCGACGGATACTCATGGAAGGAATGGATTATCCTGACCGAAAGCAACTGATATGCGATTGCTGTTGACCGGCTTCGAGTCCTTCGGCGACATACCGCGCAACCCCGTGCAGCTCATCGTCGAGGCGTTGGCGCACGACGCAGACCTCCGAAGTTTTAGAAACCTCGGAGGTCTCTCAACCGCCATTCTCCCCGTCGAGTTCGCCGCGGCGGGCGAGCGCATCCGGGCGCTGATCGAAGCGACCCGGCCCGACGTGATCCTGATGCTCGGCGTGGCGGCGAAGCGGGAGGCGATCAGCCTGGAGCGGATCGCGCTCAACCTGGACGACTCGCTGGCGCGGCCGGACAACGCCGGTGCCATGCTCGACGGCGCGCCGATCGCGCCGGACGGGCCGTTGGCGCTGGCCGCGACCCTGCCGCTGGTCGAGCTGTGCGCGGCCCTGGCGGCCGCGGGCATCCCGGCCGCCATCTCCAACCACGCCGGCGCGTATGTCTGCAACCACGTCTTCTACGTAGCCCTGCACACGGTCGCGCGGCTGGGGCTGCCCGCGGCCTGCGGCTTCATCCACGTGCCGCTGCCGGCCGAGCTTCAGCCCGCTGGCTCCGCTGCGGGCCTGAGTTTGGCGGATCTGATCGCGGGAGTTCGGCAGATGATTACGTTCTTGCAGGACGAACGAAACCACATGGTGGCAGTTGGAGAAGCATGATGCTCTCAGAGCAGACTATCCGCGAAGCGGTCGAGCGCCTCCTGGAAGTCGTCCAGCCGAGTAAGGTCGTCCTGTTCGGCTCCTATGTGCGCGGAGATGCCTCCCTGGATTCCGATCTGGATCTGATGGTTATTATTCTGGCGCGGGCGCTGGAGATCCTGGCAGAACTACGAGAGCAATTGCAGGATGTGATCCCATTGTGGTAATATGTAACTACAACAGCGGAGGCAATGAAATGACCGTGATCACAGTGGGCATCCGCGAGCTCAAGGCAGGACTGAGCGGCTACCTGAACCAGATCAGACGCGAAGCAACGACGGTGGTGGTCACCGACCGCGGCCAACCGATTGCAGAGATTTCGCCCATCAACCCCAACTTGGCAGCGCGTATGCGCGCCCTGATGGCCGATGGCGCCGTCGCCTGGAGCGGCCGCAAGTTGAGTCCGGCCGAGCCGGTGGCCCAGTTGCAGGGTAACATAACTGTGGCGGATTTGTTAAGCGAAGGTCGCGAGTGATGCTGCTTTACCTGGATGCCAACGCGCTGGTCAAACGTTACGTCGCAGAGCCGGGTTCGACTGAGATCGCAGCCATTGTGAATCAGGCCGAGCTCGTCGGCAGCGCGCTGATCAGCCGGGCAGAGGTTGCCGCCGCGCTGGCGAAGGCGGTGCGCGTAGGCGCGTTACGTGAAGGTGGCGCGTGGGATGCCTTGAAGACGTTTCGGCGAGACTGGCCGGATATCGTGCGCTTACCTATCTCTGAACAAGTGGTAGCGCGCGCCGACAACCTGGCGTGGGAGTACGGTCTCCGTGGCTATGACGCCATTCATCTCGCGGCCGCCGCAGTCTGGCAGGAGGCCTTGCGTCAAGGGATCGTGCTGGCTTCCTTCGACCGGGCGCTCTGGACTGCGGGGGCGCAGATTGGGATGCGGGTCTATCCCGCAGACTTACCCGCGCTCTTGGCACGCTGGAAAACGAACAAACCCCAAGGAGACGAACGTGGAGATCAAACTCAGACAAGGTGACGTTATGCAGATCGCGGCCGACCTGGTCATCGTCAACCTCTTTCAAGGCGTGACCGCGCCGGGCGGCGCGACGGGCGCGGTGGATCGGGCGCTCGGCGGCGCGATCCGCGAGGTGATCGCGGCCGGCGACTTCATCGGCAAGAGTGGGGAGACGCTGGCGCTCTACACGCGCGGCGCGCTCCCCGCGCCGCGCGTGCTGGTCGTCGGGCTGGGCGAGGCGGACAAGTTCGATCTGCGCGCGGCATGCAACGCCGCCGCGACCGCGGCCCGCAAGGCGCGCGATCTGGGCGCGCAGAATGTCGCGACCATCGTTCATGGCGCGGGGATCGGCGGGCTGGATCCGGCCGCGGCCGCCGGCGCGCTGGTGGAAGGCACGCGGCTGGGGCTGTATCGCTACGCGGGTTATCGCTCGAAGCCGCCCAAGGACTGGAAGCCCGATCCCGAGACGCTGATCGTGGTCGAGATGGTCCCGGCGCAGCTCGCGGCCTTCGAGATCGGCGTCGCTCGCGGCGAGGTGGTGGCGCAGGGGGTCAACCTGGCCCGCGACCTGGTCAACACTCCGGCCAACCGGATGACCCCAACGATCGTGGCCGAGCGGGCGGCCGAGGTGGCGCAGACGGCCGGCCTGACCTGCCAGGCGTTGGGCCGCGCCGAGTGCAAGGCGCTCGGCATGGGCATCTTCATGGCCGTGGCCGAGGAATCGGAGCAGGACCCCAAGCTGATCGTCCTGGAGCACAACGCGGGCAAACCGGAGCTGCCGACCGTCGTGCTGGTGGGCAAGGGGGTGACGTTCGATGCGGGCGGCATCTCGCTCAAGCCGGGGGACGAAATGTGGAAGATGAAGGGGGACATGGCGGGCGCGGCGGCCGTCATCGCGACGTTGGGCGTGGCCGGCCGGCTGAACCTGGCGCTGCACGTCGTCGGCCTGGCCCCGTGCGCCGAGAACCTGCCCGGCGGCCGCGCGCAGAAGCCGGGGGACGTCTTCACCGGCATGACCGGCAAGACGATGGAGGTCATCAGCACCGATGCCGAGGGGCGCATGTTGCTGGCCGACGCGCTGGCCTATGCGGCGCGCTTCAACCCGGCGGCCGTGGTGGACATCGCCACGCTGACCGGCGCGCAGGCCATCGCGCTCGGCCCGCAGGCGGCCGGCCTGTTCGCCAACAACGAGGAACTCGCGGCCCGGCTGCTGGCTGCAGCCGAGGCTTCCGGCGACCGGCTGTGGCGGCTCCCCTTGTACGAGGAATACGCCGAGGCGATCAAGAGCCAGGTGGCCGACGTGAAAAATTCGGCGGGGCGCTACGCGGGAATTGGCGCGAGCGCCAAGTTCATCGAGCATTTCACCGAGGGGTATCCCTGGGCGCACGTGGACATGGCGTCGCTATCGCTGGCGGAAGAGGACAAGCCGGCCCAGCCCAAGGGCGCAACCGGCTACGGGGTGCGGCTGTTTGCGGCGCTATTGGAGGGATGGCAAGGGTAGAGACGTTGCATGCCTATCGGCGAACGTCTCTACGAGGGTCACGCCGCCCGGCTGCCGCGACGGCGCCACACGTAGGTCACCAGGCCGGCCAGCGAGACCGCCGACCCGACCGCGGCCGCGCCCCACACCCACCGCCGATCCTGCGCCGGCGCGGTGATGACCCAGCGGGCAAAGCGCGTCGGGATGCCGGCGGCCGGCTCAAGCTCCGGGAGGGGCAGCAACGCCGCGTTGGCCGGCCGCTGGCGCGCCTGAGCCACCAGGCTGTGGTAGAGCTGAGCACGGAAATCCGCGCGCGGCCGTACGGGCACGATCAGCTCCGCCAGCTCGCGTGAGAGCGCCAGGTAGGGCGCCAGTGGCAGGATGGATCTTAACGACGTGTCTTTCATGCAGCTATCCCCAGGGTGCGCCCCTACAAATCGAGAAGATACGTCCGCTCAGGGCACGTAACCCACGACTCCCACCGTCCCCGGCCCGAAGTGCACCGCGATGCCGATAGACAGAGTGTTGACGACTTCGGCCCGCACGCGCAGCCGTGGCGCGCACACCTCCACCAAACGCTGCGCGACTTCGGGCGCTTGGGCGTGAATCACCGCCAGCCGGGGCGCCGCGCCTTTTGCTTCCGCCAACGCATGTTCCAGCGCATCCACCAGCCCGGCCAGCGCCTGGCTGTGGCTGCGCACGCGGCCAACCAACTCCAGCTTGCCGGCGTTGACCGGTCAGCATCGGCTTGACGTTGAGCAGCGACGAGAGGAGCGCCTGCGCCATCCCCACGCGGCCGCTCATGCGGGCGAAGCGCAGGTTGTCCAGGCTCAGGAAGATGCGCATCCGCTGCCGCACTTCTTTCAATCGGGCAATGATTTCTCCCATCGCCGCGCCCCGCTCCGCCATCTGGGCCGCCTCCAGCGCCATGAAGCCCAGCCCCATGGATCCGCTCAGGCTGTCAAAGACCGTGATGGGCGGCGTGTCCGGCATCTGCCCGGCCGCCACCGTCGCCGCGCCATACGTCCCGCTCAAATGGCTGGTAATGTGCACCGATAGGATGCTATCGGTGTCCGGTTCGGCCGCCAGATCTCGATACGCGGCCGCGAATTGGCCCAACGAAGGTTGCGAGGTCGTCGGGATCATATTCAGCGCCGCGACCTTGCGGTAGAATTCGTCCTGGCCGAGCGTGACGTTCTCCTGAAAACTCTCCTGGCCGAACTGGATGTTGATCAGCACGACGGCAATCCGGTGTGAGGCCAGCCACGCCGGCGGCAAGTCGCAGGTCGAATCGGTGACGATGCGGATCATGGCCCTTTCGGCTCCTCGCTATTGCCACTCCCGCGCTTCCAAATCGGCGCGCAACGACTTGAGCGTGCGGAAGTACAACGATTTGATCGAGCTTTCGGTGCGCCCCATCAGCCGGCCGATTTCGTCATTGGATAGACGGTCGGCGAATTTCAAGATGAGCAGGCGTTGGCGTTCCTCTGGTTGGCGACGGATGGCCGACCAGAGCGCCCGCTGTTTTTCGCGCGTCTCCGCGCTGCGCTCCGGGCCATCGGCCGCCTTGCCCGCCAACTCCAGGTCTTCCAACGAGGTCAGCTTCCAGCGGCTGCGCGCCCGATGATGGTTCGCCACCAGGTTGTGCGCGATCCGGTAGAGCCAGGCGGCGAACGGGATGCCCTGATCCACATAGCGCCCGATATTGCCGAGGGCCTGATGGAACGTGTGGGCCGTCAGGTCCTCGGCGTCCGCGACGTTGCCGATCCGATAATAGATATAGTTGTAGATCCGGTCTGCGTTGCGCAGATAAAGCTCGCCGAACGCCTCTGGATCGGCCTTCGCCAGCTCGATCAACTGGCTTTCGGTAAGCTCCATATACGAGCGATCGCGCGGGATCGCCGCTTCTTGGCTTTCGCCGTTTCTCATGGATAGAAACACCGCAAGATGCCTCAAGGCGCGGTTAAAACTCAATCCCCGCCGTAAACCGCTGCGCCGACGGTGCCTGGGCCGACGTGGGTGCCGATCACCGGGCCGAGCGTGCAGATGAAGCCATGCGACGTGCCGAATCGCTTGCCCAGCGCGGCGGCAATCTCTGTGGCAGTGTCGGGAGTGTTAGCGTGCGCCACGCCGATGTGGACGGTTTCCCCGCGCGCGCTCACCTGCTGGGAGAGCAGGTCTTGCATCGTCTCAATCGCCTTGCTCATGCTGCGGACGCGGGCGGCCGGGTGCACCTCCCCCTCGGTGATGCTCAGCAGCGGCTTGAACTGGAGCAGCGTGCCCATGAACGCCTGCGCCTTGCCGATGCGGCCCCCGCGCTGGAGGTATTCGAGGGTCTGGAGGGTGAAGAGGAAGCCGATCTTTCCTTTGATCTGCTCGAGCTTGGCCGTGATTTCGGCGCGCGACGCGCCAGCCTCGGCCATGGCGACCGCCTTTTCGACCAGCAGCCCCAGCCCGACCGAAATGCTCTGTGAGTCAACCACGCTGATCGCGGCGCTGGGCAGCGTGGCGCGGGCCGTCAGCGCCGACTCATAGGTGCGGCTCAGCTTGGCCGACAGGATGATGGCGATGATTTCATCGCCGGCGTCGGTGAACGCCCGGAAGGGGACCTCAAACTGACCGGGTGTGACCTGCGAGGTGGTCGGCAGCACGCTGCTCTTCGGCAGATGCGCCCAGAACTGCTCGCGGGTCATATCCACGTTGTCTCGGTAAGACTGCTGCCCGAAGATGACATGAAGCGGCACAACCGTCACGATCGGGTGGCTCAAGAGCGCAGGCGGCGCTTCGCACGTCGAGTCGGTGATGATACGGATCATGATTTCTACTCCTTTGAGATAAGAATGCGGCTGCTGGCAGCATCCGCCGAGATGAAAGCAACAGACGCCGGTCGCGAAGCAGGTGACGGCGCCGCCGGATTAGCGACAGAGTGTGTGTCAGGGTGAGACCGGTCTCCCGATGGTTCCATTGTAGACCGAGCCGCGGGATTTGTCAACGCACTTGTGGATTAAGGTTAGCCCAGTTCCAGGATCGCCGGCCGCGGCCAGGTCTGCCCACCGGCCTCCACCAAGACCATCGGCCAGCCCGGCGTCTCGGTCAACACTTCGTTGGCCGTCGCGCCGACCAGGATCGTGTCCTCGCACTTGAAGCCGGTGATCGAGGGATTCCAGGCGAACGCCTGCCCTTCGTGAACAACCTCGGCCGAGCTCAGGGTTCCCAGATACTCGCGCGCCTGATAGCCGGTCGCGCCGCCTTGATGGTGCAACTGCCACTCGTCGCCGAAGCCCGTCGCGGCATAGATCTCCAGCGCGGCCCGGAAGATCTCGGCGACGCGCGCGGCTGGGCGGGTGCGGCTGATGAGGGTGGCGTCCACACGCGCGCACGCAACTTGCTTGCGCCGCAATTCGTCGGACAGCGGGCCGAAGTGCGCCAACCGCGTGATCGAGGCGACCAGCCCGCCGGCGCGGCCGCACAGCACCAGCATGGCGTATTTCTCCAGGCGCTTGCCCGTGGGCAGGGGATGCCGGAACCGAAAGATGCGCTCGTCGGCGGCGATCAGGTTGACGATCGGCGTGGCGCCCTGGGCGTAGGTGTGCTCGCTCAGCAGCCCGGCGATCTCGTATTCGGTCATGCCGGGGCGCACGCTATGGATCGCCGCGGACATGGCCCGGCCGCACGCACGGCCTAGCGCGCGGAACCGTTCCCCCTCGGCGGGCGTCAATCTGAGGCGGAGGCGGTTGAACTCGTCGCCCAGGTCGGTCGCGCCGGGATGGGGCGCATCGGCCGCCAGACGCAGCCCGGCCGTCAATTCGGCGAGGGCCGGGTTGGCCGCGTGCCAGGGCGCGGGCCGGAGCACGAAACCCCGGTCGGCCAGCGGCTCCTCCGCGGCGATACGGGCCGCCTCGATGTTGTTCGTCAGCACATACTGGACATCGGGCGTGACGAGCAGCATCGCCGCGCCCGCATCGGCGGCGATGCCGACGTAATTGGCGGCGCCATCGGTGAGCCAGGCGAAATTGCAGATGCGCTTGATGAGCGCCGCATCGAGTTGCCGCGCCGCCAGCATAGAACGAATCTGAGCGAGCTTGGTCTGGGTGTCAGTCATGGGTGGTTTCCTCCGGCGTCTGGTAAACGACTTCACTATAACGGTGCACTGCGCTCCTGTCAAATCCCCAAGCGATTCCCAATGTAGCGGAGCACCCTGAGCGGAGCAGCCGGTCTTTGGCTGCGTAGTCGAAGGGCGCGCAGCGGCTTTTGGCTGCGGCCCCATTCTATGTTACACTGAATGCTTGTGAAAAGCACGCCCATTTCTCGTCAGAGGTGATCAGGCCTATGAAGCGGCCAATTACAGTGGTTATAACGCTGCTGATTCTCTTGAACATCACTGCGGTGATATTTGCTGCGCCAGCGGCGCAAGGCCCCAAGCCGATCATCACCCAGCCGGAACCGGACGCGGCTGTGCGCGGGGTGGTGCAGATCGTCGGGTCGGCGACGCATCCGCAGTTCCAACGATATGAGTTGTATTACGCGCCCTTCCCGGTACCCTCCGACAACGCATGGATCTTCATCGGCGATGCGCATTTCCAACAGCAGCCCGCGGGCTTACTGGGCACATGGGCCACGGGCGGGCTGCCCGATGGCGCGTATGCGCTGAAGGTGCGCGTGGTGCGGCAAGATGGGAACTACACCGACAGCGACCCCCGGCGCGTGCTCGTTGCGAACCGCCGGCCGGTCGAATCGCCCACGCCGGCTATCACGCGCGAGCTGCCAACCGATGCGCCGACGCCGCTGCCCCCCACGGCGACCATCGTCGTCGCGGCGCCCACTGTGCTGGCGCCGCGCGCGGCCATCACGCAGACTCAATCGGCCAGGACGACTCCGACGCCGATGCTCGGCGAGGCGCGGCCCACCGCCACACCGGCCAGCAGCCTGCTGAATGTGGATCGGCTGACCGACACCGCCAAAACCACCGCGACCTACACGGTGGGCCTGTTCGTGGCGGTCGGCGCGTTCTTTGCGGTGAAAGCGGTGTTGGCCTGGCTGTGGCACAAGATTCGGCCGTGATGGCGTGGCAAGGTGACAAAGTGATGGGGTGACAGGGTGACGATGGCCGCAGCTTCGTTGACGCCTCCATTTGCCGATTTGCCGATTTGCCGATTTGCCGATTTGCCGATTCGCTCCGTCAGCCCCGGCCAGCCGGTCGCCAAGATGATCGTCGGGTTGGGGAATCCCGGCCCGGAGTATGCGCGGAACCGGCACAACGTCGGCTTCCAGGTGGTGGATCTGTTCGCCGAGCGACATGGACTCAAGTTCGACAAGGCCCAGAAGCGGGCGCGCGTGGCGTTGGGCCAGATCGCGCTTACGGCCCTTGCGGCCCCGTGGAGCGGCCGCGTGCTGCTGGTCAAGCCGATTACCTTTATGAACGCCAGCGGCGAGGCGGTCGGCCCGCTGGCGAAGTTCCACAAAGTCGCGGCCGCCGACATCCTGGTGGTCTTCGATGATCTTGATCTGCCAATCGGCCGCATCCGGCTGCGGTCCGACGGCGGCTCGAGCGGCCAAAAAGGGGTCAAGTCCATCATCCAGAGCCTCGGCGTCGAGACATTCCCGCGGTTGCGGGTCGGTATCGGCCGGCCGCCGGGGCAGATGGATCCCGCGGACTACGTATTGCAGGCATTTTCGGCGGCGCAGGAAGAAGAGATGGCCTTCGTGCGCAGCAAAGCGGCCGACGCCATCGAGACCTGGCTGGCCCAGGGCATCGTGGCCGCGATGAACAAGTTCAACTGAGCAATTGACCGCAGGTTCGTCATTCTGAGCGGGTTTGCCCCCGACTTCGCGCGACGTCGAGTATCCAGCGAAGAATCTTCGTCTTGCAACAAGACCCTTCGCTGGGGTTTCGCCGTAACGCACCTTACGAAACTAACCCGCTCAGGGTGACATCCAGAAGAAATATAGGGCACGCCCGTGAGCTGCCTCACATGAAACTTAACGGCCTCCTCGAACTCGGCGAACGCCTGCCGGCGTTTCGCGAGCTGACTGCCCGACCTGCGGTCGTGACGGGCGGGCAGCGATCGGCCGCGCCCCTTGGCGTCTATCATGCCGCCCGGCCCTACCTGGTCGCGCTGCTGGCGCGCAGTCTGGGCCGGCCGCTGATCCTGCTCACCGCGCGCAGCGGCCGCGCCCGGCAGTGGGTGGACGAGCTACGCACCTGGCTGCCCGATGAATACCCCGTCCACTTCTTCGCCGACCCTGACGCGCTCCCCTATGAACGCATCCCCTGGGCGCCTGAGACCCGCCAACGCCGGATCGAGGCGTTGGTAGGGTTGTTGACGACAGACGGCGGACGACCGACCGCCGTTTCCAACCTCCAACCTCTAGCTTCTAACCTGCAACACGCCCCCATCGTCGTCGCCTCCGCGCGCAGTCTGATGCAAGTGACCCTCCCCGTGCGCGAGATGCGCCTGGCGTTGCGCGCCATCCGCCAGGCGCAAGGCTTCGACGCCAACCGGCTGCTGCCGCAGTGGGTCGGCTGGGGCTACGAGTCCGCGGCCGTGGTGGAAGCGCCCGGCCAGTTCTCGCGCCGCGGCGGCATCGTGGACATCTGGCCGCCCAACCTGCGCAAGCCGCTGCGCATCGAGCTGTTCGGCGATGAGATTGACAGCCTGCGCACCTTCGACCCCTCGACCCAACGGACGCTGGAGCGGATCACCCAGGCGCAGATCGGCCCGGCCAGCGAGGCGCTGCCCAAGCTAGGCGAGCGCGCCGCCGACCGGCTGCGCGGCCTGGACCTGACGCCCTGCCACCCGCCCGCGCGCATCGAATACGAACGCGAGATCGAAGCGTTGCTGACCGGCAGCGGCTTCCGCAACCTGGAATGGTGGCTGCCCTATCTCTATTCGCAGGGCGCCAACCTGCTCGACTACCTGCCCGCGGACGGCCTATTGCTGGTGGACGACGCCGCCGAACTGTTGGCAACCTTGGGCGACCTGGAAGGCCAGGCCGGCCAGGTACTCCACGACCTGAACATCGCGGGCGATCTGCCCCGCCAGGTGGCGTCCCCCTACGTGACGACCGCCGCGCTGCGCCAGGCGCTCACCGCCCGCGCGCCGCTCCTCCTGGGCAACACGACGCTGGATGGCTGGGCGGCCTCGGTGGATACCCCGCTGGCGCGCGCCTTCACCGCCGGGCCGCGCTACGGCGGCCAGATGCGGCCGATCGTCACCGAGGTGGAACGCAGCCTGCGCGACGGCGCGACCGCGGTGCTGGTCAGCCGGCAGGCGCAGCGGTTGGCCGACATCTTCGGCGAAGCCCGCCACGCGATTGCGCCAACCGAAAACGTAACCACCCCGCCGCCCCCCGGCCTGACCATCGTGCAGGGGGTGATGGATGAAGGCTGGCGACTGGAAGTTGGAAGTTGGAAGTTGGAAGCTGGGGACCAGGCTCCAACCTTCAACCTTCAACCTTCAACCTTCAACCTCCAACCTCCAACCTCCAACCTCTGGTTCTTCACCGACGCCGAGCTGTTCGGCTGGGGGAAGCCGAAGCCGCGGCGGCCGCAGCGCACGCGCGCGCTGGCGCCCGAGGTGTTTTTTGCCGATGTGAAGCCCGGCGACCTGGTCGTGCACATCGAGCACGGCATCGGCCGGTTCAAGGGCCTGGTCAAGATGGCCCTGGACGGCGCCGAGCGCGAATATCTGCAAGTGGAGTATGACCAGGGGGATCAGCTCTACGTGCCGGTGCATCAGGCCGACCGGTTGGCGCGCTACGTGGGGCCAGGCGAGGGCGCGCCGGCGCTCCACCGCCTCGGCACGCTGGAGTGGGAGCATGTCAAGGCGCGGGCCAGGAAGGCCGTGGCCGAGATCGCCGACGAGCTGTTGGAGCTTTACGCGGCGCGCGAGGTGGTGCAGGGCCACGCGTTCAGCCCAGACGCCGCCTGGCAGCACGACCTGGAGGCCAGCTTCCCTTACGTCGAGACCGAAGATCAGCTCGTCGCCATCGAGGCGGTGAAGCACGACATGGAGCAGCCGCGGCCGATGGATCGCTTGATCTGCGGCGATGTGGGCTACGGCAAGACCGAGGTGGCGCTGCGCGCCGCGTTCAAGGCGATCATGGACGGCAAACAGGTGGCCGTGCTCGTGCCGACGACTGTCCTGTGCCAGCAGCACTACACCAACTTCCAACGCCGGCTGGCCGCGTTCCCTGTGACCGTCGCCATGCTCTCGCGCTTCCAGACCGAATCGCAGCAGGATCGGGCGATCTCAAGCCTGGCGAACGGCAGCACCGATCTGGTGGTAGGCACGCACCGCCTGCTGAGCAAAGACGTGGCCTTCAAGGATCTGGGGCTGCTGATCGTGGACGAGGAGCAGCGGTTCGGCGTGGCGCACAAGGAGCGCATCAAGCAGCTTCGCACCGAAGTGGACGTGCTGACCCTCACCGCCACCCCGATCCCGCGCACGCTGCACATGAGCCTGACCGGCGTGCGCGACCTGAGCACCATCGAGACCCCGCCGGAAGAGCGCCTGCCGATCAAGACCTTCGTCGGCGAGTTCGATGACACCCTGGTGCGCCAGGCGATCCTGCGCGAGATGGATCGCAACGGCCAGACCTACTTCGTGCACAACCGCGTCCTGGGGATCCAGCAGATGGCCGCGCACGTGCAGAAGATCGTGCCGGAGGCGCGCATCGCCATCGGCCACGGCCAGATGCCGGAGCGCGAGCTGTCCGCGGTGATGCTGGCCTTCGCCGAGGGGGAGTACGACATCCTGGTCTGCACCTCCATCATCGAGAGCGGGCTGGACATCCCCAACTGCAACACGATCATCATCAACCGGGCGGATCAGTTCGGCCTGGCGCAGCTCTACCAGTTGCGCGGCCGCGTGGGGCGCTCGGCCGCGCGCGCCTACGCGTATCTGTTGGTAGACAAATACAAGACGCTGACCGAGGATTCCCGTCGCCGGTTGGAGGCGCTGCAAGAAGCGAGCGACCTGGGCGCGGGCTTCCGCATCGCCATGCAAGACCTGGAGATCCGCGGCGCGGGCGAGCTGCTCGGCGCGCGGCAGCACGGCCACATCTCCGCGGTCGGCTTCGACCTGTACACGCGGCTGCTGGCGCAGGCGGTGGCGGAGGCGCGGGAAAATACGACCAAAGACGAAGGACGGATGACGAAAGGCGACGGCGACCTGGGGCCTTCGTCCCCGGTCGTTCGTCGCAACCTGCTCGAGGAGCCACTGGCGCCGACCGTGACGCTCGACCTGAACCTGCCGGCGCGCATCCCGGAAAGCTACGTGCCCGACGCCAGCCTGCGCTTGCAGCTCTATCGCCGGCTGGCCGGGCTGACCACGGAGGCCGCGGTGGATGACATGCGCCAGGAGTTCACCGATCGCTTCGGCCCGCCGCCCGAACCGGTCGAAAACCTGCTCTACACCGTGCAGGTCAAGGTGCTGGCAATCAACGCCGGGATCGAGGCGATCTCGCAGGAGGACGGCCAGCTCGTGGTGAAGTCGGCCGCGCTGGAGACCGCGGATCGGGTCAAGCTGCAAGGCCAGCTCCAGGCCCAGGGCATCCCCGCCCGCGTGGCCCGCCGGGCCATCTGGCTGGAGCTGCGCGGGGATGGCGGCTGGCAGCGTGATTTGGTGAAGGTGTTGGAGGCGGTGCGGTAGGAGGTCAGGCCGAGGTTGCCAGGAAGAAGTAGCTCTCAGTTTTCATCGGCCAGGAACTCCGCCCGCAACTCGGTTATGCCAGGACTTCCGTAACACTGGCAAGCCCGCGAAGCGCAAGATCCAACTGGTTGAGCACATCGCGGCCGAGGATGGCGGTATTTCCAGGAGGAAGGGCGACCGCGCGTACACCGGTGATGCGCAATCGGCCAATATAAACCGTGATCAGGTACAGGTCTACTGCCTGACGCTGGCCGGTGATGCCACGCATGTAGCCACGGTCTACAAAAGCCGCGCCGGCTTGCTCTAAAATATCCAACGGGAACAGCGAGCCATCGGCGCCGGTGTCTACAACCGCTTCCACGATAATTGCCGGCGCGTTGGTACCCGGTCGGCGAACACCGACATCGAGCACGGGTATGGGCGGATCATAGGCCCGGCGTTCATATTCCTGCGAAAACACAACCTCACTCATATTCGATCCTCGGTGAGTGGACCATGATCGTCGTCTCGACCTCGGGTCGCACCTGCCGGATCAACACCGGTCGCCCGGGGAAGCGCGTCTCAATGCGCTGATACAGCGCCAATTGATCCGCATCATGATCAACCAGTTGCCCACGATACACCGCCGCGTATTGGCCCGGTATCGTCGCAATCAACTCAGGGTGCAACCGGCGGAAGGCCTGGGCCTCTTCTTCCATATCTTGCCGCGCTGCGGATCTCAAGTAAGCGCGAATCGCCTCACTTGCCAGCGCCGACGGTTCCATCGCACGCTGGCGCGCCAATTGGTCCAATTCAACCGCCGTTCGCTCATCCAACCCGATCACCATCGCGTTCATCTTGAGAACCTCCAAAGGTGCAACCGCAACTTCAGCCGCTGAGCAAACTGCTACAGCGTACAGCGCATGATGAGTTGCGTCTCGGACGCGCGGCCCACCTCCACGAAACCGGCCGCCCGGAACACGGACGCGATCCCCATGTAGCCCGACGCGCCGGTCAGCCTATGGCCGGCCAGTTTGGGCGCTTGCAGATCGGTCGGGTATCCCTCCACGATGGTCGCGCCCTGCGACCTGGCGTAATCCAGCGCACCGCGCAGCAAGGCCAACATCAAGCCCCGCCGGCGGTAGCCCCTGGCGACGAAGTAGCACACGATGGCCCAGGCCGGTTGATCGTCCACCCGCTTCAGCGTGCGTGAATCCTCCAGCGCGAGAAAATGCTCCCGCGGGCCGACCGCGCACCAGCCGGCCGGCTTGCCGTCCACGTAGGCCAGCACGCCCGGCGCCGGGGTCTGACCGGTCAGCGCGTGCAGCCGCTCGCGCTTCTCCGGCTCGGCCAGCCGCTTGAACTCGGCGCGACGCAGCCGCCACCAAAGGCACCAGCAGCCGCCCGACGCGCCGTGTGGGCCGAAGAGGGCTTCGAGGTCGGGCCAGCGATCGGCGGTGGCGGGATGGATTTGGATGTTGTTGCTATCAATCAGCATCGGGCGCTCCTGCCAGGCAGCTCACGATCCTGGCGCATCTCTTGTTCCCAGCGCGCCAGTCTCCATAGAGCACGAATCTCACGCAAAGGCGCAAAGCCGCCAAGATAAGACCAGGGTTCTTTGCGTTCTTTGCGTCTTTGCGTGAGCCAGAATCGTGATCTATCGAGTCTGGCGATAAGATACCGCCATTACGCGCAGATGTCAAGGGTGGCAGGCGGTGAACAGATGGATCGCGTAGGGATTTGGATCGCGAAGACACGAAAACCGCGAAGATCGCGAAGCGCGAAGCAATCCCGCCGCGGCACGCGCCCTTCGTGGTCTTCGTGCTTCGCGTCTTCGTGCCACTTCGCGCCTTCGCGATCCAAACGCCTTCGCGCCTCCGCGATCCCAACACCCCCTACCCCCCAACTCCCGCCCAATCTCCTCGATCAGCCGCTGGGACTTCGCTTCCCCATCCGCGGCGCGGCCCTGGTAGTGCTGGAAATCCCGCAGGCTGGCCGCCGCGTAGGCCGCGGCGCGGCGTAATAAGTCGCGTCGGCGGGACGCGGACTGCTCGCGGCCGGCGGCATCGCGGTACATGAGGGCGAGGTTATTGCAGATACCGCCGGCATCATAGTGATCATCCATCTGTCCAGCATATTGCGCGGCTCGCTCGTAATGCTCGCGGGCCGACTCGATCTGGCCGACATTCATATAGAAAATGCCCAACTGATTATGCATCGGTCCCAGGTGGGCGATCGCGGACAGCGGGCAGAGGGCGAGGGCCTGGTTATAATTCCGCTCCGCGGCCCGGGCGTGCTGCAGCACCGTCTCCGCAGGATCGCCACGCTCGATGGATTCGTTGAAGCGCTCGTGATGCACCATCCCAATTTGCAAGATGGTCTTGGAACGTACCAAGACGTCATGCGGAGCATCCAACTCCAGGCTGCGCTGATAGGCGGCTTCAGCGGCATCCAGGTCGCGAATGGCGGGCACAGTCAGGAAGGCATAACCGAGGTCGAAGTTGCAGGTGGCTTCTCCAGCAGTATCTCCGACGCGTTGAGCATAACCGATGCCTTCCTCATACGCCGCTACGCAATCGGGACTGCCCTGCTCCCTCTTGATCTGGCCCAGGGTGAACATACTGGTACCCAGTGTGCGGATACGGTTGCGTTGCTCTGCATCCAAAAGCGCAGCCACCGACAAGGCGAGCGAGGCCGCGGCTTGCCCACGGTTCCAGGCGACGAGCTTCTCTTGCAGGTGGGCCGCCGCGAGGAGATCGTGGTCGTAGAGACGCGCCAAGTTAACGCGATAGTCCATGATCAGGCTGTAATCCTCTTCCCGGCCAGGAATGGGGCCGCCGTCCGGCGTGCAGTAGTCGGGTGCGGTCTCCGCTACCAGCCGCGCCCATTCGGTGGTGCGGCCCTGATACTCGTAGAGGGCTTGCAATCCTTGCATAGCGGAAATAACGCGACGCCACCAGCCTTGATGTCGCGCTACGTGACGAGCGTACAGTAGATTGGCTTCCTCAGCCAACAGAGGTTGAATGAACTCTCGATCACCATTGTTGAACCGCCAGTGGCAGTAAGTGCTAAATTCACCAACGGCTTCAACCCAGGCGCGCAGCGCCGCCTCGGCGCTCGAGCGACCATCTGCACCGTCATAGTGACGGGTGAAAAGCTGGCGTAAATGCCACGGCAAGGCGGGATGGATGGTGTAGTACATGCCGCCCAGATGCGTCAGCAGGCCGACCTCGTGGGCGCGGTCAAGCAGGGCGGTCAACTGCCCTTTCGTTCCGCCAGCTAACTCGGGCAGGGCGTAGTCACCTTTGCCCATCTGCTTGAGGGTATCCACATCCACCGTTCCCTGGAACAGGTGCAGCAGCGCGATGATCGGCAGCTCGTCGGTCCGGAACGCGTGGCGGAAGCCATAGTCGAGCGACGCGGCCAGCGAGCGGTCGCGGCCCTGGCTGGCGTCCGCGTCCTGGATCGGCTGCTCCCCCTCGGCCACGCGCTGGATGAAGCCGGCGATCTCCTCGCCGGTACGCAGCCCCATCCGCACCGCCTGCCCCGCGATGACCCGCAGCGTCAGCGGGTTGCCGGCGCAGTAGTCCAGCAGCGGTCCCCAGCCCGCCACTTCGCCGCGCGCCAGCCCGCGCTCCTCGCCCAGCTTCAGCGCCAGGCGTGCGGCGTCGGCCCGGCCCATGCGCGGCATCGCGATCCGGTAGGGGACACCCCCCAGCCAGTCGCGCTCGTCGCGGCGGCTGGTCAGCAGGATTTTGGCCTGCGTGGCCCGATCCAGGCTGATCTGCTTCAGGAAGCTGGCCAGCTCGGCCTGCTCCTCTCGCGTCCACTGCGATTCCGTCCCCGCGGGGAAGCCCGCCACCGGCTCCACGTTGTCCCAGATCCAGAGCAGGGGGAACTGCCGGAGGAGTTGCACGACCAACTGCCGCCGCGCGCCGGGCTGGTTCAGGCTGTGCCACTCGATGCCGTTAGCTTGCAGCAGCGGCCCGAACAGCCCGCCTACCTGGTTCAGCGCGTCCGCCAGGTCGGTCGGTTGCTCGAACGAGGTCAGCAGCACGGCCGGCTGCGGGCCGAGGCCGCCGGTCATGGCGTACCAGCGGGCAAATTCGACGGCCGTGGCGCTCTTGCCCTGCCCCGCGTACGCGTGCAGCAGCACGACCGGATGGCTGTCGAAGGCCCGGTCGAGCAGCAGCAGCGTCTCGTCGCGGCCGATGAAGCCGGTGTCGGGTACGTAGCGCAGCAGCGCCGGGTTGGCCTGGATGGGGTCCAGCTCACGTTCCGCTCGCAGGCGGTCTGTGACCGCCGTCGCCCCAGATGGCAACAGGTGGATCGGCGCGGCCTCGTAGACCACCGGCACGAACCAATCTTGCAGCGGCCGCGGCTCCAGCCCCACCCAACGGTCGGGGTTGGCGGCCAGGTGCTTGCGCCCCGCGCTGGCCGCCTCGCCGAAGGGCCGGCCCTTGGCCAACGCCGCGTACAACTGGCCGATGTACTGCGCCGCGGTCACCACGTAGACGCTATAGCGCATTCCCAGCACGGCCGGGATGCCCTGGTCAACCACCGCCTGGGCCAGCGAGCCGATGGCGCGCACCTCGTCGTGGACGTTGGCGGCGGCCGCGGGCTTCCCATGCGCCTCGCTCATGGCCGATTGGCAGGCGTTCAGGATCAGCACGGGCACGCCGGCGTCGTGCAGCAGCTTGCCCAGCTCCTCGCCGGAGACGGGGCGCATCTTTTCGCGGCTGGCGGGGTGCTCGAAGAGCAGGTAGCCGTGCTTGCCCGTCCGCGGGCCACCCAGCGTCAGCGCGTTGAGCGCCTTCAGCCAGTCGGCCAGGGTCGTCTGGCTCAAGTCCTCGTAGATGCCGTGCCCGTCGAAATGGACGATGTGGAAGGGCCGTTTCGCGGCTTTGGCGTCGGTCAGCACAGCCTGGAGCCGCTCGAAGGTGGGCGGCCGCAGCGCGGTGATCTCGAAGCGGGCCAGGTCGCCGCCCAGGTCTTGCAGCAGCCGATTGGCGACCGCGCGCAGCGACACATCATCCGTCCCGCCGGGCCGGCACACCACGTAGAGCAGCCGGAGGCGTCCTTCGTCCGCCGGCGGCGCCGGCACGAAGCCGATGTTCGGGTTCGACTGGACGCGCACGAACGCCTTCACCCGCAGGCTGATGGCCGAATCGGATTGCGGGTCCCGCAGCAGCTCCCAGGGGATGGCCGCAGCCTCCGCGACGCCGGTGGCGATCTCGACGCGCAGATCGGCCAGCTCGTTGCGCACCGCAAACCAGATCGCCTGCGTGTCCAGGTTGGCGGCCAGGACGAGCCGATACAGCGCCTCGCCGCGCGCCCGCATCATCGCCTCGACCTGCGCCGCCGTCACCGGCTCCACGGCTTCGGCGCGCTGCAAGTAGTCCTCCATGTACCAGCGGAGGTCGGCCTGCTCCTGGTCGGTCAGGCTGAATTTGATGGTCGCCTCGGCCTCCAGATCGGGCTGGCTGGGCCGGCGCAGGGTCAGGCGGATGGCGTGCTTGCCCGCGCCCGCCGCGGTCTGGCGGATGTGGAGGGTGGGTTGGGCTGGCATGGTTGACTGCTCCTTGACTCACTTCATCCCCAACGGCTGCCCCGCGGCGAGCCGGGCGATGGCCTCTTCCAGCCGGCGCAGCCGGGTCTCCGGTTTGACCGCGGCCATGATCCAACCGACGTACTGCCGACGATGCGAGGGGGCCAGCCGGCTGAACGCCGCCCAGGCCGCCTCGTCCGCCTGGAGCCGCGCTAGCAGGTCGTCGGTCAGGACCGGCGCGGCCCGCGGCGTGGGCGCGTCCCCGGCCGGGTTGAGCGGGATGGTCACGGTCGCCAGCCCGGCCGGCGTCATCCGCCCCTCGGCGATCAGTTTGCGGACGCGCGCCTTGTTCAGATCGGACCACTGGCTGTCCTTCTTGCGCGGGCCGAAGCGCCGGACATAGCGATCATCGTCCATCCGCTTCATCAGCCCGTCAATCCAGCCGAAGCAGAGCGCCTCTTCCACCGCCTCATCATATGAAACGCAGGGCATACCGGTGTGCTTCTTGTAGAAGATCAGCCAAAGCTCGCGCGCGGTCGGGCCGTTGGCCGCCAGCCACGCGCGCCAGGCCGCGCGGTCGGGTGCGTAGAAGGTCGTGGTGATGTCCATAGCCAAATCGTACCTGATGTCGCCGCGCGTGTCAACTGATGGAGAGATGGGGGATCAAAAACCCGATGTGGGATGACTGTGGGATAAAAGAGGGATAAGTGGGGGATACCTAGGCTCCTCGAGGAGGACTCGAACCTCCAACCTTGCGGTTAACAGCCGCTTGCTCTGCCAATTGAGCTATCGAGGATTGTTTTGTGAGTTGTATTATACTCAGCTTCTTCGATTCGTCAAGTCATGCCAGGTAATCGCGTAGCTTGCGGCTGCGGATAGGGTGGCGCAGCTTGCGGAGGGCTTTGGCTTCGATCTGGCGGATGCGCTCGCGGGTGACGCCGAACTCCTGGCCCACTTCTTCGAGGGTGCGCGCGGTGCCATCCCGCAGCCCGAAGCGCATTTCCAGCACGCGGCGCTCCCGATCGCTCAAGCCGTTGAGGATTTCGTTCATCTGCTCCTTCAGCAGATGCCGGCTGGCCTGGTCCGCCGGGCCGGGCAGGCTGTCATCTTCGATGAAATCGCCGAGCGAGCTGTTCTCTTCGGCGCCCACCGGCGTCTCCAGCGACATCGGCTCCTGGGCGATGCGCATGATGCGGCGTACCTTGTTGGCCGCCACTTGCAGGCGCCGGTTGAGCGACGGATCGAGCGTGTGTCCGGCGATCAAGGCCTCTTCGACCGCCCGCTTGTCTTCGTCCAGAACGAAATCCATCTCCACGGCGATCTCTTCCGGGGTCGGCTCGCGGCCAAACTCCTGGGTGAGGCGGCGTTGGATGCGGATTTGCCGGTTGATGCTTTCCACCATATGCACCGGGATGCGGATCGTGCGGGCCTGATCGGCGATCGCGCGGCTGATGGCCTGCCGGATCCACCAGGTGGCATAGGTGCTGAATTTGTAGCCCAGGGTCGCGTCGAACTTGTCCACCGCCCGCAGCAGGCCGAGGTTGCCTTCCTGGATCAAATCCAGAAACGACATGCCGCGGCCAACATAGCGTTTCGCCACGCTTACCACCAACCGGAGATTGGCCTGAGCCAGGCGCTGCTCGGCGGAAAGCCCCCGCTGCTGCACCAGGAACAAGGCATCGCGCGTCTCGGCATCCACGGCTTCCGATTTGAGCTTCTTGGCGGCTTCCTGCCCTTCCCGGATGGCGGTCGCCAGAACGACCTCTTCATCGCCGGAGAGGAGCGCGGTGCGGCCGATCTCGTGGAAGTACATGCGCACCGGATCGCTGGTGACGGCCGGGTCATCCCAATCGTCAATGACCTGTTCGAGCGGCTGTTTGGCTTCCCACTCGATCTCCTGCTCCAGTTTCTCGTCGCGCTCGATGAAGGCTGGCAGCTCGCCTTCTTCGCCCAGGGGAAAGGTGAGCGCCTCAGCAATGCCATCAGGCCCGACCGCGATCCGTACCTCAACCAACTCCTCCGAGTCGAGGTTATTCTCCAGGCCATTCTCGCGCGGCTCGCCGTCCACGTCCTCATCGGCGTCGAGATCTGCCGGCTCTGCGCGCGCCGGTTTTGGCTCGGGGGCGGCTCGAGTGGAGCGGGTATTCCGACGTTGTCGTTCAGCGCTCATGCGGGTCTGTCCTCAGACGTAGTGCGTGTCGCACGGTCAGGTGCTGCTCGATGCCAGGGCGCCGTTGGCGCCTTTGCTCATCTTGGCCAAAGCCCCACTCATCGTGCGAGAGTTCAGGAGCTTTTGCAGTTGCCCAATACGGGCTGAATAAGATATCATCAACTCCTGGTAGGGCCGCAACTGATCATGGCTGCCGCTTTCCTCCAACTCATTGATGAGATACCGGAGTTGGCCGACCTGCTGATGCAGGCTGTCCTTCCGCAAGCGCAAGACCAGGTCCCCCATGTCTTTGAGCAATCGCTCATCGGTGAGGGGGGGCCGGCGTTGCACCTGCGCCAACAGCCGCCGGCCATGTTCCGCCAGCGGTTCTGGCATGGCCGCCAGGATCTCGCCGGGGTCATAGGCCGCGACCGCCGGCAGATTGGTTTGCAACATCGTCGCCACCGCCCGGTTCTCGGTCTCGGCGAAATCTTCGGGGCTGAACGGCGGCACGCTAAGCTCAATCAACTGCGCGTCCAGCAGGCCCAACAGGTCGGGGCGGCTCAGCAGACAGCCGAGCAGGTGCCCTTCCTTCGCGCTAGCCGACGATGCCTGGCCCGCTGCCAACCCGCCGGCAGCCTTTTGCGCCGCGTCGGGGCTTGATTCCCCCGCGCCGGCTGGCGCATCACGCCGGGGCCGGCTGATCACCGGCCCGCCGCCACGCGTCGCGGCCGCGCTGCGCATGATCTGCTCGGCGATCAGCCGTTCATCCGCTTTGACCAGGCGCGCCAGACGTTGCACCTGATGCTCGCGCTCGACCGGGTTGGCGATCTCCCGGATGATCGGCGCCATGCGCTCGACGGCGGTGGCTTTGCCCCGCGCGGTGGTCAGGTCTTCCTCCCGGCCCACGAGCGCCAGATAGTAGTCCACGATCGGTTTGGCGTCGGCGATCACCTGGCGCCACCGGCCGACATCGGCGTGGGCCAGTTCGTCCGGGTCCAGGCCATCGGGCAGGGCGGCGATGCGCAGTTGCGCCTTCAGGCGACTTTCGGTCCGCAAGAGGCCGGTCGGGCTGAAAACCGGCTGCAGCTCCTGATCCATCGTCTGGCGGGCGGCTTCCAGGCCGCGCAGCGTGGCGTGATCCCCCGCCGCGTCGGGGTCGAGCGCCAACGTCAGGTTGCCGGAATAGCGCTTGAGCTGGCGCATCTGCGCTTCGGTCAGCGCGGTGCCCATCCCCGCAACCACGTTGGCGACCCCCACCTGGTGCGACATCAGGACATCCATGTAGCCTTCGACGAGCACCGCCAGATCGGCCTCACGGATCGCCTTCTTCGCCATATCCAGGCCATACAAGACATTGCTCTTGTCGAAGAGCGGCGTCTGGGGCGAGTTAATGTACTTGGGCTGCGGCCGACCCGGTTCCTCGTGCAAGACACGTGCGCCGAACCCGATGGCCCGGCCCTGCGGGTCCCGGATCGGGATCATCAAACGGCCCCGGAACCGGTCATAGTAGCCGCTGCCATCCTCGCGTTGAATGATCAGCCCTGCCTCTGCGATCTCGGCCAACGTGTAACCCTTGCCCAGCAGACGCTCCTTCAGCGCGTCCCAACTGTCCAGCGCATAGCCAAGCTGCCAGGTCTCCCACGTTTGGGGCGTGAAGCCGCGCCGCGTCAGGTAATCACGCGCGATGGCCGCTTCGCCGGCGCGTTCCAGCAGGTAGTTGAAGTAGACGGCCGCATCCGCCACGATCTGGCGCAGGCGCTCCAGCCGTTGCTCGTCGGCCGAGACGGCCGCGCTGCGGGGCTGTAACTCGACGCCGGCGCGGGCGGCCAGCATCGCCAGCGCCTCGCCGAAGTCCAGGTTCTCCCGTTTCATAACGAAAGAGAACACATCGCCGCCCGTGCTGCACGCCCCAAAGCAGTGCCAGCTTTGGTTTTCCGGGAAAACGACAAAGGACGGGGTTTTCTCGTTGTGAAACGGACAAAGCCCCTTATAGCTGCGTCCCGTCTTCCTGAGCGGGACATATGGCGAGATCACCTCAACGATATCGAGGCGTTCTTTGACTTCGTCTACGACGCTCATCGGCGGCCAGATGTGTCATCCGAGGGTAGGGGCATGGCTGAGCGTTCGACTGAGCTCGCGCCGAAGCCTGCCCGCGAGGGCGCCCGCAAGGGTGCGCCCCGACAAATCGAGAAGGCACGTCCAAACGATGCGGCGACGTCGTCCGGCAGGCTGTAGTCGCCGCAGGTAACGGCATTATACAGAAGCCAGGGCGGGGTGTCAATTAACGGCAATTCCGCCCGCGACCGGGCTGCTACGGTTGATCCGCCAACCTCTGCAAACGGCCGGCGCGATCCGCCAGGCTGCTGGTGAAGAGCGCACCGCGCGTCGCGTCCACGGCCAGGCCGAAGATCGGCGCGGGGCCGCGCGTCTCAGCGACCGGCGCGCGCGCCCAGGCGTTCGTGCGCAGGTCATAGGCCAGGATGCCCGTGCTGTCGCCCACCAGCAGGCGGCCCCGCGCGGCATCCAGCGCCAGGGCCGAAGCATCGGTGAGCGGCCGATCGAGCGTGGCCGGGATGACCCGCTCGACCGCGCCGGTGACGCCATCCAGGACCGCGATCTGCCGATAGCGCGGGGAGAGCATGTAGAGCACGTAGACCTTGCCGGCCTGGGCATCGGCGACCATGCCCTGGGGATGACCCAACCCGCCGAGCGGCGTCACGCCGACCAGCGCGCCGGTGACGGCATCCAGCCGCGCGACGCTGTCCCCGCCGCTCTGAGCGACGAAGACGTGTCCCTGGCCGGGCAGCGCGGCCAGCGCATAGGGGCCGGGGCCGACCTGTGTGATCGCGGTCACACGAAAGTCATCGGCGGCCAGCACGCGCACGGCGCCGGCCGGCGTGTCGGCCACGAAGAGCCGGTCGCCCGCCAGCGCCACCCCGCCGGGCTGCGTGAAACCGCCGACGCGGGCGATGGGCGCCAGGGTGCGGGCGTCGAGCGCCAGGAGCGCGGCCTGCTCGCCGCTGGCAACGTAGACCCGCCCGCGCGCCTCATCCAGGACGATGCCGCCCGACTCTCGGCCGATGCTGGCTTGCGCCAGGATCTGCCGGCCGGCCGGATCGTAACGAGCCAGCGTATCTTGCCCCACAACATAGAGAGCGCCCGAGCGCGCATCCAGGGCCAATGCCTGGATGCCGGCCGGCGGTTGACCTTCGGCGCGGTCGGCCAGCGCCCGGCCGCTCGACCGAGCCGCAGCCCCAGTATCCCGCGCCCCGGAAACCGCCGTCGAGGCGTCATTGCGAGGCCCGCCGTCTGGGCCGAAGCAATCCCGCGCATTGGAGGAGATTGCTTCGTCGCACAGGACGCTCCTCGCAATGACACGCTCAAAGGTCGTGGCGCCACTCGTGGCATGAGCCTCTGTCGTGATAAAAGGTAAATAGATGCGGCGGTCGAGGGCCGTCGCGGCCAGGGTGTAACTGTAGCCCTGGCCGCCCCGGCCGGTTCGCTCCTTGACTTCGAGCAGATGCACGCCCGTGACGGGCGCACGCCATACCGTGCGGCCGGCGGATCCGCTCGCCAACACCTCGCCGGTGGCGCTCTGCGCGGCCGGCGCGAAAACCGACCAGGCCAGGTCGGTCCCGCTGCTGGCGGTCATGTCGAAGAGATAGGTCATGCCCGCGACCGCGTTGAATCGCGCCCAATCGTTGTCGCCCGGGCGATGGAACGTGTGTTGCTGCGCCGCGGCCCCGATGGACAAGGGTCTGGCATCCCACGGCCAGTCATCCGGCTCATAGGCGTCGGCCACGCCCGGCTGGTACGGCGTCGGTGACGAGGTGGGCGTGGCGCTCGGCGTTTTCGTAGCCGTGGGAGTCCGCGTCATTGTGGGGGACGCGGTAGACGTGAAGGTCCAAGTGGGCTTGAGAGTGGGTGTTGGGGTGGGTGTCTGGGTCGGTGTCTGCGTAGGTGTGGCCGAAGGACGCGTCGGTGTGATGGTCGGCGTGTTCGTCGCCGTCCGAACCGGTGTGAATGTCCACGTTGGTTTCCGAGTCAGCGTGACCGATGGCGTGATAGTCGGCGTCGCCGTCGGCGTGGCAGTCGGGGTCGGCGTCAAGGTCGCTGTTCCGGTCGGCGTGAAGGTCGGCAGCGGCGTCGGGGGCGGGCCGGCGTAGCTGTCCTGGAGGATGGTCACGGTGTCGTCGCCGGCGTTGCTGACATAGATGCGGCCCGTGGTCAGGTCCACCGCGATCCCCTCCTCGGCCCCGCGGCCCACCGGCGCCCACGCCAGCCACAACGTCATGTCCAGGTCGTAGACGTGCATCTGCTGGTCGCGCGGGCAGACCACGAACAGATGCCCCGACAGCGGATTCACCGCCGCCTGGTACGGCGCGCAGTTGAGTGGCATGTCTTTGATGACCCGATCCGTGGTCAGGTCAATGATGGTGACGCTAAGCCCATCCCGGTTGGCGGTGTAGAGCCGGCTGCGGCTGGGGTCGAACGCGATGCCATACGGCCCGCCGCCCGTCGTGATCTTCTTTTGCAGCGCGCCGGTCGCCAGGTCATGCACCGAGACGGTCGCGCCCAGGTGGTTGGTCACATAGAACCGTCCGCGGCCGGGATCGAGCGCGATGAAGGACGGATGCCCGTCGCCGTCCGCGGTCGCGATGACCGCGCCGGTCGGTCCGTCGAACATCGTGATCGTGTTGCTGCTGAAGTTCGCCACATAGACGATGCCTGTCGCGCTATCCACCGCCACGCCATCGGGTTGCGCGCCGACCGGGATGCTGACCGGCGCCGCGCTGCTATAAACTGCCGCCCGGCTCACATCGTTGGTGAATTTGTTGGCGACATAGAGCAGCCCGCGGGTCGTGTCGAGGGCCGCGCCGTTGCCGCCGCTTGCGCCGCCCAGGCTGACCGTCCCCGCGGCTGCGCCGGTCGCGGCATCGAGCACGGAGACATTAGAACCGTAATGATTCGCCACATAAACCCGGCCATGCGCGCTGTCCACCGCGATCCCATGCGGCTCCAGCCCCACCCGCACCGTGCCCACCACGTGGGCCACCGGCGTGATGGTGGGCGTGCTTGTCCGGGTCGGCGTCCGCGTGCGCGTCGGCGTCCGAGAGGCCGTCGGGATTATGGCAGCCGTCGGCGTATCTGTGGGTGTCTCAGTCGGTGACAGCATCACGGTAGCCGTCGGTGTGTTGGTGGATGTCGCAGTCGGCGTAGACGTTGGAGGCGTACCCGTCGGTGTAGGCGTGGGTGTTGGACTGGGGCCCTCCGTCGCCGTCTCGGTCGGGGTTGGCGTGCTGGTCGGCGTGGCCGTCGCGGTCTCGGTCGGTGTGCTCGTAGCTGTCGCTGTTAACGTCGGCGTGGCCGTCTCGGTCGGCGCCGCGATCGGCGTGCTGGTTGGCGTCGGCGTCTCGGTTGGCGTCGCGGTGGGCGTAGGGGTCTCGGTCGGCGAAGCCGTCGCGGTGGATGTGGCCGAAGGGCTAGTGATCGGGGTAGGCGTCGCAGTCGGCGGAATCGGGACGTAGACCACGACCTGCGAAACGCCATATTGCGGCACGATCGTGGTGTTGCTGGCGCCGGCTTCTACATTACTCGCAAAGGTCCCGGCCCAACCGGCTGCGGCGGCTCGGAAAGTGATGGAGAGCTGGCTGGCCGCGTAGGGATATGATTTGTCGAGCGCCAGCACGGCCGAATAGACCGCGTGAGCAGTGTTGTCGCCCTCGATCCAGTTCCAGGCGCTCCAGACCGCCGTGGGGTCGGAAAGCTGATAGGACGCCACGCCCGATAGCTCCGGCCACGCCTGCCAGTAGTATTGGAACGCCCGGCTCATGTAATCGGCCCGGTTTTGCTCGTTGATCGCGGGATAGCGCCAGTCCACCCGTTGCCCCAACGCATAGCCGTTTTCGCTCAAGAATACCGGAACGTAGGGCCGGCCCCAGGCGGCCAGAACTTGCAGCTCCGGCACATAGCTATCAATCGTCATAAGCGGATCTATCGCCTGCTCGCGATGGATATTCAGCTCGGGCGGATAGTTGCCGGGGTAGGCGTGAGACGCCCACTGGTCGAAGGCCCAACGGCTGTTGGGCACGGTGCGAAACATCTCGCTGATGAAGGTTGTTGGGTAGATATTGCCGCCGGGCGACATCGGCCCATTGAGGATCACGATGCGCGGATCGCCGCCGGTCATCGAACGGATGGCGCTCACCGCCTGCTCCAGGAATTGCCCGTACTCCGTCGGGTTGGCGGCATCGCTCCACTCGAGATTGAGGTTCGGTTCATTCCAGATTTGCAGGTAGAGCGTGCTCCCATTGCGCCGCGGCAGCTTCGCGGCGACCCGGCCGAACGCCTGCGCTACGCTCGTATAGTTGCCGGGCCAATCGGCCTGCGGCTTCAGCCAGCCGGAGCTGTCGCGCTCCCCCTGCAAGCGGATGACCGGCTGCAGCCCACGATCATACGCCGCGTTGATGAAGTCAATCCAACACGGCAAGGGATCGTTGGTGAACGCGTTGATGCCGTAGAAGAGCTGCTTGGCGTAGGCGTGATAGCCCATCAGATAGCGGGTGTGATCCAGTTGCCACTGGACATAGCCGATGTCGCAGCGCTCCTGCACCATGGTGTTGATGCCGTAGAAAGAATCGCCGCGGCGCGCCGGGACGGTCAATCCGCTCCAGGTGAGGGTGCGCCCGGAAATCGTCGGGTTGGCGCTGCTCATCTGAATGCCATTCCAGTAGATGCGTGTCGAGCCGGGGACGTAGGTGAAGCCAGCGGGTAACGTATGCGCCAGCCACGCGCCGGTCGCCGCGACGTCGCCGGAGTTGGTGAGATCATTTTGGAAAGTGACGGTACTCCCCACCGCTACATAGCCAGGGCTGACACTGGTCGTCAGGTTGATCGAGGGCCACGGCGCGGCGGGGACAGCCCCCTCCGGCGCCGGCGGGGCGGCCGCCGCCATCAACGGCCAAATCGAGAGCGCACACAAGACGATTGCAGCTAAGATCAGGTTTCCCCGCCCGAAACGCACACCAGACATGCCCGGCTCCTCATCACGACAACCCTCGCGTCCCTGATTATCCATCAGAATGACCTGCGACGCAAATGCGCTCTTCGCAAAGGAAGACGACCGAACGGGGGACAAGTGACGGGAGAAGGGGCGGCGGACCTACACGGCGAGACGCGCGCGAAACGCCTGCGCACGCGCCAACAGTTCTGCGGTCGCGGCCGCGTCGGGCCGATCCAATCCGACGAACCGGCACAAATCGCCGTGTCCGGCGCGCCAGGCCGGGTCATCGAAGGCGCCGGTTTGCCCCTGGAAACGCCGCAAGCACAACGGCACATAGAGCCGGTAGACGGCCAGGATCCCGCGAGTCTGCCGCCAGCGGAACTCGCCATCCACGGCATGATAAAAGAAATCGGCCGCGGCCGGGCCAAAGCCGGACACGATTGCGCTGACCTTCGTCCGACAGGCCGCCAGGAGACGCCGCGCTTGCGCCGCTGTCAGCTCGAAGCCATACACGTCGCAGTATAGCGCGTAGAAATCCAGCGCGTCGAGCCGGCGGCAGTGTGCGCGCAACAGCGAGGCTGTGCGGTTCTGGCTGCGCGGCAAGATGTTGTGACGCCAATAGAACGCCAGGATCAACTGGTTGAAGGCCGCGCGCAGTTGCGCCAACGCGGTGAGCGGCCGGCCGGCATCGAGATCGGCTTGCGCCACGGTCGCCTCCCGGTCGAACGCTTCCAGGGCGCGTTGCGTCTTGGCATGAATCACCTCCGGCAGGAAGAGGGCCTGGTCGAATGCCAACTTGAACTGCGTTAAGATGCCGGTGGGATCATGCGTGACCTGGCACTGGTACATCTGGATCGGCCAATCGAGCACAGCCAGCGGATCGGTGCGCGCCTGCTCGATCTGGAGCGCCAGCACATCGGCGACCAACTGGATGATCTCGACCCCGCGGCCCGCGCGCACGGCGAAGTAGTCGAGATCCGCCAGGCGCTGCTCGACCAGGATCGCCATTTCGACATCGGAGCGCCGCCACTCCTGGCCGCGCGCCAGACTGCCCCCCAGCGCCACGCCGCGCACATCGGCCCGCTCGGCGAACGACTTCAGCAGGTCTCCGGCGAAACGATGCAAATCGGCGCGCCAGGAACCCCGCTCCTGATTCAGCTCTTGGGAGGCCGGGGGCGGTTTCTTTTCATACATTGAGATGCTCCCATGTCCAGGCTGCGACCTGCGCGGCCAGCTCATCTATGCAGCCCAAAACCGGCTGCCCCGCTCAGGACGCTTCGTCAGATTCGGAACTGCTGCGATTTGTGCCGGCGCGGGCGGGTCGTGCGCCCGCGCTGAGGTAGTGCTGCCACAGGATGCGCGCGACGACGGCCCGCCACGGCCGCCACGCTTCACCGATCGCCTCTAACTCAGCGGGCGGCGGTACGGCGGGCAGCGCCAGCGCGTTTCGGGCGGCAATCGCCAACGCCAGGTCGCCGCTCGGCCAGACATCGGGCCGGCCCAACGCCATCAGCAGATAGATGTCCGCCGTCCAGCGGCCGATGCCGACGATCCGGGTCAGCTCGACGCGGACGGCCTGATCGTCCAAACCATCCAGACTATCCAAATCCAGGCTGCCGGCGAGGATCGCCCGCGCCGCTTCGCGGCCGTAGCGCGTCTTCTGCCGGCTGAACCCGGCCGCCTTCAACGTGACATCATCCAGATCGAGGAACCGCTGCGGCGTGAGCGGCTCGGCGAGCGCACACAACCTCTCGAACGCGGCCCGCGCCGACGCCAGCGACACCTGCTGCTCCAGGATGATGTGGATAAGGGTCGGGAAACCCGCCGGCCGCGCCCACAGCGGCGGCGGGCCGAAATCAGCCACGATGCGGGCCAACCGCGGGTCGCGGGCGGTCAGGTCGGCCAACGCGCAATGGAGGGTAGCATCCGTGAGGGACATCAGGTCACCGCCTGGTGCCTGCCGCCAACCCATTGCCCGCCGTCGCGCCGGTGATGAGGCAGGTTTTGTCAGACATGAAGGTGTCAGTCATCGGATGTTGACTCCTTATGAAGGCCGCGCGTGCCACTCGCGCAACAGCCACACCAGCCAGACGACAAAGAACGCCATATAGCCGCCGAAGAGCAGCCAGAAGGCTGCTCGCGGCCACGCCTGGCCCCCGCCGAGGTTGGCCTCGATCGTAAGTTGGGTGATCCCTACCATCAGCGCCACCGTGGCGGCCGCCAACCACTCCATCTGTTGCTGGAGGGTTTCCAGAGTCGCGGCCCGCCGCGCCGGGGCCAGCCAATAGTCCTTGTGCGGCAGGTTGATCCACTCGTTCGGGATTTTCGGCAGCCACGCGGTCAGGCCCAGAAACATCAGGGCCATCCCGGCCACAAACGCCAGGTTGAGCGCAAAGAACTCGGTCTTGGCCGACCAACCGTTGGCCCGGCCCGCGGCGTCGAAGTGCGACGCGATCCGCTCGGGCAGCAGCGGCGCGTAATGCGCGGCCTGCCAGAACGCCAACAGCAGGAACAGGAGGATTAGAATACGAGAGAAACGCATCGCGTCTCCCAACCCAAAACGATACTACCTCTCGTCTTGCCACGCCTTCTCGAATGCGGCCATCTCCGCCTGGAGCGCAGCCATGCCAGGGAACGGCCGGCCCGCCGCGCGATACCAATAGCGCGAGTTCGACTCGTCCGGCTCGGCCATGTGGACGATGCCGTGGAGCCAGGCGCCGGTCGGGCTGGCGTCGGCCTGGGCGATGCGGTGCGCGGCGTCCCACTGGCCCTGTTGCAGCAGATGCAAACCATCCAGAAGTGTCATGCGATCCTCCAAATGACGTCAACTCGCAGTTACGGGCAAATCCAGTCGTTCGTCCAGCCACTCTCGCACCAAAGCGGACATACTGATCCCGCGCTGACTGGCAATCTGATAGAGGGCGGCCTTCATCGGCACAGTCACACTGACTGACAAATCAGCCAGCCAACCGGAAAGGTCGTTCACTTCCTCGAACAGATCTGCATCGAACAGATAATCCTCGCCGGTATTGTCCACCACGCGTAACATGCCGTGCGCCTCGGCCTGATCGGGAAGAGTGCGATAGAATTGGCCGGGCGTCAAGGAGAGACTGTCACCCTGATTTGTGAGACACTTGACAAAACGTTGTTTTGGATTTTGCATGATCACCAAGGCGATTTTACCACCTTGGCGAGATTCAGGATAAGTCAGTTTTGCTATGGCACGAAGCCATACTTATCGCCCCAACACCCGCCGCGCAATCACATCAATCGCCGCGATCTGCGCGGTGACCGCCTCGCGCGCCAGCCACCGCGCCTGCACGACCCCGCCCTGCGGTCGGACGTCCGCGATGATGGCGTGCGCTTCGCGGCTGAGCCGGGTCACATCACCATTAATTGATCAAGTCGCCATCGGTGAATAGATTGTAGTCAGAATCAGAGGGTTAGCTTCTTCAACGTCATGGCGTGATGCGCTTCACGGTTGAAAATGTCTACAACTGAGGGGGGATCGGCCTTGATCCTATCCAGGTCGGCGTGATCAATCATCACAACGCAAAGGTTCGAATCAGACATGACTTTATTCGCATAACGCCGCGCCTCTGACCCGATATCGCCGGTACTGACGAGAACGACCACGTTACTCTTAAGAAAGTGCGTCAGCCCGACCTCCTTAGCTACATCATCCAGAGAGACACGTGCCGCGTTTTTGCACTGCACCTGCCAGCGTGAGAAAACCAGTCGGGCAGACTCGAAAATCAGATCAACCTCCGCGCCACCTGTGGCCTGCGCCCGCAGCCGGGTAGCGACATAGCTGATATCCAGCAAACGCATGAGCTTGAAGGCCAATGCTTCCAACGCAAGTCCGCTAGTAAAGTGATTTTCGGATTTCAGCTCACTTAAGATTTCCAACAGCGGCCTGCGTAGTAGATCGAGTAGCTTCTGGTCAACTTGATCCCGCAGTTGGTCAAGCAACGGCGTCACAACGTCTGCGGCTAATTTAGGGGTTGGCGCAACTAGAAAAGGTTTTGCACCTCGCCCCTCAGTGGTCTTGGTGGCTGTGATATACCCGGCGTCAACAAGGGCATTGAGTACCAGTTTCGGGAGGCTTTTCTCTGGGAACTTCACACCGTAAGTTGCTTCTGCCAGCCTAGCTATCCCGTTTGCAGGCTGCGGATCAGAAATGCCCGTATTGATAAGCGCTCGTAGAAACGTTCGCTGCTCAATGGTAAGGTGTGACAGCACGTCGAAATCGGCAGGATCGGCACCTAACACGGCGCGTAAACGCAACTCATCAATTTGCCAACGACTACCAACGAATACTCCCGCTTTTTCCAACCACAACCGCATCATGCTCGGATGTTTGCCACCCGGCGGATAATGGACGCCGCGCTCAGCAAGTCCTGCGCGTAAAGAGGTAAGGTTGACTTCTTCACCGGCGGCGATCATGTCGCGAATGCACTGCACCAACGCCATGCCCCGTAAATCAAGCAATATATGCCGCGCAAGTGCCTCATAGAGCTTCGGCTCGGAGTGCCTGAGCGTGTGCAAGGTGTGCCCAAATTCAGTCAATCTTGCGTCCTGGTCAATCACCCCATAGGCTTTCATACCGAGGCGACAATTCATCGCGAGAGTCTTTTGATTTTTTGCGTCACCCCCACCGTGGGTAGCAAAAAATCGTGCCTGAATCGCAGATTGCAAAGCATCCACATCACCATCGTGGGTCACAGCAAGCTCAAGCAACACACGGAGGTCAATCTGCGAAGGCGAGAACTCGCTGCCGAAGAGTAAGTCGCTCTTCTGTATCATGCCTCTCTCGCTTTTCCGTTAGTCAAAGACTCCATCTGCCGACTCTCTCAAGGGTCAACCAACAGATCCCTTGGCGGAAGGCGCCTCTGCGATTGCCGGAACATTGTTGATCCGAAGTGGAAAGATATCATTAACCCCCTGAAAACGATACAGACTGCCTTGCAGGTACGTCTCGTCAATCTCAAACGCCAGCCAACGACGCTTCGCCATTTCCGCAGCCTGCCCCGTCGTGTTAGAACCAGCGAATGGATCAAGCACCACGTCGCCTTCGTCGGTCAGGAAATCAATAAAGAAACGTGCAAAATCAATTGGAAAGCGAGCCGGATGCGACTTGATACCCGCCTCATTGCAACGTCGTAAGTATGCGCTATTTGACTCTGTGTTCGCTAAGCTCAAGAGATTCGGTGGGATAGCGCCTGCGTTATCTTTGCTGAACTTGTCGGAAATGTCCCATCCGCTGGGACGTTTTTTAGCTTTATAGCCGTTCTCTAGCAGTTGGCGCATACTTTCACTATAGGGCTTTAGTACTTTCCGGTTATCTGCTTTCGGCCACTCGCTGACAGATAACCACCAGACAACGTTGACGGAGTCTTTGACGCGGATCCTGCGCACATTCACCCATTCGGCAGGCGCTGGAAGTCTTGATGGATTGTAGTGGTAGAACTCTTGCGCCAGAAAAAAACCGAGTTCTTTGCACAACCGCACCAGCAATTCAAACTGATAGACGGCACGTACCGGTGTGCCAGGTAGATAAGCGCCACCCAAGTCAACCACGAGTGATCCATCGTCGGTCAGGATACGGCGGAACTGACGAGCAAATTCGAGAAACCAATCCACGTACTCATCCGCGTTCTTATTCCCGTACTCCTTTTTGCGCGTGAGAGCGAAAGGCGGCGATGTGACAATTAGGTTGATGGACTTATCGGGCAGTTCTACCATCAGGTGCAGACTGTCACCGAGATACGCCTCACCGTGCTCGGTGCGATAGTAGGGAGTACTTTTCATAGTTGGAAGTGGGACAAAGGCCATCGACCGTTTACCTCTTGTTTAGTCTGAACCGTGAATCGCATCGCCACTCATTCCCCTTCAATCAATTGTATCATACGCCAAAACCGTACAAGAAACCACCGCTAGTGACGGTAGGGAAAAGGAGACTATCTCAACCCCAGCCCCCGCCGGCGCATATCAATGCTTGCCCCGTTACGCCGCCGCCGGCTGCAACGACGGTCGCGCGGTGATGTGCGGGTTGACCAGCCGCGAGCGCGCCGGGGCCACCGCCTCAACTTCCAGAAAGACAACCTCTGTTGCTTTCCTTTCAGCCCGCGCTTTGCGCGCCGTTTCCAGGTTGACGCGATATAGTTCTGGATCGTCTTTTGGCAGGAAGACTACGGCAGCGCCATCTGGGATCTGGTTGAGCATTTCTGGGTGTTCCACAACATAGCGCTCGAATTCGAAGGATAGGGTGATGTTCTTCTCTACGATGGTGTCTCGATTGTACTTCATGGTGTGACCCCCTGTTCGTATGCTTCTCGATACTTTCGCCAGTTCAACTTGATGTCACGTTCCCCAAACACCATCACATCCTCAGCGGAATAACCACGGAATTCCTCCTTGGATTGCATTCCGTCGGGGTGAAGCACATCCTTGTGGGGCCTGCCGTGTGCCGTGTCATACCGCACAATGGGCGTCCACTCATCAGCGATCCACGCCTCATATTGCACACAAAAACGCGCCAACTGTCCTCTTTGCATGGTATGCGAGTGCCGCAAACGATCCTCGCATTCCAGTGAAAGGTAGACGATAAAATCCTTATCGCCCATGAACCGTCCTCATCGAGCTAACCGCGTTTCTCAATAGATTTTACCACACGCCCGACACAAACAGAAAGCCGTAATTCCAGCCCCGGCGGCGCATGTCAATGCGCATGAACTGCTCGACATCCAACTCGTCGGCGCGGATGCCGAACGCCCCGCGCAGCAGGTCGAGGAACAGGCCGCGGCGGTAGTCGTGGTGGCGATTCTCAGCCCGTGCGGTACGCGCGTGGGCCAGGTAGGCGGGGAAGGCTTGGGCGAAGGCGGATGATGTCAGCATGGAGGCAGTTTCTACTACAAGTCTTCCGGTCGCAACCCAGTCAGTTTGGCGATGCGCGCCAACATTCGTGGCCCGATTTCCTCTCGATCATGGAAGGCGAAGACATAGTCTTGCCAGCCAGGTCGCGCGAGAACACGATGCGATCCAGCGTCTCGCTTGACACTCCAACCGATTCGTAGAAGCGCGGCAAACACTTGCCGTGCTTTTGCAGCGGGCCACTCGCTCATATTGGCGCAAAGGATATTTGAAGCGCAATAGAACGCGTTTCAGTGCTGCTCTCCAGGCGATCCGCCAGGACTCTCAGGCCAAGCGCCTCAGCGCGGGCGATAGCCTCATCGCGCGTTCGGCCATAGACCAACACCCCCGGCAACTCGCGCACTTCGGCGATCCACCGGCCATCCACTTCTTGCTCCGTCTCGATGGTGAATTTCACAGTCGGCCTCCTCACTTTCCGAAATTGTACCACACCCCCCACCCAAACAAAAACCCTCCCGCCGGCTCGCGCCCACGGGAGGGTTCCCCACTACCAATCTACTATTTACTCGTCTACCCGTCTACTTCTTCCCCGCGTGCTTGATCGCCGCCTGCGCCGCGGCCAACCGGGCCACCGGCACACGGAACGGCGAGCAGCTCACGTAGTTGTTGCCGATCAGATGGCACCACTCGATCGAGCTGGGATCGCCGCCGTGCTCGCCGCAGATACCGACCTCGAGGGCCGGGCGGGCGTGACGGCCTTCCTGCACGCAGATGTCCATCAGCCGGCCCACCCCTTCCCGGTCAATCGTCTGGAACGGGTTGAAGGGCAGGATGCCGTCTTCCACGTACTTCAGCAGGAAGTTACGCTCAGCGTCGTCGCGGCTGTAGCCGAAGGTCATCTGGGTCAGGTCGTTGGTGCCGAAGGAGAAGAACTCGGCCATGTCCGGCCCGGCGATTTCGGCCGCGGTGACGGCCGCGCGCGGGATCTCGATCATCGTGCCGAACTTGTAGTCCACCTCGGCCCCCTTCTCGGCCATGACCGCCTTGGCGATGCGGGTCAGCTTGGGCTGGATCACCTTCAGCTCGTTCACGGTTCCCGTCAGCGGGATCATCACCTCGACGTGCGGATCGAAGCCGCGCAGCTTGACGTCGCACGCGGCCTCGAAGATCGCGCGCACCTGCATCTCCACGATCTCTGGCATGACGATGCTCAGGCGGATGCCGCGCAAGCCCATCATCGGGTTTGATTCGTGCATCCCGCGGATGGAAGCCAGGAGGCTTTCCTTGGCTTTCAAGGTCTCTTCAAGCATCTTGCGTCCCGCGTCGGTCGAAACCTTTTCGATGCGCAACTGAATCACCTCTTCGAACAGCTTCTCCTCGTCGGGCATGAACTCATGCAGCGGCGGGTCAATCAGGCGGATGATGACGGGCAGGCCGGTCATCGCCTCGAACAGGCCGTCGAAATCGCTGCGCTGCGAAGGCAGCAGCTCATCCAGGGCCGCGGTGCGCTCGGCGCTGTCCTGCGCCAGGATCATGCGCTGCACGATCGGCAGGCGCTCGACCTCGAAGAACATGTGCTCGGTGCGACAGAGGCCGATGCCCTGGGCGCCGAAGGTGCGGGCGCGACGCGCGTCGGCCGGGTAGTCGGCGTTGGCCCACACTTGCAGGCCGCGGGTCGGCGAATTGTTCTTGCCCGGCGCGCGGCTGCCCGGCGCGGACGCGATCTCGTCGGCCCAGCTCAGCAGGGTGATCAGGTCGGTCTGCTCCTCGAACTTCGGCGCGACCGTCGGGATTTGGCCGACGAACGCCTCGCCGGTGCCGCCGTCCACGCTGATCCACTCCCCTTCCTTGACCGTCACGCCATCCGCGGTCATCGTGCGGGTGGTCATGTCAATCTTGATGGAGGCCGCGCCCACGACGCACGGCTTGCCGAACTGGCGGGCGACCACGGCCGCGTGGCTGGTGGCGCCGCCCTCGCTCGTCAGGATGCCCTTCGCCGCGATCATGCCATGCACGTCATCCGGCTTGGTGAAGGGGCGCACCATCACGACCGGCCCTTCCTTGGCCTTTTCCTCGGCCAGGTCGGCGTCGAAGTAGGCTCGACCGACGGCCGCGCCGGGGGACGCGTTCACGCCCTTGCCCAGCAGCTTGCCTTCCTTCGCCGCCGTCTTCTTGGCGGCCTCGTCGAACTGCGGGTGCAGCAGCGAGTTAACGTTGTCAGGGGTCACGCGCTGGACGGCTTCCCGCTTGCTGATCAACGCTTCGTTCGCCATGTCCACCGCGATTTTGATCGCCGCGGCCGCGGTGCGCTTGCCATTGCGGGTCTGGAGCATCCACAACTGGCCGCGCTCGATGGTGAACTCGACGTCCTGCATGTTGCGGTAGTGCTTTTCCAGGATGTCGCAGATGTCCATGAACTGCGCGTAGGCTTCCGGCAGATCCTGGCCCATCACTGCCACCTTCTGGGGGGTGCGGATGCCGGCGACCACATCTTCGCCCTGCGCGTTGATCAGGTACTCGCCGTAGACGGCCCGCTCGCCGGTGCTCGGGTTGCGGGTGAACGCCACGCCGGTACCCGAGGTGCTGCCCATGTTGCCGAAGACCATGGTCACGATGTTGACCGCGGTGCCCAGCGTGTCGGGGATGTTCTCGTGGCGGCGGTAGTCCACCGCGCGTTTGCCGTTCCAGCTCTTGAAAACCGCCTCGGTGGCCAGGCGCAGTTGCTCGATCGGATCTTGCGGGAAATCGAACCCCTTGTGCTGCTTGACAATCGCTTTGTATTCGGCGGTCAGACCCTTCAGGTGCTCGGTGTTCAGATCGGTGTCCAGCCTGGCGCCAGTTTTTTCCTTGAGGTCGTGTAACGCGTGCTCGAATGCGGTGTCCGGGATGTCCAGCACGACCTTGCCGAAGCCCTCGACCAGGCGGCGGTACGCGTCCCAGGCGAAGCGCGGGTTCTGGGTGAGCGCGGCCAACCCCTCGACCGTCACGTCAGTCAGGCCGATGTTGAGGACCGTGTCCATCATGCCCGGCATAGACTCCTTGGCGCCGGAGCGGCAGGAGACCAACAGCGGGTTCGCCGCATCGCCGAAGCCCTTGCCCGTGACCTGCTCGATTTCCTTCAGCGCCGCCAACTCCTGATCCCACATCTCTTCGGGGAACTGCTCGCCGGCCGCGAGATACGCATTGCACGCTTCAGTCGTGACGGTGAAGCCGGGGGGAACCGGCAACTTGATGCGCGTCATCTCGAACAGGTTCGCGCCCTTGCCGCCGAGCAGCGAGCGCACCGCGTCCCAACTGCCGCCGACGTACTTTTCGGCGTCTGCGACCTCAGTAAAGAGATAGACCCACTTCTTAGACATTGAGAAAAAACCTCCTGGGAGTAAAAAGGGCGCTCGTGGTGCATACGGCCACGGCGCCGCGTTGTCCTGCGATATAAGCGATCTGCGCAGCAAAACCCCGGCCAGCAAGCCGGGGTTAAGTGATATTATACGCTTGTTGGGGCAGTTTGGCAAAAACGGGGCAGCGCGCCTCAATTCCCCTTCCTGACCAGAGGCAGGTATATCCAGTTCAGCCATGGCTTGCCCAGCAGTGCGAACTCCGTCAGGTGATCGAGCACAACCGTGACGCGGTTGTTGACCGTGTCCAAAGAACAGCCCGCGCATGGCAGCAGCGCAACCCACGTTGCCTCGTTCCAATAGTACAGATTCAGATTCGCTTCCGCAGGAATACCGGCAGCCTGCCAGTCGGCATCCTGATAGTTCAGCGTGATGGTGTAGCGACCGGCGAAGGACGTGACCGGCTGGCCGGCTGCGTCAGTGGCGACCAGGGTGAATGAGCGACCGGCGAACGTAAAGCCCCCCGTCGCCTGGGTCGGCGTGACGATCTGAGTGTAGGTGAAGGTTGTGGTGGATGTGACCAACCCGGCCGGCAGGCTCACTTGACCCCAGCCGCCCGGCAGGGTGAGGGTGGTGGGGCTAGTCGGCGCGAGCGTGGCGACGGCGGTGGGAAGCGGCGTTGGCCCGCAGGGTGTAATGCAGATTTGGCCGTCCCTGTCAATTGCCGAAAGAGTGGCGCCGTTTGGATCGGCGAACACGACTGTCACGCCATCCAAAATGCTGTGCGCGCCCGCCGCGCCGACGGCCTGGAAGGTGATGTCTGCCAGCACTTGTGTCCCCGTCACACCGGTGAGCGAGACGGTGTTGAAACGCACCGTGTCAGGGTACACGCCATCATGCTCGTAGTTCACATTGCATGACTTGGCATCGAAGACCCCGGCCGGATCCGCAACACAGGCTACAGCGTCTACGACAGCCGGATCGTAGCGCACCTCGATTGTCCCGGCGCCCAATAACGCCCCGTCTCCCAACTCGGCCGTGACCGGGACGACCAGGCTACCACCTGGCGCGACCTCGCCGGAACCGACATTCAGGCTGGATACAGCCGCCGGTTGCGTCGCGAGGCCGGCCGGCGTGTCGGTGCGCAGCCACCGTAACCCGTTGGCGGGGCAGAAGTCGTTGTGGATGCCCACGTCACATTGGAGGATGAATAGCCCATCCACAACGTTGCAGGAGCCATCGTGATTCACATCGCACGTCGGCGTATACAGCGCGCCGGCCGGCGGCGGACACTGGTTGCTGGCTGTCCGCAGACCGACGTCATATTGTAGGACGAACATAGCATCAATGACGTTTGCCAGCCTGTCGCAGTTGACGTCGCCGAGCGTACCGATCGCGATCTGCCCCGCCTCTTCGATAGTCGGCATCGGGACGCCGCTGGGATCGGCGAAGACGATCTTCACAACATCGAGCCGCGTGGCCCCGCCGGCCGCGCTACTGGCGCGGAAGGCGACATGCGCCAGTAGCGGATTGCCGGACACGCCGGAGAGAGAAGTCAGGTTGAATCTCACGCTATCGGGGTTGATGCCATCGTTATCGTAGTTGACGTTACACGCGCCGAGGTCGAAATTACTCTGCGGGTTGGCCCGGCATGTGACTGCATCCACCACCGCTGGATCGTAGCGGAGCTCGATGGTGGTCGCGCCCAGGCCAGGCATGGGCACGTTGAGTGCCTGGACGGCCAGGGTGATGGTCTCGCCGGGCATGATCTGGCCGCTGTCGACGCGCAGGATCACGCTGGGCGGCGGTAAGGTTGGGGTGGGCGTGCTGGTGCGCGTTGGTGTGTTGGTCGGTGTAACCGTTGGCGTCGCGGTGGGCGTGTGAGTTGGCGTGTCGGTGGGTGTCGCCGTCGGCGTGGGCGTATCTGTCGCCGTCGGTGTGGCCGTGGGCGTGTGAGTTGGCATGCGCGTCGGCGATGGCGTGTCTGTCGGCGTCGCGGTGGGCGTGTGTGTCGCGGTTGGTGTGCGCGTCGGCATGAGCGTATCGGTCGGCGTCGGCGATGGCGTGTTCGTCGGTGTCGGTGTGTAGGTGGCAGTCGGCCTGGTCGTGGGCGTATGAGTTGGCGTGCTGGTGCGCGTCGCCGTCGGCGATGGTGTGTCTGTCGGCGTCGCGGTGGGCGTGTGTGTGTCTGTCGGCGTGGCCGTGGATGTGTGGGTTGGCGTGCGCGTCGGCGTGTGAGTAGGCGTCGCCGTTGGCGATGGTGTGTCTGTCGGCGTGGCCGTGGATGTGTGGGTTGGCGTGCGG
>Ga0233425_10000344_pt1 | contig 121743 bp, 99 predicted proteins | sample Watercolumn_Towu_2_FD_181712 | JGI IMG/M metagenome (GOLD analysis project Ga0233425, IMG submission 181712) | Freshwater microbial communities from Lake Towuti, South Sulawesi, Indonesia - Watercolumn_Towuti2014_140_MG | ecosystem: Environmental > Aquatic > Freshwater > Lake | place...
TGTTCTGCCTGAATCTGCTACGCCGCAATCAGCAATACAACGTTGGCATCCGAGCCAAGCAAAAAGCCGCCAGTTGGTCACACCAATACCGCCTCTCTCTCCTTAACTTCTAAATGCGTTCACCGTGATCTCGGGCAGGACTCCCCGGCCAACTACCTGAATATCTCCAATGGCGGCCAGGTGATCATGGCCGGCACGAACGGAAATCTGCTCATGGCTGGCTATAATGCGGCGGCCAACAACAACACGATCACGGTCAGCGGCACCAACAGCCTGCTGGACATCCAGAGCGGCGAAATTCATCTCGGCGAATTCGCCTCCGGCAACCAGTTGATCATCCAGAACGGCGGCATCGTTTCGAACGTCACCGGCTACCTGGGCTACAACAACAGCGGCTCTGGCAACCTCAGCGCGAACAACGCGGCCACCATCACCGGCAGCGGCGCGCTCTGGAACAACTCCGCCAACCTCTACCTCGGTTACGCGACCGGTTCCACCAACAACCAGTTGACGATCAGCAACGGCGGGCAGGTCAATAACGTCACTGGTTACGTCGGCTACGGCACCAACACCGCCAACAGCGTCGTGACCATCACCGGCAGCGGCGCGCTCTGGAACAATTCCGGCGACCTCTACCTCGGCTTCGGCGTCGGCGCCTCCAACACCCAGTTTACCATCAGCAACGGCGCCCACGTCAACAACGGCAACGCCACCATCGGTGCCGGCGGCGGCAACACCATCCTCGTCACCGGCAGCAACTCGCTCTGGAACAGTTCCGCCGGGTTTACCGTCAACGGCAACGGCAACCAGTTGACTGTCAGCGACGGCGCGGCCGTCAGCGTCGGCGGCACCAACTACATCGGCTACGGCAGCGGCGACAACAACAACACCGTCCTCGTCACCGGCAGCGGTACAGTTTGGACCAACGGCGGCGCGTTGTATATCAGCTACAACGGCCAGAACAACAGCCTGGTCATCAGCAACGGCGCGACCGTGGCCAGCGCCAGCGGCTGGACCAGCGGGAACGGCAGCAACAGCGTGCTGGTCGCCGGCAACAACTCGACATGGAACATCGGCAGCACGCTGAACTTGGGTGGCTACGACCAGTTCACCATCAGCGGCACCGGTGCCGTCGTGCGCGCCGGTGGGACGATGCTGATGAGTGGTGGCAACCAGTTGACCATCACCAACGGCGGCCAACTGATCATTGGCGGCAACTTCCGCGCCCAAAACGCGCAGGACGTCATTCTCGTGACCGGCCCCGGCTCGGTCTGGACCAACAGCGGTGCTTTCGACCTTGGGAAGTATTTCGGCGACAACCAGATGATCATCGCCAACGGTGGCGTGATTGTCAGCGCCGACGCCCTCATCGGCAAAGGCAGCAGCGGCAGCGTCGTAACTTCCAACAGCGTCCTCGTCACCGGCGCCGGCTCGCGCTGGAACATCTCCGGCAACCTGACCGAGGCCGGCGGCTCATACCAAACCGTCACCGTCAGCAACGGCGGTGTCGTGCAGGTCAGCGGCAATGTCCTCGTCGGCACCGTCAGCGGCGACATCAACAACCAGATCGTCGTCGCCGGCGGCGGCCTCACCGCCACCAACGCCGGCACCGGCATCCTGACCATCGGCAGCGGCGGCGCGTTGAACCTCAACGCCGGCGCCGTCCTGGTGAATCAACTCACCGCTACCGGCGCCGTCAATATCGCCGGCGGCACATTGACGACCTACGGTGCGCAACTCATTGTTACCAACGGCAGCACGCTGGCCATCGGCAACACCGCCGGCCAGACCGCCACTTGGAACATCCTCGGCGGCACCAACAGCATCGTGTCCGCGGGCGGTCACAACACCGCACTCGGCACCGTCGCCGGCGCGCAGGCCCGGCTTCTCGTTACCGGCGCGGGCGTCATCCTGACCAACAGCAGCAATCTCCGCATCGGCAACGTCGCCGGCGCCGACAACAACCAGTTGACCGTCGCCGATGGCGCGCAACTCATCAAACAGAACGCCCTCTTCATCGGCGACGCCAGCAGCGGCAACCAGATGACCCTCACCACCGGCGGCGTCGTGAACAACGGCTGGTATGGCTACCTCGGCTACAACGCCAGCGCCACTGGCAACACCGTCCTCATCACCGGCGCGGGTTCTGCCTGGCGCAACAGCAGCGACCTCCAAGTCGGCGGCAGCGGCGGCGGCAACCAGATGACCATCGCCGATGGCGGCGCTCTGCGCGTCAACGGCTACACCTTCGTCGGCTACAACGCCAGCGCCAGCAACAACACCATCCTTGTCACCGGCAACGGTTCCGTCTGGACCAACACCAGCGCGCTTTATCTCGGCTGTCAAAGCACCGGTAACACTCTCATCATTTCCAACAACGGCGTTGTGGTCGTTGGCGGCACCGTGAACGTCGGCTACAACAACACCGTCAACAACCGGCTCATCCTCGCCGGTGGCCAACTCAACGCCAGCACAATCACCGTCAGCAGCAACAACACGTTCCAAGGCACCGGCACGATCACCGGCAATGTCCAGATTCAGAGCGGCGGGACGCTCTCGCCCGGCAATTCCATTGGCACGTTGGTGTTCAGCAACAACCTGACGCTGGCCGGGACGCTGAACATTGAGTTGGACAACGCCGCCGGTGCGGCAGGGACGGGGGATTTTGTCAACGTGGTGGGGCAGTTGGACCTCACCGGGGCGACGCTCAACTTCACCGCGCTCAGCACGCTGACCAACAGCGTATATGTGTTTGGCCAGTACGGGAGCTTGATGGGAGCGTTTAGCGCGATGAACAATCTGCCGAGCGGCTACACCCTCAATACCGCCTACAACGGGAATGAGTTGGCTGTGGAAGCCATCCCGGAGCCGTCGTCGTTGTTGCTGGTCGGCGGCGGACTGCTGGGCCTCGGGCTGCTATTGCGTCGCAAGCGCTTTCAAGCGCGTTGACTTTTCGGGTTGCAAGCAGGCTCGCGGCTACAACCAATCGCAAAGATTCGGGCTGGCAGTGTGACGCGAAATATTCCGTGAAAGATTCCGGTTGAAAACGGTTGACAGGATGTGGGTGCTACAGTAGCTTCTGCGTGCATTGGATCTCGTTATGAACGCACGATTGAGACAGAGATGTACCGGGTTGTTTGTTGCTGGGACCGACGTGGCGGACTATACCCCCCCCCCACACACACACTACGCTGACTCAGGAATCGGAACAACGCGGCGATGCTTCGCGGCTCAGCACAGGCTCTGCGGCGCGGCTACAACCATGATGCTATGAGCAGTTCTTCATCCAGCGGGATGTATGCGTTGCGGTTCAACGGCGGGAACTGGGCGCGCGTCGAAAACGATTCGGCGCTGTATCCGCAAAGTGGACTCACCTTCAAAGCGTGGATTCGGACGACGCAGGCCACCGGCAACATGAATTTCGGAAATGTTGATGGCCCAAGCACGGGCGGCTACAAGCTGCAACTGTACGATGGTCAGGCATCGTTCGGTATCGCCAGCGGCGGCGTCTATGATCACGTGATGGGTGGTCCCGATCTAGCCGATGGAGAATGGCACCATATCGCGGGCGTGTGGGATGGCAGCGAAATCCGGGTCTATGCCGACGGCGTCAACGTGGCGTCCAAGGCTTGGGCGAACGGACTCGGAATCAATGACCAACCGTTGCTGATCGGTTCCGTTCCGTACGGAGCGAATTACGGTTGGATCGGCGACCTCGATAATGTGCGTGTCAGCAACGTCGCGCTCTACACGACTGATTTTACGCCGTCGCGAGAGCCTGGCGTTCTTTCCTCGACGGTGGGGCTGTGGAAGCTGAATGAAGGCCATGGCACAACCGCGCATGATCAGACCGGTCAGCATGATGGCACGTTCAACTGGCCGCAATGGGTTGGCGGGGTTTCATCCAGCAGTTCCGCATCTTCGTCGAGTTCGAGTAGCAGTTCTTCGTCCTTCTCTCAATCCAGCAGCAGTTCCACGAGCACGAGCCATTCCTCATCGTCCAGCACTTCCACCAGCGCAAGTGTTTCGAGCAGTTCCTCGACCAGCGTCAGTTCCCGCAGCAGCAGTTCGACCAGCAATTCCTCATCGAGCACGTCTCCATCCAGCAGCAGTTCCACCAGCACCAGCGCGTCATTCTCAAGCACCAGTTTCAGCAGCACGAGTCACTCCAGCAGTTCATCGTCGAGCACCTCGCCTTCCAGTAGCAGTTCGAGCAGCACCAGCAGTTCGTCATCGTTGAGCAGTTCCAGTAGTGAGAGTCACTCCAGTAGTTCGTCGTCGAGCATATCCTCATCGAGTAGCAGTTCTTCATCGAGTTCGGTCAGTTTCTCGTCAAGCTCGACGAGCAGCACTTCCACGAGCACTAGCTTTTCGAGCAGTTCTTCGACGAGCGTCAGTTCCCGCAGCAGCAGTTCGACCAGCAATTCCTCGTCGAGCACCTCTCCATCCAGCAGCAGTTCGACCAGCACCAGCGCGTCATTCTCAAGCACCAGTTTCAGCAGCACCAGCTATTCGAGCAGTTCCTTGTCGAGCACCAGCCAGTCGCTCTCGTCAAGCAGTTCGACCAGCCATTCATCGTCGTCCACGAGTTCGAGCAGCACCAGTTCGTCGTCAAGCAGTAGTTCCTCGTCGTCCTCAGGCGTCCCTGAATGGAAGCTCTGGTTCGACGCAAGCGATCCGGACACGCTTTTCAAAGACGCCGCGATGACGGAACCGGTCACGGCGAACGACGATCCGGTGGGCGGTTGGAAAGACAAGAGCGGCGAGGATCATCACGCCACAGCGAGCGACGAAGATGCGATGCCAACGTACAAGACCGGCATCCAGAACGGCAAACCCGTCGTGCGGTTCGATGGCGTGGAGAATCTGGTCACTGGCTCAGTTTCCGGTCTTGGCGGCAACAGTTCCAAGACGCTGTTCTTGGTCGTTCGATTTAGTGGCGACGACCAGACGGCGTTTCATCTGGGTGGCACGGGTTCGCAGAATGCATTTGGCTTCCGCAAGAATGCTGACGGCGACGCCGAGGGATTCCAAAACAGCAGCGCCACCGGATGTGTTGACGATGCGATGCCCACGACCACGGCAGTCGTCACACTGGTGAAAGATGGCAACGACCTGAGCATTTACATCAATGGTGTTCTCGTTGAAGGTCCCACCACGCTGGGGCAGGCCAACATCACCGGCGAAGTTTTTGGCTTGGGCGCTCTCAACAATGCCAGCGGCTCATTCCTCAATGGCGACCTCTGTGAGCTGTTGCTTTTGAACATGGCGTTGGATGCCGACCTGCGGGAACCGATTGAAAGCTATCTGCTTGCCAAGTGGTTTCCCGGATATACCAGCAGTTCCTCCTACTCCCTTAGCTCGTCGAGTTCGGCAAGTTCGTCCAGTTCCAGCAGCAGTTCCAGTTCGTCATCGTCGAGTTCGTCCAGTTCGAGCAGCAGTTCGAGTTTCTCTTCATCGAGTGTTTCGAGTTCCAGCAGCAGTTTCAGTCTTTCCTCGTACTCGTTCAGTTTGTCCAGCTTCAGCTACTCCAGCACGAGCTACTCCTCGCCCTCATTCAGTTCCAGCAGCATCAGCCTCTCCAGTAGTTCGTTCTCTTCCACCAGTAGTTCGTCGAGTTCCACTAGTAGTAGCTCATCGAGTTCGTCCTTCTCTTCCAGCAGCAGTTCGTCGAGTTCTAGTAGTTCATCGAGTTCGTGCTCCTGCTCCGTCTCCGCCGAACCTGCTAATTTGACCCTGTTTCTCAACACGATGAACAAGCTGAGGGTCACCGTGGCCCCGGCCGATCACGCCAACCGAGTGACGCTGCAAATGGCAGACCCGGGTCAGGTGACCTTTGCTGACGGCGCGGACACGCACCAACTGTCTTCTTCGCCCGAGGAAGTGGAAATTTTTGGGCCGAACATCTTCAACGACTCCGAGGAGAACCAACCCGGCAAGGCAACAATTAACTATACGGTGGGGGAGGGAGGAGACCCGACGGCGGCGCGAGCGACTTACTATTCATGGAAACCGATTGCAGGCAAAAGCTCCTTGTTGGGGGAATTTGCGCAGGACACTCTTATATGGAGTCGCTACAGTTTCAAGAACTGGCTGACGCAGGGCGCGGCGCTTCTGAAACCGACCGACCCGGCGCTTGCCGATTACATAACAAGCTTTGCCAATGGCCCGAACTTGCCGGCACGCTTTGATCCTTTGTATACAAGCTTGGTGCTCTATCCCTTCAATGCTATCGACCGAGCTGATCCAACACCAATCGACGGCACCCATCTGGATATGTTGGGTATGATCTTTGGAGCACCGGCAAGTAAAATCGGCCAATTCCAACCTTCCTTGCATCCGATTTACAGAGGGCTCACGATGCAGGACTTCGCGGCCTTCTGTGAGCGGGTGGCCAACGACAATTTTGACATAGGTACCTTCTTCAAGCGAGTGGGCCTTTCGGCAAAATTTGATAATGATAAGGACAACATACATATAACGATGGGCGCAGACTTGGATCTGGAAAAGGCCGCCAATAGACTTGAGAAGACCGTCATTAATGTGCCGATAGAGTTGAAGTTTGGGCCGGTCACTCTCAAACTCCAATTCGATATTCCCAATAGCAGCCGAGATTGGACATACCAAGCAACGGCGCAAGCTGGCTGGAAATTTTAACAACAGCACGCAGCCATGACACTTCCATTGCGAAAGATTTCGATAGTCTGTGCGATACTACTATGTTTGCGTCTTTCTGTGGGGGGTGATTGCCGTGCTCAAGAGACGAATGGCTTAAGTAGAATCCAGCAGCTTGCTGCACAGACAAATCTATGCCTCTCCACCAGCCCCGCATCATGGTCGAAAGACTTTCAATTCAAGTTCACCTACAAAGCGGTACCCCCCGAAGCGAACGAGGCTGATATCCTTCCGAACGAGGCGATCGTCGTGCAACATGGGGTCGTCGCAGCGGTTCTTTTGCAGACAACCAATTCGTTGCCTTTTTATTACGCGAACACTCGTGGACTCGTCGTGAGATTGGGTTCTCCCTCCACCCCAGATGTGCTCTATCTGCGGGCGGACGGACATCCGTACGTTACACTCAGGGCACAAGACGAAACCGGTTTACAAATTGTTGTCGGATGTTCATCGAGATGGACGATGCCAGTTGATCTGGATATCGGTTCCCTCTTGCGGAGCGCGTTGCCACACATCAAGGAGGCGAGCTATGATGCCACTACACGAACAATTCGCGCCGGCAAGACGAACATGGTACTGCGAATTGTCCTGCCGGATAATGATGCCGCCACAACATTTCCCGTTCGCGAGTTCAGTATAACCAATCAAGGTCAACTTATTTGTGCGGTATCTGATATTGTTTTGGATCCAAACATCGGGCGAGGGCTTTTGTCGGTCACGGAAAAAGACCTCGAAAAACTGGGCTTACCGCTGAAAGTGGTGCCGGATTCGGAGCCTGTGTCGTTGTTGGATCCCACGGTACGTACCACGTTTGGCGCCGATGAACGGGAGCGGCGCGCCGCGGAAAAGCTCAGGGACTTTTTTCGTCGGCGCGGCACAGGAAATCAGAAATGAAAACGACGAGTTATCAGCAATCAGCTTTCAGCTATCAGCGGACGACGGCTGCGGCAGGGCTTCCGGGAGCGGTTCTAGCGTACACAAGAATGAATTTTGCGTGTCCGGGAATAATTTCAGGGCACGCAAGAAGGGTTTCAGTGTTTCGCAGGATGAATTTTGCGTACGCTGGAATGATTTTAGGGTACGCCAGGATGATTCTTGCGTGCGCAAGAAAGTTCTTAGGGTGCGCAAAGACCTTTTTTGCGCGTCCGGGAATGTTTTCAGGGTACGCAAAAAAGTTTTTTGCGTGCGCTGGAAAGGTTCCAGCATACCGCTGGATGAATTTAGCGTGCCCGGGAAGCTTTCCAGCGTGCTATCGGAAATCTTTCGGAAGACGTGTGTTCACAACAACTAACCAACAAGAAAGGAGACTGACAACATGGCAAAACGCGATTATATGCCATCCAATGATGCGGCGTTTCTGCTTTTCCACGATAAGTTGAAAAGGGAAGCCACCGCCATCGGTGCGGCGCTGGGTATCAGCGCCGATGATCTGGCGGAGATTACCGCCGACAATACCGCCGCTCACGCGAAGGTTGACACGGCGGTGAACGCGAACAGCGCCGCCAAACAGGCCAACAAGGACAAAGACAACACCCTCGCGGCTATCAAAGCGCGCGTCCGCAAGTTTGCCAAGCGGGTGCTGGGTCACCGTGACTACACCGAGGAGCAGGGTATCCAACTCGGCATCGTTGGCGTCGAAGACAGCACTGACATGACCATTGCCCAGCCGGTGCTGGTCGCGAATCCGCTGCCGCACGCGGTGGTGGAAATCGCCTTCAACAAAAGCAAAGCCGACGGGGTGAACATCTACTGTCAGCGCGACGGCGATGGAGCGTTTGCCTTCCTCGCACGGGACACGTCCTCGCCCTATGTGGACAACCGCCCTTTACTGGTGGCGGGGAAACCGGAGGCCCGAAAATACCGCGCCATCTACGTGGTAAACGACGCCGAAACCGGCCTCCCCAGCGATGACGTGACGGCAGTCTGCCAGCCGTAGGCGCGGCGCAGCCGCGCCAGTTGTGAGTCCTGAGTCCGGAGTCTACAGTCTGTACGACTCAGGACTCTCCGTTATCCCATGAAACGCCGTCGCACCAAGAAATCACCGCGCAAGGAACGCAAGCCGGAACGCCGCCGGACTTTGCGGCGTCATCCCCGACGGAAACACAAACCGCACCTGACACACATCGGCGGGCCACCGCCCAGCAGTTCGGTTTCCAGTTCTCAGTCGTCAGTTCACAGTTCTCAGTCTTCGGTCTCCAGTTCCCAGTCTTCCGTTTCCAGTTCGTCTTCTTCGCGCTCTTCGCATTCTTCGTGGTCCAGCAGTAGCAGCCGCTCATCGTCGAGTTTCAGCAGTTCGTCGTCATCTTCGACATCGTTCAGTTCGAGCAGCCGTTCTTCCTCCAGCAGTTCCAGAAGTTTCAGCAGTTCCTCATCCAGTTCAGTTCACAGTTCTCAGTCTTCCGTTTCCAGTTCGTGGTCTTCATGGTCCAGCAGTTCATCATCCAGCACGTCTGTTTCCAGCAGCAGTTCCAGCAGTACCAGCCGGTCGTCGTCGGGCAGCACTTCGACAAGCACCAGCTACTCCTCGTCGAGCAGCACTTCCACCAGCCAGAGCTATTCGTCGTCAAAATCCACTTCGTTTTCGTCTAGCCGTTCCAGCAGCATGAGTTTCTCCAGCACTTCAACAAGTTTCAGCAGTTCCTCCTCAACCTCGACATCTCAGTCCTCTTCATCAAATAGCTCCATGAGTGGGAGCAGTTCCTCATCGAGCCGTTCATCCTCCAGTTCCCTTGCGCCATGAGAAAAGTCATCCTCAAAAACTCGCTCTCGCCCGGTGACATCGTGATGTTGACGGCAGCGGTGCGCGATCTGCACCTATCGCACCCGAAACAATTCCTGACCGACGTGCGCACGCCCTGCGGGCAACTCTGGGAAAACAACCCGTACCTGACACGGCTCGACGACAAAGACCCCAAGGCCAAAGTGATTGAATGCGAGTATCCGCTCATTCATCGCAGCAACACGGAGCCGTGGCATTTCATCCACGGGTTCACGCAGTTCCTCAGCGCCAAACTCAGCGTGAATATTCGGCCCGGCCCGTTTAAGGGCGACATTCATCTTGCGCCGCAAGAGAAGGAATGGATGTCGCAGGTGCAGGAGATCACCAAGGAGCCGATGCCGTTCTGGATCGTCGTGGCGGGCGGCAAGCGGGATTTCACCATCAAATGGTGGTCGCACGAGCGGTTCCAGAAAGTGGTGGACCATTTCAAGGGAAAGATTCTGTTCGTGCAAGTCGGCGAGAAGAACCACCAACATCAGCTATTGAAGGGCGCGCTCGATTTCCGGGGCATGACCGACCTGCGGCAATTGGTGCGGCTGGTCTATCACGCGCAAGGCGCGCTTTGCCCGGTGACGTTGATGATGCATCTTGCGGCAGCAGTCGAGACCAAGCCGGGGATGCCGCAGAACCGCCCGTGCGTGGTCGTTGCCGGCGGACGCGAGCCGGCGCAGTGGGAAGCTTATCCGCATCATCAATACATCCATACCAACGGCGCGTTGCTGTGCTGTGACAATGGGGGCTGTTGGCGGTCACGCGCCGTGCCGCTCGGCGACGGCGACGAAAAAGACCAGCCCGATAAGATGTGTGTGGATGTCATAATGCCCGGCGACGGCGCTACGCCCGCGCGAAACGCCTTGGCATATCCACGCGAACAGTGGCCGGGCCTGCTGCCACGCTGCATGGACATGATCAGCGCCGAGGAAGTCATTCGCCGCATCGAGTTGTATTTCACCGGCGGCGCGGTGCGGTACTTAACGCCAGAGGAGGCAAGAATTGCAGCCAACACGATCCCGTCGCTCGCGACACCGGGAACTGCGGTAGTGTCCGCCGTCGTGCCCAAGCGGAAAATCGCATACCTGAGTTATCGCTCGATCAATCTCGGAGACGACATGCAGAGTTTGGCGTTGTGCAAGCATCTCGGCGCGCCCGACTTGTTTGTGGATCGTGATCGGTTTCCTCGCTATGCGACCGCCGGAGCAATTCGTTTGATTGCGAACGCATTCTTCACGGCCAGCCCGTTCCCGCCGCCGCCGAACATCGAGCCGGTGTATGTTGCGCTCTGCGTCGGCAAGCTCAAAAGCAGCGATCCCGCAACCGTCGAGCACTTGCGCGCCGCCGCGCCGATTGGTTGCCGCGACAAGCACAGTCTGCAGTGGTGTGAAAAACTGGGGATAGATGCCTACTTCGCCTCGTGCCCTTCCATCCTGTTTGACCGCACCATTCCCTACGATCCCACCGGGCCGGTCGTTTCGGTGGATGTGGAACCGCAATCGCTGCCGCCCTTCGATGGTGAAGTGGTCATCCTCACCAATCGTGTCCGGCCAGAGGATTTTCCCTCGCCGGAAGCGCGCTTCCGGGCGTTGGAGGAACGGGTTCTCATCTATCAGCGGGCGAGACTGGTCGTGACCAACCGTCTGCACGTTGCCATGCCCTGCCTGGGGATGGATGTGCCGTTGATCATGGTGGACCCGAATTCGGTGGAATATCGGCTCAGCGCGTTGCCCGATTTTCTTCGTATGCACAAGAAGGAGAACCTCAGAAACCTGAGCCGTAATCCGGAGGACCATCGCCATGATGCCGGGGCTTGGAAACGCATGGTGGCGGAACGGCTGCACGAACGGCTCGCCAAGTCGCCGGTGCTGAAGTGATGAAAGTGTTCCTGCCCTATCGCGGAGAATTCGGGCACAAGATTATGTGGCATGTGCCAACGGTCTATCACTGCAAAGGCGAAAAAGTTGTCTGTTGCGAGCAAGGCGAAGAAGCGCTTTTCCCCGGCGCAACGGAATATGTTTTGGTCGAGCGGAACGCCGATGCCAACCGGCGAGAGAAGATGAACTCCGACGAGGAACTTCACCAACGGCTGACCCGTGAACTGTCTTCCGAGTACACAGCGGCCGAGTTTGTGCGGCCACAGCGCGGCACACTTGAATTCTTCGTTCCAGAACCGCGCGTGCGTTACGGCATCACCTGCGATGTTGTGATCTGTCCGCGCAAGCGCCGATATGGATCAGTACGCAATTGGAAACTCTGGCCGCAGCTTTACGAAGCATTGGCGAGCACTCACCGCGTCTTCGCCGCTGGAGCACCGGATTCCAGCGAAGAGGTTGGGCCGCACAAAGCATGGGCCTATGAACGTTTTCTTGACGCAACCTTGGAGGCAATGCTGGCGGCGAAAGTCGTTATCGCAACAGACACCGGGCTGGCGTTCTTGGCATTGCTGTGTGGCAAACCAATCTGCCTGATTAGCCACAGTTCAGGGCAAGCCTCTCCATCCAGCCCGCCAATTCGGCTTGAGCGTTATCGGCGCAGCAATCACAAAGGCGTAACCATTGATGTCGCCTGCGATGCGTGGACGAGCATTGAACCCGTTGTGCGTATTGTGCAACAGAAATACAAATCCTAACGGCGTTTTTCTCATGCGAATCCGCTTCATCTGCAACGCCCACGCCATTGGCGGTGGTGAATTCAGTAGTTCACATTTGATGAGCGAACTGGCCCGCCAAGGCCACGAAGTGATGCTGAGTCCGTGTGCGGGCATCAATCAGAAATATCCAAAACCGGAAGGAACCGAAATCCGGGCTGCGTACGCACAGGAACCGGTAGTCGCGTGCGACTTGCTCGTGTTCTACGCGAACGACCACGCCTACAAACTGGAACAGAACAAGGATGCGTGGCTCCAAGCAATGGACTCCGCCGAGCGAACAACTGCCGTCCTGAACTTTGTGGTTGGAAACGCAACTACGGAATGGTTCGCCTCACGTTTGGCGAAGGTGATGTTCTTGAACAGCACCAAGGAACGAGAATTTCTCGACAAGGCGAAGGGATTCCGCGGCTCGACGATTGCGCTACCACCGCCGGTGGATTTGAAGCCATTTCTGGAAATCCAGACGGACTATTCGAAGATTACGTTTGTCCGACACAGCCGCATTTACGGCAAGTACAACCGCGACGAAACGATTCAACTCATCAGTGAGTTTGAGAAAATCGTTCCGGGCGCGGAGTTCTGGTTCATGGCCGGCCCGGATTTTCTGCGCCCGATGGTACAGGCCAATCCACGCATCCATCTTTTGCGCTGGAGCGAAGAACCCGTGCCCCAATTTCTCAGCCACGGCAGTGTGTTCTGGTATCGGCTGCCAGCCGCCCTGCGCGACCAAGGCCCGCGTGTCATCGTCGAAGCGATGGCTGCCGGCATCCCTTGCATCGTGGATGACCGCGACGGCGCCAAAGACCGCGTCACGCCGGAAACCGGCTGGCTTTGCAATAGCTTGGAAGACTACATCGCCACCGTTCGCGAGATTGCCGCCAACCCGTCCGTTCTTCGCAGCAAAGGTGAAGCCGCCCGCCAACGCGCCATTACCCACTTCCGCCCAGAGCGATGGACCGAGGCGTTGCTTTCGGCGTGCAAATAACACACCGAAAGATTCCGGTTGAAAAACCGGTGGGCGTGGTGTAGAAGATGCCCCGCTCAAGGCCACAACGTCGCGAGGTGGCCTTGTTTTTTCAGCAGAAAGAAACCACCGTGGAATTGTCATCAGAACTGAAGATTTTTTCGGGCAACGCCAACCGGCCCCTCGCTCAGCGCATCGCTGAGTACGTGGGGGTGCCGCTCGGCGACGCCACCGTCATGCAGTTTCCTGACAAGGAAACCTGGGTCAAGATCAACGACAACATCCGCGGCCGCGATGTCTATATCATCCAGCCGACCTCGCCGCCGGCGAACGAGCATTTGATGGAGTTGTTGATCATGATTGACGCGGCCCGACGCGCCAGCGCACCGCGCATCACGGCGGTGATGCCGTTCTTCGGGTACGCCCGCCAGGACCGCAAAGACCAGCCGCGCGTGCCGATCACCGCCAAGCTTGTCGCGAATCTCCTGACCGCCGCCGGCGCGACGCGTGTGATCACGATGGACATGCACGCGCAACAGGTCCAAGGGTTCTTCGATATCCCGGTGGATCACCTTTACGCCGCGCCGGTGTTGTACCGCTATTTCCAACAGAAGGATCTCACTGACCTCGTCTGCGTTTCCCCGGACATCGGCGGCGTGAAGATGGTCAACGCTTACGCGCACATGTTCCACGCGCCGCTGGCCATCGTCGCCAAGAAACGCACCTCGGCGTCCGACGTGGAAATCCTCAATGTCGTCGGCGACGTCAAAGGCAAGAACGTCCTGATGGTGGACGACCTGACGGAGACGGCCGGCACGTTGACGCGCGCGGCGGAAGTGCTGCGCAAGAAGGGCGCGAAGAAGATTTACGCCGCCGTCAGCCACGCGATTCTGGACTCACGGGCCATCGAGCGGCTCCGCAAGTCCAGGATTGACGAACTGGTGACGACCGATTCGGTGTTGCGTGACAAGATCGGCGACCTGAACCTCACCGAATTGTCCATCGCGCCGTTGCTGGGCGAGGCGATCCTGCGCAACCACAAGAGCGAATCCGTGTCGTCATTGTTCGACATCAACGGCACGCGACCCGAAAACTGATTTCTTAGGAGCAAGCAATACCATGGCAAAACAAGTGCAGTTGAAAGCAAAGATGCGCACCGAGACCGGCAAAGGACCGGTCAAACGGATGCGAAGCGCCGGAGTTGTTCCCGGCGTCGTGTACGGACCGAAGACCAAACCGGTCAGCGTGACTGTTGACCTCGAAGCACTTGGCGACGTGCTCGCCCACGCCACCAGCGGCAACGTGCTGGTGGACCTTGCGGTTGAGGCCGATGGCAAGACCGTCGAGCATCTCGCGTTGATTCAGGACGTTCAACATCACCCGTTTCGTGACGAAGTGCTCCACGTGGATTTCCGCGAAGTCAGCGCGACCGAGAAGATGCGCACGACCGTGTCCGTGCGTCCGGTTGGCGAACCGGCCGGCGTCAAGACCGGCGGCGGCACGCTGGAATTCGTGTTGCGCGAACTCAACGTCGAGTGTTTGCCGAAGGATTTGCCCGACGTAATCGAAGTCAACGTCGAGAAACTTGAAATTGGTCAGTCGCTGGCTGTTGGCGCCATCACGCCGCCGGCAGGCGTGACGTTGATTGACCCGAAGGATCGCGCCGTGTTCACGGTGGCTGCCCCGATGGCCGAGGAAGTCGAAGCCACCGCGGAAGCCGGTCCGGCCGAACCGGAAGTCATCGGCGAGAAGAAGGAAGAAGGCGAAGAAGGCGAAGCCGCTGCCGAAGGCAAACCAGCCGCTGGCAAAGCCGAAGCCGGCAAGGCCGAAGCGAAGCCTGCCGCAGGCGCCGCCCCGGCCAAGGGGGCTGCGGCTGCGACTCCGGCAAAAGGCGCTGCGGCGCCGGCCGCTGCGGCTGCCAAGCCCGCTGCGGCGGGCAAGCCGGAAGCGAAGAAGAAGTAATCGGAGCGCGCCGTCGTGCCGGCCAGAACAAAGCTGGTCGTCGGGCTGGGCAATCCCGGCCGCGAATACGTCGGCACGCGCCACAATATCGGTTTTGCGGTGGTCGAGGAGTTTGCCGCGAGGCACGACGGTTCTTTCAAACGGAAGTGGCGGTTTGCGGCGGAAGTCGCCGAGATTGTGCTCGGCGATGGAAAGGTCGTCGTGGCCAAGCCGCAGGCGTTCATGAACCGCAGCGGCGTCACGGTGGCGGCGATTCTGTCGTGGCTGAAGATCGAGCCGTCGGAGATGTTGGTGGTGGTGGACGACGCGGATTTGCCGCTCGGGCAACTTCGGTTGCGCGAGGCGGGCGGTAGCGGTGGCCATAATGGATTGCGCTCGATCATTGAATCGCTTGGTGGTCATGAGGAGTTTGCGCGATTGCGAGTGGGGATCGGACGGATCGGGACTGATCTGACGGATCACGTGCTGGGACGGTTTGCGGCGGTGGAACGCGAAGCTGCGGAGTCTGCGGCACGGGAAGCGGCGGAGGCAGTCGCGTGTGTCGTGAAAGAAGGGTTGACGAAGGCGATGAATCGGTTTAATCGGAAAGCCCCGCCCAAGGCGGAGCCAGAAGGAGAGTCAGTTTGAAAAAGCAGAAGGCACAGAAAAATTTGAACAAGTACGAGGCGTTGGTGATCCTTGACACCGCGGGCCGCGAGGACGCGGAGGCGGACATCATTGAACGCATCAAGAAGGAAATCCAGGCCGCCGGCGGCAAGGTGGAAACAGTCCAGAAGATGGGCCAGAAACCATTTGCGCGTGTGACCCGCAAGCGTAGCGCCGGCGGTTACGTGAATTTCATCTTCGCGGCGCCGGGCAAGGCAATTGCGGAGCTGGACGCGAAGTTCCATCTCGACACCGATTTGTTCCGCTGGCAGTTCACCGAGCCGTTGCCGGAAGCGCCGGTGCGCGAGCCGAAAGCGGAGGAGAAAGAGACCAAGCCCGAACGCAGTTAACCGGAGGTCACCATGGCCAGTTACAACAGAGTGCTCTTGCTGGGCAACCTGACACGCGACCCTGAAGTGCGATACACACCGAAAGGAACCGCGGTTGCCACACTTGGATTGGCAGTCAACGAGTACTACACCACAGCGACAGGCGAACAGAAGGAAGAAACCGTCTTTGTGGACATTGATGTCTGGGGTCGCCAAGCCGAGACAGCCGGGCAGTACCTGTCGAAAGGTCGGCCAGTGTTTGTCGAAGGGCGTTTGCGACTTGACACGTGGGATGATAAGGACACTGGACAAAAGCGATCGAAATTGAAGGTGGTGGCATTGCGAATCCAATTTCTCGGCGCACCCAAGGGGAGCGCCGAGGTCAGCGAAGGCGCGCCGCCGCCGAGTCGCCCACCGCAACGCGCCAGCCGTCCCGCGCCACCGCCGGCCGAGGAAGCACCGCCCTCCGGCGAAGGCGAAGACAACATTCCATTTTAACCACAAGCGAAGGAAACCATGCCCAGAGAATTCAGCGACGCACCACCACGACGACCCAAGCGCGAGATTTTCATCAAGCGCGACTGCAAATTGTGCAAGGACCAGATCATCATTGACTACAAACAGCCCGACCTGCTCAAGAAGTTCATGACCGAGCGCGGCAAAATCCTGGCGCGACGGCTGTCGGGCAACTGCGCCAAACACCAGCGCGAACTCAGCACCGCGATCAAGCGGGCGCGCGCGATGTTGCTGGTGCGCTAGACGGAGAACCCATGAGCACCCAGATCATTTTGACCGCCAACGTCGAGAACCTCGGCACCCAGGGACAGACCGTCAGCGTCGCCGAGGGGTACGCCCGCAATTTTCTCTTCCCGCGGAACCTTGCCGTCCCGGCCTCGCCGGCGAACCTCAAACGAGTCGAGGCCCAGCGCAAGAAACGCGAAGCCGAAGCCGCTGCCGCATTGGCTGCCGCGCAGGAGACCGTGACGAAGCTGACCAAGCAGTCGTTCGAGATTGTCGCCAAGGTCGGCGCGGAGGACAAACTCTACGGCACGATCACCGCGCAGGACATCGCCGCGGCGCTCCAAAAGGAAGGCATCAGCGTGGACCGCAAACAGATTCATCTCGAACACGCGATCCGCACCGCTGGTGTGTTTGATGTGGACGTGAAGTTGCATCCGGAAGTCGCCACCAAGGTGAAGATCCACATTGTCGGCGGCGAAGTCGAAACCGCGCCGGCGCCCGTGGCCGAAGAAGCGCCCAAGAAGAGCAAGAAGAAGTAGCTGCGCGACGAGGCCCGCGCATGGCCGCCACCAAACCACTCGCAGCAGACAAGACAGCAATCGCCGTGGAGCGGGTGCTGCCGAACAGCATGGACGCCGAGATGGCCGTGCTCGGTGCGATGTTGCTCAGCCCCCAGGACGCCGGTGCGCAGGCGCGGGAGCGGTTGACTCAGGAGCATTTTTACTACGCCGCCCATCAGGTCATCTACCGGGAGATTGCGGCGTTGCAGGACGCGATGCAGGCGGTGGACAACGTCACGTTGAGCCAGCGTCTCCAGGACAAGAACCAACTGGAGGAAGTCGGCGGCCCCGCGTATCTCGCTGATTTGATTGGCCGGGTGCCGACCACGGCGAACATCGAGCACTACCTCGACATCGTGGAGGAAAAACATCTTCTGCGACGCTTGATTGGCGCGGCGCACGATGTCATCACGCGCTCCTTCGAGCGGCAGGACGACGTGAAGGAGTGGGTGGACGAAGTCGAGAAACAACTTTTCGAGATCACCGCCGAGCGCGCCAGCAAAGGCGCCGTCGCCGTCAAGGACGTCATCAAGGACGCGATGCACAGCATCGAGCGGCTCTTCGACACGCGCGGCATGACCGGCTTGGCGACCGGCTACCGCGACCTTGACCGGCTCACCTCCGGCCTGCATCCCGGCACGGTGTTCGTCATCGCGGCGCGTCCCTCGATGGGCAAGACCAGCCTTGCGATGAACATTGCCGAGCACGTCGCGATCACCCAGAACAAACCGGTCGCCGTGTTCAGCCTCGAAATGTCGTCGGAGGAACTCGTCAAGCGGATGCTCTGCTCGCGGGCGCGGGTGAACCTGCGCGCGTTGCACGACGGATTCATGGGCGAGCGTGATTTCGTTCCGCTGACGAATGCGGCGACGGAGTTGATGAACGCGCCGCTGTTCATTGACGACAGCGCCGGGCTGACGATCCATCAGGTCCGGGCGCGCTCCCGCCGGTTGAAGTTGCAGCACGACGTGCAGTTGATCGTGATTGATTACATGCAATTGATGCGCGCTCCGTCGCGGCGTGCCGACGGCAGCCGTCAGGTCGAGATCGCAGACATTTCCGCCGGCGTGAAAGCGTTGGCGAAGGAGTTGCGCGTGCCGATCATCGTGCTCAGCCAACTCAACCGCCAACCAGAACAACGCGAGGAAGGAAAACCGAAACTTTCTGACTTGCGCGAGTCGGGTTCCATCGAGCAAGATGCGGACATCGTGGGGTTGTTGGTCCGGCCCGAAGTGTATGCCGACAGCGATGAGGAGCGCGCGGAGAAACGCGGGCAAGCGACGTTGATCATTGCGAAGCAACGCAACGGCCCAACCGGCGACGTGAAGCTGACGTTCCTCGGCGAATACACGCGTTTCGAGGACGCTGCCCGCGTGGAAGATGGAGACGTGCCGAACTTTGGAGGACAAGAATGAGACCTTGGTGCTGGATCATGGCCGTGCTGTTTGCCGTTGCGACTCCGACGCTTGTGTCGGGACAGGAAGGTCCCGTCGTGCGCGAGATCAAAATCGAGTTCGATGGCCCTGAAACGGTCAATCGCGCCATCGTGATGAGCAACATCCGCACCGCCGTCGGCAAACAACTCACCCGGGACATGGTGGAACAGGACGTTCGCAACCTGATCGCCACCGGGTATTTCTTCGACGTGCGCGTCGCTGAGGAACCTGTCACCGGTGGCATCCGCGTCATCTTTCGCGTCCAAGGCAAGGCCACGTTGCAATCGGTCGTCTTCGAAGGCTCCACGCGCTACAAGGAAGAACGGCTTCGCCGCGAGGCCACCCAGAAACCCGGCGACATCCTCGACTCCTACAAAGCCCATCAGGACGCGCTCAAGATTCAGGAGATGTACCAGAAAGCCGGCTACCCCGACGCCAAGGCTGATCCGAGGATCAGCGTGGATCGCGATACGGGCAAAGCCATCCTTCGCTATGTTATTTTCGAGGGCGACCGCGTCCTGCTCCAAAGGATCGAGTTCCACGGCAACCGCGCAATCAAAACTGCCGCGCTGCACAAGTTGATGAAGACCCGCAAACACTGGTTGGGCTCCTGGCTTTCCGGGAGCGGCGTCATCAAGGAGGAACAACTCCGCGACGACATCGAGAAACTTCGCGAGCATTACCAGTCCAAAGGCTACATTGACGCCGAAATACGTGGCACCCGCGTCGAGCGGACCTCGCCGAAGTGGATGATTCTCCACGTTGACCTGTACGAGGGCAACCAGTACAAGGCCGGCACCATCAAGATCGAGGGCGCCAAACTGTTCCCCGTTGCTGATCTCCAGAAACGCCTCAAGATGATCACCGGCCAGACCTTCACCCCCGACGCTCTCAGCAAGGACACGAAAGCCGTCGAGGACTACTACGGCGAACGCGGTTACCTTGATACCTCCGTTCAGGTGCTTCGCGTCCCCAACGTCGAAACCGGCCGCATGGACCTTGCCTACCAGATTCGCGAAGGCGAACTCGCCTACATCGAACTCATCGAAATCCGCGGCAACACCAAGACCAAGGACAAAGTCATCCGCCGCGAGCTTGCCGTCACCCCCGGCGACATCTACAACACTGTCCGCGTGGACCGCAGCATGGAACGGCTCAAGAACCTCGGCTACTTCGAAAAAGTCGAACCGCGGCCTGAACCGACCCCGATTGCCAACCGACGGAACCTCGCCATCAACCTCGAAGAAAAACGCACCGGCAACATCACCTTCGGCGCCGGCTTCAGTTCCATTGACAGCCTCGTCGGCTTCGTGGAAGTCACCCAGGGCAACTTCGACATGTTCAACTGGCCTTCATTCACCGGCGCCGGCCAGAAACTACGCCTCCGCGCCCAAGTCGGTCTCCAGCGCCAGGACTACCTCTTGTCGTTCACCGAGCCGTGGTTTCTCGACCGCCAACTGTCCTTCGGCTTCGACCTCTTCCACAGTGAGGCCAACTACTTCAGCGACTACTATGATGAGTCCCGCACCGGCGGCGACATCCGCATCGGCAAAGCCATCAACCAGTTCCTCCGCCTCGATGTCCAGTACGGCATCCAGCAAATCCACGAAACCATCGGCGGCTCCGCCTCCAGGGAACTCAAGGCCGAAAGCGGCACCCGCGTCCGCAGTTCGCTCATGGCCAGTCTCATTCATGATCGCCGCGACAGTGTGTTCCTCACCACGCGCGGCAACCGCAGCGAACTGACCGCCGAGGTTGTCGGCGGTCCCCTTGCCGGCGACATCTCCATTTACAAACTGCAGGGCCGGACCACTTGGTTTTTCCCGTTCTTCAACGGCCACATCCTCGAACTGCTCGCCGCCGGCGGCGTCGTGGACTCGTACGGCAATACCAAAGGCAGCGGCATGACGGTCACCGAAGCGGACGGCTCCATTCGCAAAGTCAACGACGTTCCGCTCTTCGACCGCTTCTTCCTGGGTGGCGCCAATACCCTCCGCGGCTTCTCCTACCGCGCCGTCAGTCCCCGCGATGTCAACAACGAACCCATCGGCGGCAACACCTACATGAACGGCACCGTCGAATACACCGTTCCCATTGTTGAACGAGTTCGCTTTGCGGTGTTCTTCGACATCGGCGAAGTCGAGCGCGACGCCTTTGCCTTCAACGCCGACAACTTCAAGTCCGACGCCGGCGTTGGCGTCCGCCTGAACCTGCCGATCGGGCCATTGCGTCTGGACTACGGTTTCCCGCTCATGACCGACGCCCAAACCGGCCGATCCGGCCATATCCAGTTCAGCGTCGGCTACCAATTTTGATAGAATCCGCGCGCCGAATGTCAAAATCTGTACACAGAAAGGAAAACAAACAAATCATGAAACAGAAGCACCTCGCCGTTATCGCCACGGCGGCGCTCGTTGCCATAGGCACCAGTGCCTTTGGCCAAGTTAGCGGCGGACGCATCGTCACGGTGGACCTCAACCGCACCTTCAACGAGTATTACAAGACAGCCGCATCCTCCGCCAAGCTCAAGGAACAGGCCGAGACCTACAACAAGGAACAGGACGAACTTCTTGCCAGCTTCCGCAAACTCAGTGACGAACTCGCCAAGCTCCAGGAAGACCAGGAGAAACCCGAATACACCGAGGAAGTCAAAGCCCAGAAACGCAAACTCGTGCGCGATAAACTCGACGAAATCAAAGCCAAGGAAACCGAAATACAGAACTATCGCCGCAGTCACACCGACCTCCTCCAACAAGCCACCCAACGCATGCGCTCCGGCATCATCAAGGAAATCCAAGAAGTCATCGCCAAGGAAGCGCGCGACCTCGGCTACCTCTACGTCTTCGACAAATCCGGCAACACTCTCAATGGCGTCCCGACCGTTATCTATTCCCAGGATTCCCTCGACATCACCGAGGACATCCTAAAAGTCCTCAACAAAAACGCTCCGAAACCTTCCGCTGCCGAACCGCCCAAGACCACTCCCAAGAAAGAACCCGAGAAGAAGAAATAGGCATCGTGCACCTCACCGCGCGTGACATTGCCCAGCTTGTCGGCGGCGAACTCATCGGAAATCCCGACCAGACCGTCACCGGTGTCGCCGGCATCCGGGAAGCTCAGCCTGGCGACCTTGCGTTCATCGCCAGCCCGAAATACTACAGTGCGCTGAAGACCACGCAGGCCGCCGCCGTCATCGTTGCCCGCGACGCGAAAATCGAATTCGCCGGCACGCTGATCCGCGTTGACAATCCCGTTCAGGCATTTACCCAAGTTGTCCTCCGCGTCATGCCGCCGCCCGTCAAATACGCGCCCGGCGTTCATCCCCGCGCCGTCATTGCGGCCGACGCCAAGCTGGGCAAGGATGTTTCCATTCAACCGCACGCTGTGATCGAGCCCGGTGCGGTCATCGGCGACCGCGCCGTCATCGGCGCGAACACCTACATTGGCCACGGCTGCACCATCGGCGCCGATTGCCTGCTTTACGCTAACGTCACCCTGCGCGAGTACACCGTGCTCGGCAACCGCGTCATCCTTCATCCCGGCGTTGTTCTCGGTGCCGATGGCTTCGGTTACGAAAACGTCAAAGGCAAGAACCAGAAAGTCCCGCAAGTCGGCATCGTCGAGATTGGCGACGACGTGGAAATCGGCGCCAACAGTGCGGTTGACCGCGCCCGTTTCGGCAAGACCCGAATTGGTCGCGGCACGAAGATTGATAATCTCGTCCAGATTGCGCACAACTGCGTGATTGGCGAAGACTGCATCATCTGCGGCATGGCCGCCATGGCGGGCAGCACCATTCTCGGCAATCGCGTCACGCTGGCGGGGCAGGTGGGTCTTGCCGGGCATCTCACCATCGGCGACGGCGCCATCATCATGGCGCAATCCGGTCTCAACAAGGACGTTGCCCCCGGCGCATTCATGTTCGGTTCACCGGCGTATCCGCACACCGAAGCCAAGCGCATCATCGCCGCGATCAAACACCTGCCCGACACGCAGGCGAAGTTTCGCGAGTTGGAGAAACTCGTCGCGGATCTGCAGGCAAAACTGAAGTAGCCGCCTGGTCGGTATTAACGGGCTTCGTCGGGTTTGGCGGTTTTCTTGCGCGGAGCGGGTGCGGCGGTTGGAGCAGACGAATTCGACGGGCCGAAGTTCGTTGTGGGAGCGGGTTTGGCTGGCTCCGGTTTCGTGAGAACAGGCTTGGTAGTCGCCGGTTTCGCAGGAGCGGTTTTGGGTTTGACGGTGGGTGTAGGGGGAGGCGGTTTGGCGCCGGGTTTTGCGACAGGAGCGAGCGCGGCGTATTTAGCCGGCAATCCCGCCGGTGCGCCGTACAGCCAGCGAATCGCCAGCACGCAGACGCCGGGGCGGAAAGACTCCGGCACAAAGCGGTTGACCGTGGTGAGGGTGCGCGTCCCGGAAGATGCCGTGATCGAACTGTCGCGCTGGCCGTGGTTGGGACCGAAGAAGAGTTGGCCGTCCACCAACGCCAACGCATGCGCGTTGAATTGCTTGGCTTTCCCAATGATGGTGCTCATGTGGTGCTCTTCGGGCTGGGCATAAAAGGGGCTTTCGACGCGAAGCTCGCCGACGACGTCATAAGGGACCGGTGGCAGCGAGTTGAAGATGGGGATGTCGTATTTCACGTTGACGATGCTTCCGTCCGTGGTTGGCCAGTTTTGTTGATCGCCGACATAGGGGCGCATGATGGCTGTGGCGCATCCCATCGTCAGGGCCAGTACTGAAGCAAGGAGAACGTTCTTCATATCAAGATTCCTCTTTCGCTGGGTTTGGATTGTACTCACCGTTGAGCGCAATGTTTAACACAAACGCCGCGATTTGTGAAGAAGAAAGTCAACGGCTCAAAACGCTGGAGTCGGCACGGGATTGGATTTCACGCGCCGTTTGTGTTTGTGCGGTTCGAGGCGGCGGCCGACAACACCCAGTCTGCGGAACTTCTGGTAACGCGCCTGGAGCAAATCGGGAATCTTGATCGTCTGTAGTTTCTCCAGTTCCTTGAGGATGGCGTTCTTCAGGGTCAAGGCAGTGGCGTCGTAATCGGTCTGCGCGCCGCCGAGCGGTTCGGGGATCAACTCGTCCACAATGCCAAAGTCCAGCAAGTGGGAAGCGGTGAGCTGTAGCGCGGCGGCCGCTTGCGGCGCGGCAGCGCGGTCTTTCCAGAGAATCGCCGCGCATCCTTCGGGGCTGATGACCGAATAGTAGGCGTTTTCCAATATCAAGACGCGGTCACAGACTCCGATGCCAAGCGCGCCACCACTACCGCCTTCGCCGATGACAACGGCGACCAGAGGAACTTTCAGCAGCATCATCTCGCGGAGGTTGACGGCAATCGCCTCGGCGATGTGGCGTTCTTCGGCGCCGATGCCAGGGTAAGCGCCGGGGGTGTCGATGAAACTGATAACCGGTAATCCGAACTTCTCGGCAAGCTGCATGAGGCGGAGCGCTTTGCGGTAGCCTTCGGGATGGGCGCAACCGAAGTTGCGCATGAGATTCTCCTTGGTGTCGCGACCCTTTTGTTGGCCGATGACAACGACACGTTGGTCGCCGATGGTGGCCAGTCCACCGATCATGGCGTGGTCGTCGCCAAAACGACGGTCGCCATGCAGCTCGGTGAAATCGCTGGCGATGCGCTGGAGAAAATCGCACATATACGGCCGTCGCGGATGACGGGCGAGCTGGACGCGTTGCCACGGCGTGAGCGAACTGAAAATCTCCTTGCGGGTGGCTTCGAGCCGTTCCTCGATGGTTTTGATCTGGGCCGACAGGTCAATCTTCTGTTCCTGTGCTTGTTGACGGAGCGATTCGAGTGTTTGCTCCAGTTCAACCACGGGTTTCTCGAAGTCCAGTGTGAAGATTCTCATGGTCTCAATCACGGATGGTGACGGGTGTGCCCACCGGCAACAGGACGTAGAGTTCCTCGACATCGCTGTTGAGCAGCCGGATGCAACCGGCGCTCGATTGGGTGCCGATGGAGTTGGTTTCCCAGGTCCCGTGGATGCCATAGCGCGGCACATCGAGGCCAAGCCAGTGCGTCCCGAGGATGTTTTCGGGGTCGCCAAACGCGATGGTGCGCCCGTCGGGGCGATACCATGGCGGCTTCTCAATGCGGGTCATGATTTTGAATTCTCCTGCCGGTGTCCGATTATATTGACCCGTTCCGACACGATAGCGTTTGAAAATTTTTCCATTATCTGTGACGGTGAGGGTGTTGGCGGTCTTGCTGACCTCAATGGCGAATTTGCCCTGATAGACGCGGAGCCGGTCGCCGAGGCGGATTTTGTCGGAGGAGAGGCCGTGGGCTTTCATGAGCAACTCGATGGTGGTGCCGAATTTCTTGGCGAGCTTGCCGAGCGTGTCGCCCACCACGATGGTGTGGTCAACCTTCTCGGGGGCGGCGGCGCCGGTGAAGATGATCTGCGTGTTCAATTCGCCGAGCAACGCCAGCGCCTTGTCGGCAGTGAACGGCTGGAGCAGGTCGCGGGCTTCGGCGAGTTTGCCCGCCCGCTTCAACGCGAGCGCCTGGGCCACCGCCGCGTCCGTCGGGTCAAGCGCGGGCGGCGGAGTGGCGACGCTCGGAGCGGGTGGACGTTCGGGTGGTTTCTCGGCCGGCGCGGGCGCGCGGTTGCAGCCCGCCAAGCACAGGCTGAGGACGAGAACAAGACGAAGAAGGTTCATGGCCTGTGAGGGTAACGAGCGGCGCGGCGATTTGCAATGCGAATACCGGTCAGCGGTTCTGGTCGAGCCAACGGCGGATTTCGGCAGCGTGCGGCGCGTTGGGAATCAGCTTCAGGTACGCTTCGTAATGGCTGCGGGCCTTCGCGAGCGTGCTGCGGTTGGCCGCGTACAACCCGGCAACCGTGACGTGCACCGCGGCATCCTCCGGGTTGTCCTGCAAGATGTTATCGTACTGGTCGAGCGCGTCGGCGATGTAGCCTTGTTGCTGGAGCAGGATGGCATAGTTGCGGCGGGCATCGGCAAACTTTGGGTCGGCCATCAACGCCAGTTCGTAGTTGTCGAGTGCGCGGCCCGCTTGCCGCAAATCTCGGCAGGCGTTGGCGAGGTTGTAGTACGCCGCGGCAAACGATGGGTCGGCGACAATCGCTTTCTCGTAAAGTTCCACCACGCCGGTGAGGCGGCCTTGTTGCTGGTGAGCGAGGGCTTCGTTGAAGTGCAGCAACGCTTCGTTGCGGTTGCCGCGTGTAAGTGCGCGCGGAGCGAGCGCGGCGCGGCGTTTGATGCCGGGTTGGGGCAGGGGATCCGTCGGAGGCGTCTTGACAACTTGGACGGCTTGTGTCGCGGCAGGCGCTGCGGGGACCGGTTTTGGCGCGGCGACAACCGTGACTGTGGCCGTGGCGGTCGCGGTGATTGGCTTCAACGGTTCGGCGCGGGTCTTGAGCACGGCGATGTTGCGGGTGACTTCGGCGGAGTTCGGATCAGCGGCGATCGCTTCACGCAACAACTTGTCGGCTCGCGGAAAATCTCGCTGGCGCGCGGCAGTGACGGCGAGGTTGTTGCAGGCAATGGCAAGATGAACTTTGGCGTCCGGTTGTTGTTGGATGACTTGGCGGAGCAGATTGGCGGCGGACTCGAATTGTCCGTGTTCGAGGTGGAGCAGGCCGAGGTTGTAGCGCGCCGGCGCGTAGTTCGGATCGAGCTTGAGCGCCTCGTTGAAACTGCGGCTGGCGGAGTCGGTCTTTCCGTTCTTGAGCCGGCAGACGCCGAGCAACGTCAACGCTTGCGGTGTGGGCGGCGCTTTCGCGAGGGCCAGTTCGAGAGACTCGGCAGCCTTGGCGTACTTGCCTTGTTGGTAGAAAGCGACTCCTTGCTGGAAGTTCTGTTCGGGGGAACGGCTGCATCCGGCCAGAGCAGCAGCCAGCGCGGCGACGACCAAGAGCCGGCCAATAAAACTTTCGGAAACGCTGTAGCCGCGGCGCGGAGCCTGTGCTGAGCCGCGAAGCATCGCCGCGTTGCCTCGATTCCACGTGGTTGCTCCCACACGCCGGCGGAGCGGCGTGACTACAACACGCAGTTGTACCAACGACTCAAAAACTTTTCTCCTTGTGAGGCTCATGCGGGACGTGACAATGCCTTGACCGCATGATATAACCCGCGCCACATTTCGCAACAAAAATGACAGACTGGGACATACAATCACGAGCCAGCGCCTGCACCACGTGTCAGGAGCCGTTTACCGACGCGCAAAGGTACCACACACTATTGGGCATGACCGCCGCCGGTTATCAACGGCGCGACGTGTGCACGGAGTGTTACATCGTCGCGCCGCGCGAGGGCGTGTTGTCGTACTGGCAGGGCGAGTACAAGATGCCGCCGCCACCGCCGCCGGAGCCGATTGAGAAGAACACCGCCGAATCGCTCTTGCGGAAGCTGGTGGAATCCACCGACCCGACCCACTCGGCGGCGCGCTACATTCTCGCCGTGATGCTGGAACGGAAACGGATCCTGAAACATCGCGACACGACGCACGAAGCCGATGGCAAAGAATTACTCGTGTATGAGCACGCGCAGACCGGCGAGTCGTTCACGATCCCCGATCCGAAGTTGCGTCTCGATCAACTTCAGGAAGTGCAGCAGCAAATCGCCGATCTCCTCGCGCCCCCGAAGATGATGTAGGTCAGTGTTGTGTAATAGCTATTACACAACACTGACCGTCGAAGTGCACCTTCAATTGACCTTCACTTCGATTTGTTTGGGTTTGGCCTCTTCGGTCTTGGGCAGTCTCACCGAGAGGACGCCGTCCTTGAAATGGGCGTCAATCTTCTTGGCGTCCACGCTGGTCGGCAACTCAATGGTGCGGCTGAACGCACCGTAGGCACGCTCGCGACGATAGAAGTTGGCCTCTTTGGTCTCGGCCTCGTGCTTCTTCTCGCCCCGGATCGTGAGGTAGTTGTCCTGCAAGGACACGTTCACGTCTTCCTTAGCCAGGCCGGGCAGTTCCGCTTTGACGAGGTAGCCGTCCTTCTCTTCGACGACGTCAATCGCCGGCAGGAACGCGCCCTCGAAATCCCCGCGCGCGGTCCGCCGTAGCGACGTGTCGAACAGACGGTTCATTTCCTCCTGGATGTCAGTCAGGTTGCTGAACGGATCCCACAGTTCCGTCTTTGGTGTCCATCGTATCAGTGTCATAACTCATTACTCCTTTCTGCCAAATGAAATAGCACCGCCGGTGCCGGCCCGGAAAATCAATGACTTGCGACAAATCTGTGTCAGTCTGGCTGTGACACGCTGCGCCGGTCTGCGTCACGCTGGGACGAATCGGCTTGAAACAGTGGATACCGCTTCGCTATAAGAACGTGGCAAACAAGGAGTCTGTCATGCACCGCGTTTTCAAAATTGTTGTGGTGTCGCTCTCAATGGCTGTGACGATGAGCGTGTCTGCTGCTGATGTTGGGTTTCACGTCGTGGCCGCCAAAGGACAGAACCTGATCCAGACCAATGCGGTGGGGCCGCTGATTCCGAGCACCAATGATCCGCCGTTCGAGTTTCTCTCTTTCGTTCAGCCGACGGGGCCGGGCACGGTAACCAACGTGACGTTGAAGCCGCCCGGCGGCAGCACGTTTACGCTGTCGTATTCACCCGACGACGGCCGATACAGAACCAACGCCGGGTTCGCCGATAAGGCCAGTCTGGATGCGGCATTTTCCGCCGGCATCTACACACAACGCATCTACGCCGTCACCGATGGCACGCGAAGCGTCGCCTTGGGCTTGCCCGGCGATGCCTATCCCACCAACCCCATCATCGTCAACTGGTCCGCCGCGCAGTCGGTGGACATGACCCGCCCGTTCACGCTTCAGTGGGCCAGCTTCACCGGCGGCACGAGCAACGACTACATTCTTCTGGAGGCGGAAGACATCAACGCCAGCACCGTCATCAACAGCGGCCCGCCCGGCCAGCCGGGCTCGCTCAATGGCACGAACACGTCCTATTTCATTCCCGCCGGCGTCTTGCAGCCGGGCAGCAACTACCACGCGTGGATTATGTTCGCCAAAATGACCGCCGTCACCAACGCCTTTCCCGGCGCCACCGGCGTCACGGCGTATCTCAAGAACAACAGCTTCACCATCATCGCCACGCCACAACCGAACCTGCTGTTCTTCGACGGCTTCCAACAGTTCCATGCGGGGGATAACCTGACAACAACGAGTTCCACGCCCATCGTCGGATCGAGCGCCTTCTTTGAGATCGAAACCGGCTCCCCGACGGTGACAGCCACGAACATTCAGGGCAGCATCTGGGCATCACTAAACTGTGCCCCCGGCTCCGATGTCCTCAGTTATTGTTGCGTGCCGAGCCGCACGGTCAGCAATGAAACAGTGAACATCGAATGGCTGATGTGTATCAACAACACCAACGCCGGTTTTGGCGGGATTTCCGCGGACATCACCACTACCAACGCATTATTCGATGGTCCTTGGCAGCCGATTGTGTTCTTCACTGATTCCGGCGCTGTTGTCGCGTTCACCAACACGCCTTCACCGGAGTCGGCGGTTCCGATTGGCATTTGGGGAACCAAAGTCGGTACGGTGATGACCAACCAGCTCGTGATCAACTACCAGACCCGCACGTTTTCCTTTTCGCTTAACGGAACCGTTCTGACCAGCAACATGACACTCAGCGCCTTTTACGCCCATTACCTCGACCAACTCAGAATCACCGGCTACGAAGCTTGGACCGGCCCGACCTTCTTTGGTAACCAGTTCCGCTTCGACAATATCAAGATCACCGTGACGCCTCCTCCGTTGCCGCCTGATGTGACGGGCTACATGGTGGCCAAGGGACTGCAATTCATTCAGACCAACAGTTCTGCATCGGTGCCAGCTTCGGACACGCCTGTGATGAGCGACTTGGAGGTGCAGAAATCTTCATCGGGATCGGTTGTCAGCGCATCGGTCCAACTGCCAGGTGGCGGAAGCCGGACCTTGTACGAGTCGCCTTGGGAAAACATTTTCCAGACCAACGAGTGGTTTGCCACCACCAACGCGTTGAATGCCACCTACCAGAACGGTACCTACAACTTCATCATTAACGGCGTCAACGATGGAATCAGTACCGCCAGTGTCAGCCTCTCCAGCAGCCCTTATCCCAACGCACCGCATGTCAGCAACTGGACCACTGCCCAGAGCATCGTCGCCACCAACGCCTTCACGCTGATCTGGGACGCCTTCAGCGGCGGCACCACCAACGACTTCATTCAAGTGACCATCGAGAACCCCGGCGGCTACAGCCTGTTCTGGACTCCTAACGTCGGTATGCCCGGTGCGCTCAACGGCACCAACACCTCGATCACGATTCCCGCCTACACTCTCACTCCCGGCATCACCTACGACGTCCGGTTGACCTTTGCCCGGCCGGTTTCCATCAACACCACCGGCTACCCCGGTGCCATCGGCTCCGCGGCTTATTTCAGTATGACCGAAACCACCATCGCCACCACCAACCCGAACGCCGACAGCGTCGGCGACGGCATCCCCGATTGGTGGCGGGCGCTCTACTTTGGCGGCGACGGCAAAACCACCAACAACCTCTCTGCCGCCTTTGCCGACCCAGATGGCGATGGACGCAACAATCTGCAAGAATATTGGACCAGCACCGTCCCGACCAACAGCGCTTCATTCCTGCGCGTGAGCAGCGCCGCGCGCGAAGGCAGCGATATGCGAGTCGGGTGGTTCGTCGCCAACGGCAAGACCTACATCCTCCAGACCAGCACCAACCTCGTGGCCGACAGTTTCACCAACACGGCCAACCAGGTCGCGGCCATCACGATTCTGCCCGCGCCGCCGATCACGCTGACCAACTACCTCCACTCCGGCGGCGCGACCAACGTCCGTTCCCGCTTCTATCGCGTGGCGTGTCCGGTCGGGTTCATCCTCATCACGCCATACGTCAACGAATCCGACATGAACAATGTTCCCGAAGCCTACAGCAGTACCACGAACTGTCCGTGGGGCTTCGTCCACAACGGAATAGATTTCATCCCGAACGGTCCGCTCATGCCATACCGCGCGGCGGCGGCGGGCGTTGTTCAATGGGTGTACTTGTTCCAAAACCCCAGCGCCTTGACCTGGCAAGTCAACGTCGCCATCGCTTGTGACTCCACGAATATGATCGAGTATTGTTTCGAGCCGATGAGCCTGCTGGAGGCCGACGGTCAGGCGCAACTCTCCAACATCGTCGTTACCGTCGGCCAAACCGTGGCGCAGGGCGAAGTCATCGGCTACCTGCACACCACCGTGGCGTGGTCGCTCGTTCACTTGGGGTTGAAACAGAATGGTTCCTGGGTTTGCCCGGAACCTTTCTTCGCCGAGCCGGCCCGCCAATCCATCCTCAACCTGCTGCGCGTCGCCCATCCCGGCGCGGCGCTCTGTTATTGAGGAGTTAGCATCCGCACTTCCCGTTGCGGGAAGGGGATCTCGATCTGGTGGGCGCGGAACTCGCGGACGACGGCCTGGTAGATTTCCAGTTGCGCCTCGACGTAGTCCGGCACGTTGACCCACGGTTTGACAGAGATGTTGATGGAGGACTCTTCGAGCGCGTTGATGCCGAGCACGGGAGCGGGTTCCTTCAACACGCGCTTGTTCTCCGCGAGGATGCCGCGGATGATCTGCATCGCCTTGTCAATGTCGGTCGAGTAGGCCACGTCCACGTCGAGATTCAGTTGGCGGACCTTGCCGTAGTTGTGGAGGATTTCGCCGACGATCTTGCGGTTCGGGATCGTCACGCGCGAGTTGTCGGCATGGACGAGCACCGTGGAGAACAACTCGATCTTGACCACCTCGCCATAGACGCCGACCAGTTCGATGTACTCGCCCACACGATACGGTTTCGTGAAGATGATCGTCAGCCCGGCGACCGCGTTGCCCATCACGCCCTGCATCGCCAAGCCGATGCCGACGCCGATCACACCGATGCCCGCGACCAGCGGCGCGATCTGCACGCCGAACTTGTCCAGCGCGAACACCCCGGCCAGCGCAAACACCACCAGCTTGATCACGCGGACGATGAGGATGCGGATGGGCGGTTCGAGCGCCTGTTTGACCAGCCAGCCGTCAACCAGTTTGCCAAGCCATTTGGCAAGCAAAGCGCCGATAACGAGGATCACAACAGCCCCGACGATTTGGAATCCGTATTGAACGACGAAGTTGATGACAGAATCTTGCCAAGTCATGCCCCGGTTCTTACCGCTTCGACCGTTGCGCTGTCAACAGCCAAACCGTTTGGCGAAACGTTGCCGCCCTGCAAGCTGCAACACCGGTGTAGCATCGGCTGTCCCAGCCGACTTGTCCGTTTCACCAGCCCGGTGCGCTGAGACAACGCGCGCTACACCAAGAGAGTTGGCGAACGGTGGCAGGCGGATCAGCAATTGTTGTAGCGGCGCTCCGAAAACGTTCGGAGCGCCGTGCCGTTCGGGATCGGCGTTTGACACAAACGCCGCTACAACGACTTAGACGGAACGATGCAGTCCAATTCGTCCATCGTGGCCGCAACCCCGTCGGGTGTTGTGTAATAGCTGTTACACAACACCGGACGCAACAACTACAACCGTTCAGATACGCGCACCATTCGGTGTGCGGATTCTGGAGGGACGGACTTTGTCGCATCCCTGTGGATGCGCGACCACGACGAAGCGTGACCCTCCAGCCAATTGCATCGTTCCGGCTTGGTAAATGAGAGCAAGCTGAAGCTTCCTGAGTAGTCTTCGGTGCACATCTATGTCGGTGCTGAGAAAGGATGTTCTCGGCAACGGCATCGGCATCACGGCTTCGTCGCGGGCTTGACGACGATGATGGCGCGGCCGGGGGCGCCGAGATATTTGGTGGCGACACGCTTGATGTCGCTGCCGGTGACGGCGCGGTATTTCTGGTCAATGGTCTGGAAGTAATCGACGCCGAGACCATTCAGTTCGTCGAGGCCAGTCACCATCGCCAAGTCGGCGTTGTCCTGCATCTTGACTTTGCGCTGACCGATGATGGCGTTCTTGGCGCGCTCCAATTCCTCGGCGGTTACGCCTTCGCGCTGGAGCCGGGCCACCTCAGCGAGCAATTCCTTTTCGCACTCGGTAACCTGTTTCGGCGCGGTGCCGACGTAGAAGGCGAAGTAACCGGGGTCGAGGCCGAGTTGCTGGAACGCGCCGCAGTAGTAACAGAGGCCGAGTTCGTCGCGCAGGCGCAGGAACATCCTCGAACCCATGCCGGAAAGGATTTCGTCGAGCAGTTCGAGCGGGAACCGGTCCTTGCTGAATATGTCGGCGCTGTTGTAGCCGATCAACAGGACGGCTTGTTCCTTCGGCTTGGCCGCTTCCTTGCGGATGGCGGTCGCGATGCGGTCGGGGCTGGTCTTTGGGAACTCGACAGTCTTCTTCTTCATCGCGCCGAACTTGGCTTCGACTTTCTTGCGGATGTCGGCGGCTTTGACGTTGCCGAAGACGGCGAGGACCATGTTGTTCGGAGCGACGTAGTTCTTGTGGAACGCGGCGAGGTCGGCGGGCGTGAGTTTGCCGACGCTGGCCGGTTTGCCGAGGACGTTGAGGCGGTAGGGATGTTTTGGGAACATCGCTTCGCGGAGCAATTGCTGCCCGGCGCGGACGATCTGGTCCTGTTCGGCCTTGATCTCGGCGAGTTGGACTTTGCGTTCGCGCTCCAGCATCTCGGCGGGGAACGTCGGGTTCTGGAGCACGTCGGCGAGCAGGTCAAGCGCGAGGTCAAGATCGTCGCTCATCGAATGGGTCGAGACGCCGAAGCTGTTGTTGCCGGAGAAATAACTGATGTTGCCTCCGACGGACTCGATGGACTCGGAGATTTGTTCGGCGCTGCGGCGCTTGGTGCCTTTCAACAACATCCGGGCGGCGAGTTTGGTGATGCCGTTGTCGGCGTCGGACTCAGCAATGACGCCGCCTTTGAAGAAGGCGCGGATGTCAACGAATGGGAGCTTCGGGTCTTCACGCACGAGGAGACGAAGGCCGTTGGCGAGTTCGATCTTCTCGACCTTGACGCTGGTGGCGGCGTCGGCTTTTTGTTCCGGTTTTGTTCCGGTGGCAATGGGGTTGAGCGAGGTGATCGTGAGGTTGTTGTCGGACAGGTAGGTCTTCGCGACGCGGCGAATGTCCTCGGACTTGACCTTGCGGACGTTTTCCAAATAGGTGTCGCCGAAGTTCGGGTCGCCGGTGAGGATGTAGTTGTGGGCGAGGTCGGAGGCTTGGCCTTCCATCGTCTTGAGTTTCTCAAGGTGGTTGGCGACGGTGATCTTGATGGCTTTCTTGAACTCGGCATCGGTGACGAGTTTGCCGGCGAACTGGTTCATCAAGTCGCGGATGGCGACGGTGGCGGCGTCGCGTTTGTCGGGGTCGGCGGTGGCTTCGATCTCGAAGATGCCGGGATAGTTCGGCGTGTAGGAGCCGCAACCAATCGTGTGGACGAGTCCTTTCTTCTGACGGATTTCGCGGTAGAGCCGCGAGCTGCGTCCTTCGCCGGCGATGATGGCGAGGACGTCGAGGGCATAGACGTCGGGATGGGTGAGCGCGGGAATATGCCACGCGAGGTGAAGGTGGGAGAGGTTGACGGCCATCTGCTCGTGATGTTGGCGGAGGCTGAGTTGCGACGGCTCTTCGGGGAGGTTCAACGGCTCGATGGCGCCCATCTTGAAATCTTTGGTCAGCTTGCCAATGTGGGCAACGACATCGGCGGGCTTGATGTCGCCCACGACGACGAAGACGAGGTTGTTGGGGACGTAGAACTTCTTGTAGTACGCGACGACATCGTCGCGGGTGATCTTGTTGTAGATGTCGGGGTAGCCGATGACGGGGTGGCGATACGGATGCGTGGTGTAGGCGGTGGCCCAGAGCGTGCGGTTGGCGCGGCGGTGCGGATCGTCAACGTTCATCGCCATCTCGCGGAGGATGACTTCCTTTTCCTTCTTGAGTTCGTCGTCGGGAATCGTCGCGTTCATCATGCAGTCGCCGAGGATGTCCACGGCGGTCTGCCAGTTCTCGGAGGGGAGGTTGATGTAATAGACAGTCTGCTCGAAGGAGGTGTAGGCGTTGATGTAGCCGCCTTTGGCTTCGACTTGCTGGGCGATGGCGGCGACGCCGCGCGTGGGCGTGCCCTTGAAGAGCATGTGTTCGAGGACGTGGGAGAGGCCGGCGCCCATTTGTTTGCCTTCGGTGATGCTGCCGGCGCGGCACCACGCCTGGGCGGTGACGACGGGCGCGCTGTGATCTTCACGGATGAGGATGGTTAGGCCATTGTCGAGGATGACCTTTTGGACAGGAGCGGTGGTAGCCATGGAAATGGTTCCGGCAAATGCGGCCAGCAGGCAGCCAAGTTGATAAAGGTGTCTCATGCGAAGTGAGACACGTTAGTTCGAGCTGTTGCTCAACTTCTTGGATTCGGAAGTTCGCGGTCGGTCGGTGCTGGTCGTCGAACGGGCGCGACGCAACGCGGGACGGTACGGTTTGACGAACGCTTCGTCGAAATTGTAGCCGCCCTTGAAATCCTCGCGGCGGTCTTGCTCGGTTTTGCCAAGGATGCCCTTCTCGACCATGTTGAAAACGATGTCGCCAAAGTCCTCGCACTGTTTGATGCCCCATTGTTCCAGCACGGTCTTGGACATTGGGCCGAACTGTTCGAGCGCGTGGCGGCGCAGACCGTCGAGCAGTTCCTGTCCCGACACGTGCCGGTGCGAGGGCGGCCCCTGCGGGTTCTTCTTGAGCATCTTCACGGTGAAATCGAGTCCCTCTCGCACAAACAGATAGGCGTCCGGGTCAAACCGCGGATCACGCTGGACGATTTCCTCGATGGCTTCGATAAAACTTGGTTTCTGCATTTGCTAATTCCTCACATCGCTTGCCGGCGCGGCGGCTTTCTGGGTTTCCTTGTGAACGCGCCATTGTCGCACCGCTGATCCGAGCAGGAGCGCGCCCACGAGGAACGCCACAACGGTCATCTCTTGCTTGGTCAGCTTGAACATCGCCGGGAATATGACGCAGCGTTCTTTTCACCGCAACAATTTTCGGCGGCGACTGCGGTTTTCCTGTAGCCACGCCGCTCCGCCGGCGTGACGGGTTCCCGCGCGGCGACGGAGCGCCGCGGCTACAGCTTGTTGCCAGCGCTGTGCCAACTCTCGACCATCTCCGGCAACTTGCAATCGCGACAGAGCGACTTGTCGTTGACGCAGAAGTCGAGCAGGATTTGCATGATGCCTTGCTGGCGGCGCTCGGTGTTGAGGTGGCGTCGTGCCTCGGCGTCGGTGGCGAAGAACTGTTGTCCCGCCAGACGGAGGAGCGTGTTTGTTTCCCCGGCGGGCAACGCGGTGTAACGGGAACGGACTTGTTCGAGCAATCGGGGATCAGCGTTGATCTCGGCGCAGGCAGCGAGAAACGGGAGCACGACGTTGCTGACGATCTGCTGTGCGCGCAACTCGCCGATCAACTCCATCGCCTTCGCCTGCGTCTTGCCGCCGAGCGTGCAGTGTCGCGCCCAGTAATCGTCGCGCGCTTGCAGGAACAGCTTTGACGGGTCGCCGCCGGACTCCAGCGCGCCGAGAACTTTCTCCAACAGGTTCGGATGTTTCTTCAACAACGCCGCCGCCGCGCCGAGCCGGCGATGCGGGTGATTCAACGGACGAATGCCGGCGCGACGCCACGCAGTGTCGGGCAAAATCTTTGTGTCGAACTCGGCGCGAAGCTTCCACCAACTGTTCCAGAGGCGTTTGACGCAAGGATCGTCGCTCGCCGTGGTCGGCAGAAAACCGGCGACGCCAAACAACAGCGGCGCGATGGAGGCGCGGTTCTCGGCGAGCAGGGCCAACGGCAGACGACGGGCGATTGCGCGAAAGGCTGACTTGTTGGTTTTGTAGCCGAGCGCCTCCATCCAACCTTCGTAGAACGCCTGTTCAGGGCCGGCCCGGTGAATCCAGCGGATGAATTTGCGCGTCTTGCTCGCAAACCGTTCATCGCCGGCAAGATCGAGAAACGACTCGATCTGCGGCGACGCAAGACGTTGCATCACCTTGACGCAACCGCCGCCGTGCGGGCGGACGTTGTGCGGGTAGCTGTCGAGGTCAATGTCGTCGTAAAGCGTTTCGAGCGGCGCGGCGAGATGATGTTGGAGCGCGAGTTGCGCCACCGGTAGTCCGGCTCGCGTTCGCGCGATGGTCTCGCTACCGGCTTCCCAGAGCACGACGTGCAGGATGACATCATTGTATTGGGGGTTGGTGTCGTGATGGTGTTGTTGCCAGTCCTCGGCGCGGAGATGAATCTCGATGTCGCCTTTGCGTTCACGTTCGTCGCCGAACTGGATGGTGGCGTGCCGGAAATCAGGACCCGCCTCGACGTTCCACCAGCCGGGGAAGACGATTCGCAACGGGCGGCCGTCGGTGGTCATCAGGCCGTCGCGGTTGAGGCGTTGGTCGTACCAGATGGCTTGGACGAGGCGTTCGGTGATGGAAAAGGGGACGTAATTGCTATCGGCATCGCGCAAGACGGCGCGACCGCTGGCGTCGGAGAAACTCTCCCGCAATACACGTGTTCTCAGTTCGGCGTACGGCGTCAATAGCATGGCTTGCTCACCCGGTCAGGGCGGAATATACTGCGGACACGATGAAAACGCGACTTTGTTTTGTTCTGGCACTGGCACTGGCTGTCTCCGTCCTCGCCGAACCGCCCGACCCACAGGCTGATCCTGTCGTGTCGGCAATTCAAAAAGTCTTGCCTGCCGTGGTGAACCTGAGCACCGAACGACTTGTGCAACGCGCCGTTGCCGATCCGTTCGAGGAATTGTTCCGTCAATTCTTCGGCGGTCAAGGACGCCGGCCGCGCGCGGAAGGCGCCCAAAGCCTCGGCTCTGGCGCCGTCGTGGACGAGGACGGCTGGATCGTCACCAACTTCCACGTCGTCCAACGCGCGACAAAGATCCATGTTGTGCTGGCCGACGGCTCGCAACTCGACGCCAAGTTCGTCAGCGGCGACGACAAGAACGATCTCGCGTTGCTGAAGATCGAAGCGAAAAAGAAACTTCCGTTCATCGAGATTGCCGGCGACCGCGAGATACTGCTGGGCGAGACGGTCATTGCGGTCGGCAACCCGTTTGGGTTGGAGCAGACCGTGACCAAGGGCATCATCAGCGCCAAACACCGCGCCTACACCGCCGGTGATGTGACGTTCAACGACATCCTCCAGACCGACGCCGCGATCAATCCCGGCAACTCCGGCGGCCCACTTATCAACACGCGCGGCCAACTCATCGGCATCAACATGGCCATCCTTTCGCAAGCGCAGGGCATCGGGTTCGCCATCCCCGCCAAGCGCGTCGCCGAGATGGTGGCCACGTGGTTGACGCCGGAGAAGCGGGCGCGGCTTTGGCTCGGCCTGCGGTTTGCGCGCAAAGACGACCGTCTGGTCGTCGCTGACGTGCAAGCTGAAAGCCCCGCCGCCAAGGCTGGTCTGGCCGTTGGCGATGTGGTCTTGTTGGTGGACGGCGCGAAATACACCGACCTCTTGCCGCTTCAGCGTCACCTTATCCGCAAACAGCCCGGCGACACGGTGAAACTGGAGGTCGAACACGGCACCAAGAAACGAGCGTACACCGTGGCGTTGGCGGCGTTGCCGAAGCTGGCTGTTCCGGATTTGTTCCGGACGAAATTCGGTTTGCAAGTACAGGAAATGACGCGCGAGTTGGCCGAGGCGCTTGGCGTTCCCATCGCACAGGGTCTGCTGGTCACCGACGTGGAGAAGGGAAGTCCCGGTGATACTGCGAGATTACAGCGGGGGCTGGTCATCACGCACGTCGCCGGCGAGGAAGTCCAATTGATGGAGCGGCTGGCCGAGCGATTGGCCGACGTGAAAACCGGCGACGCCGTGAGTCTGGCCATTTTCCTGATCCAGCGGCGTGGTAACCTGTTGATTCAACAGACCGTCAGCGTGGCCTTGAAGGCGCGGTGATTACCTTCCGATGATGTAGCGGTACGGATCAACCTGCTCCCGCAGGATGCGCAACTCTTCCTCCCGCGGCGGTTCCGTCTCCGTGATGCGCGGCGCTTTCAGAAGCTTGAACTCCGTGCTCTCTTGGACACGCTCGAACGTCACGCCGGGGTGGAGGCTCTCGACCCGCATCCGTTTCGTCGTCTCGTCAAAACCCATGACGGCGATGTCGGTGATGACCTTGTACGGCCCGGCGTTTTCGGGAAGGCCGGCGGCTTCGCGCGCGCCGGGGCCGGTCAGATAGCCGGGGGAGGTGAGGAAATCGAGCTTCTCGACGAAACGCCGTTTGTCGTGCTGCGTCATGACCATCGTTCGCCAGCAAAAGCTCGCGAAATCGTTCGCGCCGCCGCTGCCGGGGAAACGCACCGACGGCTTAGCGTAATCGCCGACGATGGTTGAGTTCAGATTCCCGAAGGAGTCAATCTGTGCGCCGCCGAGGAAGGTGTAATCCACCATGCCGCGCGCGCAGGCGTCGAGGACATCGTTCATGCTGGTGGCCATCAGCCCTTTGTGGAAGGTCCGCGAATCGCCGACGGAGATCGGCATCGAGGGCAACAATGGCGCGAGGCCCCCAGCCTCGAACACGATGAACAGTTCCGGCGCGTGCGTCTTCTGCGCGAGCATCGCGGCGGCGCACGGCGCGCCAGTGCCGACACCGACGGTGGAGCCGTTCTCCAGCAGCCGCGCCGCCACGCAGATCATCAACTCGATGGAATTGTATTGCGCCATGGTCTTACACCTTGAGTTCGAGGTCGCGGAGCTTCTGCATCTTCTCCGTGCCGCCGCACAGTTGCAGATAACTTTCAAAGTCCGGTATGTCGTAGATGTACTTCTTCAGAAATGCCTTGAGGGTCGTCTCGTCCTTTTCCGCTTGAAGCCACTCGCGCAAGTGAGCTTCGTCCGAGAAATACTCGCCCGGCATATTTCCCGGATACGAGCCGCACGGGACATGGCAGACAGCGTCCACGCAGAACGAAGGAATCACCGTCAAGTGCGGCACGTTTCGGATGTCGTCGTTACTGATGATGCGTTCCGCGGTGATGATGAGCCGCTTCGAGGCACGGGCCAGTTCATAGTCGGCTACGGTGATTCCCTTGATCCGACAGTTCCCGTAGCAATCGCTTTCGTGGACGTGGATGACGGACACATCCGGTGACAACGCCGGCAGCGCGATGTGTTTCTTGCCGGTAAACGGACAGGTGATCTCCTTGGCGGCGCTGTAGCGGAAGGTGTCGGTGCCCATCATGTTTCGGCAGGGCATGAACGACACGCCGGCGGCGGCGGCGCGGAGTCGGACGGCGAGCGCGTAGTTGCTCCACTCGGCGACTTCGAGAGTGCCGCTCTGCATCACGCGACGCGCATGAGGGGACAGGCCGCGCGCTTCGAGTCCGACAATGTAGGCGGCATCAACGCGAGCGAGCAATTTCTCGCCGTCCATGTTCCCGGCGGCAAGAATCTGGAAGTCATGCGTGGCGGTGTGGCCGGCGAAGGCGAGATCGCGTTTTTTCTGTCGCAAGATTTCGTGAAGGGCGGCAGTGGCGATTCGGTTTGTGCCAAAGCCCCCGGAGCCGAGATAGTCGCCGTCCTTCACGAACCGCGACACGGCTTCCTTGACGGTCATCGTCTTGTCGGTGAGCGAGCGCGCTTTCTCGCGGAACACAGCGCGCGCCACATCGGGATCGGGATTGGCGAAGAGAGGACCGGTGCCGGATGTCATTGTTCTCCTTTCAGGATTTCTTGGAACTTCAACAGGACACGGTTTCGGCGCGCAATGATTGCCTTCAGTTCCTTCGGAGAGTAGCGATAGAAGCCCTTGCCGGACTTTGCGCCGAGCCTACCTTGGTTCACCAGTTCCTCCAACACTTGGACCGGCTTGGCGTCGGAGGCGAGGTCTTTGAACAGATAGCGGCTGATGTTGCGGAAGACATCCAGTCCACCCAAGTCCGCGATGCGCAACGGGCCGAGCAAGGCATACCGAAGTCCCGGCCCGGCGGTCATCGCCGTGTCAATGTCCTCCGCCGAGGCGATGCCGCGCGACAGCAGGTGAAGCGCCTCGCGCATGACCGCGAACTGAAGCCGGTTGCCGACGATGCCGGGAATGTCGTGGCGCACAAGGATGGGACGCTTGCCGATTCTCTTGCACACGTCCATCAGAAACTTCGCCGTCGAGTCAGATGTTTTTCGTCCCTTGGTCACTTCGACGAGAGGAATGATCTGGGGCGGATTCCAGAAATGAATTCCGGCGACGAGTTTTGGTCGCTTAGTCGCTGCCGCAATGCGCGTGATCGAGAGGCCGGACGTATTCGAGGCGAGCACGGCGGTCTTGGGGCAGAGTTTGTCGAACTGACGGAACAGTTCTCGTTTCAGTGCCATGTCTTCAAAGACAGCTTCAATGAGTAGTTGAGTTCCTTGGCAGGCCGCCGCGAGGTCATCGCCTTTGTCTATGAGACGGACATCACAGCCAATACGGGCAAATTCACCGGCGATGCCGGCGCCCATTGTGCCGGCGCCGACAACCGTCACGCGCGATAGTTTACTGGCTTTCATTCACGCCATAGTTTCATTGTCATTCCGAGCCTGCGAGGAATCTCAAACTTCGTTTCGGAGGATTCCAGAGATTCCTCACTTCGTTCGGAATGACATTCATGGTTTGGTTGTAGGCACGCTGCTGCGGCGACATGGGGGAAATGCGCGGCGATAGTTCACTGGCTTTCATTGCGCGGTCCAGCCGCCGTCAATCGTAATCGCTTGGCCGGTGATGTTGCGGGCGCTGTCGCTCATCAGGAACTCGACTGTCGCGGCGATCTCCTCGATGGTGATGAACGCGTGTTTGGGCATCGGTTGCAGCATGATCTTGTTGATCACTTCCTCCTCGGAGATGCCGTGCGCTTTCGCTTGGTTCTTGATCTGCGCGTCCACCAACGGCGTCCGGACGTAGGACGGACAAATCGTGTTGATGGTGATATCAGTGTCCGCCGTTTCGAGCGCGATCACTTTGGAGAAACCGACCAGCGCGTGTTTGGCGGCGACGTAGGCGGTCTTGTAGGCCGACGCGACCATCGAATGAATGGAGCCGATGTTGATGATCCGTCCAAAACCGTTGGCGCGCATCTGCGGCAGCACGGCGCGCGTCATCAGGCAGGCGCCTTTCAGGATCACGTCCACGACCGTGTCCCATTTCTCCTGCGGGAACTCTTCGAGCCGCGCGACGTGTTGGAGGCCGGCGTTGTTGATGAGCACGTCAATGCGCCGGGGCGCGATGGCTTGCAGGAAACGTTGGATGTCTGGCTCGGAAGTCACATCGAGCACGTGCGCCGACGATTTCAAGTCGGTGGCGACGATGTCGTGTCCTTTGGCGGCGAGGAGCAGCGAGAGACCGCGTCCGATTCCGCTGCCCGCTCCGGTGATCAGGATGGTCTTGGTCATGCGGTGGTGAGTATAGAAAACGCAGGCGGGCGCGGCAAGCCGGAACAAGCCGAGCAAAGCAAGATCGTGAGGGTGAGAGCGGCAAAACAAAACATTTCCGGAACGACTCCATTCAAGAAAAATGTATGCGACATGTGAAGGTCGCACCCCGACAACTGTTTTGGAGTTCATCCCTTCCGAGGTCTTTTGCTATATTAATGACATGATGCTTTCTAGAATGACGTTGTTAGCTGGGATGATGACAGTGGTCGTACTCGCGCCAACTGCCTATTCCAGACCACCGATTAAACCACCAAGTTACTCTGAAATGATGGAGAAGTCTGACCTTGTGTGCGTGCTTCGAGTTCAGAAGATCACGGAGTCGCCCAAACCGCATCCATCGAATTACTATCCAAAATTGGAGAAATCCTACATTGCTCAATGCAAGGTGGTTTTCGTGTTCAAAGGGCAAACCCCAACGGAGGAAATCCAAATCCCGTTTTACGGCGACCTCTTTGGTCCTCCGAACATGCGCTTCCCAGCGCCGTTGGTTGAAACGACACAGCGACAACATCAGTGGGTCGAATATCTGGCGTTTCTCAAGCGGGATGGGCAGGGGATGTTCGCACCTACGTGTGGCGATCTCGATGCGGGACTTTCCTTTCGAGTGATATTCACCTCAGTGGACTTTGATGTCTCCCAGCTTCTGAAGAAGCGACAAGGACCGCTTATCGACAGCGGGGCAACGAAGTAGAGTCCGTCGCTTCGCCATGTTAGGGGACGCAGCCGACGACGGGATCGGCGCTGAAAATTTGAGCGGGGAACGGCTTGCCAAAGTCTAAAGGCTTTGCTAGAACGCGACGCGCTTTCCTATGCAACCCATGATTAAAGTTGAGAACTTGACGAAACGGTACGCGGGCGTCACCGCGCTCAACGGCGTTTCCTTCGAGGTCGGCCGTGGCGAGATCGTCGGCTTCCTCGGCCCGAATGGCGCCGGCAAGAGCACGACGATGAAAATCCTGACCGGGTTCATCCCCGCCAGCGCGGGGCAGGTGACCGTCGCGGGATGCGATGTGTTCGAGGAGTCGTTGGAGGTGCGCCGGCACATCGGGTATATGCCGGAGAATAATCCGTTGTACGTGGACATGCGGGTGGGCGAGTACTTGAAGTTTCGCGCGAAGCTCAAAGGCGTGGCGCGCTCGGACCGCGCTGAGCGGGTGCAGGAGGCGATGGAGAGGACGGGGATCGCCGACGTGCAGAAGCGCGTGATCGGGCAGCTCTCGAAAGGGTATCGTCAACGCGTGGGATTGGCGGATGCGTTGTTGCACGAGCCGGATTTGTTGATTTTGGATGAGCCGACGATCGGGTTGGACCCGGTGCAGATTCGGCAGGTGCGCGAGTTGATCAAGGAACTCGGCAAACAGCACACGATTTTGCTTTCAACGCACATCCTGCCCGAAGTGGAGATGACCTGTAACCGGGTCATCATTATTCATCGCGGCAAGATTCTGGCGTCGGATACGCCGGAGAACCTGCGGAAGACGTTGCGCGCGGGCGGCGTGGTGAACGTCGAGTTGCGCGCGCCGTTGGAGGAGGCGCAGTCGGTGTTGCAGGCGCTGCCGGGTGTGGCGGCGGCGACGGTGACGGCGGGCGAGGACGGCTTGGTGCACGCGGCGGTCGAGGCGAAGGCTGACGCCGATCCGCGCGAGGAGATTTATCAGGCGGCGGTGCGGAGCGGATGGACGTTGCGGGAGTTGACGCGCTCACGGACGACGCTGGAGGACATCTTTGTGCAGGTCACAAGCGAGGAGGACGAGGCGGAGGAGGATCGCCGCGATGAACGAAGGAGCGTACTACGATGAGGAATGTGCCGACGTTGTTGCGACGGGAGATGAACGCGTACTTCGCGTCGGTGTTGGGGTACGTGGTGTTGGTGTTCTTCTTGTTGGTGATGGGGGTGACGTTCGCGGTGATCGTCCAGTACCTGACGCGCGGTCCGACACAGATGACAGCGATGCGAATCATGTTCAGCATGTTCTGGCTGCCGTCCATGGTGGTGGTGCCGTTGATCACGATGCGTTTGCTGGCGGAGGAGAAACGCGCGGGGACCATCGAGATGTTGATGACGGCGCCGGTGACGGACTTCGAGGTGGTGGTGGCGAAATGGCTCGGCGCAGTGGTGTTGTACTCGCTGATGTGGGGGGCGACGGCGGTCTATGTGTTGATCTTGAAGAAATTCAGCGGCGGAACGGCGTCGCTGGACTTGGGGCCGATTGCGAGCGGGTATCTGGGTGTCTTGTTGATCGGGCAGTTCCTGATTGCTGTCGGCGTGCTCACGTCGTCGTTGACGAAGAACCAAGTGGCGGCAGGAGTGATGTCGTTTGCGATGGTGTTTGCGTTTTTGCTGGTGTTGAACTGGATGGATTATTTGTTGCAGGGTGGCGCGATGGGGAAACTGATCAAGTCGCTGTCGGCATTCGATCAGATGGAGGAGTTTGCGCGGGGCATCGTGGATCTGCGGACAGTGGTGTTGTACCTGAGCGCGAGTTTCTGGGTGTTGTTCGTGGCGACGCGCGTCGTGGAATCGAGGAAGTGGAGATAGAGTCATGGCAGAGCTAACCCAATCGAATGTTCCGAGTTTGCGTCAGCGGCGTGTGGCGATCAGTCTTAATATTCTGGTACAGATCGTGGCGTTGCTGGCGCTGGTGGTGATGGCGAATTGGTTGTTGTCGCGGCATCATCCGAAACGTTGGGACTGGACCGGCAGCGGCTATTACAAACTTTCATCGAAGACGGCGCAGGTGTTGAAAGGGCTGAAGGATCCGCTGGATATTGTGGTCTGCATCCCGACGGCGAGTAGTCGCGATTTCATCGAGAAAGCGTTGCAGGACACACGGAGCCTGTTGAAGGAGTTCGAGAACGTCGGTAAGAGCAAGGTGCGCGTGGAGTATGTGGATCCACAGCGCGACTTGAACCGGGCGCGTCAACTGGTCGAGAAGTATCATCTTGATTCGCCGGACCAGATCATCTTCGCCAGCGGCGCCCGCAGCAAACTGGTGAAGCTCGATGACACGGTGGATGTTGACGGCGGTGGTTACATGGGAGGGGCGCCGAAGATTCGGGCGTTCAAGGGCGAGGGAGTGTTCCTGTCGGCGATCCAGAGCGTGACGCAGGAGAAATCGCCGAAGGTTTATTTTTTGGTCGGTCACGGTGAGCGCGACATTGACAGCAGCGACGAACGCAATGGTTACTCCATGCTCGCGAGTTATATCAAGCGCGACAACATCCAAGTCGAGAAATGGAACTATGGCCAGAAACGCACTTGGCCGGCCGACGCCGCGGCTGTCGTGATCGCGGGACCGCAGAAACGTCTCAGTGAAGGCGAGTTCACGGCGCTTAACGAGTATTTGAAGAACAATGGCCGCGTGATGATGTTGCTGGATTACAAGGTGCAGTCGGGGCTGGAGGTGTTCCTTGACCGGTTCGGCATCCAGGTGGACGATAATCTGGCGGTGATGCCGTTCATGGGCATGATGAATGTGACTGCGATGGGTGCTGAGTATGCCCGGCATCCGATCACGGCAAAACTCGCTGATATCAACACGGCGTTCCCGTACGCACGCAGCATCCGCCGCAAAGCCGAGACCGCCGCCGCTGTCGGCGAGCGGCCCGATATCACGGAACTGGTCAAGACGCCCGATTCCTTCTGGGGCGAGACCGATTACAAGTCGCAGCAGATCAAGTTCGATGCGAAGACGGACATTCGCGGGCCGCTGTCGCTGGCCGTTGCCGCGGAGACGCGCAAACCAGGCGGCGTGGAGCTGGACGGAATGCGAATGGTAGCGGTCGGTTGCTCGCAGTTTGTTGACAATCACAACATCCGCGGGAACGAAGGTAACGTGGATTTCTTCATGAACTCGTTGAACTGGCTCTTGAAACGCGAACAACAGATCGCCGTCAGCCCGAAGACGCCGCAGGAGTTCCGCCTCGACATGACACCGAAACAGGCCCGCGCCGTGTATGCGCTGGTCATTGGCGGAATGCCGCTGGCAGTGGCGTTGCTGGGCGTGACGGTGTGGATCCGACGCCGCAAGTAGCCGTAGGGATTTTCACGAAATGAAATCACGCACTACCATCATTCTGGTCATCCTGGCATTGGCCGTCGGCGGCTACGTTTACTGGGACATCAAGCACGGCATCGGCACCGAGGAAGCCGAACAGAAAGCCAAGAAGCTTCTCGAAGTGAAGACCGCCGACGTGACGCGGCTCGAACTGGTCTCGACCAACCAGACCATCGTCGCCGAGAAGTCGAAGGAACATTGGGACATCAAACAGCCGCTCGCTGTACGCGCCGACGACAACGCCATCAACTCCGTCTGTGACACGCTGGAGTTTGCCGAACGCCAACGCACGTTCAGCGAGAAGGAACTCACCGTCGCTGCGCTGGCTGATTTCGGCCTGACATCGCCGCGGTTGCGAGTGACGTTCCGCGACAAGAAAGGCGACCGCACCGTGCTGTTCGGCGCCGAGACGCCTACAAAGGAAGCCGTGTACGCGCAAGTTCAGGGAGAGAAGACCGCGTGCCTCGTCACCAAGAATATCTTTGAGCGCGCCAATGCCAGCCTCGATGCGCTGCGCAACCGCGTTGTGATGGATCTTCCCAGCACCGCCGCGACACGCATCGAAATCAAGGTTGCCGACCGCTTCCTTGAACTCGCAAGAACCGCTGCCCGGACAAACGCCGAACCGCGCTGGGCCATCGTCAAGCCGTTCCAAGCCCGTGCCGACCAACAGAAAGTTGGCGACCTCCTCGGCAACATCACCGGGCTGCGCATCCAGGATTTCGTCAGCGAAGACGCCAAGGACACGCGCACCTATCAACTCGACGATCCACGCAGCGAATTGACCGTCTGGACCGGAGACAAAGGGCAGACGTTGCTCATCGGGCGGGCGGCGACCAACGACCCCTCGAAAGTCTATGTCAAACTCAAGAGCGCCGACTCGGTCTTCACTGTGCCCGCCGGTGACGTCAAGAAGTTCGACCTCCAAGTCAACGATGTGCGCGACACGCGCGTGCTCACCTTCAACGAAGCTGATGTGCGCCGCATTGAGGTGGCCGCTGGGAACGACAAGGTGACGTTGAGACAGACCGGCCAGTTTTGGAACGTTTCCGGCCCCGTGCCCGTCGCGGCAGAAGACACGGTGGCGCAGGATCTGTTGCGGCGGCTGGGCGATCTGGCCAGTTCGCAATTCATCACCGACGTGGCCACGGATCTCGGCAAGTACGGCTTGACCGCGCCGGCCGTGACCGTGACTTTGCTGGGGGAGGGGACAAATGTGTTGGCGTCCTTGCTGGTGGGTGGGGCCGATGCCGCGACCGATAGCCGCTACGTCAAGCGCGGCGATGAGCCGTTTGTCTATGGCGTGTCCTCCAACTTCGTCACTTCGATTCCGACGGCGCGCCTGGCGTATCGAACCCGGCGCGTGGCAGAACTGACCGCCGATCAAATGACAAAGCTGACAATCGAGAAGCCGGACGGCAATCTCGTCCTGCAACGCGGCGCGGACAAGAAATGGCGGATGATAGAGCCGGCACAAGGCGCGTTGAACGTGGACCGCCTGCAACAGGCGCTCGATGTCATCGGTTTTCTCCGCGCCGAGGAGATTGTCCGCGAGGATCTCGCGAATCCCGCTGCCTTCGGTCTCGACAAACCGTCATACCGTTTCACCGTGGAAACCGGCGCGAAGAGTTCTGTCCTTCAACTGGGCAAAGCGAAGGATGCGGTGGCGACGTTCGCCTCGTGGAGCGACCCGTCACTGGTGTTCACGCTCAGTTCGGCCAGCGTCACGACATTGACCAACAACCTTGTGGCGACTCCGATTACGACGAATACTCCTCCAGTAAAGGCTTCAACGCCGTCGAAGTAACGGCTCTGGGCAGGAACGCCGCCGTCCCGTCGGTCGGAGTCCGGTCCGAAACCGCCGGGACGGCGGCGTTCCTCAGATACCCCATGTGACATCGCCGTTGACTCGCTTCGAGACGGGGGCTATCAGTTGGAATCTGTGAGAAGGTTTTTGCGATGGATGACACACTCGTTGTGGCCACTGCTGGTGGCTGTCGTGATCTGTTTGTTGTATCTGAACATGCGCGGGTTTCCCGAGCCGGTCTGCCGGTTCGTGCGCGACCAGTTCCGCCAGTACGGCTACATCGTGCAGTTCGAGAGTCTGCGTCTGGATTGGTTCAGCGGGATTGTGGCCGAGAAACTTTCACTCGCGGACGCCCGGCGTCCTGACAAAACCCTTGTCCGCGTCACAGAAGTGGGACTGCAAATCGCCTGGCTGGAACTTCTCAACGGCCAACACGCGCTCCACGGCCTGCGCATCATCAACGCCAACATCTCCGCGCCCATGCCGCCCGACGAACTCGGCAGCGAGAACTTCACCGCTTCCGAGGCGCACGCGACCCTGCGTTTCGAGGAGAATGGCGCCATTCGTCTGGAGCAGTTGACCGGCACCTACTGTGGCGTCTTCCTCTACGTCACCGGCCGTGTCAAGCCCACCGTCGGTCTCCCGCCGGTCCCCGCCGCACGGACGAACGATCTCGGAGTCGTCTCCAAGGCCCTGCGCGAGCTTCACTCACTGCGCAGCAGCAAACCGCTGGATTTGTATTTGGACTTCGACATTGACCTGGCCCAGCCGATGGCCTTGCAGACCAGAGTGCGCCTCCATGGCCGCAGCGTCCGGTACCGGCGGCTCGCCATCGAGCAGATCGAACTGGATGTCGGCATGGAGGAAGGCGCGGTGCGCATCCGCAGCGCCAACGCCCGACTGGCCGGCGGCGAATTGGACGTGCGCGGCACCTACGATGTCGCTCGCGGACAAACCGATCTGCACCTGCGAAGCACCTTCGACCTGATGGTGCTGCGCCCGTTGCTTCCGCCGGAAACCGAGAAAGCGCTGCCGCCATTCCGCTTTCTGCAAAACCCAAACATCAACCTGCACTACGTTCTCTCGCCGGAAACAGGCACGATCCCTGTCGTAAGCGGAAAAATCCACGTCGGCGACTTCGAGTTCCGCGGTGTCGGGTTTCGTGAGATCGCGTTTGGCTTCGAGCACCGCGGCCCCGAAATCAAAGTCCTCGACGCCCGCATCGTCATGCGCGAAGGCGAACTGACCGGTCACGGCCAATACCACATCGAAAGCAGCGACTTCAGTTACGAGTTCGACAGCACGCTGGACCCGACCGACCTGTTGCCGCTGATGACGCCCATGATGCAACGCTGGATGTCTCCCGCCACTTTCGAGGAGGTGCCGCACATCATCGCCAAGGTCCGCGGTGATTTCGTTGACCCCGACGCATTTGCGTACGATGCCGAGGTTAAAGCCGGCCGGGGCAGCTATCGCGGCGTGGCGTTGGAAGCCGCGGAAGGCCGCCTGCGATTGCGGCGGAACCGGCTCGAAGCGCGCGAGTTGGTCTTCAAACGCGAGGACGGTGAACTGACAGGGGAGTTGACCGCCGATTTCGACCAGCAACAACTTGTCTTCAACATGAGAACCACGGCCAACCCTACGCCCATGGCCGCGCTGCTGGGGGAAAAGGCGGCCAAAACCATGGAGCCGTACCGTTTCGGCCCGGAGTTGTCGGCCAGTGCCAAGGGATTCGTGGATTTTGCCAACCCGCAGCGGGTCACGTGGACTGCCGACGTGACCGACACCGGGTTCAGCTGGTGGAAACTTACTGCCAATCAGGGACGCGCCCATCTGTTGTTTACCAACGACCTCTGTCATCTCCGGCTCGACACCAAAGGCGCCACGTACGGGACCAACCACGCCGAGCGCGTCGCAGCCGACTTGTTGATCGCCCAGGGCGTCGTCAAAGCCACCAACGTCGTCGCGACCATCGCCGGCGGAAAAATCGAGGGTCACGCCATCACCGACATCCAGCGTCAGCGGGTCGCTTTTCAATTCCGCAGCACCGCGGACCCTCACGCGCTCGCCGCGTTGCTTGGTCCAGCCGCCGAGAAGAAACTCCAACCGTACTCATTCGGTTTCGACACCGTCGTTCGCGCCAGTGGCATTGCCGACTTGCAGGCATCCAACCAGACCGCGTGGGTTGCTGAGCTTGCCACGGATTCCTTCGGCTACCAGCAACTCAGCGCCAAGCAACTCAACGCCAACCTCGCGCTCACCAACGAAGTGCTCCGCATCCAAGCGAACGCTCAACACTTGAACTGGTGGACGATCAAAGGCGACCGTGTCCAAGCCGACCTCACATTCGCCAACGACACCCTCCAATCCCGCCTCAGCGCCCATGCGCTCCAGTGGTGGAAACTCAAGACCGACGAAGTCAGCGCCAACATCACCGGCTCTAACAGCGCCTACGCCATCCGCAACTTCGATGCGGCGATTCACGGCGGAACGTTGCGGGGACAGGCGGACTTGCATCCCGTCGGCACGAACACCGCATTCCAACTCAATCTCGACGCCAACCAATGGGACATGCAGCGGTTCGTTCAAAGCATGGGCAAAACCAACGCCAACACCGGCGGCCAGATCGCCGGTCGCCTCAGCCTCACCGGCACCGGCGCCGACTTCGCCACCTATCAGGGCGACGGCACCCTCGAAATCGCCAACGGCGTCCTCATGGAAGTCCCGCTCTTCGGCATTTTCTCCAGCATCCTCAACCTGATTGTCCCCAACCTCGGCTCCACCGCCATCACCAAGGCCAACTGCACCTACACCATCGCCAACCAACTCATCAAGACCGACGACCTCAAATTCACGACCGGCGCCGCCGCCGTCAGCAGCCGCGGCACCATCACCATTCCCAAGGGCGACCTCGACTTCCGCGTCGAAGCCCAACCGCTCCGCTCCTGGCCCGGCATCAATATCCTCACGTGGATGTTCGGCAAAATCTTCGAGTACAAAGTCGGCGGCACCCTCGACAATCCCAACTGGCGACCCACCCGTCTCCCGAAGGAACTCATGCCCCACAGCGAAGGCAAACCCGCCGAAACCAAGCCCGACAACCCGTGAACCTCGAACTCATCACCACCGGTTCCGAGCTTCTCCTCGGCCTTGTCGTCAACACCCACGTTAACTTCCTCGCCCGCCAACTCGCGCCACTCGGCCTCCGCATCGCCCGCCACACCACCATCGGCGACAGCCCCACCGCCATGCGCGCCGTCATCGCCGACGCCCTCGCCCGCGCCGACATCCTCCTCATCACCGGCGGACTCGGCCCCACCAGCGACGACATCACCCGCGACGTTGTTGCCGAACTATTGCATCGCCCGTTGCGACTCGATCCGGCCATTGCTGAAGCAATTCGCGAACGCTTTCGCAAGCGGGGTCGCGAAATGCCGGAGAAGAACGTGGTCCAAGCGCAGGTTCCCGAAGGCGCCCGCGTATTGCCCAACCCCAATGGCACCGCCCCCGGCCTCTTCATCCAGCACGATGGCAAATTCATCGTCCTGCTCCCCGGCCCGCCGCGCGAACTCGAACCGATGTTCCGTGAATTCGTCGTTCCACTGCTTCCCCGTGGCACGCCCGCCGAATGTCGCATCTACAAGATTGCCGGGCTTCCCGAATCCATTGTCGAACAAAAAGTCGCGCCCGTCCTCGCCGATCTCGCCGGCATCGAACTGGGCTACTGCGCCCGCCCCGGCGAAGTCGAAGTCCGCGTCATCGCCCAGCGGATCGGCGAAGCCGACGCTCGGATCCGCGCCGCGCTCGGCGACGACATCTTCGGCACCGACGCCGACCGCATGGAGGACATCGTTGTGCGGCTGCTCACCGCATCCCGCAAGACCGTCGCCACCGCCGAGTCCTGCACGGGCGGCCTCATCGCGCATCGGCTCACCAACGTCAGCGGCTCCAGCGCCGTCTTCCTCAACGGCTGGGTCACGTACTCCAACGCCGCCAAACAACGCGACATCGGCGTCCGCGAAGCGACGTTGAAAGAGTTCGGCGCCGTCAGCGAGCCGACCGCCCGCGAAATGGCCGAAGGCGCCCGACAGCGAAGCGACGCCGATTACGCCCTCAGCGTCACCGGCATTGCCGGCCCGACCGGCGGCACGCCGGAGAAACCCGTCGGCCTCGTCTTCATCGGCCTCGCCACGTCGAAAGGCACTCAGGTGCAACGCTGGCAACTCGGTTTCGACCGCGAAACCTTCAAGTTCTTCGTCAGCCAGACCGCCCTCGATATGTTGCGACGGGAGTTGTTGGCGGAGATGGGCAACAACGGAGGAAACCACCATGCAACGACGTGACTTCTTGAAATGCGGACTCGCAACGGCGGTGACCTGTTTTCTGCCGGGATCGGCCTTCGCCGATCTGAAACAACCGGTTATCTGGAGGCCGTTTCTTTGCCTCGACCTTGAAGCCGGAGACATGGTGCACGACAAAGACATCGCCACGATCATCAAGTTCGCCAAGGAATTTATTCCGCAGACGAACACAAGAAGACGCGCCTACGATCCGAAAGCTCCCAACAAGCCGGGAACCGAGCGACGGCTCGACGGACACGGGAAGCGCATCCACGCGAGCGAGTTGTCCATCGCCGTTCCCAACACTTACTTCAAGGCAGTGGCGATCAAGAAAGGCTTGGCACGCATCTTCGCGGCGGACAAGGACCATGCTGTGCGGGACATGCTCATGGTCGGGCTACAGTTCCACACCACGGCCTTCGATCACCCGAACGATGGCGTTGTCGTGCCGCCCGGCTTCAACTGGGAGTGGGTGATGACGGTCCCGCACCAAGTCGCCGACACACACCGCCGCGCTTGGACAGACGCGGGGTATCGCTGTTCCGCGACGCCCTCGGTGCAGTTGGCCGTGGAGAAGGTGAAACACCGGGGATGGCCGACCGGCTGGCTCCGCGCCCGCGAAACAACCAAGACAGCCGAGCAATACACGTTCATGCCCGACCTTCGCGTCCGCGAGTGCCGGACATTTTTCCTCGACCGCCTCGCGATGATCAACAAAGAACTCGGCTTGGTGAACGTCGAATTGAGCGGCAAGAGCGGTTGGTTGCACGGCAAGGCCGCTGTCAGGAACCGCCCCGGGTCGCCAAACACCGCTGACCCGTGGCTGCCAAGTCCGTATCCCGGCGACTCCTATCGTGATGCGAACGTGGCGCTCGTCAAGGAAGCCGTTGCCCGGTTCGGAGCCGAGCGAGTCACATGGACGAACACAGGCGTCTCCAGCCCAGAGGACAGGAAAGCCCAAGGTCTGCCCGATTACGTGTCGTTGCGCGACGGCGGCATCCGGGCCATCTACGACCAATGGTATGGTTCAACAGCCTCGTACTGGAACCTGGCAACCTTGGCCGCGAATGGAGCACTCGACGGATGAACCGAACGGTGATTCATTTTCTTTGCGCGACAGTGGCTTGTGTGTCGTCGTTCGCTGCTGACAGGGACATCATTCCCGGTTTCCTGTCGCAAGTCAGCGAGGCCAATCTGCGCCGTGACTTGTTTCAAATCGCCAAGGACCCGCTACCGTTCCGCAAGGCGAACTACACGGTGCCGGGACACAGGCGGAGTTCGCTGGACGAGGCAGATGACTGGATCGAGAAGAAACTCCGCGAGTCGGGTTACAAGGTGGAACGCGAGCAATGCGAAGTGAAGGCGTACAGTTGTGACTTGAAGAAGCCGCGGCATCGCACATGGGCGCCGCCGCTGCCAGACTCACCGTTCTACAAGGTCAACAACCTCTACGCGAAGAAGACCGGCACGCGTTACCCAAAGGAGATCATCCTGTTGGTTGCGCACAAGGACTCGCAAAGCTGGATTGACTCGCCGGGCGCGTACGACAACGCCGTCGGCACGGTCGCAAACTTGGAACTGGCGCGCGTGCTGGCCCGCTACCAGAGCGACCGCTCCATTTGGTTCCTCTGGTGCAACGAGGAACACAAACCGTGGACGAGCGTCACCGCTGCCAGCAATTGCTGGCAGCGCGGCGACAATCTCATCGCCATCTTCAACACCGACAGCCTCGGCGGGAAATCGGAAGAGGACATCGCTGCGGGCCGGAGAACCAATGTGACACTCTACACCGGCCCCGAAGCCAAGCGCCTTGCCGACTTGATGGCGGAGGTCAACGACGCTTACAAGATCGGCTTGGTGCAGTCATCACAGCAACGGAAACAACCGGGTGACGACGATGGTTCATTCATCAAAGCCGGTTACCCGTGCGCGATAGCCAACCTCGGTTCGTATCCGTACGTGGACCCCAACTATCACGAAGCCGGTGACACACCGGAGCGCGTGGACATCACTAATGTGCGCATGGCCACGCAAGCCATCTTAGCCGCAGTGTTGCGTCTGGATCGCCAGCCATGAGAACATCACGACGAACATTTCTGCAACAGTGCGCAGCTCTTGCTTTACTCCCTCGCGCCGAAACAGAGATGTCGCTCGAAGAGAAAATAGGGCAAATGGTCGTCGCGCGACTTCAAGACTGGCCGTTGATGGAGAAGTACGCCAAGCAGGGCATCATCGGCGGTTTGACGCCTTCGATCACGAAACTCTCGCCGCAGGAAGTCGCCGAGTTCACCAATCGTTTCCAGAAGGTCGCGAAGTATCCGCTCCTGCTCGGCTGGGGCGGCGTCAGCTACAGCGGCGGCACCGACCTGCGTCTGGGACAGGCGATGCGACTCGCCGCAACGCGCTCTGCCGAACTCTGCCGGCTCGCGGCGAAGATCGAGGCCATCGAAACGCGCGCCCTCGGCTTCCACGTCGCCGGCGTTCCCAACCTCGACGTCAACACCAACCCGGCCAACCCGATCATCAACCTGCGCAGCTTTGGCGACGACGTTTCGCTCGTCACCGAGTTGGGAAGCGAGATGTGCCGGGGCACGCTCGAAGGCGGCGCCGCGCCGATCCTAATGCACTTCCCCGGCCACGGCGCGTCCGCCAGCGATTCGCACGTCGCCATCCCCGTCATCGCCCGCAGCCTCGCGGAGATGGAGTCGGTGGACCTGAAACCATTTGCTGAAGTCATCAAGCGCGGTCTGGCGCGCATCATCTGCACGAACCACTGCCACTACCCGGCATTTGAACCGCAACGCGAGATTCCCGCGACGCTCTCACGGAAGATCATCACGGGGCTGTTGCGGGAGAAACTGAAGTTCGACGGCGTGATCATGTCCGACAGCCTGACGATGCGTGCAATCAAGGACAACTACGGTATCGAAGAGGCCGCCATCGAAACCGTGGCCGCCGGCCACGACATGATTCTTCAGGACTACCACTCCGACCCACGCATCACGATTGACGCGCTCGCCCGCGCCGTCCGCAAAGGGCGCATCCCGCTCGCGCAAGTCGAGGCATCAGTCAAACGCGTTTTGAAACTGAAACGCGAGTTGGGGCTGTTCAAAAATCGCTTGGTGGACATCAAGCGCATTCCCGAACTCTTCGCCACGGCAACAAGCAAGGAAGTTGCCGCTCGCATCGCGCGCGAGAGCGTGACGCTGTTGGAGAAGCGCGGCCTGCCGGTTTCAACGTCGGCGAAGATCGTCGTCATCAGCAACGGTAGCACCGCCACTGTGGACGAGGACACTGCCGTCAAACACTCGCCTGCGAATCACCACCTCAACGAACAGGTCAGAAAGCATATCGCCGGTGCGCAATTGGTCGTGCTTTCCACCGCGATGAAGCCGGAGGAAATCGAGCGCGCCTTTGCCGCCGCGCAGAAAGCCGATGTTGTCGTCTTTGGCCTGTTCACGCGCGTCCGTTCCTATGCCGAGGACGCAATTCGTTTGCCCGCTGCTTACCGTGATTTGATCGCACGCTTGGCGGACCGGAAGCTGGCGCTGCTCAACTTCGGCAATCCCTACGTCGTGGCCGACCTGCCCAAGGCTTCGGTCGCACTGTGCACGTTCAGCGATGCCGAGGCGTCCATTGACGCCGCGGTGGACACACTCTTCGGCGAACTGAAACCCAAAGGCTTGCTGCCCATTCGCATCTCCGACGCCTATCCCTTCGGTTTCGGTTTACGGGGATAGAACACATCAGGGCATTGTTTGTGAGGGCAAAGTGTTACGAATCTGCTGTCGCAGCGCATCGGTGACGTGAAACCCAGCGGCCTGCAAGTCATCGAGTGCTTGGGACAGATTCGGTTCGTACCCGACTCGTGCGGCGGCCAGTAACACTCCCAATGTGCCTGTCAGTTTCAATCCCAAGCTGGCGGCCACGAGCCGCGCTTGCAGGTCATCCAGAATCACCAAATCAGCCTTGCTCTGCCACGCCAGCGTCAGCACGGCGGTCTCACCCGCGCCCAATTCCTTGCGCAAAATCATGGCAGGCGGGTTGGGTTCAGTGGCAATCCATGAGGTGTGCAGCAGCGTTTCGGCGTCGCGGATCCGGGTCGGCGCAGCCAGCAATTCATCAAGCACCGCTTGGGGTCGAACCACATGATCGTACAACCGGGCCAGCAACGGCAGCCGCCCGATCCGATCCAGCGCGATCAGCGGCGAGGTATTAACGATGACGCGCATCGAGAGCGGCGGCGGCATCGGCCTTCAGTTCCTCGGCCGTTTGTTGGAACACACTCACCCCGTACCGTCCGCAGAGCAACAGAAACTCCACGCGCGGCATCCCCGCCAACTGCGCGGCCAAGCCGCTGGACAACCGGCCCGCCTCATACAGCTTCAGCGCTGCCATCAACCGTATCTCCCCGGCAGCTTCCTCCGACCGCTTGCCGAGCGCGACGAGCAACTCTTCTGGATATTCCAAGGTCAATGTCTGCATTGTGTTCCTGATTCGATCAAACGCTACTCCCAACCACGCGCCGTGGCAAGCCTGGAAATACTCACTGCGGCAAGCGCCGGAGGCTGGCGTCGTCCATCTGAAGCACATCGTCAGCAGCTTGATGATAGGCGCTCATGCAGAAAACAAGCTCGCCGGCACCGGGCGGCACTTTCACGAAGACCGACAATCGCGTCCACTCTTTGCTGCCGCCCGCCGGCAGACGGTCGGCGCGACGGCCAGCGCTGGTCAGCCACTTGCCAGTTGTGTCCTTCCATTGGATGAGCAGTTCTACTTCGGCTTTCTCGCTGACCCCGCGCACGGACACGGACGCAAGATAGCTTTCGCCCGGTTTCACTTTCACCGACTGCAACAGGCAACCCGCCTCCGCGCCGCGCAATTCCGCGGCACTCTCTGTCCAAGCTGCCTTGCCGGGCGTGTTCGGCCTGAACCAGACACCCCACGCGCTCTTCTTGTCGCGCTCGAAGTCGGGGTTCTTCAGCACCTCGACTGCGGATTCGGGATGCTCGCGCAACGTGAGCACGGCGCGGGCGGTGGCTGCGGCGTCGGGATTCGTTGACTGAGACGCCATCTGGCGCAAAGTGGCCTCTGCGCCGGGTTGGTCGGCGAGACGGATCAACTTGCCGGCCAGCGTGCCGCCCGGCAGATTTCGTGTGCGCTCCTCGAACATGATTGGCGCGCGGTGCAATGGATTGGGTTTGATGACTTCGCGGTTGAGTTTCTCCAGCGCGATCTGCGCGTCAAGCGCCCGTTGCACGTCGGCGACAGACTTCGCTGACTTCTCGCCGTGATAAACCGCCGACCACAACTCGGTTTGGCGAAAGCCGTCGCTGTAGAGTTGCACGCGCTTCTGCACCAACTCACTGTCGGCGGCACGCGCAGCTTTGTCTAACAACGCACGCGCCTCGGCGCAGGTTTGCGGCGGCCAGAGGTCGAGTTGTTCGGAATTGAAGAAGCCAGCCCACATGACGGTCGAGCCGGACGGACGTTTCATCCAAGTCTGCTCGCAAAACCGGAAGTAATCGCGCATCGGTTCCGCCGCTTTGCCAAAGAGGTCGCGGCAGAACTCGTCCACGAGCTTGCTGGCGTTCTGGTTGACGTTCCAGAGCAACTGCGACGCGACCCACGCTTTCGGTCCGTCGAGCGACCACGTCGAGTAGATCTCCGCGTAGAACGCGCGCACACCGGTCTTGTGGGCGAACTTCAGGCTTTCGCCGGTCAGTTGAGTAAAGAGACGGGGCGAAATGAACCCCGCGCCGTAGTAGTAGTCGTAAATACCGACGATGGGAACTTTCTTGCACCACGCGCGGATGAGCTTTTGGTCGCCTTCGCGGATGGTGGGGTCGGTCCAGTTGGCGCGACCAGCGGTGAGATAGGGAATGATGCGCGGGCTGGCCTCAAACGTCGGCGGTGGTTCGGTGACGTGATAGGCGAGGCAGCCGAGGTATTTGTCGGGATGCGTCTTGGCCAATTCAGCAGCGACGCGATTCATAAACGTGTAGAACCGGTTGGAATAGTTTGGCAGGCCCCGCGGCGTCTTCTGCTCCTTCGGTTCGGTCGGGTCGAGCGCCTTGCACTGCGCGCATTCGCAGAAGCCCGCGGCGGCGGTGTCGTTCATGCCGAGCGAGAAGCTGGCCAACTCCGGATGCGCATTGAAAGTTTTCCGCGCAACCTCCGCGGCGTAACGGGCCGCCTCGGGATTCGAGAGACACGGTTGCCAACCGTGATCGTGATCATCACGCGGACGTTTTCGCTTACCTTTGATTTCGGGGAACCACTCAGGATGTTGGTCGTATAACTTCGACGGAACGAAAACGTTGAGCAGGTTGTGATGAAAACTATACCGGCCACGGCAGAGATTATGGCGCTCCCAAGTGCCAGAGTCGAAGCGCGCCGCGGAACTCCACAACCGCGAGTGGAACGATGGCTCCTCGCGGTCTGCCAACTTGCCGACGCCGAAGCTTGTTCGTCGCGGGATGACCTCTCCGAGTTCTGTCGGGAAATACCAGCGCACGCCGCCGTATTTCTGGAGGAACCGATAGACGGCGAACTCGGTGCCGTGCGGTTTGCGTCCGGCTAACACCAAGTCGCGCGAGCCGACAGTCTGGATGACGAAGCCGTCTTCGTCGAGCTTGTCGAGTTCCAACCCGGCTTTCTCGACGAAGGCATCGCGTCCGACGTGAATCGTCGGTGTGTCTGGTTTCGCGGCAAGTTCCGGCTTTGTTCCGGTCATCTTCTCGATGACGCGCTGCAACTCGGAGACAGCGCGCTGAACTTCAGCGGCAGGCGGCGCGATGACGGCGCGCGGCCGCCCGTCCTCAACGATGGGAAACAGAACGCTGGCTGCAAAGAGAAGCGTGAGCATCGCGGCGTTTCTACGCCTCGCTGCAGATTGTGTCAATCATTGCACAGTGAAGTGCCACGAGGGTGGAGAATTGTAATTCATTGTGAGGTCTGCTGCTTGACCCTCGGGTTCGGATGTTTGATCTTTTCGTACGCCAGTTCGGCGTCGAATCCGACTTTCCGTCCATCCTTGGTGGTGTAACGGTCCGGCTTCCACATCGGGCCTTGGTCGTTATGACAATGCGCACAACGCTTCGTCGCCATGTCAACCAATCCCGCCCCAATCGCGTCCTTGCGGTTCTCCATGATGTACTTTTTCATGTAATCCTTGCCTGCTCCATGACAGGATTCGCAGGTCACGCCTTCTTCTGGTTTGACCCGTTCGGCGGCGGGGGTCTCGGTGAAGTTGTACGAGGTCGCATGACACCTCAGGCACTTGCCGTTGGTCTGGGGATTTTCAATGCCGAGTTTCTTGGCGATTTCCTTGGCTTCGGGTGTGGCGAGCCGTTCGAAGGCTCTGGCGTGCGGACTGGCCTCCCAGTTGGCGATTTGGTTGCCCATGTCGTCGCGCTTGTGGCAAATGCCGCACAACTTGGTTCCGACGTAGTTCGCCGCGTTGCGCTCTGGAACAATGACCGTGGCAGTAAGGCCGACTCCCAAGCCAACCACCGTGACGGCCACCACACTGCCCAACACAACCCAGATTGTGTAACGCTTGTCCATAAACTCCTGCACTCGACACAAACCACCGTGATGATCGGTGGTGGCAACCTCCATGCCGCGCCATATCCGGCGAATCCTAATTGTTGTTAGACAAGGATGTTAGGTGTGGATCTCGACCGACTCCCTGCAGAAGGGAGCCAGTGCAGTACGCGGTTTTGCGCCAGCCCTTGCGCGAATTGACGCAGCGACGATTTACTGTGGTGCGGACAGGGCCTTGAGGTCGTCAGCAGCTTGGGTGTCTTTGGGATCGAGTTCGAGAGCGCGCTGGAGGGCAGCCTTGGCTTCCTCGCGTTTGCCTTGGGCAAAGAGAACCCGAGCGAGTAGGACGTGGGCGGCCGCCAGTGTCGGGTCCTTCTCGATGCTGGTCTTCACGTTCTCCAACGCCTTCTCGTAGTTCTTCGCTTGAAACAATCGTTCCGCCAGCTTGAGGCGGCGGTGCGCGGCGGAGGCGTCGCCGCTCGGCGTGGTCGCGGCGGGCGGATGCAACACGCGTTCGAGTTCGGCCGCGTCAATTTCCTTGAGTGCATACCGCAAACGCGCCCGCACCACGTCGGTGTAGTTGACCTTGGTGAACGGCTGGTAGGACAGAAGTTTGTGGTCCTTGTCCGTGATGCCCACGACCGGACAGAGCGCAACGCCGAGCCGGCCGTACAAGGCATCGCCTCGGTCCACAAGCACCGGCATCGTGATGCCGGCCGCAGCCACGTCCTTCGCGATGTCGTTTGTGGGACAACGGTCGGAAAAAATCGCCACCCAGTGTACTGAATTGCTTCGCGTCTCCTTCTCCAGCTTCGCAAACTCACGAAGCGTCGCTTGGGAATGTTCCTGGCCGGCCCGGAAGAAGATGAAGACATTGGCGGTCGCGTTGCTGAACAGATGGTGCGTGCCGCCGGTGAGCGTCGGCATCTCGGCGTCGGCAATCACGTCGCCGGTTTGCGCAAATGCAAACCCCTGCACGACCGGCCATGGCGCAGCGGCGGCCAACGCAAGCACGCCAATCCAAGTTGTGAGGCGCGGACGCATCCGGTGACGCTCAATTTGTCTTCGGTGCGTTGGCTTTCTCAGCGGGTGGCTTCTCTGTTGCTGGTTTGCCTTGCACTTTCGTCGCGGGGCCTCGGGCGTAAACCTGTTCCCCGTGACAGGTCTTGGCGCAGGAACCGCCGGTGGGGGTCTTGGTGTAGTTCACTTTCAAGATCCAACCCGCCGAACCATAGGGCACGCCGTCGCGTATGATGTGGGCTTGCTTGGCCGCGTGGACTTCGTGGCAAGCGCGGCAGGTGCGACCGCGTTCGCTTTTATTGACGTGAACGTAGTGGAGGTTCTTGCTGCCGTTGCGGAATTGCGTCAGCGTGGTCGTCTCCGGATCAGCGGCCAACTTCGGATCGTGGCACTCGTAACAGAGCGCGTACAGATTGGTGGCGTACGTCGAGTAGAACTGAGGCGGATATTCCTTGGCGAGGAGGCGGAAATTCTGGCTGGCGTGCGCCTTGTGGCAGGCACTGCAATCCTTGGTCGCCACGGGCGCGTGCTGCTCGGAGTTGGCGTCGAGTAGTTTCTTGAAGTTCGTCAGCGGTTTGCCGCCGGCATCGGTGATGGTGTCGGTGGCGTGGCAACTGATGCAGAGATCGCCGGCTAATTGGATGAGAATGGGTTTGACATCGGAGGCGTGCGGGTTGTGGCAGCCGACGCATTTCTTGCCGGTGGTGAGCGCGCCGTGGACGACTTTCATCTTGGTCATCTGGGTTTTCTGGTCGTCATGGCAACTCACACAGAGCGCAACCAACTCCTGCGTCAACAATTTGGGTTGGCTGGCGTTGTGCGGGTTGTGGCAGTTGGTGCACTTGTCCTCGGCGGCGCCGTGAACGTGTTTGCGTTTCATCACCTTCTGAAAATCGTCGTGGCACTCCACGCAGAGCGCGTTAATGGCCTTCTTGACCTTGCCTGGTTCCTTCGGATCGGATTTCTCGTGACACTGCTTGCAGTCGTTTGGGTCAGCCTCGAACGGTGCGTGGATCGAAACAGCCTTGGTTCCCGCCGGCAACGGGGCCAGCGGCTTGTCCGCCGCGAACAGTGAGAGACTGCCGGAGAGAATGATGGTGACGATGATTGGTGTTTTCATGATGCTCACACGATCTTCTGTTGTTCTGTTGAACTAGTCACTGTGGCCATCGCAGCCGACAGATTCGACGGCCTGCGCACATGGAAGGCTGGGATGACTGTGACGGAGAGTATCACGAGATGCTGAGTGTGTCACTTGTTATGGCAGGTGAGGCAAAGTGCGCTGCCGCTGGTGCTCAGGTCGTGCGCCGAGCCGACAATGGTGCTGCTGTCGCTGTGCAACGGCATCAACAGCAAGACGACGATCCATGATAAACGGAGCGCAAAGCACCATCCGTTGCTCGTGCCATCATTCGTGGTCTTAAGTTTATCTTCGCGCCCCATTCCATACTCCATTCTACGGACCAGTGAGGCAGCAAACGTGCCGGATGGCTGACGTCAGCATTCCGCTGCTCACCAACAGAAGGTTCGTGTGACAACAATCTTCCCAAGGCCCCGAAGGGACGCGCAAGTTCTCTCGATTTCGCGCGGTTGTTTGCGTGTTTCCGCGCAACGGCGGAATTCACGGAACCCAACGGAGCCGATAGAAACGCTGAACCTGATTGGTGGCGTCGGCGTCCATGAAATCCGCGATGCCACCGTCGTGGATAAATGAGATGGCTGGCGTCCAACTGGTCATGTTGCTGGAGACCTCAATCTGATACGTCAGGCCGGGGTCCGCATTGAACGTCAGAACCGGTGGCAGGTCCGGCTGGAGATTGAACGAGAGAATCTCCATCACCCACGGCGGCAGCAGCACCGTGAGCGTCGCCGGCGCGCTGACCACGCTGCCAACGGCGTTCTGCACCACCACCGCGTAGGGACCGCTGTCGGTCCCCTGTACGTTTTCCAATGACAGCATGCTGTTGGTTGCGCCCTCGATGGTCTGGCCATTCCACTGCCACTGGTAGGTCAACGCCGACCCCGCCGTGCTCACCGTGAATTGCACGTTCGTTCCCCGCAACACCGTCGCGCTCTGTGGGTCGCTCAAAATGCTCGGCGGCGCCAACACCGTCACCTGCGCCACGCTGCTGGTGAATTCGTTCATCACGACCGAGTAGCCGCCGGAGTTGCCGACGCTCAGCGTTGCATTTGTCTCGCCACTGATCGCCACGCCGTCCTTGAACCACTGGAACGTGAACGGCCCCGCACCGCCTGTCGTCGCCGTGAACACCATGTTGCTGCCTGCCGCGATGACGTTGCCGGCCGGCGAACAACTCAGGTGCACGAACGAATCCAGCCCGAACAACTCCAGCCGTCCGTTGTTGGCCGAGGCGACGCACAGCCGTCCCCACAAATCCAGAGCCAACCCTGCCGGCGCCATCAACTGGCCGGTGTCCGTCCCGAAGCTGCCCAGCGTGCTCAGCAACGTGCCGCTGGCGGCGTCGTACACTTTCACGTGCCCCTGAAACGTATCCGCCACGTAGAGCCGCCCGGCATTGTCCACCAGCAGCCCGTGCTTGCGTCCCTGCGGGCCGAACATGTCGGTGTACAACTTGAACTTGCGCAGGTACGTGCCGGCGCGGCTGAAAACCTCCGCGCGGTCGTTGCCCTGGTCCACGACAAACACTTCGCCGTTGGTGCTGACACAGATGCCGGCGCAGAAATCAAACTGTCCGTTGCCGGTTCCGGGGCTGCCAAACTGATTGACCAGTGTTCCGCCCGAATACACCTTGATCGCGTTGGCCGGGCCGTCGCTGACATACACGGTGTTGCTGGGCGGGTCGAGCGTGATGTAGTTGGGCAACTGAAACTCATTGGTTCCCGCTCCGAACTGGTACAGCAGGTTCCACGACGAATCGAATGCGCTGACGCTGCCGGTCTGTTCCTCGCCGAGGTAAATCTGTCCAGCCGCGTCCACCGCGATCCCCAGCGGCCCGGCGAATCCCTCGCGCACCGCCGCCACACGGCCGAACGCATCGAACACCGTGACCCGGCCCGCTGCCGAGTCGGTGACATACACGTTGCCGGCGGCGTCGGTTGCCGCGCGCGCCGGCGTTTGGACCGACTGGGCATAGCTGCCCAGCGGCGCGACGTTTGGAGCAACGGCGCCGCTCGCCACGGCGGCGCTCAACAGTAAAACGATCCACATTGATTTCATGTCATCACCTCAACAGCGCGTTGCGGATGGCCCAGTCCGGCCATCTGGTCGCGCAGGTAGGAATGTTCCATCAACAACGTCATCAACGTCCGCATGAACTTCTGTTTCCACGCCGGCATCGTCGCCGCACGGCGCATCTTGTCGCCGTAGAACTCGCGGAAACCGAGAAACAGGTGCTCGCGCACCTCGTCCAGTGTCATCGCCACCGGCTTCACCACCGGCTCGACGAGGTTGTACTTGCGGTAATCGCGCACGGCGATGTGGTCCTTCACATCCTTGTACAAATCGGCGTACGGCCACGGCGTGATTGCGAGGAAGAACGCCATGTCGGGATCGAAGAACTTCGCCAACTCGATCGTCCGCCGCATGTCCTCGACCGTCTCATTCGGCATCCCCATCACAAAGGAGGTCTCCGAGATCATGTCGTGCGCGTTGATCAACTCGATGGCGCGCTTGCCTTGCTCGACCTTCGCGTCCTTCTTGAACAGGTCCAGCGTCGCTTGGTTCACGGCCTCGACGCCGACGTAGATGTGCTCGACGCCGGCACGCCGGTACTTCGGCAGCAACGCGGCGTCGCGCAAGATGTCGTCCACGCGCGTCTCCAGCAACAGCGTCGTGCCGAGATCGCGTTCGATGAGCAAATCCAAAATCCGGTTCCAGCGCGCGGCGTCGAGCGATGGAATCTCGTCGGCGAGCATCACCACGTCCACGCCGTGGCGCTCGCGCAACATCATCAACTGATCCACGAACCGCTCCGCCGACACCGCGCGCCACGTCTCCTGCCAGAACAAGCGTTGCGAGCAGAACGAGCAATGCTGTTTGCAGCCGCGCGAGGAAGACACAACGGCGAGCGTCGAGTCCGGTTTCGGACGGTAGCTGTATTCGTTCCACGGCACGAGGTCCCACGCCGGTTCGAGAGTGTCGAGGTCGGGATGGAAACATCGAGGCGGCGTGACGCCGCCGCCCCACGCAATGCCAGCGACCTTGTTGAGATTGTCGCCCGCTTGCCATGCACGCATCAACTCGACAGCGGTCGTCTCGCCTTCGCCGCGCACGATCACGTCCACTTCGGGGTGCGCAAACAGAATCTCGTCGTACATGAAAGTCGGATGCGTGTTGCCCAGCACGGTCAACACCTCGCCGAGTTCTTCCTTGGCGATCTTGCAGACTTCGATGCCGTCAAGCACCGTTGCGGTGATGCAGGAGACGAAGACCGCGTCGGGACGTTCACGCCGCAACGTGTGCCGGATTTGTTCCGGAGTGTGGAATTTCGTCATCGCGTCGTAGAGCGCCACGCCGAACCCGGCTTTTTGCAGCGCGCCGCCGACGTAAAGCAGACCAAGCGGAAGCCACGAGCCGGCGGACTCCACCACGCCGGAGTGGTACGGCGGCGTCACCAGCAAGATCTCTGGATGTTGTTTGCTCATACGTAGCTCGACTTTCCAAAGTCGAGGATTCTTGCGCGATGACCGCCGACTCGACTTTGGAAAGTCGAGCTACGCAGTTTCACGAATGTGTTGGTGGTAATCATCATTGGAAATAGGCCGAGTGCATCGAGGGAATCAGGAACGGAAAAATCAGGACGGTCAGCACCGACAACACAAAACAAGCGACCGCACCCCACGCAGTGGTGCGCACCTTCAATCGGAAGAACAACCGCGCGTGCAACAGCATCGCATACGCGAGCCATGTCACGAGCGACCATGTCTCGATCGGGTCCCAGGCCCAGTATCGTCCCCACGATTGGTTGGCCCAGATCGCGCCCGCTGCGATGGTGGTGGTCCAGAAGACAAACCCGAAACCGATGAAGCGAACCGTGTACGCTTCCAGCTTGGCGGCATCGCCGCGGTTCAAGAGCAACATGACGGCGGCAGCCGCCGAGATGATGAACGCGCCGACGGCGAGTTTGTTGAACAGCACGTGAAACACAAGCCAGAGCGAACGCAATGTCGGCGGCAGATCGCGCGCGGCGGGATTGGTGAACAGGCCGAGGCCCACCATCAGGATTGAAGCGGGAAGCGCAATGACGCCGATAAGCGCGCGCGACGGTTGACGCCAAACGAACAGAAGTGTCATCACGACGGCGATCCATGCGTTCGACGAGAGCACTTCGTACTTGAGCATGTACGGCCCGTGTCCGACAGCGAAGTAACGTTGCGCCAGCGCGATGGAATGCGGCGCCAGTCCGAGGAGCGTGATCCAGCAGCCCCAGCGAGTGCGTTCCGGGTGCGCGAAGATGGCCGCGTGCGCGAAGATGGCCGCGCCGACAATGTAGAGAGCGACAGCGATCCAGTGCAGCGTTGTCTCCAGCATGAAGGTCATGATTCCCTCCACGTGGGAGTTTTGCGTCCGACTTTCGGTTTTGCGGTGAACTGAATCTCGTCCACGAGCCACGCCTTGTCGGATTCCTCGATGATCTTCGGCGAACGCAGGCAGCGCCGGATGCTGAGGAGCGGCTGCTGTGGGAGTTGTGGTTTTGGCTGGGGCATTTGATGAGCCTTGTCAGGAATCCAGAGCGGTTCGGATTGTGCGGGCGAGGTCGTCGCGTCGGAATGGTTTCTGCACATAGCCGGCGACGCCACGTGCGCGAAGGATGTCCATGTCCTGAATGACGCTGTACCCGCTCATCAGCAGTGTTTTGACGTTCGGATTGATCACGGTCATTTCCTGATGCAGTTGGCGGCCGCCCATCTTCGGCATGACCATGTCCGTCAGGACCAAGGCGATTTCCCGATGTCGTTTCCGATAGATTGCAAGGCCGTCTTCTCCGTCGGCGGCGCTGATCACGGTGTAGCCGAGTTCCTCCAAGGTCATCTGGATGACTTCCCGCACGGCCGGTTCGTCTTCCACAAGCAGCAGCGTCTCCGCTCCATTCAGCGAAGCGACGGGAGCCGGCGGAGCGGCGGGCACGGCGGCCCCTGATTCCATTGCGGGCAAATAAATTTTGAACTCGCTGCCGCACCCGACTTCGCTGTACACATTGATATGGCCCTCGTGGCTTTTCACGATCCCGTACACCATCGCCAAGCCCAGCCCCGTCCCTTGTCCCTGCGGCTTGGTGGTGAAGAACGGTTCGAAGAGGCGTTGTTGAACCGCCGTGGTCATGCCGTGACCGGTGTCGTGGATCGACACGCAGAGGTGTCGGCCCGGTCGGGTTTGGCTGTAGCGGCGACAGTAATCCTCATCCAAGACAACGTTATGCAGACCGACGGTCAACTCACCGCCATTGGGCATGGCGTGTCCGGCGTTGACGCAAAGGTTCATGATCACTTGCTGGATCTGGGTTGCGTCGGCCATGATCGCGGACGGCTCCTCCGACACGTTGAGACGGATGGCGATGTTTTCAGGCAAGGTGCGCTCCAACATTTTGATCGTTTCCTTGACCAGGGGCAGCAACTGCAGGGGCTTTCGTTCCACGACCGACTTGCGGCTGAAGGCCAGCAGTTGGGCGATCAGTGTTGCGGCGCGCGTCCCCAGATTGGGGATTTGGACAACATGGTCCCGCCAACCCGTGTCGCCACTTTCTTTCGCCAAGGCCAGTTCGGCATGGCCGATCATACCGGTGAGCATGTTGTTGAAGTCGTGGGCGATGCCGCCCGCCAAGGTGCCGATCGCTTCCATTTTCTGCGCCTGAATCAGTTGGCGCTCCAACCGTTTCTGCGCGCTCATGTCGCGCGAGATTCCCAGCACAGCGGTGACGGAGTCGCCGCCGTCGCGCAGGGGCACCAACTGGGTGCTCAGCGAGACCGAACCGTGCGGGAAAGTCAGATCCTCCTCCACATACTGAGGTTCGCCACTGGTAAACACTTTCTCCAAGTGTTGCTGTTGCCGGCGGGCTTGTTCGGGGGGGAACAGATCCGCGCGTCGTTTGCCGATGACTTGGTCGGAAGTCCCGCCCAGTTGCTTGGCGGCGAAGCCGTTGACGTATTGCACGCGGTCGTCCCGGTCAATGATGAAGATCATGTCGTGTGCCGCCTCGGCCAGCGTTCGGTAACGGGCCTCGCTTTGTGCCAGCGCCCCTTGCGCTTGGTGTTGGTTGATGCGCACCGCGATGCCGTCGGACACCGAAACCAGCGCGTTCAACGCGGTCTCCGATTGCGGTTGACGGGCAAACATGCCCAGCACCCCCACCAGCCGCTCGTTGACAATCAGCGGACAACCGGCAAAAGCGATCATGCCCTCTTTCGCCGCCCACTCCTTGTCCGAGACGAGCGGGTCCACGGGAACCGTGTTGGTCAGGTACGGTTGTTTCGTGCGTGCGATGTGGGCGATCTGCAAACAAGCGTTGAGCGGGATGCGTCCATGCGGGCCGTTCAGGTGCGTGTACATTCCCGCGCTCGCCTGCAATTCCAACACGCTGGACACCGGATCCAGGATCCAGATGCGGGCGAACGCCGCATGGAGATGACGGACCACGGCCTCCGCGCTTTGTTGCAAGGCCTCGTTCAAAGAACCGCCCCGCGTCAGCGCACGCCCCACATCGGTGCCCAACGCCAGCAACTTCATGCGCTCCGCCAACAATTCTTGCCGACGATCCAACTCCTGGATGACATCGTTGCAACTGTGCATGATTTCGCCAACCTCGTTGGCGGGAATCTCCGTCGCGGGAATCAACTCGGGCATCTTGTTCTCGGAGAACGACCGGCGATGGGCTTCGACCAGATACGCGATGGGGCGCAACACCGCCCGACGCAGAAACCAGAATTGCGGGCCGAGCAAGAACAGCATGAAGATGCACACGTACCAGAAATGGTCCTTCACAAACTCGTCGGGCAATCCGAAAATTGAATATTGCAACACCTCGAGCACCACCATGGAGAGCACCACCATCACCACACCGTAGAGCAAGAGCCGCCACGACAACCCGAATCGCGGGGTTTTGCCCTTGCCGGAAGCTTTGGTGGAAGTGTTCATTGTTTGGTCTCCACTCCATGTGTCGTCGCCCACGTCATCGTCTGGCGCCCCACCTGCGGCGGCGCGGCGAACTGGATTTCGTCCACCAGCCACGCCTTGTTGATGTTCTTGAACACGTAGAGCATCACATACGAATCCTCGGACGCTTCGCCGACCTGTTCGCCCGTGCCGATCTTGCGGTCGCAGTAGCGCCAACTCTCCTTCGTCCGCACGCGCAACTCATCCTTGCCCCGCTCGACGCCGGTCACTTCGAGCGTGAGCAGTTGCGAGTCGAGGGTCAATCCCATGTCGAGCCGCACGCCGATGAGGCCGGTGAGTTTCTTGCCTTCGCGGGGGCCGACGACCGGGTCAACGAGCCGGACATCGCCGCGCCGGTAGGCTTCGGAGACGATTTGGTTATAGCGCAGGACGAGTTGGTGGACGTCGTCGCGCGAGGTGCGGCTGCACGCGGTCAATGCGAACGCCAGCAGCAAGAGCGAAGCGGTTGCTGGGACGTTGTAGCCACGGCGCTCTGTCGCCGTGAGGCGCGCCGGCAGAGCGGCGCGGCTACAGCGCGGCGGGAACAGGAAGAGCAACACGCTGCCAGCGAGCACGAGGGCGAATCCGGAATACGCGAGCCAGAGGGAGTGGTCGCGGCTGCCGTGGAAACGCGCCCACATCGGCGCGCCGTGCAAGGTGAGTGTTTCGCCGCCGGCGAGTTTGATGGTCTGGCCGATGCGCAGGTCGCCGGTGTAGAGCAGGCCGGGGCCGCGCATGACGCGGGCTTCGATGGTGTCGGGGCGTTTGGCGTGGGCGCGAAGGTGAACACGGAGACCGTTGGGGCCGGTGGAAAGTCCTTCGTGGGTGTTACTGTCGAGCATGACGGCTTCGCGTTTGCCACGCTCCGAGCGTGGTGAACCCGACGACCATTCGAGGAGCGCCGTGGGACCGAATTCCTGGCTGAGGAAGAGGCGGCCATCGCCGACGCGGAGTTGTCGGTTGACGCCGACTTCGCCTGCGGAGAGTCGCGCGCTCAGTTCGCGCAACGCGCCGCTGGGATAGCGGCTCCCGTGAATAACTTCGAGCGTCACGGGCCGGTCGAGTTGGAAAGGTCTGGCGAACAGGCACGGAGATTGCGAAGTCCAAGCGGTGGGCGGAAGTGTTTCACCTTCGACAAGGTCAACAACAGCCTCGGAACTGAAGAGCGCGCGCACTGCGCCCGCGATGATGACGAGCAGCAGCCCGGCGTGGAAGACGAGCGAGCCGGTGCGTCGTCGTCGGATTTGTTCGAGGACGACCACGAGGAGGGAAGCGGCTGCGAGCAGGCAGAGCGCAGCGAAGTATGGACTGTGGAAGACGCGCAGTTGCGGTAGCGCGGCGCCGACGGCACCGGCGAGGCCGAGCGCGGCGATTTCGCCGACGATGATCTTCGGCGAGCGAAGGAAACGATGGACGGTGCGTGTCACCAGTTCTCGCCTCCTGTGATGTTCGGATGGTCGCTGGTAGCGCAGGCGGCGGAACAGTTGCCGGTGGAACCCTTGGCATAGTTCGTCGAGTTGGTCTTGCGGAATTGCGTGTTCTGCATGTTGGTCAGCGTGTTGTTCCATGCGTACCGCGGAGGCATCGTGTCGCGATCGCCCATGAGACGGGAAATCTTGCCGCCGTGCGGGATGATGATGTGGCACTCGTAGCAGTAGCGCGAGCTATGGTTGCCGGTGCTGTGGACGTTGTTGACGCTGTTGTGGCAGTTCGCGCACCACGCGGTGTTGCGATTGGCCAGCGTGACGTTCGGCCAGTTGGCGGCGTTAGGGCCGCGCAACAGGAATTGGTTTGCGGAGCCGTGCGGACCTTGGGCGGCGCTGGCAACGTAGTTGGTCGTGGTCGAGTCGTGGCAGTCGGAGCACATCATGGTTTGACGACCCATGTTGGTGGAGACGTTCCACGGGGATTTCATGGCAGCGGTGGTGAGGGCTTTGGGGGCAACTGAATTGGGATAGTTGGTCAAGCCGGTGAAGATGGGGTGACCCGACCGGTTCATCGGGCTGAATTCCTGCGCGACGTCGGTTCCGCCGGAGATGGCATAGGCTTGCGCCGACGCGGTGGCGCCGGGGTAGGCTGGGTAAATGGTGAGGTTGGTGGCCGACGGCGTGGCGATGATCCGGCGGGCGGCGGCGGGGTTGTTCGTGGGATAGATCCACAGGCCGACAATCATCGTGTTCGTCCAGCCGGTTCCGGTGCCGGTGACGGTGGTGCTGTTGGTGGTGAAGCTGGCGGTGCCATTGGTGTAGATCGCCGTCAGACCGGCGGGAATGTTCCAGATGGTGAAGTTGGTCGAGACCGTGGCGCTGCCGAAGGCGGGTCGGATGGTGAGGCTGGTGGCGCTGGCGACGTTGGTGATCGTGTACATTCTGGTATCGCCCGTGCGCGCGATCCACATACCGGCCATGGTATTTGTCCATGTGGTGCCGGAGCCGGTGACGGTGGTGCTGTTGGTGGTGAAGGTGGCGGTGCCGGTGTTGTTGGTGCGGAAGCTGTAGCCGCTGTGGCACTTGAAACAGACTTGATACTCGTAGGTCGCGCCGCCGTTGGTTTCCGTCATCAAGGAGTAGAGGCTGGAGTGGATGATTTGGAAGTTGGCGAGGCTGTTGGTGGAGAGCGCGACGCCGGAGACGCCTTTGAGCGGGTTGCTGACGAGGTTGCGGGTGGCGGTAGCGGTATTGGTATAAACGTGGCTGTTGGCGAGCGCGTCGTGGACTTGATGGCAGTCTTTGCACTCGACGGTACGGCCGGGGAAGCGCCACGGATCGGTGTTGACGACGGGATGGCGGTACTTGAGATCAAAATTGGCCTTGACGCGTTTGACGGCGGGGCCGTCGGCGTCGTGGCAGGTGTAGCAGAGGTTCTCTTCCCGATCCGCGAGCAACGTCGGGTAATGATTGGTGGGATTGGCGGCGTCGGCCCAGCCGTGAACCATGTGGCAATTGAGGCATGAGCCGCGCAGGGTCGTGTCCGTGCGGTTGGTCAGGAGGGAACCGTACTGGCCGCCGGGCCAGAGCAGGTTGGCGTTGGTGCTGACGAGGTGGGCGGCCGGGGAGTTGGTGTCGGCGAGCGTGTGGCAATTGACACAGAGCGCGACGGTGTTGGTGAGGCGCAGGATCATGCCGTTGGTGGCCGAGGCGAAGTGCATCTGGTGACAGGTGAGGCAGACGACGTTGGAGGTGGTTTTCTCCAGCGGCAGAATGGAGGTGGGAAGTTTGTAGTAGGCGTTGGTGGTGATCGTGAGGCCGACCGGGTGCGAGCCGAAGACGGAGTTGGTGACGACACGAGCGGCGTGGCAATCGTTGCACATCTGATGAAGGTCGTTGTTGATGCGCATGAAATGGCGGTTGGACGTGACGCCGGCAACGTAGGCGGGGGCGTTGACGTCGAAGGGCGTGTTGGTCTGGCTGTGTTGGTCGTGGCAGGTGGAACAATAGACGACACTGTTGGTCATGCGACTCAGCAGGACAGTGTTGGTGGGATTACGTAGATCCGTGCGGACGTAGAGGTTCCATTTGTCCTGGGCTTGGAACGAGGTGCCGGTGCCGTTGTAGAAGTTCAACGTGATGCCGAGGTTGAGCGCGACGCTGGCGGCGGTGAGGATGTTGGTGCCGGCGCCGCCATCGGGGTAGGTGGCGGTCCAGTTGAAGCGCGCGGTGCCGACGTTGCCGGAGTTGCTGATGATGATGGTGTAGGTCTTCGGGTAGAAACCGGTATAGACGCCGCTGGGAATGATGGCGCCGGTGGAGTTGGTCGTGGCGCCCCGCAAATAACTCAGGTGGCCGGCGGCGGCCGCGTCCCAGCGATGCGAGGTGCCGGCGACGTTGGTGCCGGTGGGCAGGCCGGGCCACGGCAGGGCTTGATTGGAGTCGGTGAACGGTTTGCGGGTGGCCGTTCCGCCGGCGGTGTGGCAACTCATGCAGAGGTTCGGATTGCCCGCCGTGTCGGTGATGGCGGCACCCGGGGCGTTGTGCGTGATGTGACAAGCGTTACAGCCATTGGTCGTGATGTGCGGCGGATCCACGGCAAGAGATTGACTCGCCACCAAAGCAACCCACCAAACAACGGTGATGCGTTTCACAACGACCATGAATCTAGGTTCCGAGCGGTTGTCTGTCAATGGATGACACGAAAGTGACATACGTCAGTCCTCCTGTTGCGGAGATTGGCCGGCCGCAGAGATAAGACGGTCGTTTTCATGGTTGTGTGATAACCGCATCTTCCAAGAGCACAGAGTACTTGTAACCGGAGCCGAAATCCTTGTCGCGAATCAAACGTCCTTTGGCGACGATGGTGTCGCCGGGGTTGACGGTTGCCGCCGTGGTGATCGTCAGGTCGTTGGCGTCATCGGCGCCGGTGCCGTCGCGGATGTGCGCCCAGTTCTTGCCCATGATGTTGGAGTTGAACTTGACCACCATGCCGCGGACTTGAATGGTTTGTCCGGCCAGTTTCTTTTTCTGCGCGTAACATTCCGCGACGGTGTATCCGCCGGGGGCTTTCTGGATTGTTCCCGGTTTGACTTCGATGGGGACGTTCACGCGCGGCGCGTTCGTGAGGACCGGATGCCCCGGTGGAAGCGCCGTTCCCGGCGAAAGCGCCGTGCCCGTTGGGCGGACGCGTTTGCCATTGATCTCCACGCCGGAGGCGAAGACGATCCAGTCGAATTTCCGTTTCAGGGTTTTGCTTTCGAAGTCTTTCATCATCCAGCCATCGGCGACGCGGACCTGGTCGCCGACGGCGACTTTGGTCTGCTTGACGGCCACCCAGGTTTTGCGTTCGGCTTGTTGCACCAGCATGTAGGTGTAGCCGCTGGAGTCCATGGTTTCGAGGACTTTGCCGTTCAACGAACTGATGAGGTCCTGTTGGATGGAGGGGGCGGCGGCCAAAGCCAGCGCCGGCAGGGTTAGAATGGCGAAAAGGCATCTCATGATTTCAATAGCTCCGGTTGTTGTGATCGGCATTGTGACAAGTGAGGTTGCAAGTTCCGTGCCGGGGGCCAGTGGCCGTGTAATCGAAACGGCCATTGCTGGACTTGGCGGCGTAGGTGGTGTTGAAGTTGATGAGGTTGGTGGCATTGGCGACGCCGTGGGAGTCGTGGCAGGTGGTACAGGCGGTGCGTTGGTCAACGACGTGTTTGCGGTGATGAGGGAAACTCTGGTCGGAAAGGATGCTGTCCCGGCTGTGGCACTTGTAGCAGAGCGCGTAGGCGGTGGAGCTTTCGATGGTGTTATCGGTCAGGATTTGCTGTCGTTCCAGCAATGGGGCATAGGCGGAGCCATGCGGACCACCGGGTCCGGTGCCGTTTGCGCCGGGGCTTTGATCGTTGTTGTGGCAATCGGTGCAGGTCATTTGATGAGCGGTGGTCCACGGAGCAATCAGGCTGGGGACGTTCGCGTTCCGGCCGGGGGCTTGTATGGGATGGTAGGAGAGGTTGGATTCGGCAAAGGCGCGGCGGGTGTTGGTCTGGACGAACTGCCGGGTGACGCGCGCCCTGCCGCGATTGATGCTGTCGGCGTGGCAACGATAACAGAGTTCGTACTCGTAGGTGACCTGTTTGACAACGGTGCCGGCGGAGGTGACGCCTTTGACTCCCCTGATGGCCCGCGAAGCGATCACAGGGCCGGGGACGGTTGACTTCATGGATTTCGACATGACGACAGGTCCTTTGCTCGTCGTGGCGTGCGGGTTGTGGCAATCCATGCACTTGACGTGTCGCGGGGAATTCACAGCGTGTTCCATCGGGTCGTGCTTGCCGAAGGCGATGGGATGGACGGAGGCTTTGTTAAACTCGGCCTGGATGTTCTTCGTGGCGACGTTTCCGTTGTGGCAAGGGAAACAGTTGGCTTCGTCGCTGTCGTAGTTGAGGAGGCGCTCTTTTCCTCCGGCGGTGTGTGACCGGTGACAGTTTCCACAACCGTTGTCGGCAACGGTGGCATATTTGCTGTGCGGCCAGGGATTGGGGCCGGAGCCGTTCCATCGTTTTGTGGAGGCTTGGTGGCTGGAGCCGATCCAGTCGGGCTTGTTGTGGCAAACCAGACAGAGCGCCGAGGCGACGTTATCGGTGACCAGAAATTTTCCGTAGCGATCGTCATGCGGGTCATGACAAGTCGTGCATTCAATGCGGTCATTCTGCAAACGCACGCGACCCGTAAGCGCCGAGGGGGTGTTCATGTCGGATTTGACGGCGCGCACGGAGTTGTCAAAGACAAAAGAGACGGGATGGTCGCCGGACAGGTCGGTGCCGAGGCGGGAGGCGCCGGAAGGCATGTGGGTGACGTCGTGTTGGAATCGCACGCGAGCGGCTCGGTTGCGGAGTTGGCCGAGCGCGACGGTTCCATCATGGCAACTGAGGCAGAGCTTGGAACTGCCGCTGGGTTGGCCGACGGTAGCCTTGAGCGTGGAACTGTTGTAGGTGGAATAGGTGACGCCGGAGTTGGGACGGTTCCAGAGCGGGGCATTGGGAGCGCTGAGATGGGTGGTGTGACAGAAGATGCAAACATCTGTCTCCGTCGCCGCCTTGAGGGTTCCGGGGCCGCTGGTGGAGAGATTGTGCTTGGAGTTGACAATGCTGACGCCGCGGGCTGAAACCGCAAAAGCAACTGTTGCTGCGATGATGATCAGTCGTCTCATGGCTTGCCCAAGTACTGCAAGATTTGTACCCGTTTATTGTAGGAGTCAGCAACGTAAATGTGGTCGTCGGCGCCGATGACGATGCCGGTGGGCATCCAGAATTCGCCCGGCCCCGAGCCGGCGGCGCCAATATCGAGGAGGAAACGTCCTTCGGCGTCGAAAACCTGGAGATTATCGAAGAGGGCATCGGCAATATAGACGTGGCCAAGACGGTCGAGGGCGACCCCTTTGGGGCGGCTGAAAGAGCCGGAGCCATCGCCGGCGCTGCCAAGGTTGCGAAGCGGCCGGCCTTGGTAGTCAAGCATCTGGATGCGGGAGTTGAGGGAATCGGTGACAAACAGTTTCCCGCCGTTGGCGGCGAGGTGGGTGGGAGCGTTAAATTCGCCGGGAGCATGGCCGCGCCGGCCAAACTGGGTGAGCCGTTTGCCGTCGAGGTTGAAGACGACGATGCGATGAGCGGCTGCGTCGGCGACAAAAAGTTTGGCATCGGCGACGGCAAGGGCAACGGGACGCTCCAAGCCGTTGGTAACGGTGGAGCGGAGGCGTCCGTCGGTGTCGAGAAGGAAGACGGCATTGAGCGCGGAGTCGGCGACGTAGAGAGTGTTTCTGTGGACGGCGATGCCAACGGGACTGAGGAATGCTTGTTTGCCGGCCCGGTCGAAGCGGCGGTAACGACGACCATCGCGGTCGAAAAGGTGGACGACATTGGCGCCGGTGTCGGTCACGTAAAGGCGTTTGTTGTCGAGGGCGAGGCCGAATGGTCTGACGAGGAGGTCATCATTCTTTGCTGCGCCGGTGAGGGTGGTGAGGAGGTTGCCAATCCAGGAGGGGCGGACGCCGATGTCGCGAGGGGCGGTGATGCTGCCAACATAAGCGATGCGCGGTTCAGCAGGCGGCGGCGGCCAAACAGGGTTCGCGGCGGCGAGGAACGTAAGCAATGGCAGTGAGACGAGTGCGTTCATGGTCAGAAGGTACGCCGGGCGCGAAGGTAAAGATAGTGGCGGACGCGGATCTCGGAGTTGAGGGTTTCGTTCTGATACTCGTAGCCAAGGTGGATGGTTGTCTTGCCGTATTGAGCGTTGAACTCCGAGCGGGCGGTGAAGAAATCCTGTTTGTAGTCGTTGGCATGCTCAAAACGGACGCCGCTTTGGCCGCTCCATGTAAGACGCGATGTGAGGCGCGCGTGGGCGTGGCCAATGGCGCTGAAACTGTTCTGTTCGCGCCTGGCTTCGATGTTCTCAATCCGGCTTTCTGACAGATCCAAGCCGAGGGTGATGCCATCAGCAGGCTGGTAAGAAGCGGACTGGAAAAGGCGGACGGCGTTATGGCTGCTAAAGGTGGATCTGTATTGTTCATATTCCGCGCCGGCGCGGAGCCAGCGCCAATTGACATCAGCGCCGGCAACGGCGTCGCGGTATTTTTGGAGGACGACGCCTTCGCCGCCTTCGTAGTCGAGTTGATTGTAACGGGCATAGAGGCCCAAGAGGTTCCTGAAGAAATCAAGGCGGATGTTGAATTGGTTGAGGATCGTCATGTAATCGCCTGTGCCTTGCGGGGCTGCGCTGTAGGTGACGAGGACGGTGCCGCCGTTGGGAATGAGTCCGCCGGGAACGCGTTTGATTTCGGTGAGGACGCCGTGGGGCGGGATGACGTAGTCGAACCCGTTTGTGTAGGTGATGGTGTGGCTGGGATCGGTGACGATGATGGTGGAGTCGTTCACGTTGGGTTGGTTGAGGAACGTGGTGATGCCATCGGTCAGCGTGTGCGATTCGTCCACAATGGTGATGGCGCTGCCGCCGGAACTGCTCATTTGTTCGTCAACCGTTGTGCCGAAACTCACAGTGAGACGGGTCTGGGCGGTGAGGCGCTTGGTATATGTCTCGTTAAGACCGACGCCGTAGCGAGTGGTGTCCTGGCTGGCATTCGCGCTACTGATGGTGGTCCGATTCCCGTGGACGTTGAAAGTGGAGGAAAGGCTCTCATACAACTTGTGGCTAAGACCCGCCGTGGCTTGGTGATTGTACGTGTCGCTGTTCCGAAACGAACGGGTGTCGAAGCTGTAAATGTAGAAGCTGCTGAGATTGCGTTCGTGCTCGAGAACAAGATTCTCATTGACGAAGAGGCTTTGCGACTCGTTCGGCGCTTCATCGAGACGATGGTAGAGGAGGAGGGAGGTCAGTTTTATCCAGTCGGTTTGACCAAAGAAATCAATGTCGTTGAAGGTGACGTTGTGGTTGACGCCTTTTTGGAGAGGGCTGTTTCCATCCTGGCGACGGAAGGCATCATAGTTGTAACCGAAATCGGTCCTGCTCTTGCCGAGGCGCTTGGGATTGACGCGCACGGAGGCAGTATCCTCGTCAAGGTGAGTAGGACGGATGATGCCGGTAACAGTTTCTTCGAGACGGTTGAAACTGACGTTGACAGGGACAGGTTCGGCAGACCAGCCGGTATTGATGCCGTAACGCTGGGAATCCACCTCGGCCCGATTGAAGAAATCAAAATCGGCATAGGTGATGTCCTTGTCGGCAAAGAAGGAAGTGGCGTAGGGTTTCTCCTGAAGGAAGGTGACGCTCGTGTGATAGCGTTGAAGAGGTTTCATGTCATCCCTCGTTCCGCCATTGGGAGATTGCTCGATCTGTTGCCAACTAAGCCCTTCCTCGACCTGGACGCTGAAGTTGGCCAGGTTCGGATGGTAAACCGAACCGCGACAACGCAGCCCGAGCACGGGCGCGATGAACAGCGACGTGCGCTCGTAGGTCTGTCCGCCGGACTTGCGCTCTTCGCTTTCCCACTCCATCTCGGTTTGCAGGTAGGACTCCTCCAGTTGCAGGCGCAACCAGCGCGGCGGCTCTACGGCGACCGGTCTCGCGCCATGAGCAATGGCGCTCCACGTCACAACGGCGATACTGGCTCGGATGAGAAGCGCGGATCGGTTCATGACGGCGGGATGGGAACATTGGGTTTAAGAAAGTCCTTGCGATCGGAGCTGTGTGGTTCGTGGCATTGCTGGCAGGCGGTGGTTCCGATCTTGGCGTGGGCGCGGATGCTGTCCACGTCTTGCGCGTCGTGGCAGGCGCGGCAAAGCGGTTGGCCGGCCTGAACCAGAAGAAACTTCTCGTTGGACTGGTGCGGGTCGTGGCAACCCAGACAGAAACCGGACGCGACGGGGGCGTGGACGAACTTCAACGGGGTGAGGAATTTCTTGTGACACGACAGGCACAGGTCCACTGCGGGAGCGCGCAGCTTGTGGGAGAATTTCGATTCATGGCAGGCGTCGCATTTGCGTTGGGAATACGGCGAGTGCTGGATGGATGACGGCTTCGTGCTGGCGACGGTCGCGCTGGGGGATGCCGGTTTTGTCGTGGTCGGCGTGGCCGGCGCGGTGACCCCCGATGTTGTGTTGGTTGCGCCGCCGAGCGGCGGCACGCCGTCGAAGAACGTGGTCAGCCATCGGTGTTTGTTTTCCGGCACACAACCGAACAGGCAGGCGGTGAGCAGGATAAACAACGCGAAGCGACTGCTATTTCGGGTGGCCGAAGCCATATACGCTGACCTTGCGCGAACCGATTTGGTTGGAGACAAGGACGAGGTGCTCCAACACGAAATTCGGATCAGCATACTTCTGGAAATACTGGACATGATCGTAATCCACGATCACCTTGGCCGGCAATTCCATCGGAGCGGCGCTCCCGCCCGGTTCGCCAAAGGCCAGCAACAGGCGGCCTTCAGGATCGAAAATCTGCACGGTTTGATGGGCTGCATCCACCACGTAAAGACGGTCGGCGCGATCCACAGTAATCCCCTTGGGCCGGGCAAATTCACCTGCGCGGTCACCAATGCGGCCAAGGGCGCGAAGATATTGTCCCTCGGCGTCGAATTGCGCTACGCGAAATATGCCCGTGTCAGAAACATATAAACGTCCTTGGGAATCAATGGCGATGTTGGTCGGGGCGGCTAATTTCGCATCTTTCTGCTGCGGGTCGCGCGGAATCGTGAACAACAACTCCCGCCGCTCTTTGTCATAAACGCGCACTGTCTGGCCCTTGAGGTCGGTGACATAGAGACGATTGGAAGTTACCAACACATCACTCGGACGGAAGGTAACAGCAGCACTATCGTTGGTGGTGCCGGTCACGGGCGGGGCGCGTCCATGCGCCTTGGTGCGGCCGGAAGTTCCTTCGCCAAGGGCACCGCGAAAAGCTTCATCCGGACCGAATATCAGCACTCGGTTGCGACCCGTGTCGGCAACGTAACGCGTGCCATCAGCATCAATCGCGATATTGACCGGAACACTGAACCGGCCTGAACCAGATGGTCTCCACGAACGAAAGGATCGTTTCTTGAAATCGAGGATTTGGACGGCGAAGGCCACCGTATCACAAACGAAGAGGCGGTTGTCGCGAAGAGCAATGCCATACGGTTTAAGAATCTGGCCCGCGGCAGGGGCAGAACCGAGGATGAAATCGGTGAATCTTCCTTGCGAAGGGCCAAGGTCGGACTCGACGGATAGGCTGGTGAGGAACTGAAGTTTCGGCACTTCCGGTGCGGGCGGATAGTAAATCGCGGACGGCGGTGGGCTTTGCTGTGTTGTAGCGCAACCAGCCAACAACAATGCAACGACAGCGGTCGCTGCCCACTGCATGCTGGATTGACTGGAGTTGCTTCTGTTCATTGATCCTTGCACACAACACGGGCGCCCTGTCAATTGCGCCAGGGCGCCCGCTGCAGTGTCCGGCGTTAACACGCCGTAACTGGTGTTGTGTCGCTTACTTCATTTGTTATGGCATGTCAAGCAGAGTGCGCTTCCGGCATTGTTCATGCGCAGGAAGCTGCCATAGGTGTTATCATGCGCATCATGGCAGGAGGCGCATTCCAGCTTGCTGCTGAACAACGGCACAATCCCGGCTGCATCCACCTTGCTGGCGCTGTTCGGCGTAACCAACCCGCCGTCTGCAGTGGCCAATGCGGCATTGTACGTGAAGCTGACTGGATGGTCATTTCGAAGATCGGTTCCGATCTTCGCTGCGCCAGTCATGTTCGTCGTACCACTGCTGCCGCCATACGCATCAATGGCGACGGTGCCATCGTGGCAACTCAGACAGAGCTTGGATATACCAGCAGGATCAGCCATTGTCGCATTCAACGTCGGGCTGGAGTACAACTGGTAGCCCGAGAATGACGTGACTGTGTGGTTCCACAACGGCGCCTGACTTACAGTCGTGTCCGAATTATGTGGGGTGTGACAGAATACACACAGCTGAGCATTCGAACTGATACCATACTGACCGCGCAGATCGTGAGGACTGCTGGCAATACCGGCATTCATCTTCGGCGTAAGGCTCACTAATGCCGCCAGAGCGGCCACTCCAATGGTTCCTAGGACGATTTGTTTTGTCATTTTCATATTTCACCTCCTTCTTGTTTAGCGTTCCCATTTCCATGTCATGTCCCCACACCGTGCACTCACGGGCAGCGACCGACAGAAATTACACGTCAAATTGCACATCTTAATGTTTCACTTTCGGGTTTGGATGCTTGATCTTCTGGTACGCCAACTCGGCGTCGAACCCGACTTTCTTGCCGTCCTTGGTCGTGTAGCGGTCGGCTTTCCATGTCGGGCTTTGCTCGTTGTGGCATTGCGCGCAGCTCTTCGTCGCTGGGTAGGTCATTCCCCCCGCAATCGCGTCCTTGCGGTTCTCCATGACTGACTTTTTCATGTAATCCTTGCCGGGGCCGTGGCAGGACTCACAGGTCACACCCTCTTCGGGTTTGATCTTCTCGGTCGCGCATGCTTCGGTGAAATTGTAGGTGGTCGAATGGCACTTCAGGCACTTGGCGCTGGTTTGGGGATTCTCGACGCCAAGCTTCTTGGCCACTTCCTTGGCTTCCGTCGTGGCAAGGCGCTCGAAGGCTTTGGCGTGTGGGCTTTCCTGCCACTTGCCGAGCTGGTTGCCACTGTCTTCCTTCTTATGGCAAACGCCGCACATCTTCGTCCCGACGTAGTTCGCCGCATTACGCTCTTCCGCTGCCATGGCGACAGTCAGTCCGATGCCCAAACTGATCACTGCTACGGCGGCTGCGCCGCTCAATCCCAAACAGATTGCGAAGTTCTTATCCATGCTTTTCGGGAAATGCAAAGTCCGTGCCATGATGTCATTCGTCGGCTCTAATCTTTCTTGGACAAGCATGTTAAAAGTAAAACATGACTAAGTTGCTCTGGATGACGGGTGTCCCTGTGCGCGGTTTTGCGCTGTTGTAATGCGCGAATTGACGCAACGCAACGAACAGTCATTGCAGGCTACAAGACGACCAGCTAGACTGGAGAACCTATGGCATTCAGATTGTGCACAACGCTTCTGTTCGGTTTTCTTGTGACGGCACATGCCGCTGACGGCAAGTACAACGTGTTGTTCCTCATGACCGACGAGCAGCATCACCGCTCGCTCTCGTTGACAGGCAATTCGTATATCACGACGCCGAACATGGATCGCATCGGCAAGGAAGGCGCGTTGTTCCAGAACGCAACTTGCGTGACACCGTATTGCTCGCCGTCGCGAGCTTCGTTCATCACGGGAGTTTATCCGCACCGACATCGTATCCTCGTGAACGTGGACGGCAAGAGGCAGGCCCCACTCAAACAGGACGCTTTTCCCAACACCGAGACGATCCTGCACCGCGCCGGTTATGCCACCGCGCATCGTGGGAAATGGCACTTGGGCGATACGGGCAAGTTCGACTGCTACGACTCGCGAACGTACTTCGGCAAGAGCAATCAGGAGTATGGCAGATTTCTCGAAGAGCATCTGCCAGCGGCGAAATTTACGAATCATCCCAGCCCGGGCAAATACTTGAACCGTCCGGTGGAGATGATTCCCGCCATCGAGAAAGCGTACCGGGCATTTACCGCCGAACCGAACAACCGCGTCTCGTACATCTCCATCATCGGGCGCAGCGTCATCCCGCCGGAGCTGTTGCCGGAGACGCGGCTCACTGACGATGCGATTCGTTTGATCGAGAAACACGCGCGCGAGCGGTTCATGATCACCGTCTCGTGGAGTCCGCCGCACGATCTCTGGGTCATGCCGGAACCGTACTACAGCATGGTGGACCGCAAGAAGATCAAGCTACCCAGCACGCGCTCGTTGCCCGAATGGGACGCTCACGGCGCCAGCAAACGCCTCGGCGACCTCGCCGGCGACGAAGGACTTCGCGAGTACGCCGCCATCTATCATGGCATGGTGAAATACATGGACGACCAAATCGGCCGGATTCTGAAGAAGCTCGATGAACTCGATCTCGCGAAGAAGACGCTCGTGATTTTTACGACCGACCACGGCGACATGGTTGGCGCGCACGGCTGCATCGGCAAATCCATCGGCGGTTTCTACGATGATCTTGTGCGGATTCCGTTCCTGATGCGCCTGCCCGGCGTCATCAAACCGGGAACGGTCGTTCGCCAACCAGTCAGCCAGATTGACGTGATGCCGACGATTCTCGATTACGTTGGCCAGCCTGTCCCGCAGCCGATTCACGGGCGGTCGTTGCGTCCGTTGCTTGAGGGGCGCGATGTGCCGTGGCGCGACCACGCCTTCTGCCAACGCGCCGACCGCCAACACATGATCCGCACTGACCGCTACAAATACGTCTTCAGCGTGAAACCAAAGATCGTCGCACTCTACGATCTGCAAACCGACCCCGAAGAAAACGAGAACTTGGCTGACAAGCCGCAGCACGCCGATCTCGTTCGCAAGATGCACCAGCGTCTGCTGGACGTGATGAAGGCCGACGACGATCCATTCTCTCGCTGAGACGATAGTGCCAGCGATTGAGCGTTTAAGCGTAGCCACAGAAACAGGTATCAGTTAAAGTGGAGATGCCATGAGAACCAGAGGTCTTCTGACAAATGCTGTTCTAGCGTTCTTGGCTGCGATCGGTCTGACGACGGTCGCGGCTCCGGTCGAGCAGTCATTGGACGACGATTACACGCTTCAAGCCACGGCTCAGAACGCATTTCAAAGCACGCAACGCATCCTCACTTCGGCGCAGGATCATCTGCGGCAGGCCGAAGGTTTGGCGGCGTATATCGGTCGCTCCGGCACCTCGCAGCAACGCCAGCGGGCAACCGCCGCCTTGGCCGCGCTTCGGATCGCTTACGACAAGCTGGGCGAATACTGCAAGAGTTCACCGTCTGATCTTGCAGGCCAGCAGAAACTCTGGCTGTCCGTCCGCCGCGGCGTCCGCGATGTAGTGATGGCCAGTCCCGACTTGAATTTCCAGCAGGTGGTGTTCTTCACCGTGCACGCCAAGCAGCCGGGCAATCACCCCGATTGTCTCGTGCAGAACCATGATCGCCCCAAGGAACGCCAGCCCGGCGGCGATATCATGGTCAAGTCGGGACTGACGCCCGACGCCGCCGTGCGTCCGCTCATCTCCGGCCGCTTGGGGCCCGGTCACGTTCAGGCCATGGACTTGTGGTGGGATGCTGATCGGCTGGTGTTCGCTTACGTGGTCCAGCCGCATTGGGATGATCCGCAATATCAAGGCAACTGGGGCCACGTGCCTTGGCGGCCGGGCAATACGACCGCCGACCGCGGATATGCGCATCTGGTCGGCATGAAGGACGGTATTTTTTGGGAGAACGGCAGCGAACCGACGCACCTTTATGAAATCGCACTGGACGGTCAGCGGTTGCGGCAACTGACCAACGACCCGCTCTATTGTGATCGCGAGCCGGTGTACCTGCCGGATGGCGATGTGGTCTTTTCCTCCGACCGCGGCTGCGGCGCTTCGCAATGCGGCGCGGCTCCGCTGGCTTACTCTGACTTCGGGTTGCCGAACCTGTTTCGCGTCTCCTCCGACGGCGGGCGCATCGAACGATTGACCTACAACAAAGATGTGGATCGCTATCCGCGTTGCCAGAACGATGGCCAGATCGTTTATATGCGCTGGGATTATCAGGAGCGATTCTGGGCGTCGCCGCATTCGTTGTGGACCATCCGTCCTGACGGCACGATGAACGATGGCCTGTACAAAATGCATCTTGCCAGTCCACAGTCGGTGCGCGAGCCGCGAGCCATTCCGGGCAGCCGTCGGCTGGCTGTGATTGCCACCGGGCACCACGCCCCGCCCGAGGGCGCCGTGGCCATCGTGGATGCCGCCGCTGGCGCGAACAATCCGGCTGCGATGCACTATGTCACGCCGCGATGCACCAAGTTGGAAGGCGGGCTGGGCACGTCGCCCACAGTGCCCGAAGGCGGCGTGCTCGACAACGGCGGATTGTATCGCACGCCTTGGCCGCTGTCGGAAAAAAGTTTTCTGGTCTCCTATGCGTATCCGTCGTCCAAGACGAACTATTACGCGATCTACTACATTGACGTGTGGGGCAACAAAGAACTCATTCACCGCGAGCCGGACATGGACGCTCTTGGCCCGATGGCGGTCCGCCGCCGGCCGCGTCCGCCCGTGTTGCCGTCGCAGATCGTTCCGGGGCAAGACTACGCCGTCTGCTATTTGGAGGACGTGAACCGCGACATGCCGGGCGTGGCGCCGGGAACGGTTCGTTACCTGCGCATCGCCGAGGCGCTGCAATGGTGGTTCCAGAAAGACGATCCGCGCGGGCCGTTGCGCTGGACTCCCGGCACGCAAAACCAAGTGGAGAATTTCGGTTACTGGACGTGGTCGCCCGTCCGCGTCATCGGCACGGTGCCCGTCGAGAAGGACGGCTCGGCTTATTTCAAAGTGCCGACGGGCATCGGCGTTTACTTCCAAGCGCTCGACGAGAACATGATGGAGATCCGCCGGATGCGCACCCACGTCGAGTTCAAGCCGGGCGAGAGCCGGGGCTGTGTGGGTTGCCACGAGACAAAGAGCAACGTGCCTCGCAGTGCCCCCCGACTGGCCTTCGGTCGCAAACCTTCGCAACCCGCGCCGCCGCCTTGGGGCGACCAGGCGATCCTCGACTACGAGACCATGATTCAACCGATCATGGACCGGCACTGCGTTCGTTGCCACGGCGAGAAAGAGCCAAAGGCCAAGCTGGACTTGACCGCCTCGCGTGACCCTTATGGCTTCGTGCAATCGTACCGCTCGTTGTTCGGCATCACGCGCGACCAGCCAACGCCCTTGGGCAGCGGGTATCCGGAGGCATTCCCCGACATTCCCCGCCGCGACAAGAGCGAGTCGGTCGCGTTCAAGGCCCTGCAACAGCGAATCTATCAACCCGACGGCTTGCTCTCGTTGTCGAGCCACGTCAGCGGCGTCGAGATCACCCAGCCCCGGCAATTCGGCTCCCACCGCAGCCGGCTGATCCTCACGCTGCTTCGCGACAAAGCCCATCGCAAGGACGTGACATTGAGCAAGAGCGAATGGGAAACGTTGGTCACGTGGGTTGACGCCAACGCGCCATATCACTCGACTTACTTCCAGTATTTCGACACCCAAGGCAAGCTCTTGCCCCGGCCCGTGCGCGTGCGAATCGAGTTGGACCCGCCGTTCAAGTCAGGCGAGAAGACGATGCGCCTGGTTAGCTCAACGAAGGAGATACCATGAACATCAACATCCGAAAAATGATTCCGCTCATCGCGGTGGTGATCACCGGTTGCGCTGCAACCGACACCGCCACGACACAAGGCAATCCGCTCAGCGGGCTGGAGCAGCTAAAGAGTTTTGAGAGCCGTCGCGCCTCATCTTCCGCTCCCGATTGGCGCAACGGCAACGGCGACGCGCGCCCCATCAAGCCGGGCGACACGCTCACGCTCGGCGAACTGGAAGGGCCCGGCGTCATCACGCACATCTGGTTCACTATCGCGCACGAGGCGAAGTCATACTCGCGCCTGCTGACGTTGCGAATGTATTGGGATGGCGAGCAGCATCCGAGCGTCGAGTGCCCCATCGGCGATTTCTTCGGGATCGGGCACGGCGTGGATCAGACGTTCATGTCGTTGCCGATTCGCGTCACGTCGAATGGCCGGGCGCGGAACTGTTATTGGCCGATGCCGTTCCGCAAATCAGCGCGCATCACGGTCACCAACGAGAGCGACAAACCTTGCCGCGCGCTCTACTACTACGTTGATTGGCAGAAGCACGTCACGCTGCCCAAAGACACGGCGTACTTCCACGCGATGTATCGGCAAGAACATCCGTGCATCATGGGACGCAATTACCTGCTCGCGGACATTGTCGGTCGTGGCCATTACGTCGGCACGATCCAGAGTGTGTATCACAGTTCGCCCGGTTGGTACGGCGAGGGCGACGATTTCTTCTTCATTGATGGTGAGAAGGAGCCGAGCTTGCGTGGCACGGGCACCGAGGATTATTTCTGTGACGCATGGGGATTCCGCGAGCAGGACGGGCCGTTCTACGGAACGCCGCTCTGGGAAGGCGGCAAAACCGGCGGACGCGGCACGGCGTACCGGTTTCACATTCCCGATCCGGTCGTGTTCAAGAAATCCCTCCGAGCAGAGATCGAGCACAAAGGCTCGCAGACTTTCCCTGACGGAACCAAGAACGGCTTCATCGAGCGCGACGATTTGATGTCGTCGGTGGCGCTTTGGTATCAGACCGAGCCGCACAAACCGTGGCCGGCGTTGCCAGCCGGGCCGGAGCGGCTGCCGTTCCGCGAGACCACATTGCTCGTCGGCTGGAAATCGCTGGAACAGGCCAAACGCTCCGAGCATCCGTTGACCACGCAGCCCATCGGCGCCGCAACCGACGGCAAGCAATTGTGGTTCAAACCCAAGGACGATAAAGGCTGGCTCGAAATCCCGTTCCGCGTCGAGAAGGAGATCACCGCTGACCTGACATTGCGAATGACTCATTCGTGGGACTACGGCACATACCGCGTTCTCCTCGACGGCAAGCCCGCTGGCACCTTCGACCTGCTCGCCCCGAAACCGACTCCCAGCGAGGATTCGCTGGGTCGCCACACGTTGAAGACTGGCAACCACGTGCTGCGTTTCGAGTGTGTCGGCCACAATACCGCCTCGAAAGGTTATCTTCTCGGCTTCGATTGTCTGCTAGCCCGCGTCCCTGTCTATGCGCGACCCGAAGGCAAAGACTTGCGCGACATCCAAGTCAAACCATGAAAGTGCTGTGTGCATTGTGTGTCTTGTGCGTGGCATCGGTGATTGCCGGGCCGCGTGACGAGCGTGTTTCACCGGAGTTGGTGCGCCGGCAAATCGAGGACGATTGGTTGAAGTCGCTGGTTCAGCCGCTCACAACGCAAAGCGACGCGGCGGGCGCGGTGGATGGCGTTAAGAACGGCAAGTATGCGTTCCACACCGGTCATCAACCGAACCCGTGGTGGCAAGTGGACCTCGGCAGCGCCAAATCCATCGCGCGCATCGTCGTTTTCAACCGGCTCGATTACGCGCCCGGCCTGCACAACGCCGACAATCTCCGCATCCTCACCTCCGACGACGGCACGAACTGGACGCTGCGCCACGACAACAAAGGCCGGCACTTCGGCGGCATTTCTGGCGAAAAACCGCTGGAGGTTACGTTCAAGGACGGCGAGTTGAAGGCGCGTTTTGTCCGGCTGCAAGTGCCAAGCGCAAAACCAATCTTTTTCCACCTTGATGAAGTGGAGATTTACGGGCCGGACGCACAAAACCTCGCGCTGCATCAGCCGGCGGATCAATCGAGCCTCAGCCAATGGTCAACGGTGAAAACCACAAAGACAGGCGACTTCCCGACGGCTGCGTACATCGAGCGCGCGCGGCGACTGGGCGGCGATCCGAGTAAGTTGGACGCAATCGAACAACGGTTGCGTTCGCTGCCGGCCGACGCGCCCGAAAGCGAGCGCCGCCAGCTTTATCTCGACGTGCGCTGGATCGTTCGTCGCCTCGTCTTCGCCAACCCGTTGCTGAACTTCGACAAGCTGCTCTTCGTGAAACGATTCACGCAGGAGACCTATCCTGACGTTTGCCTCAACCACATGCCGTGGGTCTCGCGTCCCGGCGGCGACCTCTGCGTCTTGTCGAATCCGTTTTCACCGGCGGGTGAAGGCCAGAGCGTGCGTCACATCCTCAACGGCGCGCTCGGCCCCGGCCACGTTCACGGCATGGACCTCTGGTGGGATGGCAGCCGCATCGTGTTCGGTTACGCAAAAGCCAAAAGCAACGAACCACCGGTAGGCTGGCTCGACCGGCGCACGAACTACGATCTCCGCCGCAACGAGGAACCGATCCACCTCTTCGAGATCGGCGTGGACGGCCGCCGGCTCCGGCAACTCACGCGCGGCGAGTGGAGCGACCTCGACCCGACCTACGCGCCCAACGGCGACATCGTATTCGTCTCCGAGCGTTGCGGCACGTCGCTTCAGTGCAACGAATACGACAAGGACGAGACGAGCTGTAACCTCTACGTCATGCGTCCCGACGGCACCGGCATCCGCCGGATGAGCGTGAACAAGGACGGCGATTATTTGCCGCACACGCTCGACGACGGCACCATCGGCTACACGCGCTGGGAATATCACGAGCGCAGCTTCGCGTTCATCCAGTCGCTCTGGTTCATTCGTCCCGACGGCACCGGCGCCGACGCGCTCTTCAAACAACATTTTGCCAACCCGTGGGCGCTCGAAGACGTTCGTTCGATTCCCGGCAGCCGCAAACTCGTCGCCATCGCCGCCGGTCATCACACGCTCGCGGTCGGGCCGCTCGTGACCGTGAACGCCTCGCTCGGCATCAACGAACCGCGCGGCATCGGCATCGTCACGCCCAACGTGAAACCGACGGAAGGCGGCATGGACGGCGTGCCCGTGCCCGAAGGCGGCGTGGCCGATCCCGGCGGCCTTTACTCGACGCCGTGGGCGCTCTCGGAAAAGCTTTTCCTCGTCGCCTACAACTATGGAAAGGAAACCGACGCCACTGGCTACGCGCTTTATCTGGTGGACGTGTTCGGCAACAAGGAACTCATTCATCGCGACCCGGCGATTTCGTGTTTCATTCCCGTCCCGTTGCGCGCGCGCCCGCGTCCGCCGGTGCTCGCCGACACGACGGACCTGACAAAGAAGTATGCGACCTGCGCGCTCAGCGACGCGAGTTTCGGCAGCGAAGAAATCGCCGGCCGCATCCGTTACCTGCGCACCGCCGAGCCGATCGGCTGGCCCTACGACAACGAGCGCGGCGGCCAGCGTTACGTTGAGGACCACAATTGCCAGAAACCGAGCGGCGAAAAACGCATCCTCGACAACTGGACGCCCGTGCGCATTCTCGGCGACGTGCCGGTCGAGAGCGACGGCAGCGCCCACTTCCGCGTGCCGGCGGACGTGGCGGTCTATTTCCAGTTGCTCGACGAGAACCGGATGGAACTCCGCCGGATGCGCAGCTTCATCAGTTTCCAGCCCGGCGAACAACGCGCCTGCGCCGGTTGCCACGAGACGCGCGCCGTGGTGCCGCGTTCCGCGCCGACATCGCTCGCCGCGCGTCGCCCACCCTCGGCGCTGATCCCGCCGCCGTGGGGCGACCAGCCGGTGAATTTCCTGCGCGACGTGCAACCGGTGCTCGACCGGCATTGTGTGCGTTGCCACGGCGGACTGAAACCCGCCGGTGGGCTTGACTTCGGCGGTGGACTCACGAGTTACGATCTCGCCGTGCCCGGCTACGGTTACAACCGCGCGTTCGCGACCATCATGACTCGCAGCCTCGTGTCGGTTTCGCCGGCCCGCGTGCAGGATGCGAGCATCACGCCGCCATTGGCCTACGGCGCGCTCAAGAGCAAGCTGATCGAGACGCTGGGCAAAGAGCCTCACTCCAAACGCGTGATGCTGAGCGCTGAGGACAAGTTGCGGCTGACAATGTGGATTGACGCCAACGCGCCGTATCACGACCAGTTCATCAACAAGCGAGCGCCGCAACCTGCGTACGACCTCGCTGCGGACCGCGAATTGCACGCGAACCTCCAAGCAATTCACCAACGCCGCTGCGTCGCCTGTCATCGTGCCGACGAAGTGACGCGGCTCGACTGGATCAATCTTCGCGCCGCAAACCGGAGTCTGTTCCTCACCGCACCGCTGGCCAAGTGCAGCGGCGGCGCCGGCAAATGCGACGGCGTGGTCTATCCCGATGCGCAAGACGCCGACTATCGCGCAGCGCTAAGTCTTGTAAATGCCGCCGCGCAGCGCGCCCGAGAGAATCCCCGCCGCGAACTCGTCTCCGCTGGGCGCTGAGACGATAGTGTTAGTGTTTGAGCATTCAGGCGTAGCCATGACAAGCGCCTTTTGGTATAGTTTGCGTCAACAATTCAAGAAAAGGAAAACATGAACAAGCCTACCCAATATCGTTTTTCGTTCGGTCCATGGAACATCAGCGAAGGCGCTGACCCGTTCGGCCCGGAAACCCGCAAGCCAATCTCCTTCGCCAAGAAGCTTCCCCTCTACAAGAAGCTCGGTTTCGACGGCGTGCAGTTCCACGACGACGACGCTGTGCCCGGCATGGACGCGATGACGCCGGCGCAGATCATTTCCAAAGCCCGCGCCTTCAAGCGCATGCTCGACGACCACGGACTCGTCGCCGAGTTTGTTGCGCCGCGACTCTGGTTCAGCCCGCGCACCGTTGACGGCGGCTTCACGTCGAACTCCGCTGCTGACCGCCAATACGCTCTCGACCGCGGTTTCCGGACGATTGACATCATGCGCGGACTCGGCACCGACTTGATGGTGCTCTGGCTCGCCCGCGAAGGCACCTACATCCGCGAAGCCAAGAACGCCCGCGTCGCCATGGGCTGGCTCCTCGACGCCATCAACAAGATGCTCGCCTACGACCGCGGCATCCGCATTGCCATTGAGCCGAAACCGAACGAACCGATGGACCACGCCTACATCCCGACCATCGGCCACGCCCTCGCGCTCGCTTATCGCACCGACGACCCGTCGCGCGTCGGTGGCCTCATCGAGAGCGCCCACGCGATTCTCGCCGGCCTCGATCCGTCCGACGAAATGGCCTACGCGCTTCTGCACGGCAAACTCTGGAGCGTCCACCTCAACGACCAGAACGGCCTGAAGTTCGACGAAGACAAATCCTTCGGCGCCGTTGACCTGCGTCGCGCGTTCAATCAAGTCCGCGTCCTCGAAGAAGCCGGTTACGGACGTAACGGCGAGTTCGTCGGTCTTGATGTGAAAGCGATGCGCGCCACCAAGCCGCTGGACGCGACCAAGCACCTTGCCAACAGCCGCGCGTTCTTCCTCGCGCTCGTCGAGAAAGTCCGCACGCTCAACCGCAAGAAAGAAGCCGCCTTCATCGCCGCCCGCGACTACGAAGGCATGGAGCGCTACATCGTCAGCCACCTGCTGGGAGAACGGTAGAGCAGAAAGTAGTCCTCACGCTCCGCGTGAGGGTCGTCGTGAAGAATCATCACGCGGAGCGTGATGACTACGTGTAACCTTTCTGCTCCAACACGTCAGGATTCAGTGGCATAATATGTTCGCGCAATGACCACTGACTCGCCAACTCCGGCGCTCGCCGCCGGCTTTCGCACAACGCAATGGACACAGGTCAGACGGGCAAAGGCGGATTCGAAAGAAGGACGCCAAGCGCTCGCCGATCTCTGCAAGGCGTATTACGAACCCGTGGTTGCATTTCTCCGGTGCAAGCTCCACGACGCCGACGCGGCGCGCGAGATGACCCACGAGTTCTTCGCGCACGTCCTCAGCGGCGACGCCATCGCCGGGGCGGAACAGGAACGCGGACGGTTTCGTTCGTATCTGTTGGGCGCGGTGAAACACTTCCTCTCACACCGTCGCGAGGCAGCCCACAGACTCAAACGCGGCGGCGGAGCGGAATCTGTCTCGCTGAATGACGACGATGCCGACGAAGCGCGGTCGGTGGCAGACCCGACGGCGCCGACTCCCGACGGCGCGTTCGACCGCGAGTGGGCGCTTACCGTCTTGGCGAGGGCGTTGGAGGCGGTGCGGCTGGAATGCGTCGCGGAAGGACGTGAGGCGTTCTTCGAGCAGGTCAAACCGTGGCTCACCGGCGATGCGGAGCGAGGCGACCAAGCAGCGTTGGCAGCGAGTTGCGGATTGAACGCCACGGCGCTGAAAGTCGCTGTGCACCGCATCAAGAAACGGTTCCGTCAGGCGGTGAAAGCAGAGGTTGCTGGTACGCTGGATGATCCCGGTCAGGTCGAGGCCGAGATGCACGATTTGTTTGCGGCGTTGGGAGGAGGATAGTAGTCGTCACGCTCCGCGTGACGACACAAACAAAGAAGGAGCATCACGCGGAGCGTGATGAGTACGTTGACAAAATAGTCTGTAACCAATTGCGGGCTTTACGTCAGGACACGGTATGAGCGAAACGAAATCATGTCCGAAGTGCGGCGCAGCGTTGCCGGTGACGGCCACGGCGGGGCTTTGTCCGCGCTGCCTGATGTCGGAAGCGATGTCGCACACAGAACCGGATGCGAAGCCGGTCATTCTCCCGACGGAAGAACTCGCCCCGCATTTCCCGCAACTGGAAATCCTCGAATGCCTCGGACGCGGCGGCATGGGCGTCGTCTATAAGGCGCGACAGAAAACCCTCAACCGCCTTGTCGCGCTCAAGATTCTGGCTCCGGAACGTGTGCGCGATCCGCAGTTTGCGGAGCGGTTCACCCGCGAAGCGCAGGCGCTGGCGGCGTTGAACCATCCGAACATCGTCACCGTCCACGACTTCGGCCAAGCCGGCGGGTTCTTCTATCTGCTGATGGAGTTCGTGGACGGCGTGAACCTGCGGCAGGCGATGAAGGCGTCCCGGTTCACGCCGGAGCAGGCGCTGGCCATCGTGCCGCCCGTGTGCGAGGCGCTCCAATACGCCCACGAACACGGCATCGTCCACCGCGACATCAAGCCGGAGAATCTGCTGCTCGACAAGGAAGGCCGCGTCAAGATCGCCGACTTCGGCATCGCCAAGATGTTGCTCAACGATGTGGCTCGACATTCCGATGTCGAGACTCCGGAGACCGCCGGCTCGACTTTGGAAAGTCGAGCTACGGGCACGCCACAATACATGGCGCCAGAGCAAAAGGATCGTCGCCGCACCGATCATCGCGCCGACATCTACTCGCTCGGCGTCGTGCTCTACGAAATGCTCACCGGCGAAATGCCCGGCAAACCCATCGAACCGCCGTCGCGCAAAGTGCAGATTGACGTGCGCCTCGATGAGGTCGTGTTGCGCGCGTTGGAGAAAGAACCCGAACGCCGTTACCAGACTGTCGCCGAAGTGAGGACGCAGGTCGAAACGATTGCGAGTTCACCGGGTGGTCCGCCTACTGCCGTCGCCAAGAGCTTCCCTTTGTTCGTGGAGCGCGAGGGGCGGCGGTATCTCTGCTGGCCGGGCGTCTTCTTGGTCTGTGGGACAATTGGATTGGTTGTTCTTGCCGGTAATCTCGCCATTGCGTTGTTGCTCTGGCTGCTGGACGCGCCGGTTCGACTGACATTCACAGCCGGCGAGTTGATGTTCGCGCTGATCTTGCTGGGAGCATGCGCCCTCATGCGTTTGACGGCGTTCAAACTGGCTGCCCACGAAGCGGCGCAGGCCGGTGCCGCGCCGCCGTCCAAGCCCGGCCCTGCGATGGTATTCCTTTGGACAGTCGTGCTGCTGATACTGTCGGCCGCTATGGCGGCGGGGGTAGCGTTCTTTGTCAGTTGGATACCAAAAGTGCTCACAGCCGCGTTAATTGACGCCAACTGGTTGCCCCACATCGCCCGCATCACTCGAGTTGGGGTATCCATTACCATGCTCGTGCTCGGAGGGTTGTTCTTCATCCACAGCATCGTCCGTGCGGCATTCGGGCAGAAGCCGCCGCCACCAACCGTCGCGCCGCAAACAGGCTGCGTATCGCGGTTCGCGCGTCGCGGGAGAATGCTCCTGTTGCGGGACCTGCCGGTTGCGATTGTGATCGCGCTCTTGCTGCGCACGTTTGTGATTCAGAATTACCGCGCTGCAACCGACACGGTGAGTCCTGAGGTTCCGCGCGGAAGTTGGATGTTGGTCTATAAACTGGCTCGCACATTTCAACCGGGCGATATCGTCGCTTATCGTCACCAAGGAAAGGTGTTCGCCGGGCGCGTGGCGGAAGCTGGACCACGCGATGACGTTGTGCGGGTTCAGCGAAAGGAAAAATCGCCGGCGACCATCCCTGCTGCCGACATCATTGGCAAAGTCATCTTCAACACGCGCGCCGGCCAGGGGGACAACACCACTGCTGCGCAATCGCCGCTTCGTGGCGCTGACATGACACAGGACATGGTCAAGAACATCCAGCCGGACGGGACGATCCGTTTCAAGAATACCATCACGAAGCGCAACACCAGCAGCGAGCCGTTGCAGACGTTGCGGTTCATCAACTCCGACTTCGTCCACGTCGAGAAACTCACCGACACACATGGGCGGACGATTCCGTTCACTGTCACACGCGCGGGGAACGTGACACTCCGTTACCAAGCCACGCTGCCGGAGCCAGTGCAGTCGGGCGCAGAACATTCCTACGTCTCGGAAGGAACAGAAACCGGTCGGGTGAAGCGCCTTGCTGAATCGGGTGTGTTCGAGTACAGCTCGCGCCATTGGCCGGGCACGAGCCGCACGCGACGGATCGAACTCCATCGTTTGCCTGCCGGCGCGCAACTGCTGAGCAAGCAACCCAACGACCTCGTCGCACGCACACGCGATGGCATTCAGGAATTGTTCATAGACAGATTGATTCCTACTGGCGACAGCTTGGAAATCAGCTATACGTATCGTCTGCCGACCAAACCATGAAAGGAGAAGCTCTCGTGAGAATCCTGATCGTGCTTCTGATAGCTGCAACAGCAATAGCCGCGGATAACAAAACGGTCGCCACCTCAAAATACATTCCGCAGGGCTACAACCTTGTGTGGAACGACGAGTTCGACGGCAGCACTTTGGACCGCAAGAAATGGGACGACCGTTATCCCGGCAGGCGGGGACCAAGTGTGGTAACAAAGGACGCAGTGCGGCTTGATGGAAAAGGTAATTTGCTTCTGACCACTTTCCTGCAACAGGATGCGATTCAGGTCGGAATGATCGGCACACAGGGCAAGTTCGAACAACGTTATGGATACTTCGAGGCGAGAATCAAATTCCAGAAGTTGCAAGGCCACCACGGTGCGTTCTGGCTTCAGTCACCGACTTTTGGGCAGGTTGCAGATGACCTCGCTCAATCAGGGGCAGAAGTGGACATCGTCGAGTTCTTTGGAAGCGGCCGGTCCGACGGAGGCTTGCAGAGTAACGTTTACTGGAATTCGCAGCCGCAAATGAAATCCGCGAAGAAAATTCTGGATGTGGCCAAAATTCTTCGGAGAACCGGGAGCAGCGGCTCGCGCGGCAAGGAGATCTGCAACGATTTCCACGTCTTCGCCTTGGAGTGGAGTGAGAAGGAATACAAGTTCTTCATTGATGGTCTGGAAGTATTCCGCACCTCCGAGGGCATTTCCCAGCGCAGCGAATACATCGTCCTGAGCTTGCTGTGCAGCGACTGGGAAGTGTCGCGCTTGGACCGACGAAAACTACCCGACTCGATGACCGTGGATTACGTCCGCGTGTATGCGAAGAATCCATGAAAGGAGACCTGTCATGTTTACGCGAACGCTACGTTTGTCGTTGATGATCCTCGTCGCCCTCGCCCTGACTGCCAATATCGCTTGGAGCTTGGGACTTGAACTTGGCGAAACGAAAGAGCAGTTGAAACTGAAATACGAAGTGTCGGTCTATGACCACGGCACGGGCCGCGTCACCGTCACGTTGAAGATTGCCGACGAGGGACGCCTGAAACCGCTACGCTCGGTGGACTTGCACTTCCCAAGCAAAGACAAACACGCCGATGGAGGCTACATGTCCGACCTGGTGACGTCATTGGCCACGCAGAAAGAGAACGGGAAACTGGTGGCGCGCGTTCATTTGAAGAAAGAATGGGCCGAGCGTGCCGAGATTTGGCTCAACACTGCGACTCTGGATGGCAAGGAGGAGGTATTGACGTGGTATTATCACCGTATTCCGATTGCTGGATACATGAACCGTCCGCCAACCAAACCATGAAAGGAGAAACGCAAATGAGAACCTTGATCGCAATTCTACTGGCCGCAACGGCGCTGGCCGCCGAGGACAAGCCTGCCACCGTCGCATCCATGCCGCCATCGGTCGTGAAGACTGTGCCGCAAGCTGGCGACACTGCCGTTGACCCGGCGTTGAAGGAGATTCGCGCCACGTTCAGCAAGGACATGATCACCGACCGGATGTGGTCCATTTGCCAAATCTCGAAGGACACGTTTCCGGAAAGCGCCGGCAAGATCCGCTATCTCCCCGACAAACGGACGTGCGTGTTTCCCGTGAAACTTCAGACGGGCAAGACCTACGTGCTCTGGTTCAATCGCGCGCAGTTCAATTCGTTCCGCGACACCAACAACACTCCTGCCGTGCCGTATTTGTTGGTGTTCCAGACGAAGAAGTAGGCGACAACTCGAACGAACGAAGGCGTCCGGGACGGACGCCACTACACCAGTTGGCGGTGTAGCAGCCGCCGTCCCGGCGGCTCCGTTTGGATTCGCAACTTGAACTTAGCACGCGCTGCGCCGTAAAATGGCGCAACGATGAAAACGATCTTTGCCGTCGTTCTTGCGTTTCTTGTGCCCTTTTGCGGCCATTCAGCGTCCATCGAACAGCGCGTCGAGGAGTTGCTCGGCAAGCTCACACTTGAAGAGAAAGCCGATCTCTGTCACGGCGGTTTCGTCTCCGGTGGCGTGCCGCGGCTCGGCATCCCGCAACTTGCCATGCTCGACGGACGGCAGGGAGTCCGTCCTCTCGGCGACAAGAAGGACACGAAGACAACTCTGTTGCCTTGCACGCTCACGCTCGCCTGCGCGTGGGACGAACAAGCAGCGGAGGAGTTCGGCCGCGTGCTCGCCGAGGAAATGCTCGCGCTCGACCAACACGTTCTCTTGGCGCCGATGATCAATCTCGTCCGGTCGCCGCTCGCCGGACGTAACTTCGAGAACTTCAGCGAAGACCCGTTCCTCGCCGCGCGGATCACCGCCGCTTACGTGCGCGGCGTGCAACGACACAAGGTTGGCGCCTGCTCGTGCCTCGTCGTCGCCAACGACTGCGAACATCGTCGGCACTTCACCAGCTCGAACATGGACGAGCGGACGTTGCGCGAGACGCATCTGCTGCCGACCGAGTTGTCGTTCCGCGACGCCGGCGTCTGGACGATGATGTCGGGCAACAACCTCTTCAACGGCGTTCACTGCGCGCACAATCGCCGTCTGTTGCAGGAGATCGTCAAAGACCAGATCGGGTTCGATGGCGTGATGATCACTGATTGGCGTGCCGCCTACGATACCGTGCCGGCGGCACTCGCTGGCACCGACATGACGACCGGCGTCTGCAAGTACGTGTTCGGCGACGGCCACCTTCTCGAAGCCGTGAAGTCCGGGAAGGTACCGATGTGCCTGCTCGACGACAAAGTTCGGCGCATCCTCCGTCTGTACATCCGTTGCGGCATGCTCGATCCCAACTCGCGCAGCAAAGGCGAACTCGACTCCCCAAAACATCGCGAAGCCGCCCGCCGACTTGGCGCGCAGGGTATCGTCCTGTTGAAGAATCAAAACAACCTGCTCCCGCTCGATCCGGCCAAGACTCGCAACATTCTTGTCACTGGCCCCGCAGCGGACATGGTGTTGCAAGGCGGAGGTTCCGGCAATGTTCCGTCTGCCGTACGAGTGTCGCCGGTGCAGGGATTGCAAGCCGCGTTCACGGTCACGTATCTCCCCTTCAACATCCCGCTTCAACCGCGAATCGTGAAAGGCGCCATCGAATGGGAGCAGCCCGCGCAAAAAGGCGTCAAGAGAACCAACGTCGTCACCGATGTCGCGACGTTGACGAAGTCAGCGCAATCCGCCGACGCGGTGATTTTCGTTGCCGCCGGCGTGATGGCCAGCGAAGGACGCGACCTGATGGACATGGAATTGCCCGGCGGCCAAGCCGAAGCCATCGCCGCGCTCGCGAAGGCAAATCCGAAGATCGTCGTCGTACTCGTCGCCAACGGCGCCGTCACGCTCGACCCGTGGCTGGCCAACGTGCCGGCGCTCCTCACCGCGCACTACGCCGGGCAAGCGACCGGCGACGCGCTTGCCGATGTGCTCACCGGCAAAGTCAATCCCGCCGGTAAACTCAGCTACACGTTTGCCAAGCGGCTCGACGATTATCCGTGTCACGCCCTCGGCGAGTGGCCGGCAAAACTCGTCCTCGACAAGGATCCGGTCAATCCCGGCATGAAACCCGAAGAGCGCAAGGCGACGCGCGCGTTCGACACTGAGTACAAGGAAGGCGTGTTCGTCGGCTACCGGTGGTTCGACGAGAAGAAGATCGAGCCGCAGTTCCCATTTGGCCACGGCCTGAGCTACACGACGTTCGAGTTGAGCGGCTTGAAGGCCGGCGCGCAGCACGTCTCGTGCGTGGTGAAGAACACCGGCAAGCGCGCCGGAGCGGAGGTCGTGCAGGTTTATATCGCGCCGCCGAAATCGTCCGTGCCACGTCCGCCGAAAGAACTCAAGGGCTTCGCCAAAGTCGCGCTCGGCCCCGGTGAAAGCAAGCGGGTGGAAATCGTATTGCGACCGAGTGCATTCGCGTTCTTCGATGTGACCACGCAGAAATGGAAAGCGGAAGCCGGCGAGTACGAAATCCAAGTCGGTTGTTCCAGCCGCGACATTCGTCTGTGCGCCAAGACGAAGTTGACTGCCGATCAGTTGATCGAACGTTTCTGAAAGGAAGTGGCTGGAAGCTGATGCTTACGTTCAGTTAACTCCCGTTGCTTTCGCCGCCTCGTCCCAATTGACGTCGTAGTCGGCGTCAATCACTTCCATCCCAATCTCAATGGATCGTTGTTGGACGAGTTTCCGGACCGCCCGATAAAGCGCCACGGATTCCGGTCGCACCAGAATGACCACGTATTCTTTGGCGGTATTGGCTTCAATCCGGGTTAGCAGTTTCTCCAAGGTGTTGGACGGTTTCCGCAGGTCGTCCCACGTGACAACCTGTTTGCCAGGATAGATGATTACCTTGTCCGGGTAGCAGTCGAGGTAGGCGGGTGCCTTCAGATGTTGGAGGCTGCCTTTACCGGGGTACAAGCCCCGCAACGCGATGATCTTCAGGCCGTCCTTGTTGAGGGCAATTCGCATGACGATGACCACCAAGATGAGTGAGATCAACTTCAACACGATGGCCATGATCGACAAGAACGGCTCCACATCAATGTTGATTTGTTTGTATCTAATGGTTCGAGCCATGGGCGTTCCTCCGGTAGTGGATTGTTGAGGCGGGATGCAGCTTCGTGGAGACAAACAACTGTTGTTGCCTTAGAGGTGCAACGGACATCCAATTACTGCATGACAAGTACATCATCCTCACTCTTGCTGCGTGGCAGAGTTTAGCACCGGTTCGCCGATCTGGCAAGCGAAGGGATTACCGGGGGCGGTTCGATGTTTTGGGCAAAGAGCCGCCGGGACGGCGGATACTACACCGCGCGTCGGTGTAGTGGCGTCCGTCCCGGACGCCCTCCGTCTGCGGACTGCCCAAAGGTTTGAATTGCACCCGACCGCTGGAACATGACGTTGACAGCATTGCGGATTGACGGCGGGCAGGTTCCGTCGCAGTATGGCGCGCGTGCAGCGCGGCAGGAGGAAATCATGCGACTATTTGAAGCCATTATCGAAGCCAATCAACGTGCGGCAAGAGGCGACACGCGCGCGGGGGTGCACGTGTCGGAGTTCGCGGCGTCATTGCCGGTAGTGGCGCTGACGTGCATTGACCCGCGATTAAACAAGCTGATGCCCGGCGTGCTCGGCGTGCCGGAGGAACAGTTCATCTGGTTACGTAATGCCGGTAACATCATCACCGGTTCGCTCAGCAGCACGACGCGGTCGTTGTCGCTGGCGTGCGCGATCAAAGGCGGCAAAGAGATCGCCATTATCGGCCACACAGACTGTAAAGTCTGCCACACGAGTGTGAGTGACCTAGTGGACCGGTTCCGCACGCTAGGCGTGGAGCGGGCACGGTTGCCGGACAACCTCGTGGAGTACTTTGGCTTGTTCGCCAGTGAACGACAAAACGTGATCAAGGCGGTGGATTTTGTCCGGAACAGTCCGTTGATCGGGCCGAAGGTGCCGGTGCACGGGTTGTTGGTGGACATCACGACGGGCAAGCTGGAGTGGGTTGTCAACGGTTACCAGTCACTCGCGTCGGCGGTGCCGAGCGTGCAGCCGGCAGCGCGCCTGAACATCGAAGGGCCGCAGTTGACCAAGCCTGCGCAAATCGCGCCGGAAGCAGGGGAGGAGCCAGTACCGAAACCGAAGATTGTTCCACCACCGGCACCTGCGCCGCCTCCCGTGCCGCCGGTGTTGCCGAAGCGCCGTGCGCAAACACGCGCGCCGTGGGAGCGTTGACAAGGCGCGGAGCGCGTCCTATCATGCAGCCAACCTCAGCAGGAGAAGCCTATGACAATCGCGGCAATTAGCGGATGGTCGTTGGAACTGGCGTATCTGATCTGCCTGTGCGTCGGACTCTTTTACGGGTTCTTTGCCGGGCTGTTCAGTTGGTTCGGCGGACACTTCGGCGGTGGCGATGGCGGCGAATCACCGGGACACACCGACGCGGAAGTCTCGCAGATGGGACACGAACCAGGCACTGCCGATTCAGGAATGCACATCTCGCCGTTCAGTCCCGTGGTGGTTTCCATCTTCATGGTGTCGTTCGGTGGAACGGGACTCGCCACGATTCAGATGTTCGATTGGCGGCTCGGCAGTCTTGGCGTGGCCGCGCCGTCGGGGTTCGTGATGGCAGCGATGACGTTTGCGTTCTTCAACAAGATTTTCAAAGCCATGCAGGGATCGAGCGAGCCGACCGTGCAGGAGTTGGTCGGCAAGGAAGCCGAAGTCATCACGCCAATTCCCGCCGACGGTCTCGGCGAAATCGCTTATGTGCGGCGCGGTTCGCGCTTCACCGCGTCGGCGCGCGCCGAGGGCGGCGTGGCGATCCCGAATCATTCCGTCGTGACCATTGTTCGCATCGTCGGCAACACTTACTACGTCAAACGCAGTTAACCAGGAGACCCAACCATGACAACCATGCTCGCAGAATTCACCTTCACACTCCCGATGGCCATTGGCGCCATCGTATTCCTGTTCTTCATCTTCTGTTCGCTCTACGCGAAACGCTACGTCAAGGTCGGCCCCAACGAAGTCCTCGTCATCTCCGGCCGCCGCCGCAAAGTCCGTGAAGCCGACGGCTCCGTCAGCACCGTCGGGTTCCGCATCACCAAGGGCGGCGGCGCGTTCGTGTGGCCCGTCGTCGAGAAGTACGACATCCTTTCGCTGGAGATCATGACGATTGATGTGAAGACGCCCGAAGTCTATACCATCACCGGCGTCCCGATCCTCGTGGATGGCGTGGCGCAGATCAAGGTCAAGGGCGACGACGTTTCCATCGCGACCGCCGCCGAGCAGTTCCTCTCGATGAACCTCGAACAGATCATGAACATCGCCACCCAGACCCTCGAAGGCCACCTCCGCGCCATCGTCGGCACCATGACCGTTGAAGACATCTACAAGAACCGCGACGCTTTCGCTCAAAGCGTCCAGAGTGTTGCCGCTGCCGACCTCGCCAACATGGGCTTGACCATTGTCAGTTTCACCTTGCGCGACATCCGCGACAACCAAGGCTACCTCGACGCCCTCGGCAAACCGCGCACCGCACAGGTCAAACGCGACGCCATCATCGCCCAGGCCGAAGCCGACCGCGACTCGACCATCAAGAGCGCCCAAGCCAACCAAGCCGGGCAGGAAGCCAAGTACGCCGCCGACACCAAGGTTGCCGAGGCCAACCGCGATTACCAGATGAAGGTCGCCGACTACACCGCCTCCGTGAACCTCAAGAAAGCCGAAGCCGACCTCGCCTACGACCTCCAGAAGAACAAGACCAACCAAGCCGTCAAAGCCGAGGAAATCCAGGTCATGGTCGTCGAGAAACAGAAGATGATTGACGTCCAGGAAAAGGAAATCCTCCGCAAACAAAAAGAACTCGAAGCCACCGTCAGCCGGCCCGCCGACGCCGAGCGATACCGCGTCCAGACGCTGGCCGAAGCCGAGAAGTTCAAGCTCCAGACCGAAGCCACCGGCCAAGCCGAAGCCAAACGCCAGATCGGTGTTGGCGAAGCCGACGCCAACAAAGCCCGCGGTCTCGCCGAGGCTGCCGTTATACTCGCCCAAGGCACATCCACCGCCGAAGCGATGCAGAAGAAAGCCGATGCCTGGCGCGCCTACAACGAAGCCGCCATCCTGCAACTGTTCCTCGAAAACGCCCCCGCGATAGCCAAGGCGATATCCGAGCCGCTGGCCAAGACCGAGAAGATCGTCGTCGTCAACACCGGCGGCGAAGGCGGCGCCGCCGGCGCCAACAAGATCACCAAGGACGTCAGCACCATCATGGCCCAGTTACCCGAAGTCGTGAAAGCCCTCAGCGGCGTTGACCTCAACAACCTGTTGGCCAAGCTCGAAAAGATCGGCGACAAACCGGCAGCGGAGAAGAAATAGACGCCCAACTCGGACACCAACATCTCGGCATGAGCGGACCTGAGATAGCTATCGGCGCTTACGTAGTTGTTGTGTGCGCATTGTGGATACTGACGGTGGTGAGCGCGCATAAACTGTTTATAGCCTTCATAACCAAATTTCCGGTTGAGGCTGAGCGGAATATTCCATATGCCTACTCGTCGTTCCGTCATCCTGAGAAGCTGCTCTTCTTCTTACGTAAGTCTTCTGTTCAAATGCTGAAGCGGGATGATTGCGTATGGAAGCTGAGGCAACGCCTGATTCTGTTGCTTGTTTTGTCAGTAACCGTTCCCTGTTTCGGGTTTCTGGCCTTTGTGATATTCGCCTTGTTAGTTGCTTAACGTCGTCGGGTCATCGCCGGGGTCTCCACTCGACACACAAGTCGCTAGGTCGCCGGGTCGCCGGGGTCACCCATAAAAGGTTCCGATCAAGACAAAAAGTTCCCTGACACTGGCTTTCACAGCCCGCCTGTTTCTTTTCGGTAACACCGCTCGCCGTACCGGCAGCTCCCGTCTGCGCCTGGCTCCTTCGTCGCTGTTTTGTGCAGTCACCCATCTGGTTCTAGACGCTGGCGCCGTACGACTCGCGCAGCGTCCCACCCCGAGAACTTCCGGAGCCAGAAACAGCCGCAGCGGCAGGCCGAGGGGTAACGGGCGGCAACCTTCAGTACCGTCACGTGTCCACTCGTAGCGTTTCTCAACTCGATGGCTCGCTCCTCGCGGCTCGGAGCGTCCAACCCTCTTCGGCTCACGCGACAGGCAAAACAGGTTTCCGACAGTACGACTCACAGTGCGCGACGGCGACCGCTCCCAATCGCCGGGGTCAGCTCTCCACTCGACACACAAGTAGAAAAGCGGTTGGATGACCGAGATGGTTGCCGCACACAATAGAAAGCCTCGGAGGGCGCTGCTCCGTCAGCGCCCGTCGGGAAATCGGCGACGACGGAGCGTTGCCCTCCGGAACAAAGCCGGCTTGTCCACCGAAGTTGTGACGAAGGCGGAAGCATGACGTTGATCGGATTCTGGCTCCAGACCCGCTGCGGATACAGGAGAAAATAGCCGCAAGAAGGCGCAAGGGTCGCAAATAGAAGACACGGAGACACGGAGATTCGGAGTCACGTAAGAACACACTCGGAAATGGGTAGAACCTACTGCTCTGTCAAAGTCGAATGTAAAGGTAGTAGCCGCGGCGCGGAGCCTGTGCTGAGCCGCGAAGCATCGCCGCGTCCGTTGCTCCCCGCACGCCGGCGGAGCGGCGTGGCTACAACAACACCCTTCGAATGAAGTTTGATGAAGCACTACTCACTCTTACGGCGGTTGGTTTGTTCCATTGGGAGCGTTTTTGTACAGTTGCGCCAAGTGGAACAAAATCTCCTCAAGCTTCTGGTAATAGTCTTCCTCGGTCTGATCAGCCTTTGAATCGCGTAATTGCGTGAGGCGTCGTTCCAACTCGTCACGACGGGCACGCCATGTGGCCGGCAGGGCGCGCTCCGTCTCACTGCGCACAAGATGAAATTGGTGGGCGCGCATGCCATCCAGTGCCGCGCCGCCGGCAGGCTTCTTCACGGCGCGCACGCCGCGGAACCAATCCGCCGGCGTGCCGAGGCCGTCGCCGTTGTCGTCGAGCAACGCGTGCTCGGTCGCGAGACGGCCTTCGCTCTTGTAAAACTCCGCGACATGGCTCGACGCGGCGAGAAACGCTTCGAGCAATGAAGTCTGGCCGTCCTTGTCGAGATCAGCTTGCGGATTGCTGATCGCTTCGGAAATGAATTGTCCGAAGCGTGCGTAGTTCTGCTCGTGGCCGCTCTTGGTGGCCGTGATCACCACGCGATTCGTTGCCGACAACGCCTTGATGAATGGGCCACTCGATGCGGCGCAGTTGATAATCGCCATCGGCCGGCGGAACGGCTGCAACAACGACGCCAACTCCGCCGCCGATAGATCGGAACCGCGTAGGTTGAACTTCGCTTCCTTGCCGTCAAACGTCCCGTGGCCTAACAGCACCAGCCAGAGTTCGGCGGATGAATCTTTCGGCTCAGCGGTCAGACGTTGACGGAGTTGTGCCAACGCATTGGTGGATTGATCCATGCCAATCATGACCGTCTTGGCACCGGCCTGTTGCCAGAGCGTGGCCGAGTGCGTGAAACTCTTCCCGTACTCCTCTGCGCCGGGCGCGCCGACAATCACGAACACCGTCGGTTGTTCGGCAAAGCTCGAAAATGCCGCCAACAATATAAGCACTGCGAGGTAGGGCGCGACCGCCGGGCGCGCCGCAGTCGTTGCGCGGTCGAGCTTAAACGGCGCGCCCGGCGGTCGCGCCCTACCGGTGCCTACACCATTTCGTCGTCGCTTCACGGTAATCCTCTCCGCCGTCGCAGACCCCACTCGGCGGCGAAGCAGGCCAGCGCAAACAAAAACACTGCGGGCCGATGCCACAGCGGTTGCGTCCACGTTTCCGTGATCGGCGCCCGGCGTTGCGGCAGGCTGCGGGCGAATTGGGAGAGCGCGGACGGCGTGAGCACTTCGCCGCCGGTGCGCTTGGCGATGGTTTCCAGCAGCGCGCGATTCGGTTTCAGCGAACGAAATTCCTCCGAGGCGAAATCGGTTGTCCAGCCGGCGGCGGCCCGGCCAAGCTCCGTTCCTTTTTCGTCGGTGACCACAGCGTCGGCGCGATAACCGCCGGTCTCGCGCGGCACGTAGGTCGCTTGATAGAGACCGGCTTCGCTCAACACCGGCTCGGCGGTCAGCTTGACGTTTCGCACCATGACGCTCACTGTCGCGTTGTCGAGCGGCTGGAACTTCGCGTCGCGGACGCGCACTTGGAGTTCGACGGCTTGATTGGGGTCGCCGCGTTTAGGTTCGGCCCGCAACTCGATCCGACGCGGTACATCGGCCACGAGCCAGCGCACCAATTGCCGCCACGCCTTGTCGAGATCGCGATGTGCCGCTTCGTCGCGCAGGCCCCAATGCCAGAAGTCGCCGATCATCAATGCCGCCGCGCGACCATTGCCGAACCGCTGGACCGCGAGCGCCGGCAGGCTCTTGCCGGCGGTGTCGGTGACCGCGGCGATGGCGCTTGCGCCGGGTTTCAGGCCGCGCGCCGGGTTCAGCGTGAAAAACGGCGGCATCTCTTCGACGCGCGTCTTCTCGTCGGCTTCGTTGTTGCGCAGGCGCGCCCATGGTTGCAGCCAGCCTTCGCGCGTCAGTGCGAAACGCATTTGCTCGGCAGCTTTGTCCTCGGCGGGACGGTCGAGGTACACCGGCAACAAATCGCCGACCGGCGTTCGCCCGAACCCACCTTCCTGAAATGATTCCACACCGCCGAGCATCAGGAAACCGCCGCCGCGCTCGGAAACGAACTTTTGCAGCAGCAACATCTGGTCAGGCGTGAACGCCTCCGCTTCGATGTCGTCGAGGACGACCGCGTTGTAGGCGTAGAGTTCCTCGGCGGTCTTGGGAAAACCATCGCGAAGTTCCGTGGCGTCGCGCGTGTTGATCTGGCGCCAGACCGGCTGATCGTAACGCTCGATCTCCTCTTTCGACTGGTTGCCGAACCCGCGGAACAACGGATTGCTCGATTCGCCGACCCGCCCTCGAAAATCAAACTTCGGTTCGCGCTTGGCGATGCGGATCAGGCCGACGAGTTGAATCTGGTCGTCCTCCTCCACCGCGCGGTGCAGGAACTTATATTCCCAGTTTGGCCGGCCAGCGACGTAGAGAATCCGATGCGGTCCATGGCCGCGGTCCACCACCAACACGCGCTGGTTGTTGGCCAGCGTTGCTTCACCGGGCGCGTCCGACGTTACGGCGAGCCGGTAGAACAGCACGCCCTGTTTCTTTGGCCGGACTTGGAAACGGAACGCCATCGGATCGCCGCGCGATTTCTGCGTCTGTTCTGCGACCTGTTTGCCGTCGCCATCGGTCAACCGAACCGTGACGTTCGAGCCGTTGTAACCCGACGCGAACACGTCTGCCTGGATGGAAACCGGCGCGTCTTCAAACGATGTCTGGCTGACGGTAGCGTGTTGAATTGCGATGTCGCGCACGGGCCGGTCGCTGCCAACGACCACGGGATAAACCGGCGGCAAGCCCGCGAGATCCGGCGTGTCGGTCGCGTTGCCGTCCGTGACCAGCAACACGCCCGCGAGTGGCCGGCCTTTGTAGCGCACCGCGAGCGTGTTGAGCACGGTCCCGATTGAGGAACACCGGCCATCAAGCGTCAGCGACGCGAAGTTCTCCACCTGTTGCAACCGCGCATCGAACTGGTAGCGTCGCACTTGGAAGTTGCGTTCCAACTCGTCGAGCCAACCAGTCTGGTCAATGGCAATGCGGTCATGGAGTCCCATGCTCTGGCTGTTGTCCACCATGACAGCGAACAAGTTTGCGCCCGGCCGTGTGCGTTGGCCCGACCAAAGCGGATTGAGCAGACAGACGGCCAGCGCGAGAATCCCCAGCCACTTCAAACCGAGACAGGCCGCGCGCAATCCAACCCCGCCCGGCGCGCGTCGGTAGGACAACACCAACACCAACAGCGCGACAGCGACAAACGCCGCTGCCGGCAAAAGCCAATCACGGCTGGAGAAGAAGATCACCGGCTCTTGCCCAACTCCTCGTAGTAGTGCTGGACCTGCTTCGAGAACTTCGCCGGCACCGGGTCGCGGTCAATCGGCACGAGATTTTCCGCAGGCTCGCGACGGGCGAGTTCCTCGCTGATCTTGTCGCGCACGTCGCGCAACGGCTTGGCGATTTGCAGCTTCACGACCGCCCAGTCCGGCTTCGTCGCGTTCCGTCGCGACTCGGTCCGCACCTGACGCGCTCGCTCACGGACGCGGGCGACGTCGTTGCGCAACGCCGGCTGTTCGAGCATCTCCTCCACGTCGCGCAACCGGTCAGTCCACTCGGCATAATCCTCTCCGAGAATCGGGCCTCTCCCCATGTCACGCTCGCCGCCACGGTCGAAGAACCGCGTGCCGCGGCCATCAACAAGAGGAGTGCCGCCGTCTCGGCGGTCGAAGTCCCGGTCGAAACCGCCGGGACGGCGGCGTTCCTGCCCGTAGGATAACTCGTTCTTGGCGATTTCCTTGTTGAGTTGCTGCTCTAAATCGTCGAGTTGCTTGCGCGCCATCTTCAAGGCTTCGGTCTCGTCGCCGAGCACGCTTTCGGCGGCGCGCTCGATGCCCTTCTTCAACTGCTCCACGTTCTCGCCGGCGCGCGCGGTGGTCTTGCGGGCCTGCTTGATCATGTCTTGCCGCACCATCTCGCCGGCGATCTCCAGCGACCGTCCCGCCGGTGGAATCTCGTCCTGTTGCAACATCTCGTACAACGACCGGTTCACACGCTGGCCCAGCATCAACTCCCGCGTCGTCTCCTTGAGGTTGCGCGCTTCTTCCTGGTTGTTCTTGCGGATGGTGTCGTACAGTTGCTTGGACAACAACGGTTCGACCGGCTCGGCCTGCTTCGTCACCTCCGCGGCGTCGTCGAGCAGGCCGGCCATGCGTTGCTTCTGGTCGTCAAGTTGCTGGGCGAGTTTGCTCTTCTGGTCTTGCGCGCTGAGACTCTTCTGTCGCGGGTCGGGCACGTCCTGAAGTTTTTTGGTGATGTCCTCCTGCTTCTGGGCCAGGTCGCGAGCGTCCTGACGCATCTGGCGCATCTCCTCGCTGAACTGGCGGGAGTTTTTCTTGCGGAACTCATCGCGCATTTGCTGGAGATCGCGTTGCGCCCGCGTGCCGGAGGCCAGCGCCTGTGACGCGGCCTCGCGTTGCATCGCCTCGGCGGCGCGCTGGACTTCCTGACGGGTCTGTTCGAGTTGTTTGCGGGCGTCGGCCATGCGCTGCTGGTTTTCCGGGCGGTCCATGCGCTGGCGAAGTTCGTCAACATCAGCCAACATCTCCTGTTCTTCCTCGCGCAGCCGTTTGAGCCGGCGACGGATTTCCTCACGCTCGGCTTCGGTCTTTGCGGCTTGCAGCGCGTTCTGCAATTCCTTGAGTCGCTCGTTGAGGTCCTGCTGGCGGCGGGCGAGTTCCTGCAAACGATTCAGAACTTGGAGTTGTTCGCGCTGTTCGGGGTTTTGCATTGGTTTGGCTTGGCGTTTGGACTCGTAACGATCCTCGCTCATCTTGAGATCAAGCTGTTCGAGTTGCCGCTGCTGGCCCTGCTGTTCGCCGCTGTTCCCGCGACGGTTCCGGCTTTGCGTGACGGAGAACTCGTGCGCCGCAAGCTTCAACAACGCCTGATACGCAGCCTGTTCGAACGTCAACGCCGTCGGCAACGGCGCCGGTGATTCGGTTGCCTTCTTGAGTTGATCGAGCGCCTGTTGCATTTCCTTCTCGACCGCCTCCATCAACGCCTGCGAGCGCGGATTGGCCGCTTGCTCCTTCATCGCCTCGGCCTGTTCCAACGCCTTGGCCTGCGAATCGCGCACGACGGGCGCGTCCTTCTTGTACTCCGGTGTTGGCGGTTGTTGGCGCTGAAGTTTCCAAGTCGCGTTGATGATCTGTTTCTGAAGCTCGGCGAGCTTCTGGGCTTTGTTACCGCTTCCCGATTGCTCGCCGTCGGGTTTTGGCTGACCTTGCCGGTAAATTTCCTCGAACGGCCGGACCTCGGCGAAATACATGTCGCTCGACGTGCGCCGCACCTTGCCATCCGGCCCGACATCGTCGGCCCAGAAATACCACGAGATCAACTGGTCCGGCTGCGCGCCGAGGTCCTCCAGCTTCAGCAGGTGACTCAACGTGCGTTTCTCCGCCGCAGCCGTCTCCTTGCCCAACTCGATGAACTTTGGCTCTTGCCCCGCAAACGTGTACGCCAGACCGAACGCCCGCAAACCGAAGTCGTCCCACGACTCGGCTTGAAACGCGATTTCTTCCAGCGGCGATGGACGTTGATCGCCGCGCGGTGCGGCGATCTTCAATTCCGGCGCGCGATTCTTGTGCGCCTCAAAGACAAATTGCGCGGGCACTTTGTTGGCGCGACCATCCGCGTCCACCAAGTGCAGGTCGTAGGTCTTGTTCGCGCCGAGCCGGAATTGTTTCAGGCGCGCGACGGGTTTGTCCAGATCGGTCGTCAATGGAATTTCCGTCTTGTCGCGCGCGACGAGCTTGGCTGATTTGACCGGCTTGTTGAGTTGGAGTGTCAGGTCCAGCCGCGTGTCCTCAACCGCCGAGATGCGCCGGGTGTCGGAGATATGCTTGGCCGGTAGGCCGGTGTAGGACGGGAAATTCAGATCGGCGTCGGCGCGTTCCAACTTCGGATGCTCGAACACGGTGACTTTGAAATCGCGCGTGCGCCGGGCGCCGTACTCGATCCGGTAGGTGAGATCGCTGGTCACTTCCGGCACGCTCGCGGCAAAGACCGGGTCGTTGAGGCTTTTGATCAGCGGAATCGTGTGGCTGTTGATAACGAGGTTCGCTGTGGCCGGCAGCGGTCCGGTGAACCGCGCCAGCACCAGCAGGCTGTTGCCGCGCTCCAACTTGATATCGCCGGGTGTGACAGTGATCTTCGTTGTCACTGTTTGCGCGAACCGCGTGCCGCGCGGTTGCAAAGCGACAAGCGCCAACAGACCAAGCGCGGCCAGTTGCCCGGCTTGCGCCCAGTGAAGGCGCGAGCGCGGAATTGTTTCCAACCACGCCGACTTCCGGCTTTCTTCGATGGCCTCTTGGATGACACGTCGTTGGAGGTAACCGTCCGCTGGTGATTGTTCCAGCGCGGTCAACAACAGCGCCCGCAGTTCGGGATTGTCCTGCTCGATTCGCCGCGCCATCTCGCGGTAATCGGATTCCGTGTCGCGCGCCCTGAAGAGAATTACCACCGCTGAAACAATCGCCGCGGCGACTACCAACCGCCCGTCGAGCACGAGTCCCGCTGCGGCCAACGCGATCCAGCAGAGCGCCAACTGATAATTCACGCGCAGCCAGCGGCGGCGTCGGACCACCGGCTGCAACTCGGCTTTGATCAGGTTCTCGATCATAACGGGACTCGCGTCAGCCACGCTGCCATCAACGTCTCGGCTATCAATACCACCAACGCTGCCACAATCAACCAGCGCCAGAGTTGTTGTTGGTTCTCCAGTTCGGCGTTCAACAATTGCCGGCGCTGGTCGCGTGGCGTTGCGGCGCTGGTTTTCAGCGGCACACCGAGCCGTTCGAGTTCCTCCACCGGCAGCGGCGCGGTTTTGCTTTCGAGCGGATCGAGGTTCACCGCAAACCGGCCCGGCTGAATGCCCGGCTGGTCAGCCCCCGGCCTGTCGCCCACGAAAATCTGCGACGGCGGTGCCGCCGGCGCGCCGCTGTAATCGAGGATCGAGTAGAGAAGCGGCACGAACTTTGACGACAACGCCAACTGGCTGTCGGCCGGGTGCCAGCCCGACGTGAGCACCAGCAACCGACCTTTGCCAACGGGCATCTCCAACAGCGCGGGGTCGCCGTCGTCGAAACGGGCCAGCACGCGCGCGCCGGGCAATTGCAGCCGGCGGTGTTTCCAGAAATGAATCTTGGTGAAGTCGCTGTAGCGCGGATCGGCAAACGGCGCAAAGATCGGGTGCCGAAAATCAATATCGGTCAGCATCGCATATCCACCACCGACTTCCTCGACGGCGGGCGGAGCGGTTTCCAACCAGCCTGCGAGTGTGTCCGCCGTGGAAAGCATCAACAAAGCAGTGCGCCCTTCGACGATCAACTGACGCCGCGCGGGGACCGGGTCCGTGACGACGATGAGCGACACATCGTTGGTTGTTTCGGTGACAAGTTGCACCACTTGCCGGCGCGTCGGCTGAAAGGCGCGCTGGAGAAAATAGAGCGGCCCCTTCTCCGTAGCGCGACCGAGGCAGAGGACGTTGACGCGCGACGGTTCGGTGGGGACGACATAGACGGTGTTGTCGAAGTCTTCGTCGTCGCCACTCAACACCAACTTCTCGACGGCGGGCGCCGGGAACACGCGGCTCTGGCCCGGCGGGACGTACACCTCGGTTGAACCGAGTCGGAAACGTTCGCGCTGCGAATCGGCGGCGTTGGTGACGCGGACGCGGAGGTCTTCGCTGTCGGTGAGTAGTTGGAGGCCGGCATTGGTGGTGCGGCTGCCTTTAACTGGCATAACGATGACTTCCGTGTTCTTCGGCCACTCAAAACCTTGAAGCGAGTCGAGCCGGCTGCCTTCTTGAAGGTCGCTGATCAAGACGATCTGGCGCGGCCCGGCGAAATCCTCGAACGCTTCCGCTGCGCTTATGAGCGCGTTGCCGAGATGTGTTCCGGCCCAGCCGGGGGTGACAGCAGCCAAGTCGGCCTGCCGGTGGAGTTGCCGGTCGAACGTGTAGAGCGTGACTTGGTCAGCGGGGGAGGCGTTTCGCAACACTTCTACGACCTTCGCACGGGCCTGCTCCCAGAGGTTACCGCGTCTCATGCTGGCGCTGGTGTCCACCAGCACGAGGATGCGCTTGGGCGCGCCGGTGGACGCTGGCACATTGAGCGCGCGCTGGATGAATGGCCGGGCAAAGCCGGTTGCCAGCAGGCAGATGACGAGGCAACGCAGCAGGAGGAGGAAAATGTTTTCCAATCGGCTGCGGCGCGTGACGCGGGGCGGCGATGGTTGGAGGAACATCAGGGAACTGAAGATGGTTTGCGTTCGCGTTGTGCGGCGGATCAGATGAAAGAGGATCGGCAGCGCGACCGCGGCGGCGCCGAGCAGGAACAGTGGCGCGAGGAAACTCATCGTCGGGTCCGTTTCAGTTGCCGGCCACGCTGCATGCGTTGGCGCAGGAAATCGAACAGCGCCAACTCCAGCGGCCGGTCGGTGCTCAGGCGGTGATAGCCGACGCCGAGCCGTTGGCAGGACGACTGGATGGCGGCACAGTGGACGGCGAGTTTCTTCTGGTAATCGCGACGCGCGGCGGCGGGGTCAATGTAGAGGTCGCGGCCGGATTCGATGTCGCGGAACATGGCGGGCGCGTCGAACGCGAGATTCAGTTCGGCGGGGTCGAGGAGGTGAAACAGCAGGACTTCGTGGCCGCAGGCGTCGAGACTGGTGAGGCTTTTCTCCAGCGCGTCAATCGGCGCGAGCAGGTCGGAGATGAGCACCATCAGGCCGCGTTTGTTGACCAGTTCGATCACGCGTTGGAGCGGCGCGATCAGGTCAGTGGCGGCGCCGGTGGCGGGGCGTTCGAGGGCGAGCATGAGGTGGCGCAGATGGCCGGTGCGGTGGCGGGCGGGGAGGTAATCGCGGATGCGGTCGGCGAACGTGAGCAGGCCGACGGCGTCGCCTTGCAGGTAGAGGAAATAACCGAGCGTCGCGGCGAGGGTGTGGGCGTATTGCGACTTCGTGTAGGACAACGAGCCGTAGGTCATCGAGCGGCTGGCGTCCACGAGCAGGTGACAACGGAGATTGGTTTCGTCCTCGAATTTTTTCACGAAATACCGGTCGCTGCGGGCGTAAAGCCGCCAATCGAGATAACGCGGGTCGTCGCCGTCGGTGTATTGGCGGTACTCGGTGAACTCGACGGAGAAACCGTGAAACGGACTGCGATGCAATCCGTGCCAGAAGCCCTCGACGACGACGCGCGCGCGCAGTTCGAGGTTTTTGATCGCCATCAACGACCGCGGGTCAATGAAGGCGCTGGCGGTGGTCGCGATCATTTTTGAAGTGGCGGTTTCACGGCGTCCAAAAGACGGAGGATGACTTTGCCGACCGTGGCGTTCTCTGCTTCGGCCCGGTAGTTGATCAGGACGCGATGACGCAACACGGGATGAGCGAGCGCCTGAATGTCTTCGGGTGCAACGTGGGCGCGGCCCCGCAACAGCGCGCGGGCTTTCGCGCCGAGCACGAGGAATTGTGCGGCGCGCGTGCCGGCGCCCCAGTTGACCCATTCGTTGATGAAGTCAGGCGTGCCCGGCTGGCGCGGTCGCGACGCGGCGGCGAGACGAACGGCGTAGCGGGCGATGTCCTCCGCGATGGGCACTTTGCGGACGATGTCGTGGAAACGGATCACTTCGGCGCCGGTGAACAGCGCGGTGATCGGCTCCGGCAGGCGCGCGGTGGTTTGCGTGACGACGGCGACTTCCTGGTCTTCGGGCAGGTAATCAATGACGACGTTGAACATGAACCGGTCGAGCTGCGCTTCCGGCAACGGGTAGGTGCCTTCCATCTCGATCGGGTTCTGCGTGGCGAGGACAAAGAACGGTTCTTCCAGCGCGTGACGGACGCCGGCGGCGGTGACTTGGTGTTCCTGCATCGCTTCGAGAAGCGCGGCCTGGGTTTTTGGCGGCGTGCGGTTGATTTCGTCGGCGAGAATCATATTGGCGAAGATCGGGCCGGGGATGAACACCATGCGGCGGCCATCGCCGGTGTCTTGGAGGATTTCGGTGCCGGTGATGTCGGCGGGCATCAGGTCAGGCGTGAACTGGATGCGCTGGAATTTGAGGTGGAAGATTTGCGCGATGGATTTCACCAAGAGCGTCTTGGCAAGGCCCGGCGCGCCGGTGATGAGGCAATGGCCGCCGGCGAAGAGGGCGATCAGGATTTGCTCGATCACGTCCTGTTGGCCGACGATCACTTTAGCCAGTTCGGCTTGGACGCGGCTGTAGCCGGTGACGAGTTGTTCGACGGTTTGTTGTTCGGCTTCGTGTGTTTGCACGGGGTCCTTTGGGTTAGTGCGTCATGGCGTAATAGATAATGTTGATACCGAGCGGGTAGGCGATCTTCTCGGAGAACTCGCGGAAGTAATATTCGTGTTCGCCCTCGCGCTCCCAGCCGTCGCCGTTGTCGGTGTTGTGGCAGATGATGGCCATCATTCGGCCTTTGTCGTCGAAGATGCCTTTGAAATGAACCTCCTCGGCGTCGTCGCGTTCCCAAGTGACGCCGTCGTATTGGCTGCGAACGCCGAGGCCGATGTTCGGCACTTGGAGTTTGTTCTTCGGCATGTTCAGATCGAACACGCAATGGAAGATCGGATGATCCATTTCCAGTTCGATCGGCTCACGGTCGGGAAAGACCCGTTTGATTTCGTGGTAGAAGTTGTCCCATTCGGCTTCGCCCCAAAAATCGTCCACCATCAGGAAGCCGCCGTTGAGGAGATATTTTCGCAGACTGATCACTTCCTCCTCGCTGAAATGCAAGTCGCCCGGCTCGACAATGTAAATCCACGGGTAATCGGCCAGTTCCTTGTCGGTGAGTTCCAGCACGCGACCGTCGGGGTCCACCTTCAACGAGGTCATCTGTTGGAGCCGCCACGAGAGGTTCAGGTCGCTGTCGGGGAAATCGGTGGCCCAGCGATAGTCGCCGCGGCGGCGATAGTAACGGCCAGTGGCGCCGTAGCGGATGCGGACGAAGGTGAACACGTCGCGTTTGAAGCGCGGAGGGTTGGTCCAGTTCGGTGTGCCGGTGCTGTGGGTGTCTATCTCGCGGGCAGTGCGTTGGGCCAGCGCGACAGCGGCGGCGATGGCCAGCAGCAACAGCCAATGGTAGGGCGCGACCGCCGGGCGCGCTGTTGGACTTTTCATGGTACACGGCTTTCGGCGCGCCCGGCGGTCGCGCCCTACCGACAACTTCTTGATTGGAAGTTTGCCGAACATTAGGGCTTCAACCCCGGTGCGGCGGTTTTGTTGTGGACAATCTCCAGCAACAGCTTGTGCGCGGCGCGGAATCGCGGCGCATCCTCCAACGCCATCAAGACATGGCGTTTCGCCGACGGATCGCCGGCGGCGTAAAGTAATTTTGCCAGATGAAAATGCACGTCGGCGGGATCGGGCGGGTCCAGTTGCAGCAACGTGCGGTACGCTGCGATGGCGGCCACTGGTTTGCCGTTTGCCTCGGCGGCCTCGGCCAGCATCCGATGCGGTTGCGGCAGGAGCGGGTTGACTGCGAGAAATCGCCGCGCGTTCAACTCGACCGTCGGCCAGTCTTTCGCGGTGGCCCCCAACTCCATCAACCGGCTGTACGCTTCGGTGGCGTCCGCGTTGTGCTCGGCGAGCGCGTTCAACAGCTTGCGTTCCTGGTCGGTCTCGTTGAGACCGCGATGAACAACGGCGAGTAATTCGTAGGCGTCGGAGGCAACGACCGGGTCAGGACACTGCTCGATCAGTTTGTTGAGCGGTGCCTTGGCCTCCTGCCACTTCTTTGCCCGGACCAACTGTTGCGCCGACTGAAGCCGCGCGCGGAAATCCGTCAGATTAACTTTGGCGGCGCGCTCGCGGGCTGCGGCGGCGAAATCTTTTTCAATCTTTTCGAGCGGCGCGGTGTGTTTGGCGATGGCTTGATTGATGGGCACATCGGCGGTCAGGTCGTGTAACATCTTCTTCAGGCTCTCGAAGCCGTAACGCTCAACGAGGAACTCCACGACCAGAAAACATTGGTAGTACGCGAACTGGAGATGCCGCGGGTTTTTCGGATGCAGGAACGCGGCGCTGAGTTCGCCCACCGGCGTCAACGCATCGCCGAGAATCATCTCGCGGTAAGCGGCGTTCATGTGCTCGCCCCAAACGGGATTGGCCTGACGTTCTTCATAAACGGAGACGCCTTCGCTGAGCCAGCGGGGCATCCTGTTCCGTGTCAGGTTGAGCGTCACCGCGTGGGTGAACTCGTGCCAGAGCACCGACTGCCAGTTGACCGCGCGCGCGGTGTGCGAAGCCGGGCTGTTGGCGGTGATGACGTTGCCGAAACAGACGCCGAGAAACTCCGCGCCGCCCGGCAGGCCGAAAGTGCGGATGGCGAAATCTTTCTGGTGCGGAAAAATCTCGACGGTGATCGGCTTGTCCAGTTGGACGCCGTACTTCGCGCAAAGTCTCTCCTTGGCCCGGCCGAGCAGTTCCAGCACTTCTGCGCCGTAGATTGACGCCTCGCGCGGGTCCATGCGCACAATGAACTGACGGTTGGAGAGCGATTGAAACTTGCCCATCACTTCACGCAGCGTGACGAGGTTGTAGGCGACGACATCGTAGGCGTCGGCCTGCAGGACTTTGTCCACGAGCCGCCAACCTTCTTCTTCTTCGCCGAGTCGGAGGAGGTCTTGGGCGAGTTGCGCCTTCGCAGGAAGGAATTGAGGATCGGATTGCAACGCGCGACGCTGACAGGCCGCACCTTCGGTGAAACGATAATTCTGAGAGAGTTTCCAACCGATCAGGTGGTCCACCCGCGGATTGCTGCGCCACAGTCTTAGTGCTTGGGCACGGAATCTCTCCGCCGCCGCAGGATCGCCCCGCAGATGCGCAATCACCGCGCGATACGCGAGCGCTTCGGGGTGAGACGGATTGAGCTTGAGGATGGCGGCGAGGGTCTGGCCGGCCTGCGCGTATTCCTCGCCGTCAATCTCGCTGTCGGCGGTAAGCAACCGCGCCGGGATGTGGTAGGGGTTGAGCTTCAGCGCCGTCTCCAACTCCTCCTCCGCAGCCGATGGGTCGCTTTCCTCGAAGGCGCGGGCCAAGCCGAAGCGGACATCGGGGTCATCGGGAAATCGTTTTCGCGCCTCGACGAAAATCTTGGCTGCCAGATCGAAATCATGTTTCTCCAGCGCCAACTCGCCGCTGGCCAGATACACGTCGCGGCAATTCGGATCGGCTTTCTTGGCTGGGTCGTAGTAGGTCTCCAGCACTTGACGCGGATCAGCTCCGAGCAAGAGTGCGGCACGTCCGAGCGCAATGCGATTGGTGGCGTCGCGATACGCCCAGCGCGAGCCGGCGAGGCTGTTGATTTCGCCCAACAGTTTGTCAGCACCATCGGCGTCGCCGTTGTGGCGGAAGGCTTCGTAACCAGCGAGTCGAACGCGAACGCTCGACGGAAGACTGGCGAGCGCGTTGGTGACGGCTTCGCAAGCTTGAGCGTAGCGGCCCAGCGTGAACAGGGATTGGATTCGCAACAACGCCCACTCTTCCGCGCCCTCAGCATCCGGGCGCGTCAGGCCGGCCAGTTGGGCCACCTGATGGTAGTTGCCCGCGAGGAAAAGTTTCTGGCACTCCTGCAGTTCATCCGCCCGCAATGACACCGCGGTCACACAAGCCCAAAGGCAGAAGACGCCTGTAACATTCCTTGTGTGGTCACAAAACACATTCGCACCTTAGCGCACAGTGAAAGTTGCCGCAAGAGCGTCGAAGTTTGTGCCAAGGGGGCTTCACGAAAGGGCCTGCGGCTTACAAGTTCAGCTTGACGCGAGGGTAGGGGATGGGTAACGTAGCACCGTTTTGCATATCAAAAGTAGTTTTGCTAATAACATAATCGGAGTTGTCTTATGTCCCCCCGAAACAAATACGCCGTGCCCGCCGTCGAGCAGATGCTTGATATCGTCGAACACCTCGCCCAGAACCACCGCAGCTATGGCATCACCGAAGTCGCCCGCAAACTTGGCATCACCACCAACAGCGCCTTTCGCATCCTCAAATGCCTGACCGAGCGCGGTTACGCCGAGGCCGACCCGGCAGGCGGCTACCGGCTCGGCACGAAGTTCTTCACGCTCGGCATGCAGCTCTCGGCGCGGTTCGACCTGCGCCGCCGGGCGCGTCCGCATTTGGAGCGGCTCCGCGAGGAGTCGGGCGAGACGGTCCAGATTTATGTGTTGCAGGAAGACCACGCGATGGTACTCGACTGCGTGACGCCGGCGGCCAGCGCGTTCATTCAGGTGCTGCCGGGCAGCCGGATGGAGGTTCATGCCAGCGCGTTTAGCAAGGCGGTGCTGGCGTTTCTGCCGGAAGACGAAACGCGCCGGCGGTTGCCGCGCAAACTGGCTGCGCTGACGCCGCACACGATCACCGACCGGGAGAAACTGTTGAAGGAGTTGGGGCAGATTCGCGTGACCGGCCGGGCGTATGACCGCGAGGGCTACATGCTCGGCATCTACTGCATTGGCGCGCCGGTGTTCGATGTCAACGGCGCACCGGTAGCCGGGGTTGGCATCACCGGATTGGTGAGCGTGTCGCATCCGGCAAAGCAATCCGCGCTGGAGCGGGCCGTTCTCCAGTGTGCGGCGGCCATCTCGCGCGACATTGGCTACGAAGGCGACCGATTCGGTGAATTCAATTCGCAATTGAAGGAGAACAAATGAAACACATCCACACCAAAAAACTGACGTACCGTTGTCTCGTGGCGTGTCTCGGTGCGTTGCTGTTTTGCGCGGCCACCGGGCAGGCGCAGACCACCAACAGCTACACCAACTCGGTCACCGCCAATTGGACGGTGACCTCGTCATGGAGCTTGGGACACCTCCCGACCAGTTCCGAAGTGGTGTTGGTCGCCAGTAATCAGGTCAACATCAATACGGCCGCCGTGGCCAGCAACGTCGTCATCGGGGGCAGCACAAACGGCGCCATTCAGTTTATCACCACCGGCGCCAACTCGCTGACGGTGGGGGGCAATATCACCTTGGCCCCGGGCGCAGGAAACGGGACGCTAGTACTCCAAGGCACCAATACGACGCTGACGCTGAACGGCGGCGCCGGCTCGATCGTGGATGGCGGCGGGGCGGGCAACGGCAACATCACAGTGCAGGGGAATTTCTCCGGCAGCCTCGGCCTTGTTTCGGCGACGGTGGCCAACATCAATATGGGCCAGAGCGTCGGCACCGGCACGCTCATCATCAACGCCGGCCAGACCTATAACGTGGCCGACAATATCCGCCTCAATAACAATGGCGTGGCTGGCTCGATGGCCACCATCACCATCAATGGTGGCACGCTGAATCTTGGCGACGATCTTGGCAATGGCGAAACCCATGCCGGGATACTCAGATTCAACAGCGCCGGCGGCACGACGAACCAGGCCTTCGTCAACCTCAACGGCGGAGGAACCCTCAAGGCCGAAAGCCTCCAGCGCAACAACGTGGGGACCGACGTCGCGCTCAACTGGAACGACGGCACGATCCAAAACCACTCGGGCAACAATCTGACGATCTCCTGCACCACGAACGGCTACACCCTGAACCTCTACCTCGCCGGCACCGGCACGCACACCTTCGAGGCCGACAGCGGCCGCACGATCACGGTGCAATCCACCGCCGTGCTGGCCGACAAGGCCGGCGAGAACGGCACCCTCGTCAAGACCGGCCTCGGCACGTTGCTCTTCAACGGCACGAACACTTACAGCGGCGGCACGACCATCAGTGCCGGCACGCTGGCGCTGGGCGCCGCCGCCCGGTTGACCAATACGGTGAGCATTGCCGTGGCCAGCAACGCCACGTTTGACGTGAGCGCCGTCACCGGTGGTTTCACCTTGCAAGCCGGCCAGACCCTGACCGGCAACGGTCTGGTCAAGGGCGCAACCACGATTGCCAGCAACGCCGTGATCAGCCCCGGCCTGAACGGCATCGGCACGCTCACGTTCAGCAACAACCTGACGTTTGCCGGCACGTGGAACGTCGCGCTCACCAACGACACCATCAACGTGCTCAACATCATCGGTTCGCTGTCGGTGTCCAGCGGGGCCGTGTTGGACTTCGATATAACCGGCGCGCAGACGCTGAACCAGTATGCGTTCGGCATCTACAGTAATGCGCTCGGTGCGGCGACGAACAATTTCTTTCTGCAAAACCTCGGCCCGGGCTACTCCGTGCAATACGACATTTCACTTGGCGGCAACCGCTACGAAATGGCTGTCGTCATCCCCGAGCCGTCGAGCAGCGCGCTGGTGGCCGGTGGCCTATGCCTGTTACTGGCGTTCCAATGTCGCCGGCGGAGGCCCTGATGAAATTTGGCAGCATTCTGATCGCCCTGCTGCTCGCGCCGCTGGCTGCGCTGCATGGCGCCGATGCATCGAAGCCCGCTGCCAAACCCAACATCGTTTTCATCCTGATTGATGACCTGCCCTATGCGGGGATGAGCTTCACCGGGAACTCGGCGTTGGAAACTCCCCACATGGATCGCCTCGCGAAAGAGGGGATGTTCTTTACGCGAGCCTATTCGGAGATGCTGTGCGGGCCGAGCCGCGCCACCCTCATCACCGGGCAGAGCGCCGCCCGGCACGGGCGCACGGATAACGTGCCGGGGTCGCATCCCTACGCACGGATGCAGGAGCCGCTGTTGCCCTTGAAGCCGGACGTCAACACGTCGCTCCATTTCGATCTCATCCAGACAACGCGGTTGCCCGATCCTGTCCAGCCCGGCAACTACACGCTCGTCACGGCGTTGAAGGCCGGCGGATACAGGACTGCGATTTCGGGCAAGTGGCACTTGCCGGGGCTGTATCTGTCTCCCGCCAAGGCCCGCGAGCTGGGCTTTGATTTTTGCAACCGGACCGCTGCGGGCAGCAAACCCTACAAGGACACGGAGAACTTCACCGACGAAGCGATCCGTTTCCTGCGCGAGAACCAAAACCACCCTTTCTTCCTGTATCTGCCCTATCATGCGGTCCACGCGCCCCATGTCGTGCCGCCGGCGGACAAGCAACGTTGGAAGGAAAAGTTGAAAGGGAAGAACCCGGGAATCGCTCCGGACATGCTC